>ERZ772978.878-NODE-878-length-10767-cov-13.8897_pt1 | contig 10767 bp, 11 predicted proteins | sample MGYA00511675_ERZ772978 | MGnify/ENA primary metagenome ERZ772978 (study PRJEB29015, sample SAMEA2738092) | human oral metagenome | biome: human oral; feature: human-associated habitat; material: saliva | place: China | collected 2156 ... | reverse complement strand
GTCTTGCTCGACAATCCAAAGACAATTGAGAGGCTAGGACTTTTGTCCCAGCCTCTTAGTTTTTTGCTTATAAGGAAACTCCGAACCCCTCTAGGGACTTGAGTTCAGAAGGTTGGAGTCTCCGCCATTCTCCCAATTGAAGAGTGGGATCTAGCGTTAGAGGACCCATCGAGATCCGCTCTAAATCCACTACTTCCTTGCCACAGGCAGCGACCATGCGCTTGATCTGATGGAATTTTCCTTCTGCAATTTCAATTTCGACATAGGAACTGGCGCTTGCCTCATCCACCTCTAAGATCTGCAATCTCGCAGGCAAAGTCGTGAAGTCTTTGAGGGCAATGCCTGCTTCAAAACGGGCCACATCTGCCTCATCCATGATCCCAGCCACCTGGGCACGGTAGACCTTCGACACATGCTTCTTTGGGGACAACATAGCATGAGCCAACTTCCCATTATTGGTCAAAAGGAGCAAGCCATGGGTATCGATATCTAGGCGCCCGACAGGAAAGACTTCCTTGTGACGGGCTGTCTCATCCAATAGATCCAAGACAGTTTGGTGGTGGTCATCCTCAGTTGCTGAGATGACTCCAGCTGGTTTATGAAGCAGATAATACACAAAGGTTTCATGGACCAGATTTTCCCCCATAAAGGTCACCTGATCCTTGTCTGGATCAATCTGTAGCTTCCCTGCTGTCTCTTTTTTTCCATTTACTGCGATTTTCTTTTGCTTGAGGAGTTGCTTGACCTCGGTCCTGCTCCCCACGCCACAATCCACTAAAAATTTATCTAGCCGCATGATTACTTCCCGCTCTTTCGCACAATCCAAAGGCCAAAAAAGGAAATCAGGATCATGAGGATACCAGAAAATCCAAAAATGAAGGCTGGAGCAGATGAGATAGTCCCTAATAGACTAAGGACAAAGGTCGTTGCGATCGAACCTGTACTACATCCCAAAACCGCCATGGACGTTGCCTGGCTCAAGACCCCTGCGGGCATCTTATCTGATAAGACATTGTAAACCGTTGTAAGAGCTACACTGTAGGCAAAGCCTGCAAGGATGGTCACAATGGCAAGCATCCAGAGATTGGTAGAAAGCCCGATCAACAGTTGGGTCAAGCCATAGGCCACTCCCGAAACGAGCAACAAGCGATCGCGGAAGAGCTGGGTCAATGGTGAGAAGGCTAATCCTGCAAGGATCCCGACAAATTGCATAGCTGCTAACATAAGCCCTGCAGTTTGGGCAGTGCCATGCCCAACTTGCTCCACCACACTTGGAATCCGAACAGTAATCATAACATTAGATAAGACGATCGATGCCGCAACAACAGCTAAGCCTAGTGCCGTCCGCCATTGACTAGCTGTCATCTGATCATTTCGATGTTTCTCCTCTACACCAACTGTTTTCGAACTATAAGGCACAAATAAGAGATACAAAAGTAAGATTGGAATACTGATACCGTAGACGAGAAAGGCAGCCTGCCAGCCAAAGCGAATCAAGAGACTCACTCCAAAGGTCAAAACAGCTGTCCCAACAACCTCCGCAGAACCACGAATGCCAAGTGTTTGGACACGTTCTTTTCCTTTATAGCGCTCACTGATAATGGCAATGGCAGAAACATTGAGTAAGCCAACCGCCATCCCGAAAATAATCCGAGACAAAAAGACAACCGGATAGGCTGGACTGATTAAGGGAATAAAGCCACATAGAGCGTAAGCGACTAGGCCTATCACAATCATCTGACGCTCTGAAAATAGTCGCCCAATCCATTTATTGAAGATGAGTGAAACCATGATCCCTGCAGAAGGAAGCGAGACCAAGAGCTCAATCATACTGTGAGGAATTCCCTTGTAATAGGCAAACATGGCCGACTGCGCACTCGAAATCGAAAACGAGGTCGTCAAAATGAATGAAAGCGCGAGAATACTCACTTTCTCCATGATTCTTTTCATTATTTTTTCCTTTAAACTATTCTTTTTTTCACACTCCTCCTATAATAACACGAGCTAGTGACAGGACGCAATAGATTGAATTAAAAAAACGAAATGATTTTTCAATCATTTCGTTCGTGCTAGTAATTGTGAGGCGAAAACTCCTGTTAGGAGCATCAAAGCACCAATCAAGACAAAGAGCAGATGATTGGAAGGAGCTAGTGGCGTCACCAACTGGATGAAGAAAGAAGAGACGGCTGATCCAAGATTGCAGCCAATCAAGACAAACGAGGTCGCAAGATTCAGGAGATTAGTCGGAATTTTTTCAGATAAGTGATAGAAGATACTGGTTACTCCCGTACTGTAAGTAAATCCTGCCAAGAGGGTTCCTAGAACCAGGCTCCACAGCTGTCCAGACAAGCCAATCAAGGCTAAAGCTAGACCGAAACCAAAGCACATGATCATGAGCAAGTTCTTTTTGAAAACATGTGTCAAACTAGCAAATCCCACTCCCGCTACAATCCCTGTCAATTGCATCAGACTCAAGACGGTTCCAGCTGTTGTCGCCGTTCCCATACGAGCGTCAACAATGATATCCGGCACGCGCAGGCTAATGATAGAATTGAAGCAAATGATGATACCAGCAATCACAGCTAGCATTAGACTAAAACGCCATTGAGGAGAGCGAAGGCGGACGGATCCTGACTTTTTCACCTTCAAGCTAGCCTGTTTTTTCTCCTTAGGATAAGGGACAAAAAGGAGATAGAGGAGTAAAATCAAGTAACCACCACCATATACGGCAAAGATCGCTGGCCAGCCTAGAGACAAGAGTTGCCCCACGATAAAGGTCAAGATGGCGGAGCCCACCACTTCAGCAGACCCCCGATAGCCCAGCATCCGGGTCTTGTCATTGCCTGAGTAGCGCTCACTGATAATTGAAATAGCCTTGGCATTGATCATTCCTGTCCCCAAGCCAAAGAGCAAACGACTTAGAAAGATGAGAGGATAGTCCTGCACGAACAAAGGCAAGAGGCCACTAGTTGAAAAGAGCAAGAGCCCTGCAACAATCATCTGGCGCTCACTCATCCACCGCTCGATCATGCTATTTAAAAAGAGCATGGCCACGACCGCAAAGGCTGGCAGGGAAACCAAGAGCTCCACCTGACTTGCTGTATAGCCGAATTGGCTAAAATAGGCCTTCATAGCTGGCAAACCGGCTGTAATTGAAAAAGATGAGATCAGCATGAGCGACAAGCTCAAGAGACTGATTCTTTCCATTGTTTTTTTCATTGTTTATTTCCTACACTTTACTGGTAACATTTGACTTTACTAGTTTTTCAGAAAAGATTCAAACTAGTATTTTCAATAGAATCCTAGTATAATCAATTTAGAAATAGAAAAACAGGACATTTGTCCTATTTTAGGAGATTGAGATGAAAAAAATTTCCCCATCTACAAGACTCAAGGAAATCATCACAGACTACCAATTGGACCAGATCTTTCCAGGCGACTGTCTTAGCCAGCTGGACCTCGTTCTCTACCAGGCTGGAGATTATATCTGCCGCCAAGGCTCTGAGCAAGATGTCATTCCTTATTTTCTCAAAGGTCTGCTCAAGATCGTCCACAGTCTCGAAAATGGCAACGACACCATCCTTGAAATCCAAGAAAAACCTGGACTCTTAGGAGAAATTGAGCTCCTGCTCGATCGAGTCTGTATCACATCGGTCATTGCAGACCAAGACTCGCTAGTCGTCCAGCTCCCAGCCCAGCACTTTAAGAAGCGCCTCCTGCTTGATCCAACCTTTTTGCGCTCTACGGCTAAGACCTTGGCTGAGAAATTGCACCAGATCAACTATTTAGCTCCTGCCAACTTTCATTATTCGGTCAAGGAACGCCTCGCTACGCATTTTCTGGAACATTGCGATGAAAATGGGAGCCTCAAGCCCAAGATGAATCAGCTGGCCCTGCGTTTTGGGATCAGCTACCGCCACCTTAGCCGTGTCATCAAGCAGATGATCGAAGAGGGCTTAGTCCAAAGAGAAGGGCGAGTCTATACGATTTTAGATGCAAAAAGGATGAGTGATTTGTCCATCAAACATGCGGAAACCGTCGACAGATAACTTTAATTTTAGGTTCTTTTGTGTTATCATGGAGGGTAGAAAGAAAGTGAGAGTAAAACGATGAAAGCAATTGAAAAAGTTACAAGAGCGTCCCATTTGATTGATATGGATGACATTATCCGCGAAGGAAATCCCACACTTCGAGCTGTTGCAGAAGATGTGACCTTCCCTTTGTCTGATCAGGAAATTATCCTGGGTGAAAAAATGATGCAATTCTTGCACCATTCTCAAGACCCTGTTATGGCTGAAAAGCTTGGCCTCCGTGGAGGAGTGGGACTTGCTGCACCTCAGCTGGATATCTCTAAACGAATCATCGCTGTTTTGGTTCCCAATCCAGAAGATGCCGATGGTAACCCACCAAAAGAAGCCTATAGCCTTCAAGAAGTCATGTACAATCCAAAGGTTGTCGCCCATTCTGTTCAAGATGCAGCGCTTGGCGACGGGGAAGGCTGTCTCTCTGTTGACCGCAACGTCCCAGGCTATGTCGTTCGCCACGCCCGCGTGACTGTTGAGTATTTCACAAAAGATGGGGAAAAGAAACGCATCAAACTCAAAGGCTACAACTCCATCGTCGTTCAACATGAGATCGACCACACCAACGGCATCATGTTCTATGACCGCATCAATCCAAACAATCCATTTGAAATCAAAGAAGGACTTTTGATATTAGAATAGAGCAAATGACAAAAAAGTAAGGTAGTAGTGAATCATCACTACTACCTTACTTTTTTTACGAGACTGCGCCTACCGATTTCTGTCTCTTGGCACAGTGGTTGATTGACGGCACTCGAACCTTTCGGTTCTTCGTCCAGTCTAATCAACTGTGTGGGGGCAGGACTACGAAATCGAGACTGCGTCTACCGATTTCTGTCCTGCTCCCTATATTGCCCAATCTCCGTTGCGGAAGACTGGGACACGGGTGCCGTCTTCTCGGATGCCGTCGATATCCATTTGGCTTGAGCCGATCATGAAGTCAACGTGGACGTCTGAGCGGTTGAGGCCGGCTGCTTCGAGTTCTTCTTCTGTGAATTCTGCGCCACCTTCTACACTGGTAGCATAGGCTGCTCCGATGGCCAAGTGGTTAGAGGCATTTTCATCAAAGAGGGTGTTAAAGAAGGTAATGCCTGATTGGGAAATTGGGCTTGGATCTGGGACGAGGGCACATTCACCCAAGGCACGCGCTCCCTTGTTTTTGAAGACCAAATCTTTCATGACTTGATCGCCTTTTTCTGCTGTGATATCTACGATTTCTCCATTTTCAAAGGTCACTTTGATGCCTTCGATGATGTTTCCATTGTAGCTAAGCGGTTTTGTAGACGTTACATAGCCTTCTGCACGACGGAAGTCAGGAGCTGTGAAGACCTCTTCTGTCGGCATGTTTGGCAAGAAGCTTTCACCTTGGGCATTGATGGCTCCGGCAGATTCCCAGACGTGGTTTTTCGGCAAGCCAAGAGTCAAGTCAGTTCCTGGCGCAGTGTAGTGAAGGGCTGAGAATTGTTCCTTATTCAGTGTATCTGCCTTGCTCTTCAAAATAGCAGCATGCTCTTCCCAAGCCTTGACTGGATCTTCTTCGTATACCCGGCAAGTCTTGAAGATTTGATCCCAAAGGAGATCCACTGCTTCTTCATCGCTCGCCGCATTTGGGAAGACCTTTTTCGCCCATTCTAAACCTGCTGCAGCAGCAACGGTCCAGCTGACCTTGTTGGATTGAGTAGCGATGCGCATTGGTTTCATGGCTATGCCCAAAGCCTTAGCCGAGGCAGAAAGCTTCTCTGCATCAACACCATTTAAGGCACCTGGATCAGACGAGCGTACACCCAAGCGACTAGCTTTGTGGTCTAAGAGGTAGTTCATTTCCGCGATCTTATAGTCTGGCACATTGTCCAAACGATCCATCGGTGCATGGAGGAATTTTTCCCGGGTAGTGAAATCATCTGCCCATTGGACAATCACTTCGTGCGCCCCCAAAGCATAGGCTTCCTTCACGATCAAGTGGGCCAATTCTCTTTGTTCCACATCGATGTTCAAGACCAAGGTATGGCCAGGTTGCACATTGATACCGTTCGCCACTAACAATTTAGCGTATTTTTCGAGATTTTCTTTAAAATTTGGTAAAACCATTGTTTTCTCCTTCATAAGTGAATGATCTCCTCCTAGTATACCATAAGTCCATGCAAAAAGGATTCCGCTCCTGCAGAATCCTTTTTCTTCTTCCCTCTAGCTTAAGGAAGAACATAGCCTTGATCATCTACTGTATGAGGATGTTGGGAATTGCCATTCCCTCTCAAAGCTTCCAAATCTTGATCCAAAATCGAATTGTAATCCGTACTGCCTTCACGGGTTACCCGAGTCGATACTTGGCGCAAGAGTTTTTCATTGAGATTTCGAACCCAGCGACCATTACTATGGTCATTGGCACGCATATAATTCCCTTTCACAATCTCTCCATAAAGAGCTTCATTGACTTGGTAGCCTTGCTTACGCAGTCCCAACAGACCGATCTCAACGATCTCATCTGGGCTGTAGTCTTCAAAATCAAATGTAGTCGGGATCCGGCTTTGCAGACCTGAATTGACCTGCAAGAAGTCGTGCATCTCTTTCGTGTAACCAGCAAAGATAATAACGATATCGCGGCGGTGGTCCTCCATAAATTTGAGGACTTCGTCCAAGGCTTCCTTCCCAAAATCATCATTTAAACCGGTATAGAGCGTGTAGGCCTCATCGATAAAGAGGACTCCACCCAGTGCACTCTCCAAAACTTCACGCGTCTTCAAGGCTGTTTGACCTTGGTAGCCTCCAACCAGATTGCTCCGCGAAACTTCGATGAATTTCTTCTGCTTGATAACCCCTTTTTGGAAGAGGATATTGCCCAAAATGCGGGCCACGGTGGTCTTTCCTGTACCAGGATTTCCGAGAAAGAGAGAGTGCAAGGTCGTATCTTCAACGATGCCACCTTGTTCAGCCCGTTTTTGATTGAACTCAGCCATGGCTACGAATTGTTCGACTTGCTCTTTCACCTTAGCAATTCCAACCAAACGGTTGAGGGCAGCCATTCCATCTTCTTCCTTGTCGGCTCCTGCTTGATACTTACCTTGGTTAAGAACAGCATCAATATCGCTATTGAGGATGGTCTCAATATCGTCAGAACCTTGGGCCACCACCCGATCTGCCATGGTCTTGGTCAATTGCTCATCCAGGTTACGGATCCAGCGACCATTGCTCTTATCTAGCGAGCCATCATAAGCCCGCTTAACATGCCGCGCATAGTAATCCCGGTCTTCGAGTTTGTAGTCCCCTTTGCTTAGGATCATTTCACCTAGTTGGACAATCTCATCTCCTGTGAAATCTTCAAAGATGAAATTATTTGGCACCCGAGAACGAAGGCCTGGATTGGTCTTTAAGAACTCCTCCATTTCCTTGGTATAGCCGGCAAAGATAATCATGATATCGTCACGATTGTCCTCCATAAATTTAAGGATGGTATTGATCGCCTCGATCCCAAAGTCCGCACCGCTGTCCTTTTTATCCAAGCTATAGGCTTCATCGATAAAGAGGATGCCTCCTCGCGCTTTTTCAAGCAGGGCCTGGGTCTGTTCAGCCGTTCCTCCAATATTCGAAGAGATCAGATCGGACTCCGTTGCTTCCACGAAACGGAATTCTTCCCCTGAGAGGACACCTGCATCAAAGAGCACTTGTCCCAACAGACGGGCCACAGTGGTTTTCCCTGTACCAGGATTTCCCATAAAAGCAGCGTGCAAGGTTTGCTTTTCAGGTGCCTTGCCACTGGCGATTCGTTTCTTATTGAATTCCACCATGTTGATCATTTTCTTGATCTCATGTTTGACTTTTTCAAGACCAATCAGGCTATTGAGTTCTTGAAGAGCATCTTGTTTCTTCTCTGGTCCAGAGTCTCTTGCGGTGGTTGGAGCCACCGTTGCATCCGTCGTCTGTCCCGTAGGAACTACCTGCGCATTGCCCTTCGCCACTTCTCTGCTAACAAGATAGTCACAGTCATCCTCGATTTCCTTGGTCAGATCACGCGCATCCCCTTGCTTATAGGTCATGGTGCCCACCTTCGCAAAGGCTCCACCTTGAAGCCGTATATTAGGATCCGCAATCTTATGACAAATCATATGCTCAGCCATCAGCACACCATCATCAAAAACGCCAAATGAAATGGTTTCGGCATTCTCATTCAAGAAGGTTGTTTCTCCAGTCAGGGAAGCAAAGGACTCTTCATAGACGCATAAAAATTCTGAAAATGTAGCTTGATGAGCTCGGATCATACTATTGTATGAATTGATGGAGGTTATACGATCCGAATCCGAATTGAATTGCACATTGTTGTCAAGACAGACTCCAGTACCAGTAGGCAACTCAATTTTACAGTTTTCAGACTCCCAGATGACATTTCTCAACCAAACTGGTGGAAAATCCTTTTCCAGATCCCCGCCTGTAATCGTTGAATTTTTTGCGATCACTTCTGAGTCCTTGGCATGGATCGTATTATTCCCAAATATTTCAATATGGACATTTTCTAAGGTCAACTTGGAGCCTTCTGACAGATCTATCTTAGAAAAGATCGTTGAATTGCGAATGGACAATTCTGATGCTGACATTCCGATGGCACTTTGGTGTTTTTCCGGAACCTTCATTCCGACTCCTTCCAAAGTCATTTTCGAATGCGTATCCATATAGATAAAAAATTCATTATTTGTTGGAGTGGTTGCTTCAAAATAGATCTGTTTACAGGTGATGTCTGAGCCATTCCATAAGATCAAAGTAGTATAATTTCCACCAACTTTAAACCACAAGTCTTCAAACGTCACCTGAACTCCTTCTACAAATCGGAAGGAAGCCTCAATCGTGTTGTTAAACATGCGCCCATTGCCATTTGGATTTGGGACCACATGCCCCACAAAATGAAGGTTCTTGTCGATCTCGATCACTTTATTTGTCGGCCATTGAAAGACGTACCCATTTTCAAACTCGATGGTATCCCCATCCTGCGCTTTTTCAAGTGCATCCATAAAGTTCCAACTATTATTGTAAGGCCCTACTAAATATCTTGCCACGCGCTTTTCCTCTGTTTCATTTTTTTGGAAGAACATCCATTATTTTTCTGTTTCCTGTTTACAAACACTTGTCACTAAAAATTGTAACACAATCCAGATCCAAAGAAAACACTTATCCGGTCTGAGAGGACTGAAAAACCTCTATTTTCAAAAAGAAAATAGAGGCTATCATCTAATCTTTCAAGGCTGAACATAAGCTGGCTAGAGCAATCGCTCCTAAGAGCATAGCGGTGGAAAGGAGCAGCACATTGTCGGCCACCTCTAACTTGTACTCAAAGACTTTTTCAGCAGGTTTGTCTTCCGCAAAAATGTCAACCTTCATGTTCCATTCCTTTCTTAGTCATCCTCCTCACCCAGATAGAGACGTCGTGCCTCTGGGCTGTTGCTAAGAATATCGAGATAGGTTTCATACTCATCGGGTAGGGGCTTTTCTAATGAGATATCTAGCTCTGGATTCACATTTTTCCCAAAAAGAAAGCAGAGATAGAGACGTTCATTGAGCGTAGGAAAGACTTCGAGAGACATGAGCTCTGCCTGACCGACCCGCTCCCAATCTTGCTCTTGGATGTCTGGTAGGATATAGGTTTGGAAGAGGCCCATTAGAGGATTATCCTCTGGTAGGCCACTATCCTTATCCGCCTGAACCAAGGAAAGCCGTTGGCCAAAACCAGCTACTTGGCGCTCCCGTCCCTTCACCGAAACCGTAATCGGATGCCCTCCCATGTGGCTATAAATCCATTCTTTAGGCAGCCGATAATCTAAGAGAGGGTCAAGATCTTTGACAATCGTTATGGGACTAGAGCGTAGAAACTGACGAGTGACTGCTTTACAAAAGAGAATATTCTCCTCTTTCAAGGTTACTCCCTTCCAGCTATTTTCCTCCTTGAAATGGTTAAAAAAAACCAGATAGGGCTCTCGCACCATTTGTGCTAAGACATAGACGCCATTCCGTAGGCGAATGGAAATGACTTTCCCCGACTTCCAGGGTATTGCTCTTTTTTTCTTTTCTATCATTAGCCAACCTCAAACTTAGCGAGAATCGTTGAATCCATCAAAACAAATCACTGTGACTTCCTGTCCTCAGCAAGTTTAAAATCAATTCATCCTTATCTACTTTATAAACCAAAAGCCAATCCGGCTGGATATGACACTCCCAAACACCTTGGAAATGCTTGGGATCAGTCAATTGATGGTCACGATATCTGACAGGAAGCTCTTTTTCTTGTATCAGGAAATTCAAGACTTCTTCTAACAAGTCTGCCTTCAAACCACGCTTCATTACTAACATAAAATATTTTTAAACTGTTTATGATAACGAATCTTAAGTACGCAGGTCCTTCATCAAGTCTGAGACCGATTCAAAGGGCTGACTCAAATTTTGATTTTGCTTCACATCCGTTACGACTTGGAGCAACTTCCCATGATCGTCTAATCGAACATCAAAAGGTAAGCCTTGATATTGAATAGCCTGACGAAGAAAAATATTGATAGCTGTTGTCATATCCATTTCCAAATGATTAAACACCAGTTGGGCCTGCTCCTTAACCTCACTATCCAAACAGATACTCATGCTCGTCTTTGACATATTCTCACCTTCTTTCTATAGACTATTTTAACAAAAAGAAGGTTATTGTAAATCCATT
>ERZ772978.877-NODE-877-length-10772-cov-5.15713_pt1 | contig 10772 bp, 9 predicted proteins | sample MGYA00511675_ERZ772978 | MGnify/ENA primary metagenome ERZ772978 (study PRJEB29015, sample SAMEA2738092) | human oral metagenome | biome: human oral; feature: human-associated habitat; material: saliva | place: China | collected 2156 ... | reverse complement strand
GCCAGATCTTCTTCTCACTGTCAGTGGGCTTCGGCATTATGCTGACCTACTCCTCTTACCTGAAACCGCGCACGAACTTGACGGGCACGGGCTTGGTCACAGCGTTTGCAAACTCCTCCTTTGAGGTGCTGGCGGGCATTGGCGTGTTTGCAGCCTTGGGCTACATGGCCACCCAGCAGAACGTCCCAGTCAGCGAGGTTGCCACCTCCGGTATTGGTTTGGCTTTCATTGCATTCCCCGCAATCATTAACCAGATGCCGCTGGGCGCTGTTTTCGGCGTATTCTTCTTCGCCTCGCTGACTATCGCCGGTTTCACCTCCTTGTTCTCCCTACTGGAGGTCGTGGTGTCTGCGGTGAAAGACAAGCTGGATCTGCCGCGTAAAACCACGGCAGTGAGCGTCGGCGTAGTCATGGCGTTGATTTCCTTGGCGCTGTTCTCCACCACCTCCAGCCTGGCCACGCTGGACATTATGGATAAGTTCACCAACAACATTGGTATCGTCGCCATCGCCCTGATCGCGATCATCGTGATCGACTGGATTCTGCGCCGCACCAACGAATTTGCCCTGCATTTGAACGCAGTGTCTTCATTCCAGGTGGGCACGCTGTGGCGCATCTGCGTGGTGAATCTGACCACGATTGTGCTGGGCTACACGCTGATGCAGGAGCTGTTCACCTTGGTGTCCAAGCCATATGGCGGCTATACCTCCACCCAAGTGACCATTTTCGGCTGGGTTGTGCTGGGCATCATTGTCGCCGCCGCATTTGCTTTGACGATTGTTCCGTGGCGCGGTTCTTTGTCGTTGGTTGGCCCACCCGGCTCGGACTTTGGTATTGATTCTGACTTGCAGCGCACCATCACCCGCCCACGGAAGTACGCTCCCGAGAAGCGGCGCGCGGCCGGGTTCGCCGCCGAGCAAAAGTCCGATGACTAGCACACTCCGGGGTACAAAGACCCCGCGTAAAAGACCCCAGCTAAACAGAAAGGAATCGCTGACATGAGTGGTACAGCAGTGATGATGATGGTGTTGTTCATGGTGGTGATCTGGGGCGGTCTTGCCGCTAGTATTATCGCCTTGCGCCGCAACCCGGATGAAAAATCGGGCCTGCTCGGTGAATCTGAGTACGCCACAGACGAGGTGTTGATCAGCCACGAGGTATAACCCCTCACCGAATCGCTGGTATGTCCAGCAGCCCCGCTACATGCAGAATTATCGGCGTGCAGCGGGGTTTTCAGGCATGATGGGACAAGTGAGCAATAAACAGTCTTCAGAGACGCCCGCTGATGCTGTGGCTGACCCAACGTCGACCACATCAAAGCCAGCATCACAGTCGGCATCAAAGCTGCCAGCGTCCGACCTGTCTGCGTCAGAGGCAGATTATTTGCAGCATTTACAGCTGGAGGCTTCTCGCACGTTCGAGGAGTTGGAAGGCGAGGACCGTATTGATCGTTCGGAGGTTATCGCCGACGGCGTGAAGGAATTCGCGTGGTGGTGTCTCCGCCTCCTTGTGATCGCGGTGACAGCCTACGCCGCGTGGTTTCTGCTCAGTAAATTCTCGCGTGGCATCCTCCCCCTCGCGTTGGCAATCCTCATTTGTTCGGTGCTGTGGCCTATCACACGCACGTTGCGCAACATTGGCGTGCCCGCAGGGCTAGCGAGTTTCGCTACGATCCTTGCGGCTTTTGGGTTTTTCGGCGGTTTGATTGCGCTCATTGCCCCTAGCATCGGCCAGCAATCCCAAACCTTGTACTACCAAGCGTTTGAGGGCGTACAGAAGGTGCAGTTGTGGTTGCAGGGCCCACCGCTGAATGTCCGCGACGATGACATCAATAAATGGTTCACCGACGCCACCATATGGTTGCAGCGACAATCCGGGACCATCGCAGGTGAACTGTTCGCAGGCATCGGCGTTGCTTCAACGGTGATGGTCACGCTGGGTATCGTCATTGTGCTGACGTTCTTTTTCCTCAAGGATGGCGACCGTTTTCTCCCGTGGCTTCGCTCCATCACGGGACGTCGCGCGGGCTGGCACCTCACAGAACTACTCACACGGTCCTGGAACACTCTCGCCGGCTTCATCAGGGCTCAAGCTATTGTGTCGCTTGTCGACGCCGTGTTCATCGGCATGGGCCTGGTATTCCTTGGGGTTCCCATGGCTCTGGCGTTGGCAACCCTTACCTTCATTGCGGGTTTCATCCCCATCGTGGGGGCATTTGTCGCCGGGGCGCTGGCGGTGTTGATTGCTTTTGTTTCACTGGGCTTCACTAAAGCCCTCATTGTTTTGGCTCTCGTTGTTGCAGTGCAGCAGCTGGAAGGAAACATCCTATCCCCCATGTTGCAGTCCCGCGCCATGAATCTGCATCCCGTGATCGTGCTGTTGTCAGTTACCATCGGGTCAAGCCTTTTCGGTATTGTTGGTGCTTTCTTGGCCGTTCCCGTGACTGCACTTGTGGCGGTGTTGTTCCGCTACCTCAGTGACATGGTGGCGTTGAGGTCCGGCGAGAAAACCGCTGATCAAATTGAATTTGCTACGGCAGCTGGTTCGCTCACCGGCATGCATGGCGAGGTGCTGGGGCGCAAGCTGCGTGCCGCCCGTCGTGACCGCCACGCCTCAGCATCCAGCGCAAACAGTGAGGAAGGAACCACACATGGTGATGCCAGCGAGGAGGATCCTGAAACGCTTCTAGCACGCTTGTCTGACGCATCAGCGAAAATTGTCCAGTTGTTCCACAAAAATAACAAAGCCCAGTCCAGTAGTTCGGAGAATCCGACCCAACCTAGGTAACATTAGCGCTCGTGTCCCAACACACTTCCAGAACATCACGCCCGCGAAGCACCGCAGCTCCCACGCGGACTTTCGGCCTTCCCACATGGTCGAGCACACTCATCATGCTCGCAGCCCTGGCTGTGGGATTACTGATCAGCGTGCGGCAGCAGACCATTGGCCTGCCCTTCCTTATCGCTTTTGCTGCGGGCAGCGTCGTGGTGACCATCCTCGTGGAAGCACGCGGATTGATGCTCACTGTTGGGCAACTCCCCTTATTGTTTGGCATTTCACTTCCATTGACAGCCTGGATGATCAATGCTTCAGTGTCTAATGTCCCGCAGAAGCTGTCAGCGACAACTATTCTCACCTTGGTGTACCCGTTGGCGCAGCACTTCCCAACCCTTGGCTTGGTCACGTTGGGGTGCGCTATTATCGCAGCTCTGCGTATCTGGCAGTTCAGGCGAACCATGGGGTCGCAGGCCCGGAGTGCGGAGCGCGAGCGTAGAAAGACGCAAGAGGCGGACCGCACCAACCGTGAAACCGCCTCACGTGCACGCCGCCTGAGCAACCGTAATCAGCAAGATATTCCTCCTCACAAGGAGCCAGCCGCGGCGTCGCAACGCGTGACGGTTGAGGAACTGCAACGTCGAGCGTCAGCACCGGAGGAACCACCCCAGCAGCCGCACAAGCGCACTGTACAACGCCCTAGGCCCCAGCAACGGCCTGCCGCTCAACAACCCCACGCGGCACCATCGACACCTGAGCAACCGAAGCGCACTAAGCCACAGTCACCACCTACGATGGTGATTTCCCCGGTAAAAGCCTCGCCGAAGACGGGCGCGCACCAGCGTCCTGAGGAGGATCATCACAGTAAACACGAGCGCTCAGGGCGCCCACCCCAACCTCCACGCCGTGCCGCTGCGTCCACCGAGCAGCGCGACGCTCAACGCCGTGAGGCTCAGCGTCAGCGTCGCCAGCAGGCCATGCATCAGGAGGCACCACGTCAAGAACACCCCCGCCAAGAGCGCACTCGGCAACAGCCACAACGTTCGGGGAGTATCCGCCGACCCACTGCCGACGCTGGAAGCAGCAGGGCAGGCGGCCAGGCTGGTGGCCATGACCAGCAGCGTCCCCACAAGCGCACAGTGCAGACGCCGAGAGTGCAGCAACCACAGCGGTCGTCGTCACGCGCGGAGGCACACAATCACAGCACCGGCGGTGGCCGGTACACGTCGCGTGGTAGCGAATCGGCGCAGGCACGAGGGCAGCGCCAGCGTGATCAGCAGCAACGTGACCACCGTCAGCAGGAGTCGAGGCAGTCGCAGCAGCGCCGCCAGCAACCGCGTCAGCAACCAGCGGCCCATGAAGAACAGCGGCAGCCGCGTACTGTGCAGCGCCGCCAAGTGCGGAAGGTTCAGCCGCGCCGTGATTCGGCGGGTCGGGATAATCGCCGTAACAGCCGCCACGACGACCTGTATTAGCTAGCGACCAGAAGGCGTGCGGGCGGGGCGCAGGACGCGCGGCAGGGAGAACACGAGTTTTTCGGCGGCGGTGGTGACTTCTTCGACGGTGTGGAAGCCGTGGTCGTCGAGAAGCTTGATCACATCTTGGACCAGAATTTCCGGCACCGATGCCCCTGAGGTAACGCCAACGGTGGTGACCCCATCGAGCCATTCCGGCTTAACCTGGTGGGCATAGTCCACGAGGTAGCTGGCATCGGCTCCGCCTTGGAGAGCAACCTCCACGAGTCGTTTGGAGTTGGAGGAGTTTTGAGAGCCGACAACAATCACTAGGTCACTGCGTTCCGCGATGGCTTTGACGGCTACTTGCCTGTTTTGGGTGGCGTAGCAGATGTCGTCGCTGGGCGGGTCGGTGATGTGCGGGAACTTCGCTTTGAGTAGCTGCACAATCTCCATGGTTTCGTCCACGGAAAGCGTGGTTTGGGAAAGCCACACAAGCTTGTCCTCCGGCCCAAAGTCAAGGGAGTCAACGGACGCGGCACCATCCACAAGGTGCACCACATCGGGGGCTTCCCCGGCGGTGCCTTCAACTTCCTCATGGCCTTCGTGCCCAATGAGCAGGATCTGGTATCCGTCACGGGCGAAGCGTTTCACTTCATTGTGAACTTTGGTCACCAGCGGGCAGGTAGCGTCGAGGGTTTCCAGCGACAACGCCTTCGCTTCTGCATGCACAGCGGGGCTGACGCCGTGCGCGGAAAACACCAGGTGTGAGCCTTCAGGGACCTCGGTAGTTTCATCTACAAAGATGGCACCCCGTTCGGCGAGGGTGTCCACAACATAGCGGTTATGCACGATCTCTTTGCGCACGTAGACGGGTGCCCCGTACTTCTCTAGGGCACGTTCGACGGTTTCGACGGCGCGGTCCACACCTGCGCAGTAGCCGCGGGGCGCGGCGAGCAGAACTTTTTTCGCGTCTGCGGCTTCGGGGGTTGTCATGTCCTACAGCCTATCCAAGTAGGGTGAGGCGTGCGTAGTCTAGGTCACTGTCGTCGGTGATGGTCCGGACAAACCGCCTATAGTGGGCGTTATTGTGTGCCTGATGCGCACCACACGTACCGTCGTTATGTGTCCGATGTGTTGAGGAGTCTGTGTGAGCAACGAGCCAACGTCTGCCGAAAATCCGTGGCCGGTTCGGGAGGTAAATTCCAAGGTCAAAGCATGGATCGAGCGTCTTGGTTCGGTGTGGGTTGAGGGCCAGCTTGCCCAGGTAAACATGAAACCGTCATGGAGATTTTCGTACTTAACGTTGCGTGACGTAGAAGCCGAAATGAGCCTGCAAGTCACGTGCGACACAGCTCTACTTCAAAACGCCCCCGCTCCCCTGCGCGATGGTGACCGCGTGGTGGTGTACGGCAAGCCAACGTTTTTCACGGGCCGGGGTTCATTTTCGCTGCGGGCGACAGAGATTCGCCCGGTGGGCGTGGGCGAACTGCTGGCCCGCATCGAGCGCCTGCGCCAGCAACTGGCCAGTGAGGGGCTTTTCGACGCATCCCGCAAACTGCCTCTCCCCTACCTTCCGCGCTGCATTGGTTTGATCACTGGTCGTGGCTCGGCCGCAGAGCGCGACGTGTTGTCAGTAGCGGAAGACCGCTGGCCACATGTGAATTTCAAGGTGATCAACACGGCGGTGCAGGGCGCCCCGGCGGTTCCCGAGGTGATTGCCGCCCTTGAGGCACTGGACGCGGACCCCGAGGTCGATGTGATCATCATCGCCCGCGGCGGCGGTTCGGTGGAGGATCTGCTGCCGTTTTCCGAGGAAGCGCTGCAACGCGCGGTCTCACGCGCCCACACCCCGGTGGTATCGGCGATTGGGCACGAGCCGGATAACCCGGTGCTGGACAATGTTGCTGACCTGCGCGCCGCCACCCCCACGGACGCGGCAAAACGCGTGGTTCCGGATGCACGGGAAGAACTGCTGCGCTTGGATCAACTGCGTCAGCGCGCCGCCGCAGCACTCCGAGGCTGGGTGGATCGCCAGCAGCAGAACCTACAGGCGCTGCGCTCCCGGCCGGTGTTGGCAGATCCGTTCACCCCCATTACCCGCCAGGAGGAAGAAGTTCAGCGGGCGCTGACCATGGTGCGGCGTGATATAACCTACCTACTCAACAGCCACGAATCCCAGGTTCGGGCCCTGCGCGCGCAGGTGTCAGCACTGGGTCCGTCGGCGACGCTGGCGCGGGGTTACTCGGTGGTGCAGGTGATTCCGCGTGACGGCTCAGAGCCGGAGGTAGTGACCAGCTACGAGCAGGCCCCGCCAGGTAGCCAGCTGCGCATTCGTGTGGCCGATGGGTCCGTCACTGCCGCGTCTATTGCCCATTCCCCCGCTGACTAAAACCCTATATATGAGGACAACAATGAACGAGAATGCTTTCCCCGCTGTTGAAACACTCACCTACGAGGCCGCGCTGGCGGAGCTTATTGAAATCGTGAAAATCCTGGAACTCGGGCAGATGGGTCTGGACGAGTCCCTGAAGTACTGGGAGCGCGCCGAAGCCTTGTCGAAGCGGTGCGAAGAACACCTGGCCGGGGCGCGTCAGCGTGTGGAGACCGCCTTGGGCACCGATAACGGAAACGACGCAACAACCTAGGGCCTATGGGCGTCGATAGGCGCGGTCTTCAGCGTCGCTTCCATGAGCTGCGTGTACTCGGTCTCGCCTGCGGTTCCAGACACCAGCAGCCGCACATCACCGAGGTCAGCGACCCACAGCACGCGAGCATCATGCTCCTCGGACGTGTACACGTGAACGTCCGTTCCTGCGATGCTTGTCGACGTCCGTTCCTTCCGCGCGTAGTCGTCATGGTCCTTCACTGCGTCCTCAAGCGGGCGGTCTGTTTGAAGAAGCTGCACATAGGCACCCTGGGCAGTGACCCAGCCCACCACGGGGGCGGGCGCACCATCAACAGAACTGCGGCGAGCGGAATTAGTCGTCCAGCCGTCGGGCATCTGGGGGTAACGCAGCGGGAAAGCCATCCCCCGTGCCTCTATATCTAAAAATTGCCGGGCATCAACCTCCTGGACAGGACCATTTTCAGGGCGTCCCGGGTTGAGGCTGCACATGCCAGTGAACGCAACCGTAAGTGCCATCACCGCGATAATGACAATAAGTGTCATGCTGATGTCTCGGCCGTCTTGGAAGATACGAGGTTTGTTCTCAGCCACCTGGATAGTATGGCAGACTTTCACCGACTCCCCCGATTCGGGTGGACAAAGCGGGCAAAAGCGTACGCATCAATGCAAGAATAGAAATGGTGGTTATCACCAACACCACCCTTTTAGTCATCCCTTTATATTCGGGCGTTACACCCGCATATGCCCAGCCACTGTAGGAGGCCGCACAGATGAATACCCGCCAAACCGAATGTCCAGACCGTAACCTCGCCATGGAATTGGTCCGCGTGACCGAAGCCGCAGCACTCGCGTCCGGACGTTGGGTTGGACGAGGAATGAAAAACGAAGGCGACGGTGCCGCAGTGGATGCCATGCGCAAACTGATCAACTCAGTGAACATGCGTGGCGTTGTGGTCATCGGTGAGGGTGAAAAAGATGAAGCCCCCATGCTGTTCAACGGCGAAGAAGTAGGCACCGGCCAGGGTGCCGATGTCGATATTGCCGTCGACCCGATTGACGGCACCACACTCATGGCGGAAGGCCGCCCCAACGCTATTTCAGTCCTCGCAGCCGCAGAACGCGGCACCATGTATGACCCATCCGCAGTGTTCTACATGAAGAAAATCGCTGTTGGTCCCGAAGCCGCAGGTGTCATTGACATTAACGCGCCAGTAGCCGTCAACATCGGCGCTGTTGCCAAGGCTAAAGGAATCTCCCCCTCGGATGTCACCGTGGTGGTTCTGGACCGCCCGCGCCACAATGACCTCATTGCCGCGATCCGTGAGGCAGGCGCCAAGATCCGTCTGATCAGGGACGGCGACGTCGCCGGTGCCGTTGCCGCAGCACAACACACCAACTCCGTGGACATCATGATGGGCATCGGCGGCACCCCAGAAGGCATTATCACCGCCTGCGCCATGAAGTGCATGGGGGGTGAAATTCAGGGCAAACTCTATCCGACTAACGACGAGGAAATCCGCAAAGCTCAGGATGCAGGCCTCGACCTTGATACCGTCCTGACCACCAATGACCTGGTTTCTTCCGATAACTGCTACTTCGTGGCCACCGGCGTGACCAACGGCGACATGCTCCGCGGTGTCAGCTATCGCCAAAACGGTGCCACCACCCGCTCTTTGGTCATGCGCTCCCGCTCCGGCACGGTTCGTTTCATCGAATCCGTGCACCAGCTGGCCAAGCTGCAGGAATACTCTGCGGTGGATTACAGCCCCAAGAACTAGCCATGCGCAGTGAGGAGTGTGCGGAGTGCGAAACCCGTCACACTCCCCGGGGGTAGACACCCTTCGCCACACAACCGCCCTTTTTTTACGCCATACTTATGTAGATAAGTTCTACGACTCTCTTAGTGAAGGTGGATTTTTCATGACCGAGCAGGAATTCCGCATCGAACACGACACCATGGGTGAAGTGAAAGTGCCCGTCAACGCCCTGTGGCGTGCACAAACCCAGCGCGCCGTGGAAAACTTTCCCATCTCAGGCCGCGGCCTTGAGTCCGCACAGATCCGCGCCATGGGCCTACTGAAGGCAGCCTGCGCACAGGTGAACAAGGATCGCGGGCTTCTCGACGCCGCGAAAGCTGACGCCGTCATCGCCGCCGCCAAGGAAATCGCCGACGGCAAGCATGACGCTGAATTCCCCATTGACGTGTTCCAGACCGGTTCCGGCACCTCATCCAACATGAACACCAACGAGGTTATCGCCTCCATCGCCGCAAAGAACGGCGTTGAGGTTCACCCCAACGATGACGTCAACATGGGACAGTCCTCCAACGACACTTTCCCCACCGCAACCCACGTGGCAGCCACCGAGGCCGCCGTGAAAGACCTCATCCCCGGCCTGAAGGTGCTGCAGGAATCCCTGGCCAAGAAAGCCAAGGAATGGGAGAACGTGGTCAAGTCCGGCCGCACCCACCTTATGGATGCCGTACCGGTCACCCTCGGCCAGGAATTCAGCGGCTACGCCCGCCAAATCCAGGCCGGCATTGAGCGTGTTGAAGCAACACTTCCCCGTCTCGGCGAACTGCCTATCGGCGGCACTGCAGTGGGTACCGGCCTGAACACCCCTGCTGACTTCGGCGGAAAGGTCACTGCCGAGCTGGTCAACCTGACTGGCGTAAAGGAACTGCGCGAATGCGTCAACCACTTTGAGGCACAGGCCAACCGCGACGGCCTGGTGGAATTCTCTGGTGCAATGCGTTCCATCGCGGTCTCCCTGACCAAGATGGCTAACGACATCCGCTGGATGGGTTCCGGCCCACTCACTGGCCTGGCCGAGATTCACCTGCCTGACCTGCAGCCCGGCTCCTCCATCATGCCCGGCAAAGTCAACCCAGTGCTGTGCGAAACCGCAACCCAGGTTGCCGCACAGGTGATAGGTAACGATGCCGCGGTTGCCTTCGGTGGCGCCCAGGGTGCCTTCGAGCTCAACGTGTTTATCCCGATGATGGCCCGCAATGTCCTGGAATCCGCGCGCCTGCTGGGCAATACCGCTCGTGTGTTTGCCACCAAGCTGGTTGACGGCATCGAGCCCAACGAGGAGCGCATGAAGACTCTTGCAGAGTCCTCACCCTCCATCGTCACGCCACTGAACTCCGCCATCGGCTACGAAAACGCTGCCAAGGTGGCTAAGACCGCCTTGAAGGAAGGCAAGACCATCCGCCAGATGGTTATTGACCTGGGCTTTGTTGACGGCGACAACCTCACCGAGGAAGAGCTGGACAAGCGCTTGAATGTGTTGGACATGTGCAACACGGATCGCGACCAGTAGATAGCCTGATCACTGTATATATACGCCCCAAGCCCCATAACGCGGGCACGGGGTGTATGTATTATTCACTGTCCTCGTTGCCGTCAGCAACAAGCTTCAGATTGATCGATTCGGCCCTATCGAGGTAGGTGGACAGTTCATCGCGCGCAGCCGCCACCTCGCCGGTGGCGAGAAGGTTGACGATATGGCGGTTTTTCTTCACAAAGGGGGCGTGCACGTCATTGCCGTTGGGGTGCACAAGGAACGCCAGCCGTGATTGTGCGAGCGCAATGCGCGCGTTCCTGGTCAAAAAGGCGGATCCCACGAAATCCACAATCGCCTGGTGAAAATCAACATTGGCGTTTCCCACATCGATCCAGTTCTCCGCCAGCATCCCCGCTTCCCCATGGTCGCAGGCAACACGCATGCGCCGCAGGCAATCAAGGGTGCGGTGTGCATCGCTGTAGGCATAGGTGATGGCGCCGAGTTCCACGAAGCGTCGATAAGCGTAAATGTCCTTAAGATCATGGGCGGTCATGGTGCGCACAAACACCCCGCGATGCGGCACGTGTCCCACCAGGCCGTCGCGGGCGAGCAGCCGAAACGCCTCG
>ERZ772978.870-NODE-870-length-10793-cov-63.6651_pt1 | contig 10793 bp, 7 predicted proteins | sample MGYA00511675_ERZ772978 | MGnify/ENA primary metagenome ERZ772978 (study PRJEB29015, sample SAMEA2738092) | human oral metagenome | biome: human oral; feature: human-associated habitat; material: saliva | place: China | collected 2156 ... | reverse complement strand
CGAAGCTTTGCTTCGACCCCCCACTTACACTTTGGCCTCTTTACTACATGCCCAAAGCTTCTTTATTGCTTTGCTAGTAGTTTGCCTAATGTTTAGGTGTTTAGCACAGTAGACCTTCGCGCTGGGCCTGGGTTAGCAGAGCCGGGCGGCTGGTTTCTTCCATGCCGTTGTTAGCGCAGGTTTGACGCCCTAGCGATGTATATCTATTCACTGTGGCCACGGTCAGACCCAGCGCGTTAGAAGTTTCTTTAGCGGTGTGTCCCTGCGCATAGGAAAGCAGCACGTCACGACGGCGTCCCTGCAGGTTATCGGTGATGATGTAGTCGATGTAGGGGCGCACCTGCAGCCATGAGACCGGGCTTAACCGCCTGCCAGTGGCCACTTCCAGCACTGCACGACGCAGCTCAGACCCGGGCACGCAGCGCGTAAGTACGGCCTGCACACCTAATTCACATACACTGCGCAGCAAATAGGGCTGATCCGAGCTTTGATATGCCACTACCGGCACTTTAGCTTTTGAAAGCTGTTCTACTTGCTCAATAACTTTATCGGTACGCTGCGCATCTAAATCAACGACCGCCACATTTATACGACGTTGATTTAAACCTAGCTGCCCAATGTCATTGAGATAAATAATCTGATTAGTTTGCGCTACCTTAGCTAAGGCCGCATACAGACCTAAACGTAATACTTCGCAGTCACCAATGATAGCGATGCTATAGCGCTCAGATTGCCGAGATGGCACATATAGATTAGCCACCAGCTTCCCTCCAGACTGCGTGCCAATACGATACTAGCGCGACATAACCCAAGCAGTATTGCAACGCTATCGCAGCAATTCTTTGATGCGCACCCTACTGCGGATTAAATAAAACCAACTATGGGACGTAAAAGCAATACAATATTTAACAATTGGTAAACCAAAAAATTTAATTTCCACCAACTAAATCGGTGTATAGCAATATTACTTCAGAAACGCCCTCATTGGCTGAAAATTCAATCACGGTTCTATTACAGTTCACTGAAAAGTTTCTAGGCATTTGCCAGGCATTTCATGAACATTACCTGTATTTAAGTGGGGCAGGCTTGTGCGGTTGCTGTAATTAAATTACCGCAACCGCACAATTATGCATAGCTTTTGCAAACTTTTTAGCCAAGCTGGCTGGGGAAAGCCGCAAACATTGATTGCGCGGCTTCCAATTCAGAAACTTCCAGCTCCAAGTTATCTACCAAAGCCTCCAGCGCCGGCATCACCTCAGGCACCTGCGCTGAGCTAGTGAACAGTACTCGCGCACACAGGTCGTTGCCGTGCTGACGCCAAGCGTAGAAACCAGCTAGGCGCAGGGCATGGTGACCGACGCCGTCGCCATCAGAAAAAGCCCCCAGCGAGCGGTAAACCACCTTCCCACTAGCCAGTTTGTGCTCCTCAGCCTGGCTAGGCCCCTGCTGCTCCTCCCCCACTGTGATCAGCTGAGTCAAAGCCTGGGCCTCATCACCTTTAGACGGGTAGGCGTACAGGTCCAGCAAAGCCGGCGCCAGCATCTGCGAGGGCAGGTACAAGAAGCGCGCGAAGGCCTCCTCGTCGGCAGGCAGGCGGTCAATGCGGGCCACCATGTCCATAAACGCCTGCTGCACCTCGGCGTCGGCGTAGACGGGGGCTGCCTGGAGCTGCTCCACCCAGCCGGGCTCTACATAAACCCAGTTGCCGTCAGTTTGGGCGCTCCAGTTCATGGCTGCATCCTCAGGCTGCGGGCGACGGCGTCGTACAGGTGCAGCAGCGAGGTGGCCAGCTGGTCGTGCTCGGGGCTTGAGGGCAGGTTGATGTAACCGGTTAGGGTTACGATCGCCTCGGTGACGTCCGGGTTGGCCAGGAAGTAGGTGATCTGCCGCGACACTATCTTCTGTGGCACCTCGGGCAGCTGCACGTTGAGCTCCTGGTTTACGGCCTCAGCGGTGGAGCGCAGTAGGTCCTCGCCGTCACGTAGGGACATAGTGCGCATGACGACGCTGTGTCCATCCTCGATCACCTCGGCTTGGCCGTTGTCGCGGCCGATGGCGAGCATGGCGTCCATGGGGGCGACGTCGTCGGTCAGTGGCAGCGGCACCACGAACATGGAGGCACCGGTGAGCACCCCGGCGGTAGGCTCAACTTCCACCAGGAAGTTGGTGGCGCCCGCCTGCTTGAGGGCCTCGGCCTGGGAGCGGAATTGACGGTCGATTAGGTCACGTACCTGCTCCGTCTTGCCGCTTTGCCCCAGGTAGGTCATGAAGCGGTCACCAACCTGACGGGTCTGCTCAACTAGATCGCCATTCAGGTCAATATCAGCCCAGTTACCCGGGACAATGTAACTAACTTTCATGAATAATCCTCCATGTTTTGCGCGCCTACCTGCGCGTCAAAGCCTTAATAACCGGCAGCTAAGCCTATTTGATGCCGTAGCCTGCTCTCGCCATGCCATGCAGAATTTCTGCACCGCCTTGGATCATGCCTCCGACAGCTTCACCCGTACCTTTAGCTACGCCACCTACAAAGTCGCCAGTGGCTTGCGCAGCACCCGCAGCTCTTTCAGTTACCGACCCCGCGTAGTCACCACGGTTCCAGGCCTGATCCGCTCTCGCAGAACTATCAGCAAGGTGTTGAGTGGCGTTGTTAACCCCAGAAGTTACCTCTGCGCCACCTTTCTCAAACCCATTAGTCGCTGCCGCGATACCATTATCAACCCCCTGCTGCAGATAAGCTGCACCTACGCTAGCAGTAGGGGTCCCGAAAGCGGCAATATGGTTGGCCTTGGGATTCTCATACTGGGCGTCCAATGGGCCATAGAGATATTCCATATGGTGATAATCAAGAGGGTTGGCAGAGAACTTCGTGTCACTGTTCATGAAAACAACATGTCGTTCACCATACGCACGTGGCATGATTGCGTCAGGTCCACCAAAACGTGGGGTGGAATCTTGGACTCCGTTCAGAGGATCCAGCACAAAGCTATATGCCTTAACATTTGATCCGTCTTTAGGCGCTTGAGCATCATAACCAAAGTTATCTATACACTTACCTCGCGCAAGTGCCTGGCTAGTATCTGAAAGACCAGCAGCATTAAAGGTTACCGCAGCCCCTCCGGTAGCCAGAGCAGCAGCTGAAGCCAGCTCACCGCCCAGCGAGTGACCGGTAAAGTCAACGTTTTCACGGCCCACCGCTTTAGCCAATTTAGTAGACACATTTATTGCTTCGTTTACTTGGAATGACGTAAATACGCCACCAGCAATATCATTGCCAACATCCTTACCAAGCTCCCGATCCGGCTCAGTGCCACGGAAAGCCAACACATACTTACCGTCAGCATTCTGGTACACACTAGCCTGCATACCATGCTCAGTGTTTAGCTCAGAAGGGTCAATCCCCAGCTCAGCTAGTTCATCATCAGAGACTTTGCGCCAACCATCAGGGATAGGGTCACCAGTTTCATAGGCAGCCTGAGCCAGACGCGCATAATCCGCGTCACGCCCAGCTTCACCCTCACGCGGCTTGCCATTGTAAGGATCCGAGCCGGAGCCACCGCTTCCGGATTTAGCTATTGAACCTACACCTTTAGCCCCACTAATTGACCCATTAACTGCAGAAGCTTTCTCCTGCTCATCAGCCTGCTGGTTCAAACTGGTGTTACGCTCACGCAGAGAGTCCACCACATTACGCACCAACACAGTTAAGTTGGAATCCCAGTCAGACTTGAACGCATCAGCGTCTTCACCTACCCAGCCAGCGCTGTGTAGCTGCCCATTAATAGTGTTCACAACGTCTTCAAGTGAAGTCGCCTTGTCACCAAACAACTGCGCTAAAGCACGTAACTGCTCAACATCAGCACCAACACTAGCCACAAGCAACCCTTCCTAAACAAATTCACGATGCACTGTCGCCACAGTGCACTTACATCTGCCCTCAAATTACCCTGTTAGCGTTAGGTAGCCCTATGGGGACAAAACCCCACTACTCCCCCAGGCCAAGCGTGCTTTGAAAGTAGGGTTGTTAGCTTTTCTGAGTCTACTCGCCGCCAAGAATAGCTTTCTTGAATCCGTGTATAGCTTCCCCAGCACCCTTGACCGTACCAACTAGTACATCGCCGGTTCCCTTAACCGCACCAACAGCAACATCACCCACGGCTTGTGCCGTGCCCGCAGCGGTTTCCGTGGCGGCACCTACATAGTCGCCACGGTTCCAGGCTTGGCCGGCACGGTCAAGACCAGAGTTAAAGTGCTGCCCGGCGTCGTTAAAGCCAGAGCCTACGTCATTGACACCATTGGCGATGCCGTTACCTACCTCGCCAATACCGTTAACAATACCTGTGCCCACATTTCCAATAGCTACAGTGGTGGTGGGCCTACCGGAGGCGGCAATATGGTTCGCGCTGGGGTTTTCGTACTGAGCGTCTAGAGCCCCATACAGGCGTGCCATCTCATGGTTGTAGCCAGCGTCAAGAGGGTTTGCGCCTTCACTGGCAGGAATAATATGGCGTTCACCGTATGCACGTGGAGCAATCAAGTCCATCTTGCCAAGTAGCCCCGAATCATGTGCCATATCTTGCGCCCCATTAAGTGGGTCGTAGGCATAGCAATAGGCTTTAACATTAGAGCCGTCCATAGGGGCCTGGGCATTAAAGCCAAAGTTGTTTAGGCAGTTACCTCGCGCAAGTGCCTCACTGGTAGCTGAGAGCCCCGCAGCGTTAAAGGTTACCGCTTTCCCACCGGTGGCCAATGCACCAGCTGAGGCCAGCTCGCCACCCAGCGAGTGGCCAGTAAAATCAACGTTTTCACGCCCTACCGCTTTAGCCAATTTGGTGGACACATTTATTGCTTCCAACACCTGAGGCGATGTAATGGTGCCACCCGCAATATCATTAGCAATATCCAAAGCTGGTTGTCGGCTAGGCTCAGTGCCACGGAAAGCCAGCACATACTTACCATCAGCATTCTGGTAGATAGTGGCCTGCATACCGTTTGCAGTGTCTAACTCAGACGGGTCAATCCCTAGCTTCTTCAGCTCATCAGCATCAACCTTGCGCCAACCATCAGGGATAGGGTCACCTTCTTCATAGGCCGCCTGAGCCAAGCGCGCATAGTCTGCGTCGCGCCCAGCTTCACCCTCACGCGGCTTGCCGTTGTAAGGATCTGAACCAGAACCACCATTTGCAGCTTTAGCAGCTGAACCTGCCCCAGCTGTACTCGCAGAGCCATTAACAGCGGAGGCTTTCTCCTGCTCATCAGCCTGCTGGTTAAGGTTAGTGTTGCGCTCACGCAGAGAGTCCACCACATTACGCACCAAAGCGGTCAGGTTTGAATCCCAATCAGCTTTAAAGGTGTCGGCGTCTTCGCCCACCCAGCCAGCGCTGTGCAGCTGCCCATTAATTGAGCTCACAACGTCTTCAAGTGAAGTCGCTTTGTCACCAAACAACTGCGCTAAAGCACGTAACTGCTCAACATCAGCACCAACACTAGCCACGAGCAAGCCTTCCTAAACAATTTTCACTGCGCGTCACCGAGGCAACACACTAACAACTACACCCAAATTACCCTGTTTAAGCGAGCCTATGGGAACAAAACCCCATTAGTGACTCAACTCAGATCCACTAAAAGCAGGGTTTTAGCTTTCTACTGAACGCTCAGGAATCTCCACAAAATCGGTGGGATATTGGGTGCTCAGCTGGGGCAGTTCAGGCAGGTAATTGATGGGGCTAGCGCCATCACCAAAAACATGCACGCCCTGTTGCCCAAACTTGCCGCTCGCGCCGATCCCGCTGACCGCAAAACTGCCACTCGATCCGGTTACGCCGGAATCCTCAAAACTGCCAGTTGAGCCGGTTATGCCGGCGCTGCCACTGCCACCGCCGCCACCAAAACTACTGCTCGAACCGGTTATACCTCCGCCGCCATAGCTACTCCCGACGACGCCGCCGACGCCGCCACCGCCGGAAGCCTGCTCCTGCTCGTCAGCGTTACGGTTTAGATCCCAGCCAGCTTGCGCCAGTGCCTGCGCAGCATTGCGCAGTTGCGGGGCTAAGACACTATCCCAGTCATCCTTGAACTTATCGCCGTCGCTGCCTTGCCAATCTGTAGCAGAAACTAAGGCTTTTAAAGCCAAGTTGACGTCATTATCTAGAACCTGAGATTTGTTGTTAAAAGTCTGTGCCAGTTGCCGCAGGCTCTCAACGTCTGCCCCATAAACCGCCATAGAAACCCCTCAAACGGTGGTGTCAGAAAAGTTTTCTTAAAAAAATCTTAAGCGAAAGTGAGGGCCGAGGCGCTTATAAAGCACCTCGGCCCCACTTTTAACACGCTAGAAGCCAATCAAGGCTGCTGCGATCAGTGACCAGAAGCCTGCTCCTGCTCGTCAGCGTTGTTGTTAGCGGTGGTCTGAGCCTGACGTAGAGCGTCAGCAACGTTACGCAGCTGGGAGGACAGGGTGCCTTCCCACTCGCTCTTGAACTGGTCGGCGTCGGTACCCTTCCAGTCAACGGACTGGACCTGGCCGGAGATGGTGGAGATTACGTCCTCGACGGTCTGAGCCTTCTCACCGAACTGCTGCGCAAGTGCCCGTACGCCCTCAATGTCCATACCTAGGAATGCCATGGTATTTCCTTTCATGTAGTAGCTAAATTCCGTGCTTCAAGCCGGAACCTTTCGACAAGAAAATAATGCAACCTATCGCCACAGCCAACAATGGGGACCAATCCCCCTGCCACCCGGGTTAACTAGCTTTTGCTTGCAAAACCGCCACTATCTGGGCTTTAACTAGCCACAATTTGCACCTTGACAGCCTTGGCAGCACTGATCCAGTACCCGCGTCCAGGCACCATTTCCCCACGCTGGATGCGCGGAGTGGGGGTGCGCAGCAGGGTTTCGCCGTCGCCCGTGTCAGGCTGAATCAGCAAACCAGTACGCGAATTCTTAATCTCTGCCAGCATCGGCGAGTAACCAGACCAGCCGGAAGTCTCACCCTCAGCAATCACCAAGTGACCGCTGCGCTTAGCCTGCTTAACCGCCGCCAACAGGTCTTTTTCAACCGGCGTGCCCACAACTTCGGGGTAGTGCTCCACTACCAGCACCAGCAGCGGGTGGTTGTCGGGGGCCTGCATGGCAACGTAATCCTTGATTTTCTCCAGGCCTTCCTTGATCTGTTCGTCGCCCACCATGGTCAAATCCCACAGTCCAGCCACATCGGCCAAAGCCGAGCGGCGCGGAGAAATAAACACCCGGCGCACCTTGGGATCCCACTGCTTTAGTGAGCCAGCCAACCAAAGCAGCGCCGACGTCGTCGCCGCCTGAGGCGGACCCGCCACCATCATGGCCCCGGTAGGCACAAACGTAGCCGGATCCAGATCCTGCGAAGCCATACCCAGCACCGGCCAGCCCTGGTAAACCTTGGGCAGATCAGCCTCGCTAAGCTCAGTAGGCAGGTTAGCGATAGCTTCAGGCTTGATACGGCCCTGACGGCTCAGGTACTTACCGAAAGCCTCAATGAGCTGGGCCTGGGCCATCTCATTAGAAGAGTCACCCATAATCGCCAACTGCATTTCACGCCCGTCACCCATAATCATGGCGCGTCCAGGCGGGCTAGCGGGGCTGAGCACATCCTTGGCCACACCAAAGTTGATGTAGTCATCCATATTGGATTGGCGCAGCACCACCTTCATCAAGAAAGCAGACAAAACATTACCGCGATAAGGCGTAGTCCAGTCACAGGTGGCCGCCACGTGCACACCCACGCTGCGTCCATCAGTCAAAATACGCTGCAAAATATCCAGGTTGGCAGCGCCGTAAACAGTCTTCTCATATTCACTGCGCATCGCCCCCAAACCATCAAGCAGCAGCAAAATTCGGTGGTCATTGGTGTGACCACTAATGCGCTGATAGTCGCTGAGCGTACCCGCACTAGCCGCCGTAAACCGGTCAGTGCGCTCATCAATAATGGAGCTGAGCTTACGCAGCAAACGCTCCACGCCTTCAGAGTCATCGCCAGAAACAATCGTGCCCACACTGGGCAGCTTCTCCAGCACCTTCAAAGAAGCCCCGGCAAAGTCCATGCCGTAAATATCCACCGCACCCGAGCGCGGCGTAATCGAGGCTGCCAAAGCCAAACTACGCAACGCCGTCGACTTACCACTACCGGCAGCCCCAAAGAAACAAATATTGGAGTCCTTCTCAGGCAGGAAGTAGGCGGGCACCTGGCTTTGATGCACCGGATCATCCACCACACCCAGCACCAGTTTGGTGTCGCGCCGCTGCGGCAGACGGTTAAGGTCATAGGCGCTAGCCAGCTCATCGAGCCACGGTTTACGCGGCACCGGCAGCCCAGCCATACGCGCCGCCTGACCCACCGTGGCCACCACGCGGTCAATATCCTTATCGATACTACGCCCGCTGGTTTGCACTTTAGCCACCTGCCAGGGGTTAAGCGCCCCAAAAGTCATCTCATCGACGCTCACCGAAGCACCGGTAGCCTGCGCACTGGTACGCGCCCCCGGGTAGGCCGACTGGAACGGCGTAATACGCCCCGGCCCGGTCTTAGCCGCCCCGCGTCCAGGAATTTCCGGCGGGAAGTGGGCGGCAATCTTCTCCCCCAGCACGTCTTGGGAGTCAGACTCATCGGCCATACGCAGCGCCACACGCAAGTTAGTGTTAGCGCGCAGGTTGTCTTTAATGACGCCGGCGGGGCGCTGGGTGGCCATGATTAGGTGCAGCCCCAGCGAACGGCCACGTTGGGCGACGTCGACGACGCCGTCAACGAACTCAGGCACCTCACCTGCCAGGGCCGCGAACTCATCAACCACAATAATCAGCGACGGCGGGCACTCGGGGTCACCGGATTTTTCCAGCTCAGCCAGGTCTTTTTTACCCTTTTCGTTAAGCAGGCGCTCACGATAGTGGATTTCGGCGCCCAGCGAGGTCAGGGCGCGGCGCACCATGGCGGGCGAAAGGTCGGTCACCAAACCCACGCAGTGTGGCAGGTGGGTACAGGCAGCGAAAGCTGAACCACCCTTATAGTCCACAAACAGGAAGGTAAGGCGGTCAGGTGAAACCGCCTGGGCCATACCCAGCACCCAGGATTGGAGGAATTCACTCTTACCGGCACCGGTGGTACCACCCACCAGGGCGTGGGGGCCGTGCACGCGCAGATCCAGCGCCAAGGGGGCGTCGGCCCCCTGCCCTACCAGGGCGGAGAGGGAGACGGGCCGGTCCATGGGCACAGTCTTGGTGCGGTCAATGATGGAGTTAGTGGCTTGCCAACGGGCCACCTGGGCGGAGGCGTCGTCGGCTAATTCAGCGCCGGTAAGCGAGATGAAACTAATCGAACGCGGCAGGTCAGAATCATCATCCACGGGCACACCCGCATCCACCATGGGCGACATGTGCTTAGCTAGCGCCCGCACTTGGCTTAGCCCCAGGTTTTCGGGGCGCACATTGGTGGCGTTAACGCTGCGGCGCACAAAACCCACAGTGGACTCACTACCAGACACTGTCAGGTAGGAGCGGCAGGCGGCGGGCACCTGGCTGGCAGATTCAGCCACCCAAATCACGTGCACGCCCACATCCGGGCCGCTCTCTACAATACGGTTAAGTCGGGCCTGATCCACCTGGGATTGATCAACAATCACCACCACGTCGGGCACATGCATGGCGTCTGTTTCTTCAACCGTGGGGTTGAGCGGGCCACGCGGGCGTGGGCGGGTCTGCAAACGCTGGAAAATAATTTCTTCCAGGTGCGAGACCAGCGAGGCCCCCACCGCCGCGTCAGCCGCTAAATGCAGCTCCCCTAGCGGCGAGAAGGGCGAAGCGGTGTGGGGTAGCCATTCAAGCCAGTCCCAGCGCGAGCGCCCAGCCGGGTCGGTTAGGCAGGCCACCACCAGTTCAGCGGGCGAGTGCATACACACCAGCTGGGTGATTACCGCGCGCGCCACCGGGTCAATATCTGCGCGCAGCCCGCTAATACCAAAAGCTCCGTCTTGGCGCAGGTTAGCCACAATCGGCACGTCGTCGATCATGGCGTATTGGGCGCGCAGGGCCGCAATAGTGGATAGGCACTGGGGTAGGCCGTTTTTGGCTTCCTTATCTTTTTCCATCCGGGCCACGGGTAGGTCTGTGCCCAGGCCGATACGGATCTGCATAAATTCGGGGTGTTCAGGGCGGCGCGACCACAGCAGTGGGCCCCCCATTTCGGCGTGGCGCACAATGGCCTCAATGGGCGGGTATTGCTGTTTACGCACTTCGCGTTCGTTAGCAAATACCTGCTCAATGTGTTTTTGGGTTTCTTTAATTGAAACCTCGAAGGCTTCTAGCTGCTCTTTAAGGGCGCGTTTGCGCCGCCACTTGCCGTCAACCCACATGCCACCCATCATCATGGGGCTCATGCATACGAACATGAGCGAGTAGGGGTTGTGGGTTACCGAGTACATCATCAAACCCATAAAGGCCGGCGCCAGCATGGCGATGAAGGGCAGTGGGTTGGGGTTTTGCTGGGTGGGAGCCTCAGGCAGCTTGATTTCTACTGCCGGGGTGCGCGGCACTACGCGCGGGGTGCGGATGAAGTTAATGCCGGCGCTTCCGGCGGCGTCGGTGGCGCTTAGGGTGGTGGTCACCAGGGCCACCTTCACCTCAGATTTACCGATTTTGACACTGTCTAGGGGCCCCAGCTTTAGGCGCTGCACCCGCTGGCCATTAACGACGACGCCGTTAGAGGAGTTCAGGTCACGTACTTCTACTTCGGTGCCTACTACCACCCGCATATGCTGCTTGGAAACCAT
>ERZ772978.867-NODE-867-length-10802-cov-13.7534_pt1 | contig 10802 bp, 13 predicted proteins | sample MGYA00511675_ERZ772978 | MGnify/ENA primary metagenome ERZ772978 (study PRJEB29015, sample SAMEA2738092) | human oral metagenome | biome: human oral; feature: human-associated habitat; material: saliva | place: China | collected 2156 ... | reverse complement strand
GCGCCTCCTGGGCCGCCTCATCGGGATCTGAGGGAAGCGCCAGGAGACGGGCGGCGTCCAGGAACCAGGTGCTCGCCTCTGCGGGGTGCCGGCTCCCGGATCGTGAGGGCCTGGGAACCATACGCACCAGGTCGACCTCTCTGACCTGTCCGAGCGGGCCCCGCCCCTGAATGACCTCCCGGGAGGCGACCTGATCGGGGGCGATCACCTGCGCCGAGCCCGGTCCGCCGTCCGCCATGGGCAGCAGGGTCAGGGAGTCATGGGGGCGCGCCGCCCGCCAGCCACGTGCCAGACCGGAGGCGACCCGGCCCGGGGCAAGACCACTGCCCGAGCCCGCCAGAGGCACTCCAGCGGGCTCGGGCCACAAGCCACCAGGAGCGAGGAGAACCTTCACGTGTTCGTTCTCCGGTGGCGGGCGCGTTGAGCACTGGCCGTCATGAGCCGATGGCGCCGCTCAGACGGGCCAGGAGGAGGGCCTCGGCGACCACGATGCGCTCGAGCTCGCCCAGGTGCATGGACTCGTTCTCGCTGTGGGCCCGGGTGTCGGGGTCCTCGATCCCGGTGACGAGCACCTGGGCACCCGGGAAGGTCTCCTTGAGGGTGGCGATGAAGGGGATGGAGCCGCCCTGTCCGATATTGACGGCCTCGGTGTCCCAGGCGGTGGACAGGGCCCAGTGAGCGGCCTCGGAGGCGGGCGTGACCTCGGAGCCGTCGAAGGCCGGCCCGGCTTCACGGCCGGTGACGGTCAGCTGGCCCCCGAAGGGCACGTGCTTCTCCAGGTGGGCGACCAAGGCCTCCTGGGCCGCGGCCGGATCCTGTCCAGGAGCGATGCGCAGCGAAAGCCGGGCCGTGCACGAGGGGGTCAGGACGTTGCCGGCCAGCTCCAGGGGCGTGACGTCCATGCCGATGAGCGTCAGCGAGGGCTTGGTCCACAGCCGGGCAGTGAGGTCACCGGTGCCGGAGAGCTCGACGCCGTCGAGAATGCCGGCGTCGGCGCGGAAGTCGGCCTCCGGGTAATCGGGGAAGTCGGCGTCGGCCTGGGACCGGCTGACCAGTCCGGCCACGGCGACGTCACCGGCGTCGTCGTGGCAGGAGGCGATCAGTCGGCACATGGCGGTGGCGGCATCCAGCACGGGGCCGCCGTACATGCCGGAGTGAAGCGCGTGGTCGAGCATGTCGAGACGGACGTCAACCTGGACGACGCCGCGCAGCGAGGTGGTCAGGGACGGGATGCCGACCTTCCAGTTGGAGGAGTCGGCCACGACGATGACGTCGGAGGCCAGGCGGTCGCGGTGGGTGGTCAGGAAGTTCTCGAAGGAGGGGCTGCCGACCTCCTCCTCGCCCTCGATGAAGACCGTCACGGAGCAGGGCAGCTCGCCGTCGGCCAGGGAGGACAGGATGCGCAGGGCGTGGGCGTGGGTGATGACGCCGGCCTTGTCGTCAGCGGTTCCGCGTCCGAACAGCCGCTCCCCGCGCCGCTCGGCGGTGAAGGGGTCGGCCTGGTCCCAGCCGGTCGGGTCGCCGACGGGCTGGACGTCGTGGTGGGAGTAGAGCAGGACGTGCGGGCTGCCCTGGGGGCCGGCCTTGTGGGCCAGGACGGCGGGCCGGCCGGGGGTGCCGTCGGGGGCGGGCACCGAGAGGATCTCGGCATCCAGACCGCTGTCGCGCAGGAGCGCGGCCACGGCCTCGGCGGAGCGCTGGACCTGGGACTGGTCGTGGCTGGAGGCGGAGACCGAGGGAATCGCGACCAGGTCCGTCAGGTCGGAGACGATGGTGGGCATGGAGGTGTGCACGGCGGTGCGCACGGCATCAACGGTGATCATGGTTTTCAGGGTATCGCGCCGCTGCCGCTAGTCTTGGCACCGTGAGCCTGTTCAAGAAGCGCAGCCAGACCCCTGAGCCGGAGCCCGTGGCCGAGCCCTCCCCCAAGCCCGGAGGCAAGGGACGCCCCACGCCCCGGCGCAAGGACCAGCAGGCCAAGAACCTGCACCCCGTGGTCCCCAAGGACCGTGCGGCCGCCAAGCGGGAGGCCCGAGAGGCCCGCGACGCCGCCTGGAAGCGTCAGAACGAGGCCATGCTCACCGGTGAGGAGAAGTACCTCCCGTCCCGGGAGAAGGGGCCGATCAAGCGCTACATCCGCGACTTCGTTGATGCGCGCTTCAATCTGGGCGAGTACTTCATGCCCCTCATCTTCGTCCTGCTCATCATCTCCTTCGGGTTCAGTCGCATCCTGCCCCACTACCCGCTCGTCAGCTTCTACACAGTGCTGGCGATGAACGGCTACCTGCTACTGGCGATCGCCGACGCCGTCTGGTGCTGGGCGCGCCTGCGCCGCCGCCTGACCGCGAAGTTCGGTCAGGAGCGGGTCAAGGACGAGGGGACGATCCTCTTCTACGTCATGTCGCGCTGCTTCATGCTGCGGCGCTGGCGCCGTCCCGCCGCCCTGGTCAGTCGGGGTCAGTACCCGTCCTGATCCGTTCCGGTCCCCTGTGGGGCGGCCCCGGACCTGGGGCTCAGGCAGTCGCCCGGGCGGCGGAGCCGGTGGCCAGGGCCCGGTTGATGCGCCCCGGCCAGGCCGGGCCGTTGTAGATGAAGGCCGTGTAGGCCTGAAGCAGGTCCGCTCCCGCGTCGAGCATGAGCTCGGCGTCCATGACGGAGGAGACGCCGCCGACGCCGATGATCGTGGGTTCCTGCCCCAGCCCGTGGCGCAGGCGGCGCACGACCTCCAGGGCGCGGGGAAGAAGTGGGGCGCCGGACAGTCCGCCCTCCCCCAGGTCGTGGTCGATGGTCGTGTTGGTGGCCACCACCCCGTCGAGCCCCATGTCCAGGACCATCTGCGCAACCGCGTCGATGTCCTCGTCAGCCAGGTCCGGGGCGATCTTGACCAGGAGCGGCACGTGCCGCCTGGCGGCGCGGTCGGCGACCTCACGGACCGCCTCGAGGATCGGTCGCAGCGTCTCAACGCTCTGCAGGCTGCGCAGCCCGGGGGTGTTGGGGCTGGAGACGTTGACGACGAGGTAGTCGACCCAGCGGGCCACTGCCGCGGCCGAGTAGCGGTAGTCCTCCACCGCCTCCTCGAGCGGGGTCACCTTGGTCTTGCCGATGTTCGCGCCTACCACGATGGAGCGTCCCCGAGGGGTGCGGCGCAGGGCACGTAGGCGCTTGGCGGCCTCATCCGCCCCGGAGTTGTTGAAGCCCATGCGGTTGCGCACGGCGCGCATCTGCGGGTAGCGCCACATGCGGGGCTTGTCGTTGCCGCCCTGGGGGTGGGCGGTGAAGGTGCCGACCTCGATGAAGCCGAAGCCGAGCATGTCCAGGCCCTCGACGGCCTGCCCCTCCTTGTCCATGCCCGCTGCGAGCCCCAGGATTCCGGGCACGGGCCGGGCGAAGGGGCCGCCCTGGTTGGCCGAGGGCACGGGGAAGACCGGCCTGCGCCCCCACATCTGGCGCACCACGTCCCTGACGAGGGGAACCTTGCCGGTGATCTCGATCGCGTCCAGGCACACGTCGTGGATCAGCTCGGGGTCGATACGGGTGAGCACGGTCTTGTACAGCAGGTCGTAGAGCACGGCATCAGGCTACCCCGACCAGGCCTTCCAGGGACTGTGCAGGGTCCCGCCGTTATTCTCCTCGGTGTCCCCGCTTCGCGCCGGTGGTGGTGTCACGGTAGCGTGGGCTTCGTCCGAGCCTCATTGCAGGCGTGTTCTCAGAGGTGGCCAGTGTCCTTCAACCGCGATATCCAGCTCGACCCCAACCGGGTCCAGACCCGTTCCGGCGGAGGTCGGGGCGCCGTGATCGGCGGCGGCTCCATCCTGACCGTCATCGCCGTCGTCCTCATCTCCCAGCTCACGGGAGTGGACCTGACCTCCATGCTGGGGGCGCAGCAGCAGACCGGGACGACGACGTCGACGGCCTCATCGATCGACACCTCCGTGTGCACCAGCGGGGACAGTGCCAACAAGTACACCCAGTGCCGCATGGTGGCCACCGCCGAGTCCCTCGACGCGGTGTGGACCGAGCAGCTGCCGGCCCAGGCGGGGCTCAAGTACGCCAAGCCCGAGTTCGTCCTGTGGGACGGCACCCAGATCTCCTCGGCCTGCGGCAACGCATCCTCGGCGGTGGGTCCCTTCTACTGCTCTGGGGACCGGACGGTCTACCTGGACATGAGCTTCTTCTCCGAGATGGAGCGCTCCCTGGGGGCCGCTGACACGCCCCTGGCGGAGGAGTACATCGTGGCCCACGAGTTCGGCCACCACATCCAGCACCTGACCGGGCAGATGGCCAAGGCCGACCGCTCGGGCAGCGGTGCGACGTCGGACTCGGTGCGACTGGAGCTCCAGGCGGACTGCTACGCGGGGATCTGGGTCAACCACGCCTCCTCCACCCCCGACCCGGACACCGGCAAGCCCTTCCTCAACCGTCCCAGCAGTGAGGAGATCAAGGGCGCGCTGGGCGCGGCCGAGGCCGTGGGCGATGACCACATCCAGGAGCGGGCCAAGGGGCACGTCGACTCCGACACGTGGACCCACGGCTCCTCCGAGCAGCGCGTGCGCTGGTTCACCACCGGGATGAACTCCGGCTCAGTGCAGGCCTGCAACACCTTCGCCGTCGACGCCTCCCAGCTCTGAGACACGCCGGGGCGACGCCGTTCGTCGCCCCGGCTCGTCCTTCCTCCCCACCGATCCTCTCGGTCTGACGGGGCCCGCCGCCTTGAGAGCGGCGGGCCCCGTTTGCGTGCGACGTGGCGTCACACCTGACAGTGGGTTCATGACGCACACGTCGCCAGTGACATCGCCGGTATCAGCCTTCAGGAGGACACCATGACCAGGGCGCTCATCATTGTCGAGTCCTGCTTCGGCAACACCCGAGCCATCGCTGATTCCGTTGCCGCCGGGCTGATCGATGGCGGAGTCGACGCTCAGGTCGTCGACGTCGATGAGGCTCCAAGCTGCCTGCCCGCAGACCTGGATCTGCTCATCCTGGGAGCCCCCACCCACAACCGGGGCCTGCCGACGGCGGCCACACGGGCCAAGGCCTGTGCGCAGGCGGGATCAGGCAAGGCATCCCACGGGATCGGTGGGTGGCTGGAGACCACGGTGATCCCGGCATCCACCACCGCTGCCGCCTTTGACACGGTCATCTCCAAGGGCTGGCTCAGCGGTTCAGCGGCCAAGGCGATCGCCAAGGCGCTGCAGCGTCAACAGGGGCGGCGGACGGTGTCAACAAGAAGCTTCGTGGTCACGGCGAGCAAGGGTCCGCTGGCCACCGGCCAGGAGACCGACGCCCACAGCTGGGGACGCGAGCTCGCGGCTTCGGCGAACACCAGATAACGACAGACGTCTTGGCGACAACTACGCATCTCATCATCGGAAGGAAAACAACAACATGACAGCAACGAACCGCGACAAGTCGTCCCGGCCGCAGCTGAGCGGACGAGACATCGCCGGAGCATGCCTGGCCGTCTGCGGTCTCCTCATCATCATCTGGGGAGGGACGCTCGAGTCGGTCAGCGTCACTGACCCCGGCTTCATGAGCTTCGCCGTCAGCAGCCTAGTGATCGTCGCAGCCGGGGGATGCCTGGCGACAGCCCTTCCTCGCGCTGCTCGTGTCACACTCATCTGGCTGGCAACGCTGACGTCGATGTTCTATCTATTCATCCTCGGCATGGCGGTTATCGTGTCCCTGATGAGCTGTGTGGTGATCGCAGGGGTTGCGGCCTGGCTGACCATCAGAATCCTGAGAGGAGGTAAGACGGCCAACTCGGTGCGATAAGAGCGCAGCGGCGAAGTCGCCTCCTGTTCAGTAGTAGCGCCACTGCCGCATGTCTTGGTTGTAGACCTCGACGATCCGCGGATGCAGGAGGGTGGAGGGCTCCATGAACTCGGTGCGGGCCGGCTTGGTTCGCATAATGAACTCCAGGGTCTTCCGGTCCTGGTAAGTCAGGCCTTTGGGCAGCGGCTGGCTGATGAGGTTCTGCGGCGTCCTGGTGGACAGCACGAAGCCCCACTCCCCGAAGGAGGGGACATTGGTGGAGAAGGGCAGGATCTGTCGATCCGGCTGAGCGGCGGCGACGGTGCTGGCCACTGTGGAGAAGGCGTGGGGTGAGAAGAAGGTGGAGGTGGCCTGGGTGACCATGACGCCCTCGGGTGCCAGCCGCGCCTCGATGTTCCGATAGAACTCGGTGGAGTAGAGCTTGGCGAGTTTCTCGTTGGAGGGGTCGACCAGGTCGATGAGAGCGACGTCGTAGGTCGCTTTGGAGTTCTGGACGTAGGTGAAGGCGTCGTCGTTGACGACCTTCACCCTGGGGTCGGACAGGGAGGCGTGGTTGAGGTCCTTGAGCAGGCGGTTATTCCGTGCCAGCTCGGTGACATCAGGATCGATGTCTACGATGGTGACGTCCGTGACGCTGGGGTAGCGCAGGATCTCCCGGGCCAGCAGGCCGTCGCCGCCGCCGAGCACGAGCACGTGGGCAGGTTCCTTCACCGAGGTCATGGCACTGGCGGACAGCGTCTCGTGGTACCTGGCCTCGTCCAGGCTGGAGAACTGGAGCTGGCCGTTGAGGTACAGGCGCAGGTCGTCCTGGTACTGGGTGAGGACGACCTTCTGGTAGGCGGTCTGCTGGTAGTAGACGATCGGGTCGTTGTAGGTCAGCGCCTCCACGCTGCGCTCGATGCGGTTGGCGGCTGCGAACATGCCGACCAGTGCCACGACGGCGGCGGTGGCCGCCCACAGGATCTTGCGCGGTGTGCGCACCTGGAGCAGGACGAGCAGTGCGACCAGGACGTTGAGGGCACCTACCAGGTAGGCCCCGCGCATGAGGCCGAGCTGCGGGAGGAGCACCAGGGGGAAGACCAGGGAGGCCACCAGTGAGCCGAAGTAGTCGATGGCCATGACCTTGCCGAGCAGCTCGCTGGTCGAGCGGCGCCCGAAGGCGGCGAAGGTCCGCACCAGCAACGGGATCTCCAGGCCGATGAGGATGCCGATGGTCAGGCTGATACCGCCGAAGACGACCCAGTGCAGGCGGGTGCGCCCAAAGGCCAGGTACAGCAGGAGGACGGAGTTGCCACCGATGAGGCCCAGGAGCACCTCGCTGACACCGAAGACGACTGCCGGCGCTGCACGGAAGCGGTTGACCAGCAGCGAGCCGATACCCATGCCGAACAGGGTGATACCAGTGGCCAGACTGAAGCTGAGCACGGAGTCGCCCAGGAGGTAGGAGGCGGCGGTGCCCAGGATGAGCTCGTAGATGAGCCCGCCGATCGCGGCGAGCAGCGCCGCAGTGAACAGGGCGACGTTCTCCCGTCGCCCGATTCGGCCGTGGGTCATGGTGTGCGGCTCAGCTCAGGATGGTGGCGGCGATGATGATGGCGATCGCGAGCGCCGTGCCGGCGAAGGCGACCCCCAGGCCGATGTTCTGGTCCTCGATGAGCTCGCGTCTGAGGTCGAGGCGGAAGATGCGGTTGACCAGCAGCGCGAACACCATGAGCAGGACCACTCCGAGCACCGCGTAGACGATGGTGCTCAGCAGTGACTGCCAGTTGAGGTCGACCGATGAGTGGTGAGCGATGGTTATGAGCGACATGTCTTCTCCTTCGTGTATGACCGTCGAGGGGGTTGAGTCAGTGGGCTCCAGGTCATTTTCCGACGCCGCCGCCCCCGCCGCCGTAGACCGAGCGGTTCCGGAAGGGGACGCCGCCTCCTGAGGGAAAGAAACCATCATCGTTATCGATCAGCTCGGCAAGCACCAGCGCCACGAACATCAGGACGATCCAGAACACGGGGGCCCAATCGCTTCTACTCGTCCCGGAGATCGCCGCGGGGAACCACCGCCAGAACCTTCGCATGAAACTGGGTATCCACCACGGTCGGGTCACGGGCCTACCGAAGACCTTGTACTGCTTCGAGGAGGACAGACCTGTTTCGCTATAGATCTCTCGGGTGTGGAGGCGGTGTGCATCAACCACCATGGTGGAGATCGAGCCGTGCGCATCCACCACGCGGAGCTCGGCGCAGGTTGTCGTGGTAAGAGCCCCATTGGGATGATTCACAGCCCCGGTCTCGTGGTCGATCTCAGAACGGCGCAGATTCGTGACCTCGACGGTGCACGGCCGGCCACGAACTCGCAGCTGCCGACTCCAGCCGACCTCGAGGGTGAGCGGGTCAATCGCCGGCTGAACAGGAACCGGCTCGTGAAGAACCACCTTGTTGGTGTCTCGACGGATCTCCAGCCAGAGCTCTTGACCCTCGTCGTCGATCAGGCGCCACTGCTCCCGCTTGACGAAGCGCCGACCTCCCTGAACCCGTCGTTTGAGGACAACTCGCCCCATGACGGTGTAGGAGCGGCGCTTCTTCCTCAGGGAACCGCGAAGCCTCTCACCGACTCTCAGATCGCCTCTGACACTCACAGCGTGATCTCCGAGCTGGTCACCTGCTGGGCCCGCAGGCGCTTGCGCACCAGCTCCCCCACGGCCTCGATCTGGGCGGGGGTCAGTGTGCGACAGCTGGTGAGCGTCACGTAGCCGGTGCCGGACTCGGGCCAGGTGTGGGCGGCGATATGCGACTCGGACAGAATGATGACGGCGCTCAGTCCCTGGGGCTCGAAGCGGTGGTGAGCGCTGGATACGGCAGTCAGTCCCGCCATCTGGGCGGCAGTCAGGAGAATCGACTCCATGGTGGACAGATCGTTGAGCGCATACGGCTCAGCGCCACTGATCTTGTAGCTGACGGAACACAGGCTCACCGCACTCACGCAAGCACGGTAGCAACGAGGCAGACAGCCGACAAACGGGCTGAGGTCCCCATCCTCACTCCCCCGCCGTCGACAACACATGGCGGGAAGCCCGTCACCGATGGGGCGACCTACTTGCCGACTCCGCCTCCGCCGCCCCCATAGACCGGGCGGTGACGATAGCCCCGTGAAGAGCCCGAGTGCGAGGTACTGGTGGGATCGGCGTCGCCACTGAAGCGGCTGGGGTTGGAGCAGGCGGAGAACAGCCCGCCGACGAGCACGATACTGACGAGGGCGGCGACAACCGTGCAGCCGATGTTCCGGCCGGTTCTTCCGGGGACAGATCGGCGGTTGTACAGGACCCGCCCGAAGAGCTGCTTCTGCTGCGCAGTGGACAAGGAGGTCTTTCGGTATGCCAGGAGGTCACGGAAACGGTGGCTGTCGATGGTCAGTCTGCTGGTCACGCCGGCCGGGTCCGTCAGCCGTACCTCGGCGTAGGTCATGGTCTCGCCGATGTTGAGTGGGCACACCGGGGAACCGATGACGTTCTCGAGCGTTCCGGTGGTCACCTCCTCAACCATGCCCCGGTGCAGGACGCCGTTGATCGTCAGCGGCATCGTCTGGCCGACGGTCAGGGCCCACGGCTCGATCGTCTCCTGGAGACGAACGGGTTCGTAGAAGAGGACCTCGCCGGGATCGTGGTCGACCTCGACCCAGGTGTCGGCGTTGCTGGCCCCGATGAGCTGCCACTCCTCCCAGTAGTAGAAGCAGTGGTCCTGGGAGTCCCATTCCTTGAAGAGCAGGCAGCCTGTGACTGACAGGGCGCCTGCACTGCCCTGGAGCAGGTCGCCGACCTGCAGGTTGCCTCGCGTGCCGTTCACCAGGATCCTCCCGCCTGCGGAAGGTGAGACGGGGCGCCGCTGCCGCCGTCGGTACCTGATCCGCCTGTCATCACGCGGGCACAGTAGCAACGCGGGCATGCCCCGGCAAACGGATCGCACTCCCCATGATCCGGCCCCACGACGCGGATCCGAACGGCTCAGGATCCGGGGGCCGTGTGAGACTGTCCTCATGCGCGTTGCTGAGATCGCCGAGCTGACCGGGACAACCGTGCGCACGGTGCGCTACTACCACTCGCTGGGGCTGCTTCCAGTCCCTGACGAACGTGGCGGCTGGCGCGACTACGACCTGAGCCACGTCGCCCGGCTCTCCCGGATCCGCTGGCTGGTCCAGGCCGGTGTGTCCCTGGAGACCATCAGGCGCGTCCTCGACGAGTCCGAGGCCACCGGCGTCGAGCAACCCGACGACGTGCCCGCGGCCGGAACGGTTGAAGCACGCGCGGCGGCCGGCTCCGTGGTCGAGGACCTGGCCGGGGCACTGGCCGCCGTGGAGGATCACCTGGCCGAGGTCGCCAGGCAGAGGGACATGCTCACCGGCCTGCTGGAGCGAGCCAAAGCCGGTTCGACGGTCTCACCGATGTCCCCACGTATGGCGGCCTTCTTCGACCGGCTGGAGCAGGCCGCTGCCGATGAGGCCACCCGCTGCGCCGTGCGCAAGGAGCGGGACCTGACCGACCTGGCCTGCTATCGCGGCCAGATGCCGCCGGAGGCGGAGTTCCTCTTCGTAGACCCGGATCCTGACTACGACGCCGAGTCACTGGCTCTCTACTCCCAGGAACCGACCGAGATGTCAGAGGCGCAGATCGAGCAGCGCGCCCAGGTCATGGTCTCCCGGATGGAGGCACAGTTGCCCCCTGAGCGCCTTGCGGCTCTGGCCAGCAGCGTCGACACCAATGCGGTCCGGGGGCTCTTCGGCCTCATCGGAGCCACGGGGTACCCCGATGCGCGGCTCACCCGGGCCTTGGAACGGGAGTTCCTCACCGCGATCGACCGATGGCACCCCAGCTAAGTGAGCGCCGCTCGCACGCCCGGTTCACTGCGAGCCGATCGGATCGCACCGACGGATGGGGCGAGTAGCGTCGCTGGTATGAGTCAACGCCTTCCTTCATCTGACAACGTGGTTCTCAAAGGCATCCGTGAGGAGCCCAGCGCCGAGGACGGAGCACGGGTCCTGG
>ERZ772978.857-NODE-857-length-10862-cov-5.9319_pt1 | contig 10862 bp, 7 predicted proteins | sample MGYA00511675_ERZ772978 | MGnify/ENA primary metagenome ERZ772978 (study PRJEB29015, sample SAMEA2738092) | human oral metagenome | biome: human oral; feature: human-associated habitat; material: saliva | place: China | collected 2156 ... | reverse complement strand
CCACGCGCAGGTTCGAAGCACCCATAGCGCCAGCCGAACCGGTCGTACCAGTGATACCACGCAGGCCACCCATACCGCCCGCGCCCATGCCACCAGCAGAACCAGAAGCACCGCCCAGGCCACCAAAGCCCGAACCCATGCGGGCCGCGCCGCGCATACCCAGCGCGCCAGCACCGAGCACACCGGCGCCACCCAGGCGACCGGCCGTCATTGCGTCGGCGGAGGCTGCGCCGCCGTTGAGGCGCCACAGCGGGTGACCGGCATCCGCAGCGGGTGCGGGGGTGTGTCCGCCTACGACGCCGTTGCGATACGTGGTGCCGTTGACGCGCGTGTGCAACAGGTCGCTGTCCATGAGATCCTGCGGGTCGGTGATCGGGTTCGTGCGCGAACCCAGCTCACCGTACGGCAGTTCCTTCGTCGGGACAGCGCCCGAGGCGATCACGCGGTTACGGGCCGCAGCCGCGTCGGCCTCGCTCCACCACGGCTTGTCGAAGCCGCCCGGGTAGCCTTCACCGTTACGGCCGGCTTCGCGGCCGAAGCCGTTCTCCGGCGTGTAGCCACCGCCACCATTGCCCTTGCCGCTACCACCGCCACCGGGAGTAGGCTTCTTGTCGGGCACCGGCGGGGGAACCGGAGGAACCGGCGGGGGAACCGGAGGAAATGGACGAACCGGCCCTGTGATCGTTATGTCCCCAAGCTTGTTGCCGAGGAACTGCGTCTTTTGGTTAATTGCCGCGAGCACACTGCCTGCGGCGGCTTCGCGCTGGGCGTTGTTCTGTTCCTCCACGGCGCTCACGTAAGCCTCGCCAGTTGTGTACTTCTTATTGATGATGGGGACTTTGACTCCGGAAATGGAGGAGTTTTCCGGAATCTCGACGACCCAATCGTCACGCATCGCAGCGGTCTCGGCATCGAGAAGATCTGGTGAGATGGTTTGAGCCTCCTGGAGTGCTGTTGCCATCGCGTCTCGTGCCGACTCGTACGTCTCGTAGCCCTGCTTGTAGTAGTCACGGTAGCCCTCGATTCGATCGATGGCCCGAGTAACCCAGCTATCCATAGCGTCAGCTGCTGCACCTGTGAAGCCGTGGTTGGCACGGTAGAAACCGAGTCGGTCGATGGCGTCTTGGAACCCCTGCATGGTTCTTGCATGATCAGTTTCCCAGGCCTTGAGTCCACCGTTCACCTGCGCCGCCGACATAAATTCCTTGAGGCGCTCGTAGTTCGGTGAGTGCACCATATCGTTTTACCTTTCGAAAGTTCTCAATGAGGCTAGAAGTCGCTTGGCTGGCCGGAAACGGGAGCGTTTTGTGCTGCTTCGGCTGCTTCAGCTGTCTGCTCTGCTTGGGACTTCCACTCGCCATTCACGAAGTGGTATTCAGTGGTTTCGCCGGTCGCTTGATCGTAAACAAGACGGGTTGGGTTAAAGCCCATTTTACTCATTTTGTCAGCCAGGTTAATCGAAGCTTCGGAACGATCAAGGGCGTCGAGCCGTTCTGTGACTGCTGTGAGTGCGACAGTAGCATCGTTCTCGGCTGCTAAGGCGTCCTCGGTTGCTTGGCTCACTGCAGCCTCAAAATCGCGGATGAGATCATTTTCTGCAGATAGGAACTCCGAGGCCTGACTAAACATGTTGATAACTCGGTTACGGAAGAACTGCGGACCATTTTCTTTGCCCCAAGCGGCTTGGGTTTGAGCCGCTTCCTGTGCATCAGTACCTTGACGAGTAGCTTGAACCGCGTCGATGCTCTCCTCAACTTTTGGAGCAGCAACGTTCTGCCTGTCCTGATCCAAGCCGTAGTCGGCTGATTCTGTCATGCTGAGCTCCTAAATGTTGATGGGGTGTTGTGGGCGCTGTCGATGCGCGGGGTGCTTACTTACCGGCCTTGAAGCGGCGGACCAGGGGTTCGTCGGTGATCTCGGGGTTGTCGATCTTGAGGGTCCACACGTAGGTGAGGTTGGAGCCGCTGCCTTCAATGTCGATGGTCCACGAGGAGTAGTACTGGCAGTCCTTTTCGACGCACAGGTCGTAGCTGTCCTCACCGAGGCGCCAGTAGTCGGCGGCCGACATCGTCGCGTAGACGTGGTCGTCCTTGTTGACGACAATGGTGCCGTTGGTGTCCAGCTTGAACTTTTGCAGGCCGATGATGGCGGGTTCGACGCCGATGAGATCCTTGCCGACCATGTTGTTCAGGGCGTTGGCTTTTTCGATGATCTTGTTCTTCTCGGCGCCGGAGGCGGAGTTCATCTGGTTGATGAGGTCGCGTTTGATGCCTTCGGGGATGTTCTTCATCGAGGAGATGTCCGTAGAATTCGATCCTCCGCCGCCGGGCAGCCTGATGCAGCCGGTCAGGCCAACGGCCGCCAGGAGGAGGGACGACGCCGCTGCGAGGGTGCGGCGCGACACGAAACGGGACATATTTTCTCCTACTTTCAGACTGGTCAAGCATATGCGACTGTGGGGCCACCGTGTCAACAAACGATCAGGTTGTTGGCGGGGTCCACGCCATCTGCGCGGCGACCACCCCGAGGTCGCGGTGAATGACCTGTGCGCGGCCCGGAATCGCGCGCTTCGGCTTGACGCCGTTGATGATCGCGCCCTCGCTCGGGTTACCGGACAGCAGGATGCCCGTGACCGCCAGGTCGCCCATCATCTGCAGGACCTTCTCGAAGCTCGCTCGAGCCGCGCCACCCATGCGGCGCGTGATGATCAGGTGCAGGCCGATGTCACCCGCCTGCGGCAGCAGGTCGACGAGTTCAGCGAGCGGGTTGCCCCCCGTGGTGTTCGCCAAGTCGTAATCATCGACCAAGACCCACAATTCGGGGCCGGTCCACCAGCTGCGCTCGCGAATCTGCTCGGCAGTGACGTTCGGTCCGGGCAGACGCTCGCGCAGGAACTGCGCCAGCTCGCGCATGTCCTTCATGGCGGCCTGGTGGTTCGTCATGTAGCGCAGCGTGTAGTCCTTGGGGATCTCGCCCATGAGCGAGCGTCGCATATCCAGCGCGACGATCTTTGCCTCGCCCGGCGTGTACAGGCGGGTGATCTCCTTGATGATCGACCGCAGGAACGTGGTCTTGCCCGTCTTCGAATCGCCGAAGAGGTACAGGTGAGATTCCGCACGCGTGTTGAACATGAGAGGACCGAGGCGCGACTCTTCCACGCCGAGGATCATGTCGCCACCGCCGCGCGGCAGGATGTGCTGTTCGGGCAGTTGCTCGAGGACCTTGTCGATCGTGATCTGCTCCGGCAGCAGACGCAGCTTCGGGCCCTCGCCCGCCACCAGGTGCTCGCGGATCTTCTTGATCGTGTAGGCCACGCCCTCGGACACGGTGGTCGGATCCTGCTCCGCGTCTGCGCGCGGCAGGCCGATCATCATTTCGTGACCAGCCATGTCGATGCCGCGGCCCGGGCGGCCCTTCGGAATACGAGCGGCACCCTCGCGGTGGACGATCGACTCCTTCGGGTTCGCCGTGTGCAGTTCCAGGCGCGATCCGAACAGATCCTGCGCCTCGGAACGGAAGTCCATCCAGCGAGAAGCGGACACGATGAGGTGAACACCGAGCGACAGGCCTCGGCTCATCATCGTCGCCACCTGGCGATCCAGGCTGTCGAACTCGGAGCGCAGCGCGCCCCAGCCGTCGATGACCAGGAACACGTCGCCGTAGCCGTCGTCGTAGGTGCCCTCCAGGCGCCCACGACGGTAGGTATCCATCGAGTCGATGCCGTGCGCGCGGAAGTAGCGCTCACGGTCGTCCATGATCGCCGCGATCTCGGCGAGCATACGCGTGCGCACCTCCTCGGTGTCGCGCGTCGCGATGCCCGCCACGTGCGGTGCGCCCGCGAAACCGGCGAAGGTACCGCCACCGAAGTCCATCACGTAGAACTGGACTTCCTGCGGCGTGTACGTCAGCGACAGGGCCTGCACGATCGTGCGCAGCGCCGTCGACTTACCGGTCTGGGGGCCGCCGACGATCGCGAAGTTACCGCCCGCACCCGACAGGTCGAGGACGAGGGTTTCGCGACGCTGCTCGAGCGGCAGGTCGACCGTGCCCAGGGGCACGCGCAGCGTGCCCGACTCGCGCCAGGCGCGCGACACGAAGCCCAGCTCCGGGTCCGGACGCAGGTCCGGCATGAGGGTCGCGAAGGTATCCGGGGTCTCCAGGGGCGGCAGCCACACCTGGTGGGCCGGGTAGCCCTTGCCCTTCATCTTCGCCACGGCGATGTCCATCTCGGACATGTCCGCCCACACCTCGTCGCCCGCGAGGACGATCTCCTGGTTCTGATCGACCTCTTCTCCCTTGTCTCCCAGCGTGTCCTCGCGCGTGATGACGGGAGCGACCGTGAAGGGCAGGATCTCGATCGGAGCGCTCGGAGCGCCAGCCGTCGAGGCCTCGGAAATCGACGCGAGAGTACGCGCCGGCGGGGGAGCGGCCACGTAGGACGCGCGGAAACGAACGAGGCCGTCGCCGCCCGCCTTCAGGAAGCCCGAACCCGGCAGCGGGGGCAGCTTTGCGGCGTCGGGGATGCCCAGGACCTCGCGAGAGTCGTTCTCCGTGAAGGTCTTCAGGGCGATGCGGTACGACAGGTGCGACTCCAGGCCGCGTGCCTTACCAAGGTCCATCTTCTGCGAGGCGAGCAGCAGGTGCACCGACAGCGAACGACCCAGACGGCCGATCATGATGAAGACCTCGCCGAACTCAGGCTTGGCCATGAGCATTTCCGTGAACTCGTCCAGGACGATGAACAGGGCGGGCAACGGCGGGAACTCGTGCTTTCCGGCGATGCGGTCCGCCTCGTAGTCGGAGACGTTCGCGTAGTTGCCTGCCTCGCGCAGAACCTCCTGGCGGCGCACCATTTCGCCCTGCAGGGCGTCCTGCATACGGTCGACGAGGGAGAGCTCCGACTCCAGGTTCGAGATCATGGCCGACACGTGCGGCAGGTCCGACATGCCGGCGAAGGTCGCGCCACCCTTGAAGTCGACCAGAACCAGGTTCAGCTGCTCCGGGGAGTGTGTGAGCGCCAGGGCCAGCACGAGGGTACGCAACACCTCGGACTTACCCGAACCGGTCGCGCCGATCAGCAGGCCGTGGGGACCCATACCCTGCTGGGCGGATTCCTTGATGTCCAGGACGACCGGCGCTCCCTCGGGCGTGACGCCGAAGGGGGCGGCGAGGCGTTCGCGGCCCTCGCGACGACGCCACTGCTTCTCCGGATCGAAGTCGCGGATGTCGCCGATGCCGACGAGCTCCATGAGGTCCTTCTGGCGGGACTCGTCCGAACGGCCCACCGGGGTGTCCGCCTCTTCCAGGTTCTGCTGCGTGGCAAACGGCGTCATTCGGCGCGCGATGGCCTCCGCCTGCACGGCGCTCAGGCGATCCGCGAAAGCCTGCTCGGGCATGGAGTCCATGGTGATCACGTCGACCACGTCCGCACCCTTGCGATCCGGGTTCGGGTGGATGAGCAGACGCAGTGTCGTGTGCGACTTCATGGGGGTCCACTCGCGGGCGCGGCTCATGATGGTCACGCCCTTGATGCCCGAGAAGGAACCGAAGGGGGACGAGGCCGGGAACTCAGCCCCGTCGCACACCAACAGCAGGTGCGGGTACGCGGGGATTTCATCGCCGTACTGGAAGGGGCCGCGCATCGCGATGTCCGTGCCGATCATTTCCGCGAGCTCCGCGGGGTCGGTGGAGATCATGCGGGCCGGGCCCACCGCGTCGCGCACGATGGAAGAGCGGGCCTGGGGCATCCACTTGACCCATTCCCACTCGCCCAGGCGATCCGCCGAGCATAGGACGGCGATCTTGAGCTTGGAGGGGTCGATGAAGCACGCCAGGTGCATCATGATCGCGCGCATCTCGTCGTAGACGGCCTCGCCCTCGCCCGCGAGCTCAATGTGGCTGAAGTCGCCGAGGAAGAGGAACTTACCCACGTTATCCGTGTGGTCGTGTACGTTGATGAAACGCTCCATCGCCGACAGGCAGACGACGTCCATCTCCGTCATCGGGTCGATCGGGGGGCGCTCAAACACCAGGCCGAGGGGCTGTGTGCCCGACCCGTAGCGGAACGCGAAGAGGTCGTAGGTGCCGCCCTCGCGTGACCACAGGCGCGAGCCGTTGGCTGCCAGCGTCACCAGCGCGTTGGGGTCGGGGTACACCCAGTTGTAGTAGGCACGCTGCTTCTTTGCGACCTTGCGCACCGCGTCGCGGGTCTCCGCCAGGTAGGACAGGTACTCGCGGCGCTGCGTCACCACACGCGTGCGGTACTGGGAGAACTGGCGATACATGTTGAAGCCGACCATGCCCAGCATGGCCACCAGCATGCCGCCGCCCATGAGCAACGAGCGCGTGTTGTTGCCGCCGTTGTTTTGTACGGCCATGAAGATCATGGCGCCCGTGGAACCCAGCATGGGCACGACCATCATGAGGACGTTACCCATCGATGCAGGCTCGGCCTTCTCCGGCGGCATCTGGATAGCGAGGCTGCCGGAGGGCTGCTCCGGAACCACGGCACTCCGCCGTTTTCTGCGTGTAACCATGAGGTCTCCTCGCGCTGTGCGCGTATGTGTTCGATGCGACTGCACCCAGTGTAGCTGAGTGGACTTCCAAGTTTTAACCGGCGGTTAGCGTCGGTGCATTACACTGGGCACTGTTGTTTACCTGAGAACGGAGGTTACATGAGCGCCACCATGGTGTCAGTGACTGTTATTGACTCCGATGGCACCTCCGATTTCGCGGCTCCCGAAGGGACGACGGTCGCGGGCCTGTGTGCCATGCTGGAGATCGATCTGTCCCTCCCCTCCGTGCGCGTCTCCTATGCGGACGGCCGCCCCCTCGAGGGTTCCGCTGTCCTCGGACGCGACCTCCCTGCCGGTTCGACGATTGCCCTGTCCAGCCGAGTTCTGTCCGCTCAGCAACTCAACGAGGCCTCGGCCCGCCAGGAAAACCAGTGGCTCGCGCCCACCCTGGCGCTCGTCGGCTTCTGCTTCCTCATTCTTGGCGCTGTTTCTTCGCTGTGCCTCCTGCCCCTCTTGGGCGATGCCGCCCTGGCCGGATACGAGCACGTCGAAGATGGGCCTTCGTGGGCCAGGACCATCTCCTCGATTCCCGTGTGGGTGCGCGCTGCCTGTGCGCTCCTGTGCTGCATCAGTGCGATCATTCCCCTGTTCGCCTCGCGCAAGGTGCGCTCGCGCCCCACGATGCTGCTTCTGTTGCCCGCCCTCGCCGGATACAGCGCGATCGGCTTTGTGTCCGTCGCGGACGTCCACGCGCTGACGATCGCCCCCGTTGTCTGTGTCTGGGTTGCTCTCATCGTTTCCCTGGCGGTCGTGTCATTGACCGTGACCCCCTCGGCCCTCAGCGCCCTGCTCGCCTGGGTGTGTGCCACGGTGCTCGTCACCATCGGCGCCCTTCCCGCCTTTTCTCTCATTCGCATCGCGCCTCTGTCCGTCGTGGTCGGCATCTACCTCCTCCTCATGGCTCCTCGCCTGGCGCTGCGCGTCCCCGATAGCCAACTCGTCGACGCCTCCGCCGTGCAGACAATCGCTTCGCGCATTCGCCAGCCTCCCGTCCAAAAACCCAGTCCCGTCACCGGCGGACGCATGGCGGCCGTCCTCGGGCATACCGAAGCGCGCAACACCCTGCTGATCGTCGCCTCGACCGTGTTCGTCCTCGTCGGCGGCACCCAGCTGCCGCCCCTGGCGAAGCCTGCCGAGGACATGGGACAGGGGGTCGCGAGCCTCGTCCTCCTGATCGCCGCGATCATCGTGCTGCTCACCGCGCCGCGCGCCACCCGCTCCCACCTCGGGCATATCCTCCCGCGCTTGGCCGCCTGCGTGCTCCTATGCACGCTGCTCCTCGGTGACTGGCTGAGGCTCCCCAGGGACAATGGCTGGCTCTATCCGCTCGTTCCCCTGTGCGTCCTCATCATCGTGGGCATCGTCACGGTCGTCATGACCAGCCTCGTGGAGCCCAAGGGGCATGCCGCCCTCGTCGGCACGATCCTCGACTTCATTCAAACCTTCTGCACCTTCGCACTTCTACCCGCGGCGGTTTTGTCTTCGGGTCTCTTCCTGTTCGCTTGGAGGGCGGTCCTGTAATGCCTGACACCACAAAGACTCCGTTCGCGCCCGCAGCTCCCTCGCGGCTCGTCGGCGCTTACGTCATCGACATGCTCGTCCTCGGGGCACTCCTCGCAGCGACGTGGTTCGTCTACTTCACACCCCTGACGATTACGCTCGTCACTATCGAGGCCGTGATCGCCGCTGGAATCATGCTCGGCGCCACGGGCCGCACACCCGGTATGGCGGCCATGCACGTGTGCCTCATTCGCGACGACGACGACACGCAGACACCCTCCCTCGGTGCTGCGATGGGCTACACGGCCCTCACCGCACTGCTTCAGATCACGATCGTCGGACCCCTCGCGTGCTTCGCGATGGCCCGCGACGGCCGCACCTGGCTGACCGGCCCCACCCGCACCCGCTTCGTCGACCTGCGTAAGCATGCCGCGCTGGCGGCAGGCCCCGGCGAGGCGGGGATGGCAGGCTACTACGAGCGGCCGCGACCCGGCCAGGCGCCCAACGGATTCGATGGCGTTCACCCCGCCGGTTCCCCGGGCCAGTGGGGGGCGCCGAGCGCTCCTCTCACCCCCGTGCCGCAGGCCGCGCCCGATTATGCGGTGCCCGGACAGCGCGCCAACGACCCCTACGGGCCCGATTACAGCGCGCCGCAGGCGGCGCCGTCCGTCCCCTCGGTGCCTTCCACGCCGTCCATTCCGGCAGCGCCGCCGCAGGGCATGCCCGACACGCACCGACCCGCGCCCCAACAGCCCGCAGTGCCGTCTCCGGCGGCCCCTTCTCCCGCGACGCAGGCTCCCGTGGTCCCGTCGGTGCCTACCTTCTCCTCCCCGGAGTCCGGCGTACCCACGTTCTCGAGTCAGGGGCCTGGCGCGCCTGCAGCCCCCGTGCACAGTGCGCAGGATCCCTGGGGTGCTCCCGCCCAGCAGGCGCCCGCCCAGCCCGGCTATTCGCAGGCGGCCCCGGCCTCGTACTCCGAGCCGTCGTTCGAAACCATGCCCTATCACGCCGCCAACGGCGCCACTGTGGGCGTCCCCGCCCCGCCGCCGAGCCGTCGCGCGGTCCAGGCCGGTCAGGCCGCTCAGCAGGCATTTGCAGCCCAGCAGGCGCATGACGCGCCCGGTGGTGCTCAGTGGGGTGACGCTGGTAGGTCGCAGTGGGGTGCTCCCGCTACCTTCGCCCGTCCTCAGCTGCTGTGGATCATCTTCGATTCCGGACAGCGCGAGCTGATCGACGAGCCGCTCACCATCGGGCGCAGGCCCGCGCCCGTCGAAGGCACCCGTTCCATCATCGTGCCGGATAACTCCCTGTCGCTGTCGCGCACGCACATGCGCATCGGGCCCACTGCCACGGGCGCGTGGATCGAGGACGCCTTCTCCGCCAACGGTACGGAGATTCGCACGCCAGACGGCCGCATCGCGGCTCTTGCGGGCGGGCAGGCCGTCGAGGTTCCCCCCGGGACTGAGATCATCATCGCTGATCGTCGTGCCACGATCGTTCTCGCGGACGCCGATTCCGTGCACTGACGCGTTTTCTGCTCGATGATCCCGCTGCGGCCAAGCCGCGGCGGGATCTCGCTTCTACGGGGCTGCAGGAGTTATGCCGCAGGTGTGAGGGAAACGGTGGTGCGGCGTTGCAGTGGTGAGGCGTTGCGGTGGTGAGGCGCTGCAGCGGCGAGCCCGTGGGTGCTGTGGCGCTCGCGCAGGCGCCAATCTGTGAGCGGGGCATGCCACGAGAAGATGGATACTCAAACGGTCATGCAGCACCTTCGACAGTTAGACACAGCGATAAACAGCTGCCAACAATCTCATAGATGAGAGACGCGCCACAATATCTGTTATGAGCCTCTGTGTGAGCAGATATGGGCCCTGTCGTGAGCGATTTTCTGTTATTCGGTTAATTTCGAAAAATGCTGTCGTTGTACGAGAGAGTTGCCCTCACGATGGGTGTTTCGCGCCCCGGCGGCGCCGGGCGGATAAACGAGGGAGGGGCCGCCCCAACGATGGGGCGGCCCCTCCCTCTGCGCGTGTGCGCGGTGCTATCAGAAGCGGGCGGCGCTAGCCTGGTCCGTCTGCTGGTAGTTGGAGCGAGCAGAGTCCACGGCCGCGGAGGTGCGGGTCAGGACGTCCTTCAGGCCCTCGAGGCCCTGGTTCCACTTGACCTGAGCGGCGTTGTAGGCTTCCTGAGCCTGGCCTTCCCACGAGGAACGCAGCTGGTTCAGCGTGTTCTCGAGGTCATCGAGGCAGCCCTGCAGGTTGGAGGCGCCGGACTTGATGTCGGCGGCAGCGCTGTCGAGAGCGCCGTAATTTACCTGGAAATCCATCTTCAGTCTCCTGTCTTAATCTCTCACAGTCCGCCGAGGATCTGCGCGAACGAGCCCTCGGTGTCTGCCTCGTTGGCCTGCATTGCCTTGTCGGTGCCACGCAGGTTGTCCGCGAGCTCCTGAAGAGCCTCGTTAACCTTCGCCGCGTTGTCCTGCCACTGCTGCATCAGCTGGGTGAACTGAACCGACGCGCTGCCCTGCCACGAGCTGCCGATGGTCGACAGGTCGCCCTCGAGGCGACGGAAGTGGCCCTGCAGGTCGTTGTAGGTGGACTCGATCGCGGAGACGCCCTGTGCAAGGGCGCCATCTACGGCCCGCTGGTCTGCCATGTGAACCTCCATTTGTATGAGTGAACCCTCTCGCGGGGATGCGTGAGAGCATGGGGACACATGAATACTAACCATGTTTTCATCTCTTTTTTTGATGTTACGCAAAAATCATGACAAAACCTGACCGACAATCTA
>ERZ772978.854-NODE-854-length-10893-cov-2.46946_pt1 | contig 10893 bp, 14 predicted proteins | sample MGYA00511675_ERZ772978 | MGnify/ENA primary metagenome ERZ772978 (study PRJEB29015, sample SAMEA2738092) | human oral metagenome | biome: human oral; feature: human-associated habitat; material: saliva | place: China | collected 2156 ... | reverse complement strand
TACCAGAGGCGTACCGGCACCACGGAGTTTTCCACCACCGACGACGGTGCCACCTGTGTCACAGACCTGCGCCTGACGTGATGGCTCAGCAGGGTCCTCACCTGCGCCTGTCTCCCGTATCACTGACATCTTGCACCAAGGAAAGTTAAATCATGACGAACGCGTTTTCCCGACGACAGTTTCTGCTCGGCGGGCTCGTCCTCGCCGGCACCGGGGCCGTGGCCGCCTGCACCAGCGACCCTGGACCCGCTGCCTCGGCACCAGGTCCCTCCCTTCGCCCCACTCCCACCCCCACTGCGCTCGGTGAGCCGACGGTGCGCCGGACACTGACCGCCCGGCCCCTCTCCCTAGATATCGGCGGCATCGAAGCCAAGACGTGGGGATACGTCTCTAACACCGGGGATGCGGCCATTGAGGCCACCGCCGGCGACGTCCTCCAGGTCGATATCACCAATGAACTGCCTGAGAGCACCTCCATCCACTGGCATGGCATCGCACTCCACAACGCAGCCGACGGTGTGCCCGGCATGACCCAGGACCCCATTGAACCTGGCGAGTCTTTCTCCTATGTTTTTGAAGTCCCCCACGGTGGCACCTACTTCTACCATTCCCACTCCGGCCTACAACTCGACCGGGGTCTGCACGCCCCTCTGATCGTCCGTGACCCGCAAGACGCTGAGGACCAGGACGTCGAGTGGACCATCGTGCTCGACGACTGGCTGGACGGCATCGACGGCAGCAGTCCCGAAGATCAGCTGACCATGTTGACGGGGATGGACATGGGCGGACACGGAAACATGGACATGGGTGGCCACGGCGGGATGGATATGGGTGGTGAGGGGGGCATGATGGCCCACGGCACGCCCGATCTGGCTCTGGGCGGGGATGCCGGCGATGTGATGTATCCGCACTACCTCATCAACGGACGCATTCCCCGGGCGCACCGAACGTTTAATGCCCGACCGGGGGATAAAGCCCGCCTGAGGTTCATCAACTCCGGCGCTGACACCATCTTCAAGGTGGCTCTCGGTGGCCACCGTATGACCGTCACCCACGTCGACGGTTTCCCGGTCCGTCCCCACGACATCGAGTCGTTCTACCTCTCGATGGGTGAACGCGTCGACGTGGAGGTGGTACTCGGTGATGGTGTCTTTCCCCTGACCGCCCTGGCCGCCGGCAAGGACGACCGGGCGTTTGCCGTCATCCGGACCGCCGCGGGCCAGACCCCCGCACCAGAGACTACCTTCCCCGAACTCACTGCCCCCGGTACCTTCTTGACGTCCTTTGAGCCGGCGGAACGAGCCCTGCTCCCGGCCGGTGACGTGGATAAGGAAACAGCGGTCGAATTAACCGGCCAGATGATGCCCTACCAGTGGGGACTGCGCATCGACGGTGCTGATTCCCCGGGCACAGTCCAAGAAGGCCAACGCCTGCGGATGCGGATGCACAACCCCACGGTCATGCCCCATCCGATGCACCTGCACGGGCATACCTGGGCTCTTCCCGGAAGTAGCGGTCTGCGCAAGGACACTGTCCTCATTCTCCCCGGCGAAACGGTGGACGCGGACTTGATCGCCGACAACCCCGGTGAGTGGGCGTTTCACTGCCACAACGCTTATCACCAGGAAACCGGGATGATGAGTTCCCTGCGGTACGCCTAACCCCACAGCATGGTCGGTCGCTGGGGTGAGCTGGGTCGCTGCAGACCACCCACCGGGCAGCACGATGACCTTCCTCGGTGTTGTGGTCTTCCGGGACAACCAGAACACCGTCTTCTTCCCCACCGCCCCGGAATAAGGAGATCTAATCCATGCCGAGCAAACCCGCAGAGCCGCCATCGCGGTTGCCGCGGTGCTCAGCGCCGTGACCCTGACGGCCTGTTCCTCAGGCGACGGCGCCCGAAACGCCGTCGACGTCGGGGGCACCTTCCAGTTCCACTCACCAGGAGGCCAAACCGAGATTATCTACGCAAAGGAGGAACGTGCCCCGTTGCCGGACTTCTCCGGCCCGTCGTTGATGGAGGAGGGTGAGGAGATCAGCCTGTCTGATTTTGAAGGCGAGGTCGTCGTCCTCAACGCTTGGGGCCAGTGGTGTGCACCGTGTCGGGCGGAAGTCGATGACCTGCAGCTTGTCCACGCAGATCATGGAGATGTACTCGTACATATTTCCCAGCGGCTGCGTATCTGGCAGCCGAAGGGTGCGGAGCGTGGCTTCTTCGGTGCTGTGGCCAAGCCGCTGCCGAGTGCGAAAAAGCTTGACGCCCTGGCCTACAAGTCCGCCATCATTACGTTGCCCGTGCTGGGGTTGGGCATTGTTCTGGGTGCGATCTGGGCGGAGGCCTCGTGGGGCCGGTTTTGAGGATGGGATCCGAAGGAGACCGCATCCTTTATCTCCTGGGTGCTCTATGTCGCCTACCTGCATGCCCGTGCCACGGCCGGGTGGCGCGATCACAAGGCCGCGTGGATCAATATCCTGGCCCCGGCCACGATAATCTTCAACCTGTTTTTCATCAACCTGGTCGTCTCCGGCCTGCACTCCTACGCCGGCCTGAACTAAATCCGGATTCGTCAACGCTTTGCCGGACACCCCCAGATCCACTGGGAAAGTACTGAAAGTTGCTGTCACATGACTCGAAGGATTGGGCATATATTCACAACTGAGCAGCAGCCCGAAGAAGGCCGTGATCTCCGGTGAAGGCTAGTACTGCAGCAGACGTGACAGTCTCACGTCTTTCCCGGGGGATAGCCGGCGATAACTGGCGCAGATTGGCCGGTCCCACCGCGCTCATGATGGGAGCTGCGGTGGTCTGGTGGCTGGCGCTGCCGCCACGCGGTTGGTGGGTGCTGTTCCCGGTGGGCGTGACTATGTTCATGCTGGCTTTGGCAGGTCAACCACTGCGTAACCGTTTGTGGCTCGGTGGGTTGGGCGGGGTGGCGCACTACGCTCTTGCTCTGCGCTGGCTCACCGACTTCAACACTGCCGGATACGCTGCTGTTGTTGCCGTTCAGGCGCTACTGTTAATGCTGGTTGCCGCGGTATCGCCTAACGAGGCGGCTTTTCGCAGCCGCTGGTCGGGCTGGTGGCTGCTCACCCCTGCTGCCCTGGTGTTATTGGAGGCTGTGCAGCACCGGTTCCCGTTCGGCGGTTTCCCGCTGTCCGCTTTCGGATACAGCCAGACCGATGGTCCTTTCATGACGGCAGCGCCCCTGGGTGGGACTCTCCTGGTGACCGCGTTGGCCGCAGTTCCGGGGGCCGTTGTTACCGCTGTCATCTTCGGGCCGAGACGAGCCCGTGCAGCATCCGTGGTCGCGGTGGTCGTGGTACTCGCGGTACCGGCGTTCGCGCCAACGATCGTAGATGATACGGCAGAAGACAGCCTTGACGTCGTGCTCGTGCAGGGTGGAGGCCCCCGCGGGCTTCGCGCGGTCAATACCGATCCGTTTGATACGACCCGCCGACACCTACAGGCTGCCGAAGATATCACCGGGGACCCTGATCTGGTTCTGCTGCCCGAAAACGTTGTCAATATCGACGGCTCAATCGACGGGACGCGCGTTGATGCAGCTTTCGCTGAACTGGCCAGGCAACTCGACACGAACATCGTCGTCGGAATTACCGAATCCGAGGATCAACATTTCCGGAACGCATCCATAGTGTGGGGACCGGACGGGACCCGGTTAGGACGCTATGAGAAGCATCATCGTGTGCCGTTCGGCGAGTACATCCCTATGCGCAATCTGATTGAACGACTCAGCGAGGACGCACGGTTCATCCCCCGCGACGCCATTGCCGGAGAGGGACCGGCGGTGCTCGATCCCAGCGGGACACCACGATTGGGGATCGTCATTTCTTATGAGGTCTTCTTCGCCGACCGGGTCGCCGATGCCGTTCGCAATGGTGGGCAGCTACTCCTCGCACTGACCAACGCCGCGTCTTTTGTGACCGAGGAAGTACCTGCAATTGAAGTGGCCGCATCCCGGATGCGTGCCCGCGAGTTTGGCCGCACCGTTCTCCAGGCTGCCCCCACCGGATACTCCGCAGTTATCCAGCCCGACGGCACAGTCTCACAACTCAGTGGCCTGGGCACGAACGAACTGCTGACGGCAACCGTTCCCCTTCATACTGGTTTGACGCCGTATGCGTGCATGGGGGATACGCCCCTGTTGGTTCTCGCGATGCTGGCTCTTGCATGGCCTGCGGTTGCCGGCCTCGTCAGCTGGCGCAGGAGAAGGCAGGTTACGGAAGTATCCCACTAAACGTGGATTACGGCACCTGCTCCTCGTTGGCGGGACGCTCGCCGCCCCCATATATGACGAGCACGGACTGCTTCCCCTGTGCCCCGGTCTGCCCTGCATGGAGAAGCTATCAAGTCCGGGCTGTGTCGGCGATGAGTGAGAAGCGTCTCTGCGGTCTGAGGCGGGTGCCTCACGCCCAGTCACTGCCGCCGGTTCCGGTGTCGGGGCCGGTCCTGGTGAGTGCGGGAAGGTTAGAAGGTGACGCCGTGCTCGGCGAACCAGGGCAACGGGTCGACCGCCCCGCTGCCAGTCGGGTAAAGCTCGAAGTGCAGGTGAGAGCCGGTGGAAAACCCCCGGTTTCCCATGCCAGCGATCCTCTGACCAGCGGTGACGCGTTCCCCAACGGTCACGTCGAGAGTCTCCATATGACCGTAGACGGCAATCGAGCCATCATCGTGCTGGATGCGGATCCACTGCCCGAAACCGGAGGCCGGGCTGGAGTTGATGACAGTGCCGCCCATCGCCGCGAGGATCGGGGTACCCACGACGTTGGCGATGTCGATACCCGCGTGGAGGGTTCCCCAGCGCACGCCGGAACCGGAGGTGAAGGTGCCTTCAGCGGGCTTGACCACCGAGGGCGCGCGGGCAGCGCGCTCGTTCTCGGCCCGCTCGGCGTTGTACTGGATGGCCTTGTCCAGCTGCTCGTCGATGTTGGCGACCGGCTTGAATTCGGAGATCGCGAGAATCTGCGGTGCGGCCTGCGTCCCACTCGAGGACAGGGCCGTGTCGTTGGTGGCCAAATCCACCTCGACGGTGGCAGCCTCCGGGGAGACCGGAGCCTCGACCTCGGCTGGGGCTTGCAAGGTGGCGGCCGTGGCGCCACCGACGCCGGCGGATGAGACCGTGCCGGCGGCTACAGCCACGAGGGCGAGACGCCCCTTGGTCTGCGAGGTGGTGATCGTGCGGTGTTTTCCTCCGGATGACCGCGAAGCCTTCAGGCGCATGACTCGGTCGTGCTGGTACTGGTGTTTGGAGACGGCAACCATGGGCCCAGTCGCCATGGGTTGGGGATGCCGGCCGAGGGGGCGTTCCTGGTCCAGGAGCACCTCTAATGGCGAGAGTGATGACCCCACGAATACGCAAGGCCGCGCTGGTGGCAGATGTGGTCTGCTCGGTCGGCTGGCTCGGGATGGTGCTCGCCTTTATCGCGATGGCGGTCATGGGGATAGTGAGCGCGGATGAGATGGCGGTCCGGGGGACGTATCGGGTGATGGAGCAGGTGGCGTGGTGGGCGCTCGTTCCCCTGGCGGTGGCCTCGCTGGCGACCGGAGTCCTTCAATCCCTGGGGACGACGTGGGGATTGTTCCGACACTACTGGGTGGTGTTCAAGCTGGGGCTCACTGTGGTGGCGACAGGTGTGTTGGTGCTGTACATGCAGACCTTCGAGTATCTTGCCCGGGTGGCGGCAGACCCGGGCGTGGGGCTGGAGGCCGTGCGGAATTTCTCCCCGGTCCTCCACTCCGTGGCAGCAGCCTTGGTATTGCTGGTGGCTACGGTACTGGCGGTGTACAAGCCGCGGGGTCTGACCCGATACGGGCAACGAAAAAAGGCCCCGCTAGCAGCCTGATGTAGCGTGCCTCAGCTGTCCATTCCTTATTTGTTCAGATTCGGCAGTCATGCGTCATGCGCAGGAACGCCAGGGACCGGCCTCATCCCACTCAACGATGCGAGTATGAGTGCCTGTCTTCCTTGGAACCGAGACGCTGATCAGCTCACCGTCATTGACGGCCGTGGACTACCCAGCTACAGCACTCCCCCCTCGCCGCCCCGCAACTTTTCCACTCCGCCGAGACAGCGGAACGTGGGCCAGGGCGTCGATGGCGGTGGCAATCACTGCTGCCATTGCCGGGCCAGCGTGCGAAGGGCTGTCGCAGTTGAAAGCTTATCGATGATCAAATACCGTGGCACAGGTATGGACAGGCAGGTCAGTCCAGTTCGAGGTCGGACGTGAACTCCTCGTGGGAGACACCGCCCGCCTCCTGGCGGGCAGCCGCTGCGGCACGGATATCCTCGCCATCCTTCAGCGCCTGAACTGCCCGGTCGTAGAAGTCCGGGGAGACCACCACCGCCCGGCGGCGGGGCCCGCGACTGAGGATGGTGACCGGCTCACGTTGGGCGGCATCAAGATAGTGGCTTTGTTCGCTGCGGAACTGACTGAGGGTGACCGTGATGCCCATACCCTTTAACGTACATTTTGTACAAGAAGTGCAGCAACGATCGCGGCCGTTCCGGAAGTCCTGCCCGCCGAACGGGACGCTTAGGGGCAGACACCTCCTTGACTGATACCCCCCATGGGTATAGGTTGAAGGTTGTTGGGGCATCTCCACTCTTGCCCTTCAGGACATCAAGGAAAGGATCATCTGATGAGCGCCGTAACAAAGAAGTACATCATCGAAGGCATGACCTGCGGACACTGCAAGTCCTCCGTGGAGGAGGAGATCGGCGAGGTCGCCGGTGTGACCATGGTGGAGGCCACCGTGGATACCGGGCAGGTGACCGTCACGGGTGAAAACTTCACCGACGACGATGTTGTCGCCGCTGTCACGACAGCCGGATACACCGTCAAGCCCTAATCCCTGGGCCCGGTCCCCGCCTCGGGTAGACACGGCCGGGCCAACCCTGCTGGATATGCCCATCAGGCCCAGCCATGCCGGTTCGATATCCCCGACGGTGCATCTGTGGGCGGGCCTTTTGGGACCTCGGAGATGCACCTCACCACTGTTTGCTGAAGGACTGATCACTGATGATTCAGACACAACCGTCGGTTGACCTACTCCAGGTCAATCTGGGCGTCACCGGCATGACCTGTACGTCGTGCTCAGGGCGGGTGGAGCGCAAGCTCAACAAGCTCGATGGCGTGGAGGCCACCGTCAACTTCGCCACCGAATCCGCCTCCGTCAGTTACGACCCCACCAAAGTCGACGCCGATCGGCTGATCGAAACCGTGCGGGGTGCCGGGTACGACGCGTTCACCATGGGGGATCAACACGCCTCCGCCGTGGACAGCGACCCGGAGGAGGACACCGAGGTGGTCGGTGACCGCCACGAACAGGCCCGCGAGGCCGAGGCCACAGACCTGAAGTCGCGTCTGATCGGGTCGACGATCCTCTCCGTTCCGGTGGTCGCGATCTCGATGATCCCGTCCCTGCAGTTCATGAATTGGCAGTGGGCCCTGCTCGTCATGTCCACCCTGATCTACTTCTACGGTGGCGCCCCGTTCCACCGGGCGACCTTAACCAACCTGCGTCACCGCTCGACCACGATGGACACGCTCGTGTCTCTGGGCACTACCGCTGCGTATTTGTGGTCGCTGTGGGCCTTGTTTTTCGGCAACGCCGGGCACCCCGGCATGGTCATGGAGATGAGCCTGCTGCCCCGCCATGACGGCATGGACCACATCTACCTCGAGACCATCGCCGTAGTCATCACCTTCCTGTTGCTCGGCCGGTGGTTTGAGGTCCGCGCCAAGGGCCAGTCCTCCGCGGCGCTGAAGTCCCTGCTGGACATGGGTGCGAAAGACGCCGCGGTGATCCGCGACGGTGAGGAAGTCCGCGTCCCGGTCTCCCAGCTGACAGTCGGTGACGTCTTCGTCGTCCGCCCGGGTGAGAAGATCGCCACCGACGGTCGTGTCATCGAGGGCACCTCGGCCATCGACGAGTCGATGCTGACCGGCGAGTCCGTTCCCGTCGAGGCCGCCCCCGGCACCCCGGTCACGGGCGCGACGATCAACACCTCCGGTCGACTGCTGGTCGAAGTCACCCGCACAGGTTCGGAGACCACGCTGTCCCAGATGGCCAAGCTGGTCACTGACGCCCAGGCGAAAAAAGCCCCGGTCCAGCGCCTGGTGGATAAGATTTCCTCGGTCTTCGTCCCGACGGTCATTGTCGTCTCCATCATCACCCTGATCGTCCACCTCGCCCTCGGCAGCGGGGCGAACTGGGCCTTTTCCGCCGCAGTCGCGGTGCTGATCATCGCTTGCCCATGCGCCCTGGGACTGGCCACCCCGACCGCCCTGCTGGTGGGCACCTCCCGGGCAGCTGGGCTTGTTGATCAAGGGCCCGGAGGTCCTCGAATCCACCCGCCAGGTCGACACCATCGTCATGGACAAGACCGGCACCGTCACCTCCGGGGTCATGTCGGTCACCGGCGTCCACGCCGCCGACGGCTACACCAACAACGAGGTCCTCGCCTTGTCGGCGGCCGTCGAAGCAGGCTCCGAGCACCCCATCGCCAAGGCGATTGTCACCGAGGCCGAGCGCTCCGGGAACATCCAGGAGGCCACCGACTTCGACAGCACCGCCGGCCGGGGCGTCACGGCCACCGTCAAGGGTCACGTCGTCACCGTCGGCCGTCCCGCCGGCCAGCTGCCCCGTGACCTCACCACCGCCTTCGACCACGCACAGTCGCAGGGCGCGACCCCGGTGGCCGTCTACGTCGATGACCAGCCCGCCGGTGTGGTCGTGGTGCGCGATGCCATCAAAGACTCCTCAGCGGAAGCGGTCGCCCAGTTCCGCAGGCTGGGGTTGAGTCCGTACCTGCTCACCGGCGATAACGCGAAGGCCGCGGCCGCCGTCGCCCAAGAGGTGGGCATCGATGCGGCCAACGTGAGTGCCGAGGTCATGCCGCAGGACAAGGTCGCGGTCATCGAGAAGCTGCAACATGAGGGCAAGAAGGTCGCCATGGTCGGCGACGGTGTCAATGACGCGGCCGCCCTGGCCCAGGCCGATCTGGGTCTGGCCATGGGGGCGGGCACGGATGTGGCCATCGAGGCCTCCGATATCACCTTAATGAACAACGACCTGCGCTCCGCGGGCGATGCCATCCGTCTGTCACGTCGCACGCTGGGCACCATCAAGGGCAACCTGTTCTGGGCGTTCGCCTACAACGTCGTGCTGATCCCGGTCGCCGCGATCGGTTTCCTCAACCCGGGGTTGGCGGGCATTGCGATGGGCTTCTCCTCGGTGTTCGTGGTCTCCAACTCCCTTACGCTGCGTAGATTCAAGCCCTCCCACGACAACACCAGTTCCTCACCGCAGCCCGCTCGCCCCTCCGTGCGGCAGCCGGTCACCGCCTAATCCGCATCCTTTTCTAGCGATAAGGAACCCCGTGTCCTCCTCCTGCGGCTGAGTCCCTCCAATAACACTCAGACCTCCGTCCCCAAGTACCTGCTCCTGACCTCTCCCCCGGCCCCACCCGGCAGACCCCTCCGGGCCGACAATCTGCCGACTACTTATCCGAATAACGCCACAGGGCGTGGGGACCATGAGGTCCTCACGCCTCATTCCATACCCTCGGGCTTTCCATCCTGATCGACCCGCAACTGACTCAGGACATACCTGCCCCCTTTTTTCAGCAAGGAGACCATTGTGGATACTCGCACCCCTGATCAGGCCGTTTCCTCCTCGGGTGGGGCCGACACCTGTCACACCACCCATGGCTACATCAACGACAAGGATCGCTATCTCGCCCGCCTCAAGCGCATCGAGGGCCAGGCCCGGGGCCTGCACAGCATGGTCGACGAGGAACAGTACTGCATCGACATCCTTACCCAGATCTCCGCGGTCAATGCTGCCCTACGCAGCGTTGCCCTGGGACTACTCGATGACCACATGAAACACTGCGTCCGTGACGCCGCCCAGTTAGGAGGAGAGGAGGCCGACGCGAAGTTCCAGGAAGTCACCGACGCTATCGCCCGTTTCGCCCGGTGACAGGCCGGGGCCCGACCACCACACCCCGTCGAGAACGGCGGCCAGGCCACTCTGACCGCCCCTGTTGCCGGCTGGAGGCTGGGAGTCCTGCTGCTGGCGGCGGCATGATCGGGTTGATGGCCACTGTGGTGCTGCTGGTCGAAAAGATCGCGCCGCTGAACAACCTCGACCACATCCCCACCTGCAACAGCACCCCGCTTTCCTGACCCCCTTAGCGGACCCTTCGACCGTGCGGCAAGAAGTTTGCCTACCAGCCCAAACGATACCCCGCCCTGTACGGAAGGGTGTACCCTAGCGAGGTATATACAGGCACGCCTCTGACGAATGCCTGAGTGCCGTGTCCCGAGAGAAACTCCCCCTGAGACACGGCACTGGCGCAGCTACTTGCCGCGACGCTTCGGCGCTTGAGACAGTGCGCTGCCGGCAGCCTTCTTCGCAGCCGCACTGTAGTTCTTGCCGCGCAGCACCTTACTGGCTGCCTTCGCCGCAGACCTGCTGGTCTGCTTGGGGTTACGAGCCATTCTTCCCTCCTTCCTGACAGGCGGAATGGTTCCTGGGCCGGGGTGACTAGCGGCCCAGCTTGCGCAGCTTGGCCGCAGCGGTCCGGGTCTTCACAGTGGTGGTGACCTTGACGGTCACTGGTCCCTTACGGACCGTGCGCACCTGGCGTCGAGTGGTTGCCATCTTCCCTCCTCTCGGGTCGATCAGCCCGAGAGGAGGGATACTCCGCTACTGTCGGAAGATGCATAGGTTCTGACAGTTCTCGGGACTTGCCGGTGGGCCACCTCGTTGCAGCGAGGTGGCCCTCTTTCGTACCTGGTCCCGACCTTGCGGAACCAGCTCCACTAGTATATCATACTTCACACGAAGGGTGATGGGCCCTAGATGAG
>ERZ772978.850-NODE-850-length-10904-cov-25.732_pt1 | contig 10904 bp, 8 predicted proteins | sample MGYA00511675_ERZ772978 | MGnify/ENA primary metagenome ERZ772978 (study PRJEB29015, sample SAMEA2738092) | human oral metagenome | biome: human oral; feature: human-associated habitat; material: saliva | place: China | collected 2156 ... | reverse complement strand
TGCCTGCGTTCATCACCTATTCGAGCATCGAGCAGCTCTCGAACGTCATCATGTTCATTCCGGGCGGTTTTCTTTTCGCCCTGCTGCTCAAACCGAAGGCTCGCCCGCACGTGCTGTACTCGGGATTTTTGGTCAGCGCCTGCATTGAGACGATTCAGAGTTTCATGCCTGATCGCACCGGCGACCCGGTGGATGTGCTGATGAACGGTTCGGGTGCCCTGCTGGGTGCGGCGGGTGCTTTGGGCGTGCATCGTTGGCGTCGTGTGCGTCGTGAGCGTCAAGGTAAATAAGGTTCTGTGCCCGGTGGAGGCGCTGGTTTCGAGGGTTCTCGTTGAGGATTTTCGGAGCCGGCGCCTCCACTTTTTATTCTGTGAGGGCGCCGTGTAGGTGTTGGATACTGTGCGGATGAGGGGGGAACGGGAAAACCCAACAGTTCATTAGGTCAAACAGACATAAACAGGCAACAGCTCGCAAATAGGTGTGGTTTCGGTAGGGAACATTCGGGTAATATTCCGGTAAATACAGCGTTTTATATTGACTTGCCCACAAAAACCCACATAAAATCAAGTATTACCCTAAAGCGTTCTGTCGGTTCGCTGAAACCATGTCTCTCACGGTCCTGAAAGCCGAGCAGAACGCAGAAAAGAACGCACAGATTTCCTCCCACTAGCCCAAAGGAACACCAGATTTATGTTCGCAGAAGAACGCCGTGCCGAAATTGCAAAGCTTGTTGCCTCCGCACGTCGTGTCAACGGCGCTGACCTTGCGCGCCGTTACGATGTGACCATGGAGACCGTGCGTCGTGACCTCGCCGCACTGGAAGAAGCAGGTAAGCTCCGCCGTGTCCACGGTGGTGCTGTCACCATTGAGCAGTCCACCTCCCTGGAGTCCTCCATCTCCTCCCGACAGGGCATGAACACTCCTGAAAAGCGCCGTATTGCCACCAAGGCATACCAGATGCTGCGCGACTCCGAGGCGGGCTCCATCGTCCTGGACGCAGGCTCCACCATCGAAATTCTCGCCGACCACATCGGCGCCGAAAACTTCAGCCTCAAGACCGGCAATGACCGCATCGTCATCACCCATGCACTGCACATTGCAGTCAAGCTCGCCGAAGCCGAGGGCGTGACCCTCGAGCTGGTTGGCGGCCAGCTGCGCAAGATGACCTGGGCTGCTGTTGGCGCACGCGCCGCAGAGCACTTCGGTACCATGCGCCCCGATATTGCTTTCATTGGTGCCAACGGTATTGAAGCCCACTTCGGCATCTCCACCCCCGGCATGAACGAAGCCATCGTCAAGACCGCAATTTGCAAGGCAGCCCGCCGCGTGGTCTTGCTCTGTGACTCCGCGAAGTTCGGTCAGGAATCCCTGGTCCGCTTCGCCGGATTTGAGGATATTGACACCCTCATTACCGATCGCGAGCCCGAAGGTGCCCTCCGTCAGGCACTCGAGGCCGCAAACGTTGAGATTGTGATTGCCTAATGATTATTACTCTGACCGCAAACCCCAGCCTGGACCGCGCCATTGAACTCGGTGCACCCCTGGCTCACGGTGCCGTGCAGCGTGCTGTAGGCGCCGTACAGGATCCCGGTGGCAAGGGCGTGAATATTTCCCGCGCCCTGCAGGTTTCCGGCGTGCCGACCCTCGCCATTGTGCCCGGTGAAGCCACCGACCCGGTGCTGACCGCACTGCAGGCTGTGGACGTTGAGTTCGCTAACCTGCCCACCGGTGAGCCGATTCGCTCGAACATCACCGTGGTTGACCCGGATGGCACCACCACCAAGCTGAACGCCCCCGGCACTGTTTTTGATGCTGAACTGCGTCAGAAGCTGGACGAGCTGGTGGTTGAGCGTTCCAAGGGTGCCGACTGGGTGGTTCTGGCTGGTTCGCTGCCTCCGGGTCTGGAACCGACCTACTACTCCGAGCTGGTGGCGGCGCTGCGCGCCTCCGGCTACGAGGGCAAGATTGCTATTGATACCTCTGAGGCGCCGCTGATTGCGACCGTCGCCGGTGAGCACAAGCCCACCCTGATTAAGCCCAACTCGGAGGAGCTGGCTCAGCTGACCGGTAGCGATAACTGGGAGGAGCTGGAGGCTAGCCCCGAGCTGACCGCCCGCACCGCCCAGAAGCTGCTCGGCGACGGCATCGAGTACGTGCTTGCCACCCTCGGCGGCGGCGGCGCAGTGCTGGTCACTGAGCAGGGTATCTGGCACGCTGTGCACGAGCCGATTCAGGTTCGTAGCACTGTGGGTGCCGGTGACTCGTCGCTGTCCGGTTTCTTGATTGCTCACACCCGTGGTGAGGATGCCCCCGGTTGCTTGGTTCAGGCGGTAGCTCACGGTTCGGCTGCTGCTGCTCTGCCCGGTACCCGTATGCCTTCGCTGGAGCAGACCACTCCTGAGAAGGTCACTGTTCGTCAGCTGCAGCTCTAAAGCTCTAATTCGGGCTGTTTTCGCACCTCCAGCTTTTATTCTCTGAAGGGAATATAAGTCGGGGTGCTGTCTCAACAGCCACACGCATACGAACGCAACACACACAGCACACACTTTGAACCCATAGGGGAGAAGCCCGGCACCGCTGAGCGAATCCCCGCCCCAACACATACCCGAGGAGGGAATATGTCTGATCTGATCACCGCAGATCTCGTCCTGCTGGACGAGAACCTCGGCGAGACCCGATTCGACGTAATTGCCAAGCTCGCCCAGGCAGTCGTAAATGCCGGACGCGCTACCGACTTCGAGCAGCTCTACGCGGCTGCCGAGGCACGCGAATCCAAGACCGACACCGGTATCCCCGGCGGTATTGCGATTCCGCACTGCCGTAGCGCTGCCGTCACCGAGCCGACCCTGGCAATGGCACGCCCCAACCCGGCAGTTTCCTTCGGTGCAAAGGACGGCCCCGCCGACCTGATTTTCTTCATTGCTGCGCCCGATGGCGCTGACCAGGCTCACCTGAAGCTACTCTCCACCCTGGCACGCTCCCTGATGAAGAAGAGCTTCACCGCGTCCCTGCGCGAAGCCTCCTCGGCTGAAGAGATCGTTGAGCTGGTCAACGGTGCGCTCGGCGTAGGTGAGAAGAAGGCAGAGGCTAAGCCCGCCGAGGCCGCACCCGCCGCACCTGCTGCCTCCGCTCAGGAAGCTCCCGTTGCTTCGGCTCCGGTGAAGAAGATTGTTGCTGTGACCGCATGCCCCACCGGTATCGCTCACACCTACATGGCTGCGGACGCCCTCAAGTACGCTGCCGAAGAGCTCGGCTACGACCTGAAGGTTGAAACCCAGGGCTCCTCGGGTAACGAGAAGCTGACTCAGGCTGATATTGACGCCGCAGACGCCGTGATTTTCGCGGTGTCCGTGAACGTGCGTGAGCGTAACCGCTTCGCAGGTAAGCCCTTTATTGAGTCTCCCGTCAAACGCGGTATTGACGAGCCTAAGGAAATGATTGCGGAGGCTCTGGCTGAGGCCGAGAACCCCAACGGTGCACGCGTTGCCGCTGCCGCATCCAGCGGTGAGGACAGCGCAGGCGCTACCGAAGGCGCTTGGGGCTCACGCATCTACAAGGCTGTGATGACCGGTATCTCCTACATGATTCCGTTCGTTGCCGCCGGCGGTATTCTGGTCGCCCTGGGCTTCGTTTTCGAGGCAATTACGGTGCCGAACCTGGGTGATGTGAACACCAAGGCGATTCTTGACTCGGCAACCCTGTTCAACCTCGGTGACGTGCACTGGACCCTGTACCTGGGTGCTGTTCTGCAGACCATCGGTGGTTTCGGTCTGAGCCTGATGGTTCCGGCTCTTGCCGCGTACATTGCGTACGGTTTGGCTCAGCGTCCCGGTATTGCTCCGGGCTTCATCGCCGGTTCGGTGGCTCTTGCCGTGAATGCGGGCTTCCTTGGCGGTATTGTTGGCGGTATTCTCGCCGGTCTGATTGCGTACGCTCTGGGCACCCTGAAGCTGCCCCGCTGGCTCGGCTCGATGATGCCCGTGGTCATCACCCCGCTGGTGACTTCTCTGGTTGCAGGCCTGGCAATGTACCTGCTGCTCGGTGCGCCCCTGGCGTGGGTTATGACCACCCTGCAGGATTGGCTGACCTCCATGTCTGGTGGTTCCGCTCTGCTGCTGGGTCTGATCCTGGGCGCCATGATGGCTTCTGACCTGGGTGGCCCCATCAACAAGGCTGCTTACCTCTTCGCAACCGCTGGCCTGTCCTCGGGTGCGACCGTGAACCAGGAAATCATGGCTGCCGTCATTATTTCCGGTATGGTTCCGCCGCTGGCTATGGCTCTGGCAACCACCCTGCGTCCCAAGCTGTTCAACGAGAACGAGCGTGAGAATGGTAAGGCTGCGTGGCTGCTGGGTGCATCCTTCATCTCTGAGGGTGCTATTCCCTTCGCTTCGGCTGACCCGGCTCGCGTGATTCCTTCGACCATTGTTGGTGGCGCTATTGCCGGTGCAATCTCCATGGGTGCGCACGTGGCTTCCCCGGCTCCGCACGGTGGTATTTGGATTATTGGTCTGGCGCAGAACCCGCTGATGTTCCTGGCGGCTGTTGTTGCCGGTACCGTTGTTTCGGCGCTGCTGTACGTGGTGCTGAAGTCCCTGGGTGCCCGTTCCAAGGCATCCGCGTAAAGGCCGTATAACCTCACCTTCATTTGATCGTCTGTTTGCAGGCGCGAGCGTGAAAAAACACGTTACACTGTAGACAAACCACAGATAGGACATGAACTCTATGACTACCTACAAGGGCGTCGGCGTATACGCCGGCCGCGTTATTGGCCCCGTTCTTCAGATGCCTAAGCCCATCGAGGAACCCAAGGACGGTCTGCGTCTGAGCGGTGAGACCGCTGAGGCTGCAGCACAGCGTATTAAGGACGCGTCGGTCCGCGTCAAGGAAGACCTGCTGGCTCGCGCAGAGAACGCAAGCCGTGACGGTAAGGCTGTTCTGAAGTCTACTTCTCAGATGGCTACCGACCGTGCACTCATCAAGAGCGCTATTAAGCTGGTTGAGACTCAGGAGATGGCTCCCGAGCGCGCAATCTGGGAGGCTGCAACCTCCTTCGCAGACCAGATGGCTGCTCTGGGTGGCTACATGGCTGAGCGCGTCACCGACATCCACGACGTGCGTGCCCGCATCGTTGCTGAGCTGACCGGCCAGCAGGCTCCCGGCATCCCCGTTTCTGACGAGCCGTTCATCCTGGCTGCTATTGACCTGGCACCGGCTGATACCGCAACCCTGGACCCCGAGAAGGTTATCGCGCTGATTACCTCTGATGGTGGCCCCCAGGCGCACACCGCTATTCTGGCTCGCGGTCTGGGCCTGCCCGCTATTGTGGCGGCTAAGGGCGTGACCGAGATTGCTGACGGCACCATCGTCTACGTGGACTCTAACGAAGGCATCGTTGACACCGAGCCCACCGACGCTGACCGCGAAGCAGCGATTAAGTACGCAAACCGCAAGCCCGTCGCTGACTTCGACGGTCAGGGTGTGCTGGCTGACGGCACTCGCGTACCGCTGTACGCAAACGTTGGTGACGGCAAGTCCGCTGAGAAGGCTGCAAGCCTGAAGGCTGAGGGTGTTGGTCTGCTCCGCACCGAGTTCGGCTTCCTGGGCCACGACGCTGAGCCTTCCATCGAGACTCAGGCTAAGACTTACAAGTCCGTGTTTGACGCATTCCCCGGCAAGCACATTGTGGTCCGTACCCTGGACGCTGGCGCTGACAAGCCCCTGCCGTTCCTGAACGTGAACCCCGAAGAGAACCCCGCGCTGGGTGTTCGTGGCTTCCGTACTGACTGGACCGTTCCGGGCGTTCTGACCCGCCAGCTGGAGGCTATCAAGGCTGCTTCTGAGGACTCCGACGCTGACATCTGGGTTATGGCTCCGATGATTTCGACCACCTCCGAGGCACGCAACTTCGCGAACATGCTCAAGGAGATTGGCCTGCCCGTTCACGGTGTGATGGTCGAGACCCCCGCAGCTGTGATGAACGCTGAGGCTATCCTGGGCGAGGTCGACTTCGTGTCCATCGGCACCAACGACCTGACCCAGTACACCATGGCGGCTGACCGCCTGCTGGGCGACCTGGCGCACCTGAACAACCCCTGGCAGCCTGCAGTGCTGAAGATGATCAAGATGACCGTTGAGGGTGCTCAGCGTGCATCGGTCACCGCGGGTAAGAAGAAGTACGTGAGCGTCTGTGGTGAGGCTGCTGCTGATCCGGCTCTGGCTGTTGTTCTGATTGGTCTGGGCGTTGACACCCTGTCCATGAACGCTGGCGCTATTCCCGCTGTGGCTGCGGTTCTGAAGTCCGTGACCAAGGAGAAAGCACAGCAGATTGCGGCTATCGCTCTGCAGCAGATTTCTTCTGCTGAGGCGAAGGAGAGCGCACGCAAGGCTCTGCCGATTCTGGACGAGCTGGGCCTCTAAGCCTTAAAACGATTTCGGGGCTGCCTGCCGCTTCTTGACGTGGTGTGCTGGGCGGTGCCTGAGTCCATGAAAATGCCGGGTGTAGAGTTTTATTTCTGCATCCGGCATTTTTTGTACTTGTTAGCGTATGGCTGAACGGTACAATTTATAGAGTAAGGGCGGGTCCTGAAGCGCCCCGTTCATTTAGAATAGGTACTGATATATTTTCGGTTCCTTAATCAAAGGAGAAACATAATGGCAGAGCGCGAAGCCACTATTGCAAGCCGTGTTGGCCTGCACGCACGTCCGGCAGCTATCTTCGCTGAGGCAGCTGGCGACCTCCCCGTTGAGGTGACCATTGCTGCTAAGGGCGAGCCCGCAGATGAGGCTATGGACGCTGCATCGATTCTGTCCCTGATGTCCCTGGGTGCAAAGCACGGCGACGTTGTTGTCCTGCGCGCTGAGGGTGAAGGTGCTGAAGAGGCTCTGGACTCGCTGGTTAAGATCCTCGAGACCGACCACGACGCTGAGTAATTGACTCTCGCCTCTGAGGTGAACCCCTAAGCGGTGCGCTTCGGATGCTGTGAAGGCTACCGCCTTAAAGCGTGAATATCCCGTCACTTCGGTGGCGGGATATTTTTTATTATGAATAATTCATGTTTCATTGCGTTATGGGTGGAGGCATAAGGGGGTTATTTTCCCGCTAAATCTTAATGTATAAATAACCTTTATTTTTTCCTCGAAATACCCGCAAAAATATTCCCCACAATATTTTCTGTACAGTAGCGACCCCGCTTTCTCATCATTTCAATGAAGCTATCCAACGCAGGTCACACATGGTGCCGTTAGTGCAGAAAACAACACCTAGAAAAACAGTATTTTTGCTCCCCGGTGCTACCGCAGAATCGCGCCCTTGTTAGACTAAAAAGGCACTGTCTATCTGGGAGGGACATTGGCAGAATCGAGGAACACCCCCGCGACCCCCACATCGCGGGAAGCTTCGCATGCAGGCGAAGCAAACACTGCCGCAACGGAAGGAAGCGAGCAGAATACTACCGCGGGCTACATTGCCGGTAAGCGCGGTTTTCCCCTGGTTTCACTAGACCAGGTTACCGACGAGAAATTGCGCCGCGTGTTGGCTCAGCAGGCCCCTGCCGCGAAGGCTCAGGAGGGTACCGTCGCAGCAGAAGCTGTCAGTGAGGTGCTGCAGGAGGCCGCAGCAGACATGGGTATCCCCGCGCAGGAGGTAGAGCCCACCGGCGACCCCGAGCTGCGCCCTAACGGTCACGGTGCGCGCACCGTCATTGACCCCTCCCTCGTACCTGACGACGACCTGGACGCATACCGCGAGGACCCGCACCCCACCACCTCCAGCAATATGGTGACCGAGGAGGCGCTGACCCGCCCCTCCCAGCCGGTGCCCATGACCGGCATGATTCCGCAGGTGCCGAACTCGCACGCAGCCCGACGCTACGGCGCGGATCCTGCCGCAATGCCGAAGACCGGGCCCGTCTCGATGCCCACCACCTCCGTACCGCTGGTTGATAGGGGCGCTCAGGGCCTCCTCGGGCGCGGTAGTGGCGGCCGTTGGGGTTCGCGTCGCCTCCGCTCTTTCGTGCGCACTGAGGAGGCGGCACCCGCCGCCCCGCGCGGCGCCCAGCGTATTGCTCAGCGTCAGTTCGTGCCGACTATCCGCTCTGACGAACACGAGCGTCGTGAGGCTTTCCGCCGTGAGAAGGAGTACGCCCGCGATACCCTGAACTTCACCCTGCGCCTGGCTGAGGCGATGTTCCACTACGGTGCGGACGCCATGGACGTGGACTCGGCGATTATTGCGGTCTCTTCGGCGTACGGGCTGGACTCGGTGGAAGTCGATATTACGAACCAGTCGGTGACCATCAACTACACGTCGGACCCCGATATTTACATGGAGTCCCGCATCGCCAAGCGCAATGCGAACGCTGACGAGCGCTTTACCCACACCCTGGTGCGTGTGGTGCGTTCCTCTACGGAGAACTACGAGGCGCTTTCTGAAGTGTACGGCCTGATCTACAAGATCACTCGCGGCGGTATGACCCTGGAAATGGCTGATTTGAAGCTGAACCAGATTACGCACCGCCCCAAGCCGTTCCCGCCTCTGGTGGTGTGGGCGGCGAACCTGGCGTGTGCTGGAACCCTGACGGCGGCGCTGGGGGCGAGCTTTGCGACGGCGTTGAGTGCGGTGATTATTTTTATTCCCGTGTACTTGCTGATTCAGTGGTTGAGTTCGATTGGTATTCCGGCGTTCTTCCGCATGGCCGCTAGTGCGGGTCTGATGACCTTCTTGGCGATTTGGCTGGGCGGTGAGGGATCCATTCTTTCGGTGTTGCAGCGTCAGGGGGAGGCGATTTCGGCGCCTCTGGTGGTGGCTGCGGGCATGATTATGTTCTTGCCAACGCCGCGTCTGGTGGGTGCCGTGCAGGATGCGATTAACGGCTTCCCGGTGACGGCTGCGGGTCGTTTCGTGTCGACGGGCATGAGCTTCTTGGGTCTGGTGGTCGGCATTGCGACCGCGGTGAGTGCGATCAATATTTTCAACGGCCCGACCCTGGATATTGAGCAGCTACGTTTTGAACCGACAACCCCGCTGGTGGCGTCTTTCTTCTTCCTTGTGGCGATTGCAACCTTTGCAATTACCTTGCAGACGAAGCTGGTGAAGGTCGGTTGGCTGATGGTCATTACGGGCTGCGGTTTGGCGGCGTATTACGGCTATGAGTTGCTTGCCGGTCCGAGTGCTGGTCGCGGTCCGACGGCGTGTGCGGCGGTTGTGATTGGTGCGTTGAGCACGTATTTTGCGTACCGTCTGCATGTGCCTCAGGCGATTTTCTCGATTCCTGCGATTACGTTCTTGCTGCCGGGTCTGTCGTTCTTCCGCGGTATGTATCTGCTGACGGTTGAGACGGATGTGATTCTGGGTATGCAGAATATGATTACGGCGGTTTCGATTGTGGTGGCGATGGCTTCGGGTGTTGCTCTGGGTAATTACACGATGCAGTATGCGCTGCAGCATTTTACGACTCCGCGGAATGTGGAACCGGCAGATTCTTAGCCCTCCTTCAAGGGTATATAGCCAATATTGTATATATTGGATGTAGGGAAGGGGCGGTAGCTTGCGAGTTCACCTCACAAGCTACCGCCCCTTCGCTACACCCACTGAGCCAGCTCTTACACCGGCTCTTGTGCTGCGCCTAACGGACCGTCCAATCCACCGGCTCCGCACCCTGCTGCACCAGCAAAGAATTCACGGTCGAAAACGGGCGCGAACCAAAGAAACCACGACGAGCAGACAGTGGCGAAGGATGCGCCGACTCCACGCTCGGGTACGGCTGCAACATGGGTGCGCACTTGCGTGCATCCGCACCCCACAGCAGACCCACCAGCGGCTGGTTACGCGCCACCAGCGCACGGATAGCGCACTCGGTAATCTCCTCCCAACCCTTGCCGCGGTGCGAACCCGCATCAGACTCACGCACCGTCAAAACCCTGTTGAGTAGCATGACGCCCTCATCGGCCCAACAGGACAGGTCGCCGTGATTAGCCGGGGCGATACCCAAATCGTCCTCAAGTTCCTTGTAAATATTGTTCAGCGAACGAGGCAGCGGCATGCCGCGGTGCACCGAGAACGACAGACCCATCGCGTTGCCCGGGGTGGGGTAGGGGTCCTGGCCAATAATGAGGACCTTCACCCGGCTCATCGGGCGGCGGAACGCATTGAAAATATCGGCGGCAGGCGGGAACGTACGGTACCCCGCCGTGTGCTCCTCACGCAGAAAAGCGCCCATGGCGTGAATCTGCTCTTCGACGGGGGCGAGTGCTGCCGCCCAATCCTCGCTCATAATGCTGCTGAGGGGCTGGTTCATGAATCTCCTCGGGGAATCTCCTGGTGCTGATGCGATCCGGACGGTGACGGGGCCGGGCGCGGGACGAATGCTTCTCCTCTAGACTGAGGCTCTCCTCTAGGATGAGGTTCTCTTCTAGGCTAGGTTTCTCTTCTAGACTAGGGGATGACGAATACACACGCTAGGAGACGCCAGCCGCAGCGGGCGAGCTACAGACAGGAGGGAACGTGTCAGAACAGGAACGCGCTGAAACCGCACAGAGCCAGCCAGAAGCACAGAGCCAATTGGAAGCGCAGAGCCAGCCGGAAACGGAGAACCAGCCCGGCGGCCTAACCCCGGTGGAGCGCCGCATCCTTGAGGTGGAGCGCCGCCGCTTCAAACACCAGGGTTCCAAAGAGAAAGCGATTATCGCCGCCGGTTTCACCCCGATTGCCTACTACCAGCGCCTGAACGTGATGCTCGACGATGAGCGGGTACGCGCCGCAGCGCCGCAGATTATTGACGTTCTACGCGCCCGCCGAGACGCTGACTAGGGGCTCGAATTGCGGGAGCCGCGCGAGCTCTCCAACTTATGCATCCAACCCCGCACACCTTAGGTTCAACCAGAGATTGAACACTGTGCGGTGT
>ERZ772978.842-NODE-842-length-10944-cov-7.0158_pt1 | contig 10944 bp, 9 predicted proteins | sample MGYA00511675_ERZ772978 | MGnify/ENA primary metagenome ERZ772978 (study PRJEB29015, sample SAMEA2738092) | human oral metagenome | biome: human oral; feature: human-associated habitat; material: saliva | place: China | collected 2156 ... | reverse complement strand
AGAAAAGGGCGATAGCTACTACAGCATGATGAAGTGGAACTTAGACAAGATCGCAGAAGGTTTGAGTCAGTAGCCCCTTCAGATTTCTAAACAAATCAGTGGCCCCTCCTCCGGTATTGCGGTACAATAAAAACAAAAAAAGGAGTCTTTTTATGGCAACATTTTTAGGAAACCCTGTTACCTTTACCGGATCTCAACTTCAAGTTGGCGATACTGCTCACGACTTTTCACTGACCACTCCTAACTTGGAGAAAAAATCTTTGGCTGATTTTGCTGGGAAGAAAAAAGTCCTCAGCGTGATCCCATCCATTGACACAGGTATCTGTTCCACTCAAACACGTCACTTCAACCAGGCCCTCTCTGACCTGGAAGATACTGTGGTCTTAACCGTCTCTGTCGACCTTCCTTTCGCCCAAGGCAAATGGTGTGCTGCAGAAGGGATCGAAAATGCCATCATGCTTTCAGACTACTTCGACCATTCCTTCGGAAAAGCCTACGGTCTCTTGATCAATGAATGGCACTTGCTCGCACGCGCTGTCTTGGTCTTAGATGCGGATAACAAGGTTACTTATGTTGAATACCTAGACAATATCAACAGTGAACCAAATTACGACGCTGCAATCGAAGCCGTCAAAGCACTTGGATAAAGTAAAAAGAGGTCCTAGACCTCTTTTTACTTTATCTACAAAATCTGTTCAGAGACTTTCCTTAGGTGAGTTTCTAAGAGGCCTTTGTCTTCAATCCGAAAAAGGACTACTATAAAATCCGATGGAGTCCATTATGGAGGAGGACTCGCCAGCGTAAGCGTGGGATGCCTCTGAGGAAACTCCGCACGCGCTTTGCTACCTGTTGCTTGTAGCTCTTGCCTCCTTGTGCAAAGGTTCCCTTCCGGCTCCAATAGCCCTGATCTCCGCGGTCATTCTTAGGAGCTAGATAGCGAACACCTTGCTGATAGAGAACCTTCTTGCGAAAAGCTGGATCCCATGGTTTGACGGGATCGATATCCAAGTCCTTATGGGTATGTCCTCTAGCTAAGCCATAGTTGAAACTGGCTCCATTGACAATGCCATTTTCAGAAATCTGATTCGGATCCACTTCGTTGAGAAACTGGCCACCCTGATCCAGGATATACTCTGTATGAAAGTTGAGCAAGACCTTAAAATTCAACTGGGCCTGAGCACGAGATGGGAAGGCAAGTTGGCCGTCTTGATCCACATAGACCTTATTATGGAGACGAGCTGCCGCATAAGCATCGATTTTGATCCCTTTTGTCTCCTGCAAGTAAGCTTGTAGCGCCTCTTCGTCAGTCTGCCCAGTTCTGGCAAAGTGCTCCCGAATCCACTGGGCCTGGTAGGCAGAGAGCAGATAGCGAAACTGGTGAACCTGGCGTTTTAAGAGCTGATCGCCCTCTTTACTAGCTAGTAGGTCCCTTGCAAAAGCTACTTGCACCACGCGTGAAAAGGACTGCCAAAAAGGCGAATGAGGCGGGCAATCTGGCCAGAACCGCTTCAGTAAGAAGGCGGTCTCCTCACTGGTCCCCGATAAATCCCGTGGCATAAGGCAGAGGTGCATGACCCCTTTTAAGAGGGCTTGGGCACGGCCTTCCGTCAACCCTTGCAGTTCTCTCTGCCACATCTCTTGGAAAAAAGGACTTGCAAAGACGAGGACAGAGCGGTAGCAAGCTTGCCTTCTTGCTTCATCCTGGCAAGACTGCAGTCGTTTTTCTAAGTAGCTGAGACCTCTGGTCGTCCAGCCCAGTTTTTCCAATTCCTGTCGCTGCATCTGCACCCTCCTTTCCACATTGCTGTTTGTTTATGCTTCTATACTATCATCTTTCGCCCTCCCAGACAATTCCTATCCACTGGCCAAGCCATTTTGCGCTTTTTTTGATATACTAGAAGGAGCGAAGAAAAGAGGACCCTATGACACCAAATAAAGAAGATTACCTCAAGTGCATCTATGAAATCGGCACGCAACATGAAAAAATTAGTAACAAAGAGATTGCGGCCCGGATGCAGGTTTCGCCTCCAGCCGTGACTGAGATGGTCAAACGCATGATCTCAGAGAACCTCCTCATCAAGGATAAGACCCACGGCTATCTGCTCACCGAGCTCGGCCTCCAAACGGTTTCCGATCTCTTTCGCAAGCACCGCTTGATCGAAGTGTTCTTGCTCAAAAAACTTGGCTATACTACTGAAGAAGTCCATGAAGAGGCTGAAGTGCTCGAACATACTGTCTCCGACCGCTTTATCGATAAACTTGACCAGATGTTAGACACTCCCAAGACTTGCCCCCACGGAGGAACCATTCCACCAAAAGGACAACTTCTTATCGAGGCTTACCAGGACCGTTTGAGTGATGTCAGCGAACCAGGAACCTATCGTTTGCAAAGAGTACATGATACCTTTGAATTGCTTAATTTTTTAGACCAGATCCAGCTATCCATCGGAGATGATATTCTCTTCAAAGGCTATGACGATTACACTGGCCTCTATCAGCTTCAGATCAAAGACCAAGACATCCAGATCAATCATCTGATTGCCCAACAACTTTACATAGAAAAACATGCCCTTTAATTAAGAGCATGTCCGATTGAATAAATAGTATTCCTAGAAACTTTAATGATTCAAAGTAACATAAGAGTTTTATTGAAAAATTATCCAGCTATCTTAAGTAAAAAGTAGTTTGTCTTCATTAAAACATGCCCTATGATCAAGGGCATGTTTTTTTACTTGCTACGGATTTTTCGTATCGAGGATGATGGTCACTGGACCATCATTGATGAGTTCAATTGCCATATCTGCAGCGAAGATCCCTCGTTTGACAGGGACTTCCTTTTCCAACAAATCATTGAAGTCATCGTAGAGCTGGCTGGCCATCTCTGGACTGGCTGCCCCAATAAAGGCTGGACGATTGCCTTTTTTTGTCTGGGCAAAAAGGGTAAACTGCGAAACAGAAAGGATCTCCCCTTGAATATCCTTGACAGATAAGTTCATCTTCCCTTCTTCATCCGAGAAAATCCGCATTTGGGTGACTTTGCGCACCGCGTATTCCAGGTCCTTCTGGTCATCCTCCGGCCCCACTCCCACTAAGAGAAGAAGCCCTTCTTGAATCTGACTATAAACTTGACCATCAATGGAAACCGAGGCCCTTTTGACCCGTTGAATCACTAATTTCATCTTATTATCCTATTTATACAATCTATTGGGCATTCACTGCTAAGCTTCAAAAAACATCGACCTCAGGCAAGGTCGTGAGAAGCAGGCAAACTATCTGAAAAACAGAGGCTATTCAGTGGCTTTTAGAGCAAGGCAGCGAGACGAAGACAGTACTGAAGTACGGCAAGGCAAGCTAACGAAGCTATAAAAGATGACTGAGTAGCCGAACTAGCCGTTGGTACGCTTAACAGAGTAAACCTCCGGCACACTCTTAATCTTATCCACCACCGTTGTCAACATGGACAGGTTTGGAATCCCGAAGGAAATGTGGATATTGGCAAACTTCATATCTTTGGTTGGTTGGGCATTGACGGTTGAGATCATCTTAGCCGTATTGGACAAGACTTGGAGGACATCGTTGAGGAGGCCTGCACGGTTGAGGCCGTAGATATCAATATGAGCGATGTAGTCCTTGGTCGTGTTATTATCTTCCCACTCGACGTCGATCAAGCGTTGCTCGTAGTTGTCTTGAGCACGTAAGTTCATACAATCTCGACGGTGAATGGCAACCCCACGGCCTTTGGTAATGTAACCGACAATTTCATCTCCTGGGACTGGATTGCAACACTTGGCAATCCGGATCAAGAGACCGGAAGCCCCTTGGATGACCACGCCACCTTCATGGCGGACCTTGAGGGTGTCTTTTTTGTTTTCAACCTTGACCTCGCCACCTTTGACTAGCTCTTCAGCTTCCGCACGCGCCTTGGCCTTTTCCTCTTCGCGACGCTCTTCTTCCGTCAAACGGTTAAAGACAGAGATAGCTCCCACTTCTCCAAAGCCGATGGCCGCAAACAAGGCCTCTTCGGTCTTGTAGCTGGTCTTTTGCAAGACCTTGTCCATGTGCTTCTTATCCATGAACTTGTTGGCAATCATATCATGCTCATGGAATTGGGCCATGAGCAATTCTCGTCCACGGTTGATCGAGAGTTCCTTGTCTTGGTTCTTAAAGAATTGGCGGATCTTATTACGCGCCTTGCTGGTCTTGACGATATTGAGCCAGTCACGGCTTGGACCAAAGGAGTTGGCATTGGTGATGATCTCCACCTGATCCCCTGTCCTTAGCTTGGTATTGAGAGGCACCATCCGGCCATTGACCTTGGCTCCAACCGCCTTTTCCCCTACCTTGGTATGGATCTCATAGGCAAAATCGATCGGACCAGAATCTTTTGGAAGGGAACGAACAGTCCCATCTGGGGTAAAGACATAAATCTCTTCAGCTAGATAGTTTTCTTTGACAGTATCTACAAATTCCTTGGCATCATCCGCCTGGTCTTGGAGTTCCATCATCTCCTTGATCCAGTTCATCCCAATAGCCGATTCTTTGCTATTGACTTGACCCTTGATCCCTTTCTTGTAGGCCCAGTGAGCCGCAACCCCGTACTCAGCAACCTCGTGCATCTCTTTGGTACGAATCTGGAACTCAATCGGTCCTTTTGGTCCATAAACAGTCGTATGGATAGACTGGTACCCATTGGCCTTACGATTGGCAATATAATCCTTGAAACGGCCTGGCATTGGTTTCCATAGCTCATGAACGTAACCCAACATGGCATAGACATCACTCTGAGTATCTAGGATACAGCGAATGGCAATCAGGTCATAGATCTCCTCAAAGCGTTTTTTCTTGTCCTGCATTTTACGGTAAATAGAGTAGATATGCTTAGGACGACCATAGATTTCCCCATAGAGGTGGCGTTCTGCCGCATAGGACTCGATCTTTTGGACAACTTCTTCTACCAAAGCTTCCCGCTCGCGACGCTTCTCCTTCATCATATGGGAAATCTTGTAAAACTCGACTTCGTTGAGATAACGGAAGGATAGATCTTCCAATTCCCACTTGACGCTGGAAATCCCGAGACGGTGGGCTAGCGGCGCATAGATTTCCATGGTTTCCTGAGAAATCCGTTCTTGCTTGTCCTTGCGCAAATGCTTCAAAGTCCGCATGTTGTGCAAGCGGTCTGCTAGCTTAACCAAGATGACACGGATATCTTGAGACATGGCCATGAGCATCTTGCGGTGGTTCTCTGCCAACTGCTCTTCATGGGACTTGTATTTGACCTTCCCGAGCTTGGTCACTCCGTCGACAATCACTCGAACATCGTGCCCAAATTCGCGCTCTAGATCATCTAGGGTCGCGTTTGTATCCTCGACAACGTCGTGCAAAAAACCACAGGCAACGGTCACAGCATCCAACTTCAATTTTGCCAAAATGCCGGCAACCTGAATAGGGTGGATGATATAGGGTTCACCTGATTTACGGAATTGCCCACTATGGCAGTCGACCGCATAAAGGAGGGCTTTTTCTACAAATGCAACATCCTCTCCTGACAAGTATTTTTTGGTAAGGGCAATAACCTGGCCCCCTGTTAAAGGTTCTTCTTTCGGCATCTAGTTTTCTCCACTTTCTTGCCTTCTATTCTATCACTTTTAGCTCTATATGAAAACTAGTCCGATTGACTTTCATGCTATTTGAGGAGCTTTCCAGCAATATCAGCTAGAAATCCCGAACGTAGGTTGTCTTTTTTCATAAAGATTCCATTTTTTTACTAAATTCATCAATTTGTAATATATAAAAAATAAGAAAACGAATCCATTCTGAACAAAATAAGATATAATAGAAAGACATCATTTTATTTAAGAGGACAACCATGTCATCATTCCGTAAACAGGCTGCCCTATTCAGCCTTGCTGCTGCTTTCTTGGCAACAACCACTGCCCAGGCAGATGAAACGACAAGCTCAAGCGCAACTGATTCGTCAGCAACTGCTGTCACAGAGGCCGCAACTCCTGCGTCTCCTGCGACTAGCTCTGAAGCAACAGCTAGCAATAGCAATTCGATAGCTAGCGGAGAAACCACTGCTACAGCAACCGAAGCGACTCCTGCTGCACCTCAAAATACTGCAAGTGACGCAAAAGCGAACACTCCAGTTGAGGGGCAAGAAGTCGATGTCCGTATCCTTCCGACAACGGACCTTCATACCAACTTGGTCAACTATGACTATTACCAAGACAAACCCGCACAAAACGTCGGTCTGGCAAAAACTGCTGTCTTGATCGAAGATGCAAAAAAAGAAAACAGCAACGTCCTCCTCGTTGATAACGGAGATACTATCCAAGGAACTCCTCTTGGGACCTACAAGGCCATCGTCAATCCCATCAAAGATGGTGAGCAACACCCGATGTATACAGCTCTTCAAAAATTGGGCTTTGATGCAGGAACGCTTGGAAACCACGAATTTAACTACGGACTAGACTACCTTAAAAAGGTCATCGCAACAGCTGGTATGCCGATCGTCAATGCCAACGTTGTGGATGCAAAGACTGGTAAATTTGTCTACGACCCATATAAGATCATCAAAAAGACCTATACTGACAAAAACGGTCGTTCCGTCGATGTTAATATTGGGGTAACAGGGATCGTCCCTCCACAGATCCTCAGCTGGGACAAGTCCAACCTCGAAGGCAAGGTCAAGGTCAATGACTCCGTTGAAGCCATCCAATCCATCATCCCAGAAATGCGCAAAGCCGGAGCTGACGTCGTCCTCGTCCTTTCTCACTCTGGTATTGGAGATGACAAATATGAAAAAGGCGAAGAAAACGAAGGCTACCAAATCGCTAGCCTCCCAGGTGTTGACGCTGTCGTAACAGGACACTCACACGCAGAATTCCCTAGTGGAAATGGAACTGGCTTCTACGAAAAATATACTGGTGTAGACGGTGTAAACGGTAAAATCAATGGCACACCGGTTACCATGGCTGGAAAATACGGCGACCACCTTGGGGTGATCGACCTCAACCTGCGCTACACGGATGGCAAATGGTCTGTTGTCGGAAGCAAGGCTGCCATCCGCAAGATCGACACCAAATCAAAAGTAGCTGATGAGCGCATCACCGAGATTGCGAAAGAAGCGCATGAAGGAACCGTCAAATACGTCCGCCAACAAGTCGGAACCACTTCTGCTCCAATCACTAGCTACTTTGCCCTTGTGAAGGATGACCCATCTGTCCAAATCGTGAACAACGCACAGATTTGGTACGCTAAGAAAGAGTTGGCAGGAACTCCAGAAGCCAACCTTCCAATCCTCTCTGCTGCAGCACCATTTAAGGCGGGGACACGGGGGGATGCTACTGCCTACACAGATATCCCAGCTGGACCAATCGCTATCAAGAACGTCGCTGACCTTTATCTCTATGATAATGTCACTGCCATCCTCAAGGTGACTGGTGCCCAACTCAAAGAATGGTTGGAAATGTCTGCTGGTCAATTCAACACGATCGACCCGACTAGCAAAGAGCCTCAACAGCTTGTCAATCCTAACTACCGGACCTACAACTTTGACGTCATCGATGGCGTGACCTATGAGTTCGACGTGACCCAGCCAAATAAATACGACCGCGAAGGAAAAACGGTTAACCCAGACGCTAGCCGTGTCCGCAATTTGAAATACCAAGGAAAAGAAGTAGCCGCTGATCAAGAATTTATCGTTGTTACCAACAACTACCGAGCTAACGGAAAATTCCCAGGCGTTCGCGATGCTAGCCTGAATCAACTCCTTGGATTGGAAAACCGACAAGCTATCATTAACTATATCTTGGAAGAAAAGAATATCAATCCAAGCGCAGACGGTAACTGGCGCTTTACAAGCAGCATCAAGAATGCAGACGTTCGCTTCTTAACCGCTGATAAAGCCAAGGAGCTCGTTGGTAAAGACGGAGATGTCGTCTACCTTGAACCGTCTAAACAAGAAGGATTTGGAGAATTCCGCTTTGTTTATGTAGAGCCTAAAACGACTCCAGCAGATCAAAACAATCCAGTGGACTTGGTATCTAACCAAACAAACCAAGCACAGGATGAAATCATCACCCTTGCCCATAACCAGCAAACCATCACTCTACCTGAACCTACTAAATCCGTAGTCAAAGCAGAAAGCCTGCCAGAAACTGGCCAACGGGCTTCTATCTTGGCCCTTGTCGGATTGGTGATGACGGGACTTGGCTTCCTTCTCCCATCTCGTAAGAAAGAAGAAATCTAATTCTTTCCTACCATAAAAAATCAACGCGTGAAGATCTAACTTCACGCGTTTTTCATTAATTCTGCGATGACACTCACTGCGCTGAGGGCATAGAGTGGGGCGGTTTCTGCACGGAGAATCCGAGGACCAAGACCTGCCAAGACTGCTCCTTTAACTTCAAAACTCTCAATTTCTGCAGGTGAGAGACCACCTTCTGGACCAAAGATAAAGAGCAATTTAGCTCCTTTTTCCAGTCCAGCAACTGCTTGTATAAGTGCGGCTGATTCGCCTTCTTTAGCTGACTCTTCGTAAGCTACCACGATGCGGTCAAACTGGTCAAGTTGGGCTAAAAAATCTGCCTTATTCTCAAAAAGAGTTACTTCTGGGACAAGATTCCGCTTACTTTGCTCGGCTGCTCCAAGGGCAATTTTTTCTAGCTTCTCGACCTTTTTGCCCAATTTCTTGCCATCCCACTTGGCGACTGACCAGTCTGCGGGAAAGGCCCAGATTTGACTAGCACCCAGTTCCGTCACCTTTTGAGTGATGAACTCGAGCTTGTCTCCCTTGGGAAAACCTGATGCGATGGTCACTTGAATAGGCAGTTCCACATTGTCAGCTAATTCTTCGATTAGCTCCAACTGACGAGCTTCCACATCTAGCACGCGCGCCACGCGCTTAATCCCATCATCAAAGACCAGGGTCACTTGGTCATCTTCTTTCAAGCGCATGACCTGAAACATATGCTTGCTGGTTTCCTTGTCCTCGATGGTGACTGGTGAGCTAGTACTACCTTTTACAAAATACTGTTGCATGCTAGCCTCCAATCACACCGGAGATATCCTTGGTCTTCTTGAAGACACAGGCATTCCATTCTCCTTGGATCATATGGGTTTCAAGGAAAAATCCAGCAGCTTCTGCTGACTCACGGACCATGTCCCACTTGTCCTTGATAATGCCACTCATAATCAGATAGCCTTCATCCTTGACCAAACGATAAGCATCGTCTGTCAGATGAATGAGGATATCTGCCAAGATATTAGCCACGATAACATCTGCCTCAATTTCCACTCCTTTAAGCAAATCGCCTGGGGCTACATGGATGTTTTCCATACCAGGATTGAGCTCAATATTTTCCTGAGCGACACGAACCGCTACATCATCCAAATCATAGGCAAAGATTTCCTTGGCACCTAGAAGGGAACTAGCGATAGAAAGAACCCCTGAACCTGTCCCCACATCGATTACTGTTTCGCCACCACGAAGAATCTGCTCCAAGGCAAAGAGGCTCATCTTGGTCGTCGGGTGGGTTCCCGTTCCAAAGGCCATACCAGGATCCAGCTTGATAATCTTTTCTCCTGCTGTCGCCTCATAGTCCGTCCATGACGGCACGATGGTCAAGTCATGAGTGATGCGAGCTGGTTCATAGTATTTCTTCCAGTTGTCGGCCCAGTCTTCCTCAGCCAAGGCGGTCGTGCCCATCTTGACCTCGCCCAGATCCATAAAATCGGTCAATTCTGCCAAACGATCCTGCAAGTCCGACTCAACTGCTGCTACATCAACCGTATCCGGGTAGTAGGCTGTGACCACGATTTCTTCCTGCTGCTCGACCTCAGGAAAAATCTCACCGAAACGGTCGACATTTCCCACATAGTCCATGCTGTCTTCGATTGCAACCCCTTGAGCACCTAACTCAATTAAAAGATTGGAAACCAATTCCTCTCCCTCACGCTTAACTGTAACTTTTAACTCTTGCCATGTTTCCATCATTAAGATACCAAGCCCGTAAAACACAAAGCCAAAATAGGAAACTCTCTGAAGACGTTTGTGTCTAAGAGAAGTTTATCTTTTTGGCACCGTGTTTAGGGCGGGTTCAGTTTAGAAATTTAACTGAACCATCCTTTCTATTTCTCTATCAATCTTTTCATGTAGACCATATCCATGCCTTCTTTTTCAGGCTCGATATGGGTTTGATGGTAGCCATTCTTCTCATAGAAAGCAACCATGCCTGCATCCTGTAATACTGTACACAAATCCCACTGTGTGATGGTTGGAAATTCTTTTTCCAACAAGCTCAGTCCCTCAGAACCATACCCTTTTCCTTGATACTGGGGCAAAATCGCTGCCGTTCCCAACCAAGTATTCGTTAGCTCTTCATTGGTCTGAATTCGTAAAAAACCAATCTTTTCTTCATCTTCTTTCACAAAGTAGTAATAGCTATTAGGACGTTCTACCAGTTTCCACTTGATTCGTTCGCGGTCCTCCAGATAAGGATCATACTCATCTTGGTATTTCTCATAGACCGCCTTAAAACTGGCTCTTTGAATGGCAATGATGGTTTCTAAATCTTCCGCTCCTGCTCTCTCAAGTCTTATCATAATTCTCCTCCAAATAATTCCTCAATCTCCCCTGTAGCTGAGGCACTGCCTGTTTAGACTTCAAAAATTCCTCAATAAGCATCAGTTTATAGGCCTGTCCTTCATTCCCAAAGGTAATATTGTCAAATTGTTCTTGTCTTAGCTGACCAACCATAAAGACCGATTGCTTGTCTTTAAAGATTACGCTAGGATAAATCTTGCTCCAAAGCAGACAGTCTTCATCTAAATGAATTCCCAATTCCTCATAAACTTCACGCGCTGCGCACTCGAAAGGGCTTTCGTTTCCTTCACGACCACCACCTGGCAACTCCCACATGTTGGGACAAGGGATATCGTCCT
>ERZ772978.840-NODE-840-length-10947-cov-9.14396_pt1 | contig 10947 bp, 9 predicted proteins | sample MGYA00511675_ERZ772978 | MGnify/ENA primary metagenome ERZ772978 (study PRJEB29015, sample SAMEA2738092) | human oral metagenome | biome: human oral; feature: human-associated habitat; material: saliva | place: China | collected 2156 ... | reverse complement strand
AAAAAAGTGGGAGGTTTTGTAAATGAACAAAACGAAAAAATGGTTTGGCTTGGGGGTAACATTGCTTTCAGCAAGTATACTAGTAGCCTGTGGAAATTCTAGTAGTAAGTCTGATGATACTTCAAAAGAAGCTAAAACAGAGAAAAAGGCATCTACTGAGAAGAGTAGTGAAAAGAAATCAACCTATGCAATTGGTGATAAGATTGTTTTTGATAAACAAGCTGAGTACACTATTACAAATGTTGAATGGACTGATGAACGGAATGATTTTGATAAAACAAATCCCGATAAAGTATTAAAAGTGACCTATAATGTGAAAAATCTATCAGATAGTGATCTAGCAGTTGGGGTTGACATTGATCTATTTGTTGGTGGAAATAAAATGGAGACTTATCCTAATACAAATACAATGGGATCAATTTCACCGGGTCGATCAATGGAAGGTGCTGTACAACATTTTGGTGTAAAAGGGGATGGCAAATTAGAACTGGAAATAAAACCATTTGCTGCATTTAATGAAAAACCTGCGATTGTTGCTTTTGATGCACCGTAAAAAAAGTTGAGAGTAAAACTCTCAACTTTTTTTAATCAAATTCATATTTTTGGAGAATCGTAGTGAGGATAAAGACTCCTGTAAAGATAGCCATCAATGCCAGATAAACTGGGAAAGTAGTGGCTGTAAGGAGGGAAATCTCGATCAAGTTTTTCAACACGACCGCAGATGCGTAGAATCCTACTACAGAGAAGAGGATGAGGAGGGCCCTCCAGATATTTAGTGGCAGGCAAGCACGGATAACGGATAGGAAACCGATGGATCCAAGTAAGTAGTAGGATACAGTAGACATATCGGCTGCAGACCAACCATGGCTTGCTCCCCAAAGGCGAATAAACAAGACACTAAAGACGACCATCAAGGCGCTTGGTAAGGCTAACAGAAGGGAACGTCTCAAGAAGTGTTTTTCAACCGGTTTGATATTGCGTTCAAAGGTCAATACAAATGGTGGGAATCCTTCGACGAATTGGTCGATCAGGGTGATTTGAATAGGAATGAAAGGGAAAATCAGCAAATAGTTGACGTTAAAGAAGAGAGCACTGGCAATACAGATGATAGCCAAGAGGAAGGAATAGATCGTTTTGATAAAGAAGATTGGAGCGATTCGTCCAATGTTATTCACCACACGACGGCCTTCAAAAAGAATTTCTGGAACGTCATTAAAGTCAGAGTTCAAAAGAACAATATTGGCAATTTGACGGGTTGCTGGATCTCCCTCTGCCATCACGATGGAGCAGTCTGCTTCGCGAAGAGCAAGGATATCATTGACCCCATCTCCTGTCATAGCAGTCGTCCGACCAGCTGCTTTCAAGGTTTGGATAAGCAGTTTTTTCTGGTGAGGAGACACGCGCCCAAAGATAGCTGTTTCTTCTGCTTGATCCACTAATTGATCATCAGAAATTTTTGAACAATCGATGTAGTTCTCATAATTTTTGAAGCCAGCTTGTTGAGCGATATAAGAGACCGTCACAGGGTTGTCACCGGAGATGATTTTGAGATCCACTCCTTGAGAGCGCAAATACTCAAGAGTATCTGAAGCCCCTTCACGAATGGGGTCTGTAATCTCAATAACCGCAATCCCTTCAAGATTTTCAGGCAGTTTCAATTCCTGCATGCTGATCAGTTCTGAACTGTGAGCCAAGACGAGCACGCGCGATCCACGAGCTTGTGCTTCGACGACAGCAGCGGGATTTTCTTGAAGGAGCATTTCAGGAGCACCGAGAAAGACGGTTCCAAGGTTGGATAGGTGCATAGCTCCCCATTTCCGATCACTTGAGAAAGGAATAATGTTTTCTGCAGTATAAGCATGCTCCAACTCCCCATAAGCCTTGCGAATAGCTTGAGCAGTAGGATTGGTGTCCTCGCTATATTGCATGTAAGCAGAGAGAATGACCTGGATCGTTTCCTCAGAAAAATGCTCGGATAAGCTATGGAGAGCTTCGACGGTCATCTTTCCTTGAGTGATGGTCCCGGTCTTATCTAGACACAAGGTATCCACACGCGCCAGGGTTTCGACTGAGTACATTTCTTGGACAAGAACCTTGCGCATGCCGAGCTTAATAACCGCTGTCAAAAGAGACGTAACTGTCAGTAAGGCAATTCCTTTTGGCAACATTCCCAAGAGAGCTGTGGAAGAATTCACGACAGAATCCTTGATTGGTAGCATCTTGATCAACAGTGCTTCAAAGAAGAGGGCAAGGCCAAATGGAATGATAATTTTACCAGTGAAGCTAGAAATTTTCGCTAAGTTATAAAGAATACGCGAATTGATCGGCTTCAAGGTTTTAGCTTCCATCATCAGTTTGTTGGCATAGTTGTTTGCTCCAACTCGCTTGACACGGGCATAGACTTGACCACTGGCAATATAACTACCTGAAAGAAGTTCATCGCCAACTTCTTTTAAGACTAGATCACTCTCACCAGTTAGCATAGCCTCATTGGCTTCAGCGATACCAGACATGACTTCGGCATCACTAGGGATCTGCTCACCCGAAGATAAAAGCATTAAATCACCCAGAACAAGCTTTTCTGGTGGAATCGCATCTTTTTCTCCGTCTCGAATGACAGTCACTAGCTCACGACTCATGAGGTTGAGTTTATCAATCATCCGCTTGGCGCGCATCTCGGTCATGATCCCTGTAATGGCATTGAAGCAAATGACTGCGAAAAAGATCATATTGCTCCATGCCTGTACAGCAGCCAAGGCCACAGCAATCACAAAGTTTAAGGTATTAAACAAGGTGAAGACGTTGCGCTTGATAATTTGCCAGGTACTGGTACTTGTATTCGTTGTAAAATCATTGGTTTGTCCGCGATCCATTTTCTTGCGGACTTCACTGAGGGACAAGCCCTTTAAATCAATAGTTTCCATAGACAATATGATATCATTTTTTTGAGAAAAAGACTATCTAGAATCGGTCCGCTGAGACAATTTTTATCTAAAAAAGGTTTGCGGTCAAAATCAGGATACGGTATAATAAGAAAGAACCTTTTACAGGATGGAATATCTTGTAGAGAGACGAATGAAATGGATTTGAGGAACAACTATGTTTTATACCTATTTACGTGGCCTTGTTGCCTTTATTCTGTGGGTTTTAAATGGGAATGCCCATTACCATCATAAGGACAATATTCCAGATCGGGAAGAGAACTACATCTTGGTATCCCCTCACCGGACTTGGTGGGATCCGGTCTATATGGCCTTTGCAACCAAGCCAAAGCAGTTTATCTTTATGGCGAAAAAAGAACTCTTCACCAATCGTATTTTTGGCTGGTGGATTCGCATGTGTGGGGCATTTCCGATCGACCGTGAAAATCCGGGAGCAGAAGCCATTAAGTATCCTGTCAATATGCTGAAAAAGAGCAACCGTTCCTTGATTATGTTTCCAAGTGGAAGCCGTCATTCTCAAGACGTAAAAGGCGGTGTTGCCATCATTGCCAAAATGGCGAAGGTCCGTATCATGCCAGTGACTTATACTGGTCCAAGAGACTTGAAAGGGTTGGCAACGGGTGAACGCATTGATATGAACTTTGGACATCCCATTGATATTTCGGATATTAAAAAGATGAATGACGAAGGAGTGGCAGAAGTTGCCCGCCGTATCCAAGAGGAGTTTGACCGTTTGGATGCGGAAGCGCAAGCGATCAACACCCCAACAAAACCTTTTATCTTGATTCGTTTGTTAAAAATCCTTTTGATTCCCCTTGTCTTAGTAGTGGGCATCTTGACCTTGCTCTTTAGTTACCTAGCAAGCTTTGTATGGGATCCAGACAAACATCGGAAAAACAAGTAAAAAAACTGAGAGTTTTTCTCAGTTTTTTTTATTTTTACGAATAATAAAAGTGAGAGGAGGTTTCTTATGGAGGATATCATCGAAAAAATCAAAGAATATAAGCTATTTTTAGCTCTTACTGCTATCGGACTCTTACTTGGAGGGTATTTTCTTTTTCATCGACCTCAGTCAAGTGCATCCACCATACCGGATCTTTATCAGGCTTCTAGTTCAACTTCGAGCAAAGAAAAGGTGCAGACCACTAGTTCCAAAGAAGAAAAGACGGCGACTTCTGTGTCTGATGCACCCGAGATCATTACGGTCGATGTCAAAGGAGCCGTCAAACAACCAGGTGTCTATGAGTTGCGCTCCAATAGCAGAGTCCACGATGCTATTTATAAGGCAGGCGGGATGACAGCAGATGCCAATAGTCAATCGGTCAACTTGGCGCAAAAACTCTCCGATGAAGCAGTGATCTATGTTGCTAAAGAAGGAGAGGATGTTCCAGAACTTGGAAGTTCAGAAAGTCCTGCAACTTCGTCAGCACCAGCAGAAAAAACAGGCAAGGTCCATTTAAATCGAGCAACCGAATCAGATCTCCAGACAGTATCAGGCATTGGCCAGAAACGTGCCCAGGACATTATCGCCTATCGCGAAGCAAATGGTCCTTTTCGATCAGTGGATGATCTGAAGAATGTTTCAGGAATCGGAGAGAAAACACTGGAGAAACTAAGAGATGCTTTCACGGTGGATTAAAGACCTTCCTTTTTCGCTTGTCCATCTCGCCTTTGTGCTCCTATGGCTGTATTTTAGTATCTATCAACCATCTTGGCTTTCGATCAGCGGTCTAGTAGTAGTGGGAGTTTTAGCGGTTCATCACTATAAAGGGGAGCGCTCAAGTTTGCTAGGGCTTGCTTTAGCAACCCTTTGTTTTGCGGCCTTCTTTGTCTTTCAGCGACTACAGGATCATCCAGTACAAGCAGAAAGTCAGCCCCCATCCCACTTACGCCTGATTCCAGATACCATCAAGATCAATGGGGACGCCCTGTCTTTTCGTGCTAAAAATCAGGGAAGGACCTACCAAGTCTTCTACACTTTAAAATCAGAAAAAGAAAAACAGCAGTGGCAAAGTCAAACCCGCTTGATGGAGTTGACATATAAAGGTGTTATAGAAGAACCAGAAGGGCAACGAAATTTTAGAGGATTTGACTACCGGTCTTATTTGGAAACACAGGGAATTCACTATCAAATAAAAATTGAAGCGATCCAATCTGCGGTTCCCATCCAAACGTGGAATGTTTTTGACTGGCTATCTCAATGGAGGCGCCAAGCCATTGTTTGGAGCAAGGAGCACTTTCCACAGCCGATGAACCAGTATATGACCGGCCTTCTTTTTGGTTATTTAGATACGGATTTTGAAGAGATGGATCAGCTTTACACGAGTTTGGGCATCATCCATTTGTTCGCCTTATCTGGGATGCAGGTCGGCTTTTTCATCAATGGGATCCGGAAAGCTCTCTTACGTCTAGGAATCTTGCAAGAGACAGTCGATATCTGGATGCTTCCAATTTCTTTGGTCTATGCTGGCTTGACAGGTTTTTCAGTTTCAGTGGTTCGTAGTCTCTTGCAGAAGATCCTCTCTCAAAAGGGGATCCGAGGGATGGAGAATATGGCGATGACCTTGATGATCTTAATGGTGCTCATGCCCAAGTTTCTTCTGACAGCTGGAGGGGTCTTGAGTTGTGCCTACGCCTTTATTTTGACCTTGGTAGATACCAGTTCTTATTCAGGACTTAAAAAGCTACTAGTGGAAAGTTTCTGGATTAGCCTGGGAATTTTGCCCCTTTTGACCTATTACTTTAGTGTCTTTCAACCGTGGTCACTCCCTTTAACCTTCCTCTTTTCTTTCTTATTTGACCTTGTCCTTCTTCCAGGTTTAACGGTGCTATTTATCTTATCGATTCTAAAGCCCCTTACAATTTTTAACAGTTTCTTTCTTCTCATAGAGGAGTGTATTCGTTGGATTTCAAAGCTCACGTCGCTACCTTTGGTATTTGGTCAGCCGACGGGACCAGCTCTGATTGCTCTCTTCCTTCTTTTAGGAATCTTGTATGATCTTCGAAAGCAAAAAAAACGTCGTTTCCTGTTAATAGGCATGATTCTACTCATCTTTTGTTGGACCAAGCATCCTTTAGAAAATGAGATTACCATGGTGGATATTGGTCAAGGAGACAGTATCTTTTTACGCGATTGGAAAGGAAGAACCATATTGATTGATGTCGGAGGACGTGTCACTTTTAAAAGTGGAGAAAAGTGGCAAGAGCGCAGTCAATCTGCCAATGCGGATCAAACCTTGATTCCCTATCTCAAGAGTCGTGGTGTTGGAAAACTCGATGCTTTGGTCTTGACTCATACAGACCAGGACCATATGGGCGATATGGTGGAGGTTGCCAAACAAATCCCAGTTAAAAAAGTGTATGTCAGTCCAGGTAGTCTAACTAATTCTCAATTTCGAGAGAAATTGAAACAGCTTCATAGTCCGATTAAAGTAGTCCAGAGAGGAGATCAACTACCTGTTTTTGATCATCATCTCGAAGTCCTATCTCCTGATGAAGTGGGGGATGGCAAAAATAATGATTCGATTGTCCTCTATGGGCAGTTTTATCAGAAACGGTTTTTGTTTACAGGTGATCTGGAAGAAGCTGGGGAGAAAAAACTATTGGGAAACTATCCCCAATTACAAGTGGATATCTTGAAAGTAGGCCACCACGGATCGAAAGGTTCCTCTAGTGATGTATTTTTGGATCAGGTACATCCCCAATTGGCCTTAATCTCCGTTGGAAAGAAAAATCGCTACCAGCACCCTCATAAAGAATTGCTTGATCGTTTAGAGGAACGATCCATTTCTTACCTTCGTACCGATGAAAGAGGAGCGATTCGCTTGATTGGATGGGACCATTGGAGGGTGGAAACGGTCCGCTAGAGATGAGGAGAGGTTTGCTTTCTATGCTGAAAATTGCTATTATAGAAGGTGAAATCAATGTAAAGGTAGAATCGTATGAACGCATTTAAGCAATTTTGGATACAGTATGCAGATTTTTCAAGTAAGACCAGTCGGGCCCATTTTTGGCTAGCTTTTTTCTGGAATTCCCTGATTTCTTTGCCTCTTTGGGTCTTTTACATCGTGACTTCTTTATCCCATCAAAATGCTCAAGAAATACTCAATTTTTCAACTGTTCATTCTAAAACAGGTCTATGGGCACTCGCTTTCTTAGCATTCTTTTACTTCCTCATTTTGGTACCCAGTCAAGCCATTTGTGTGCGTCGCTTGCGGGATGCAGGAATCCATTGGTCCTGGATCTTTTTGAACCTTGGTCCGGTTCTGCTCTATTTGTTGACGGGGCTAGATATTTTCCTATTTCTTTGGGGGATTACAGTTATTTCTCTCTTGATTCTCATGATGCTTCCAGGGAAAAACACCTTCCCACAACCAGTAGAAACTCCTATGGGAGTGGCTTCTGAACCACAGGTCACAGCGACAGGGGGGAGCTTTGGAGGCAACTCGTTTGAGCAAATCCCTAATTTTGTAGCAGCACCTGATTTGTCTGATGAAAAACCACCATTGGAACAAAGAATGGCTGCTGAACACGAAATCCACTAGACTGATAGAGATAAGAGAGTTTCATGCAAGCAATTACCGACACTAAACATCTGACGGTTCAAACTCTGCCTCCTATTCTTGTCTTGACAGGGGAGGATGTAGGTCAATTTGAATGGTTAAAAAAAGACATTTTAAAAATAGGCTATGATCCCTCAGATTTGAATTATTCTTATTTTGATATGAAGGAAGCCTCCTATGCTGAGGTCGAGCTGGATTTGGTCAGTCTTCCCTTTTTTGCAGATGAAAAAATCGTGATTTTAGATCACTTATTGGATCTGACCACTGCCAAGAAACGCAATTTAACCGATGAAGATCTGAAACAATTTGAAAACTATCTGGGAAATCCTTCTGAATCGACCCGTTTGGTGATATTTGCAGAAGGAAAATTAGATAGTAAGCGCCGCTTGGTCAAACTCCTAAAACGGGATGCCCAAATCATTGAAGCGACCACTCCTAAAGAGCAAGATTTAAAGCGTTATTTTTCTGGTCAGGCGCAAGAATTGAGCTTACAGTTTGTGGGCGATTCCTTGGACCAGCTGCTCTTAAAATCTGGCTATGATTTTGGAGAGTTACAGAAGAATCTCGCTCTATTGCAGGCTTACAAAGAAGATGGTCAGATTACCCTCCAAGATATCGAGGAGGTTGTTCCAAAGTCCTTGCAAGATAATATTTTTGATCTGACACAGATGATTCTCAAACGCCAAATCGATCAAGCCCGGAATTTGGTTAAGGATCTCCGCTTACAAGGAGAAGATGAAATAAAATTAATCGCTATTTTATTGGGGCAATTCCGAATGTTTTCTCAAGTTAAAATTTTCTCAGAAGAAGGCCAATCCGAAAGCCAAATTGTAGCGAGCTTGTCGGAGTTGTCAGGACGCAAGGTCAATCCTTACCAGGTGAAGTTTGCCTTACGGGATAGCCGCAGACTTACCCTGTCCTTTTTGAAGCAGGCTATGATGACTTTCATCGAGACGGATTATGCGATTAAAAGTGGAACATATGAAAAAGACTATTTATTTGATTTGGCCCTGTTGAAAGTAGCGAATAGCGTCTAACGATGAATGAAATCGCAAGCAGATTAGTTGAATAATTTAGCTGTTTGCGTTATCATCAAGTCAGTAATAAAGAAAAGAGGACCATAAAATGGCTATCATTTTACCAGAATTACCATATGCTTATGATGCATTGGAACCTTATATTGATGAAGAAACCATGCATTTGCACCATGATAAACACCATCAAACATATGTAAACAATGTGAATGCAGCTCTTGAAAAACATCCTGAAATTGGAGAAGACCTTGAAAGCTTGTTAGCTGATGTTGAATCCATTCCAGCTGACATTCGCCAAGCAGTGATCAACAATGGTGGTGGTCATTTGAACCACGCTCTTTTCTGGGAATTGATGACTCCAGAACAAACAGCTCCTTCAGCAGAACTTGCTGCAGCGATTGATGCCACATTTGGTTCATTTGAAGACTTCAAAGCAGCCTTCACAGCAGCGGCAACGACACGTTTTGGTTCTGGTTGGGCATGGTTGGTTGTCAACAAAGAAGGCAAACTCGAAGTGACTTCAACAGCAAACCAAGATACACCAATCTCTGAAGGTAAAACACCAATCCTTGGTTTGGATGTTTGGGAACATGCCTACTACGTGAAATACCGTAACGTACGTCCTGACTACATCAAAGCTTTCTTCTCAGTGATCAACTGGAATAAAGTTAATGAATTGTTTGCAGCAGCAAAATAATAAAATGAAGGAATCTATAAGAGCAAGTATTGGCACTTATAGATTTTTTGTTTGCATCCGGAAAATCGGAGTATAATTTCTTGCGTTTGGTCAGGAAAATGATACACTAGTAGGAGTGTGTCTTACTTGTCTGAAGCCTGGTTTGAAGGGCCTAGGCAAGGAAAAGATAAACCTTAAAATGAAAACTGAAACATTCAGGGAGAAATGAAATGACTAGTATTACCATTACCAAAGGAGCCGTTGAGACGCCTATCTATTTGCGGATGTTGAATCGTCATGGCTTGATTGCAGGTGCAACAGGAACAGGAAAAACGGTTACGCTCAAGGTCCTAACAGAAAAATTAAGCAAAGAAGGCATTCCGGTCTTTCTAGCCGATATCAAGGGAGATTTATCTGGCTTAGCCAAAGCCGGGCAATGGACGCCAAAACTGGAAGCACGCTACAAGCTTCTTGGGATCACAGATCCATTTGAGCCACAAGCCTTCCCAGTTCGATTGTGGGATGTTTTCGGCCAAGCTGGTCATCCTGTTCGGGCGACCGTCGAAGGGATGGGGTCATTGCTTCTTTCTCGTCTGCTTGATTTGAATGAAACCCAATCAGGAATTCTCGCAATTGTCTTTAAAGTAGCCCAAGAGAAAGATTGGCCCTTGATTGATTTGAAGGACCTGCAAAGCCTTTTAAAGGAAGTCTATGAACACAGTTCAGACTATTCGGCCCAATATGGCAATATCACTAAACAATCTGTCGGAGCCATCCAAAGAAGTCTCTTGGTTCTCGAAGAAGAAGGAGCAGACCAGTTTTTCGGAGAGCCCGCACTTGATTTAAATGACTTCATGCAAGTCGATGCATCTGGTCGTGGTTATATCAATATTCTTTCGGCTACAAAGCTTTTTCATTCACCAAAATTATACTCAACCTTTTTGATTTGGATGCTGTCTCGTCTCTTTGAAACACTTCCAGAGGTTGGGGATCCTGAAAAGCCAAAATTGGTCTTCTTCTTTGATGAAGCGCATCTTCTCTTTAAGGATGCAAGCAAGCTCTTTCTTGAGAAGGTTGAGCAAGTGGTACGCCTAATTCGTTCGAAGGGTGTAGGGATTTACTTTATTACCCAAAATCCTCAAGACCTTCCAGAATCTGTTTTGGCACAGCTTGGAAATCGTGTTCAGCATGCTCTTCGGGCATATACACCCAAAGAAATGAAGGCGATTAAGGTTGCTGCCCAAAGTTTTCGTCCGAATCCAGATTTTGATACAGAAACAGTGATCACAGAATTAGGGACAGGGGAAGCCTTGGTTTCTTTCCTGAATGAGAAGGGGCAACCTAGTGTGGTTGAGCGTGCTTATATTCTCTCTCCTCAATCGAGTTTTGACCTCTTAAATGAGAGTGAACAATTGGCCTTGATCACGACATCGCCTTTCCATCAAAAGTATGCGACGACGATTGATCGGGAATCTGCCTATGAAAAATTAGCAGATAAAGCAAGCAAGGAAGCACAAGAAGAAGAGCAAAAAGAAGCAGAAAAAGAACGAGCTGCGGCGGAAAAAGCAGAGCAAAAACGTAGTCCAGGTCGTCCAAGAAAATCCAGTCTTGAAAAAGCCAAGGATTCCTTCTTGAGTTCCTTATTCCGGACGATTGCGCGTGAGATCGCTAAGCTGATTATGGGCTCTTTTAAACGTAAATAAGCCTTTTATGAAAAGAAAAAAACTTTTTAA
>ERZ772978.832-NODE-832-length-11018-cov-21.8856_pt1 | contig 11018 bp, 12 predicted proteins | sample MGYA00511675_ERZ772978 | MGnify/ENA primary metagenome ERZ772978 (study PRJEB29015, sample SAMEA2738092) | human oral metagenome | biome: human oral; feature: human-associated habitat; material: saliva | place: China | collected 2156 ... | reverse complement strand
TGACCGGAGCTGTTCCCGGCTTTGGACACAGCATTTCGCACTCGCATCGCCGCAACAAGCGTCGATTCGACCCGAACGTTCAGAAGAAGACCTACTGGGTTCCTTCGCTGCGTCGTAAGGTAACCCTGAACGTGTCCGCTAAGGGCATCAAGGTTATCGATGCTCGTGGCATCGATGCCGTTGTTGCAGAAATCATCGCACGCGGGGAGAAGATCTAGTAAATGGCATCCAAGGCTAAGGACCTCCGTCCTATCATCAAGCTCAAGTCCACTGCTGGCACCGGTTACACCTACGTGACCCGTAAGAACCGCCGCAACAACCCCGACCGCATGGTGCTGAAGAAGTACGACCCCGTCGTCCGCAAGCACGTTGACTTCCGAGAGGAGCGCTAAGAATGGCTAAGAAGTCCAAGATCGCTCGCAACGAGCAGCGCAAGGTCATCGTCGCTCGCTACAACGAGAAGCGTATCGCGCTGAAGAAGACCCTGATCGACGAGAACGCTACCCCCGAGGAGCGCGAAGCAGCACGCGTGGCACTGCAGAAGCTGCCCCGCAACGCTTCCCCCGTTCGCGTGCGTAACCGCGACCAGATCGACGGCCGTCCCCGCGGTACCTTCCAGAAGTTCGGTATCTCCCGCGTGCGCTTCCGCGAGATGGCACACCGTGGCGAGCTGCCCGGTATCACCAAGTCCAGCTGGTAAATCTGGTATTTTAGTTCCTAAACGGTTTTCCGTCGTCACCGACGGTCACTCGCTTTAGACTCAAACCTTAAGTCTCTGGAAGGGGCACCCTAATGGCTAAGAACCGTACCGAACTCGTTGCAGAGGTTGCAGAGAAGTCTGGCAAGAGCCAGGCAACCGTAAACGCAGTCCTCGACGCAGTGTTCCAGGTTTTCGAGTCTTCCGTCTCCAAGGGCGAGAAGATCACCATCCCCGGTTGGATGGCAATCGAGCGCACCGACCGTGCAGCTCGTACCGGCCGTAACCCGCAGACCGGCGAAACTATCCAGATTCCCGCCGGTCACGGCGTGAAGCTGACCGCAGGCTCCAAGCTGAAGGCAGCAGTCGCTAAGAAGTAATTCTTGAGACTTCGAATCTGCTAAAGACCCCCACCATTACGGTGGGGGTCTTTTGTTATGCCAATTTGTTGTGTCTAGAGACAGGGGAGGGGGAACGGTAGGAAGTAAAAGAAACATGTGGAGGGGTGAGAAGTGGTATTCAAGACCCTAACCCTATACTCGAGCCATAAACACAGAAAGTGGCCCGTTTTCACAGAAGAAGCTAGGGTGGGCTACGGAAAAATAAAGAAAATTTATGCATTTATGCAGAAAGCTATGCATAAGCTGAGCGAAAAACCGGGATTATTAAACCCCTCTGGGAAAAATACTTATACATCGGCGTCTGGACACAGCTTAAACACAGCAAACTAAAGCTCAATCTTAGACTCACACCCTAAGCTGGAATCACCGGCGAAGGAAAAGCCACACACCATACACAACGGCCCCATCCAACCGGAAAATCAACCATACAAACCCCGGACGATTGACCCTCCGGGACGCACAAGGAGAACCACCTCATGGCACGCCCCGCCCAGAACACTTCCGCACAGACCACCAACCGTCGCTTTCGCACTGGCGCGGCAGCACTGTCACTGGCAGCAATCGCAGCACTCGGCCTGAGCGCCTGCGGTGCGCAGAACACCTCCGCTTCCGCCCCGGCACCCACCGCAACCGCAACCGCCAAGGCATCCTCCACCGCCGACGCGGCAGTCAACGCGGGCAACGGCAAGGTCACCGTCAAGGCAAGCGACGCAGCCTCCCCGAGCGCTACCGCAAGCAGCTCGCAGGGTACCGTCACCGTCACCGAAGGCGGCGTAACCGTCAGCGGTGCTGATGGCACCGGGGTCACCGCAGACGCTAACGGTAATGTAACCGTCAACGGCGCCAACGGTACCGGCGTGACTGCAGACGCTAGCGGCAACGCAACCGTCAACGGCGGCTCTGCATCGAACAACTCCGGTTCCTCCGCAAAGGTCGACGAGAAGGCAGGCGAGACCTCCGCCAAGAGCGGCTCGAATGGCTCCGTGACCGTCGACAGCGGAACCGTCAGCGCAGCCAACGGCTACACCCTCATCGAAATCAAGGCCGACGGCGGCTGGTCCTACCACGCACCCAACGGCGACATCATTGAGGTACGAGCTGACGGCTCCTGGGAGCGCGTCGGTAACGGCGTCGTTGAGGTCGATGCTGACGGCTCCTGGGAACAGACCGGTGAGAACGGCGTCATTGAAGTAGAAGCTAACGGCACCTGGGAACAGACCGGCGGCAGCGGCACCATTAAGGTACCGACCGTTCCCGCCAAGCCCGCTGGCGCTACTGTTAACCCCGTCAAGCCCGCCACTCCCCGTAACTAACTGAAGTGGCCAGCCGATAAGCCGGACGGAAACGTGGGATATCCCACCCGCTAGAATGCGGATAAACGCCCGCCGGCTCGGATAAAAGCCCCCAAACTCGATAGAATTAACGCGGTTGGTTACACCGATAATCGTTATGGAATCCCACAAGGATCCTGCGCACGACGCGAATACGTCGCCAACTAGCCGCACCATACTAACAACCACAAGGAGAAACAATGGCAATCGCCCCCGCAATGAAGAAGACCACCGCTGTTCTGTCTATCGCTTTCGCAGGCGCACTGGGCCTGAGCGCATGCGGCTCCCAGTCCTCTTCCACCACCACTACCGCGACTGCATCCGCATCCGCTTCGGCAACTGCGTCCGCAAGCGCATCGGCTAAGGCATCCTCTGCGGCAACCACCTCGGCAGCTTCCGCTTCCGCTACTGCAGACGTGAAGGTTGACAAGGACGGCAACGTCACCGTCAAGGCTAACGACGGCGAAGGCAACTCCGCAGACGTGAAGGTCGGCGCAGATGGCAAGGCATCCGTAGACGCTAAGGACTCCGAAGGTAACTCCTCCAAGGTAGAGTCCGACGAAAAGGGCACCAAGGCTGAGTCCAAGGACTCCGAGGGTAACTCCTCCTCCACCGTTGAGGGCGACGTTATCGTTTCCGAGGACGGCGGCTGGTCCATTCAGGGCGACGAGGGCCAGGTAGCTGTACAGGCTGACGGCTCCTGGAGCCGCCAGGACGCAAACGGCCAGGTCGCAGTCAAGGCTGACGGCTCCTGGAGCATCCAGGCTAACAGCGGCCTGCAGGCAACCGTGGACGCATCCGGTGAAGTAACCTCCATCGTTGGCGGCGAGAAGGCAGACCTGAAGGCTCCGAAGGTTCCCGCAAAGCCCGCACAGGCTAAGGTCACCCCTGTCAAGCCCGCACAGCCCAAGTAAGCTGTAAAGAGCTAACAGCGGTTTGTGACGCTACCAGAGCGTAACAGCCCCTGACCTAGAAGACGCCCCGTGCGCATCCGATCGTGATGCGTGCGGGGCGTCTTTGTGTTCTAGGGAGCTTGAATCACAAAGGGCTGTGAGAGTAGCGGGGGAGGGGCCCACCTGCGGCGCGGCAACCCAGGGAGTTTTCAGGTCGCGGTGCTAGCATGAGGGCGTACACCGGGGACATACCCGCCTGTACCCCAACCACACTACGCACTGCGCCGTTGCAGAGCGACGCATGACGGAAAGAGAAATCTGCCGTGAAGAAGTCTATTGCTGTTCTGTCCCTGACCATTGCCGGTGCCCTCGGCCTCGCAGCCTGCGGCGGTAACTCCGGCGGATCCACCTCCAGCCCCTCCGCGTCGGCAAGTGCCTCCGCTTCTGCAACCGCTTCCGCAACCGCTTCCGCAACTGCCTCGGCGCCCGCAAGCACCTCCGCCGCGGCAACCAGCGCAAGCACCACCTCCGCCGCAGCTGAAACCACCAAGGCAGAAACCAAGACCACCCAGGGCACCATCAGCGCCCCCAGCGGTCTGCCCAGCGAAGCAAGCGAAGCACTTAAGAAGAGCGAGGAATCCAACCAGCAGGCAACCTCCGCACTGTACAGCGCCAGCAAGGAATCCCTGAACGAGTTCAAGGAAGATTCCAGCGTCAAGAAGGCACAGACCAGCGACGGCACCGTCTACTACAACGATAAAGTCGCTGCATTCGAATCCAAGGACGGCGCTATTGTCATCATCCAAAATACCGGTGCGTGGAGTAGCTTTGACTCCAACGGTGGAACCATCGTCGTGGATGAGGACGGCTCCTGGATCAAGACCAACCCCGAGGACAGCCTCTACACCGCCGTTAGGGCAGACGGCGCCGCTGCCGTGCTGAACACTAAGACCTTAGAGCAGGCGACTGACCTCTCCACCATCGATATCCCGAAGGCCCCTGGCCCCGTCGACGGCTTCCGCGGCACCGCTAAGACCCCGGCCAAGCCCACCAAGGTTGCTGACTTTTCTGAGATTACAGGCCTCAAGTAAAAACGAGCTCCTGCCCCCTGGGCCGAATAGCCCGACAGAACAGGGACACCAACGCCCCGTGCGCATCCGACCGTGATGCGTGCGGGGCCGTTTTGCGCCTTCAAACCGCGTTGAGAAGACCCATGAAAAGCGGGGGAAGGGAAGCACCGCAACATCTCAGGGAGCTTTCAGGTCACGGTGCTAGCATGAAGGCGTACTCCGGGCATACCGGAGTACAGGTCAACCACACCATGCACTGCGCCGTCGCAGAGCGGCGCATACAGAAAAGAGAAATTCAGTGAAGAAGTCAATTGCTGTACTGTCCCTGACCATTGCCGGTGCCCTCGGCCTCGCAGCCTGCGGCGGTAACTCCGGCACCAGCTCCAGCCCCTCCGCGTCGGCAAGCGCGTCCGCTTCCGCAACTGCCTCCGCGCCTGCAAGCACCTCCGCAGCAGTAACCAGCAAGAGCACCACCTCTGCAGCAGCTGAAACCACCAAGGCAGAAACCAAGACCACCCAGGGCACCATCAGCGCCCCCAGCGGTCTGCCCAGCGAAGCAACCGAAGCACTCAAGAAGGCTGAAGGGTCCGCCCAGCAGGTAGCCTCCGACGGCTATACCGCCAGCAAGGAAGCCCTGAACGCGTTCAAGAACGAGGCCGGTGTGAAGAAGGCGCAGACCAGCGACGGCACCGTCTACTACACCGATAAACTCGCTGGCTTCGAATCCAAGGACGGCGCTATTGTCAGCATCCAGAATAACGGTGTGTGGACCAGCATCGACTCCAACGGTGTAACCCTCGTCGTGAACGAGGACGGCTCCTGGATCAAGACCAACCCCAAGGACAACCTCTACACCGTCGTTAAGGCAGACGGCACCGCATCCGTACTGAACACCAAGACCTTCGAGCAGGCAACCGACGTCTCCACCATCGAGACCCCGAAGGCACCTGCCCGCATCGACGGTTTCAAGGGCACCGCTAAGACCCCGGTTAAGCCCACCAAGATTGGTGACCTCTCCGAGGTTGCAGGCGCCAAGTAAAAACTAGTTCCTACCACCGGGCCGAACAGCCCGCCACAATAGGGACACCAACGCCCCGCGCGCATCCGACCGTGATGCGTGCGGGGCGCTTTATATACCCACGAACCACCCGGAATATGACTTAATATGACAGGTCATTAAGGCCCCAAGTCACAAAGCTCAACTCCCAGCGAACCACCCCCACCACGCTGGCATAATGGGGACAGCAAACCGACGCGCCCACACACGGCGCACCCAACAGGAGAGAGAACCCATGAGTGAGAACACCACCCGCAGCGTACGCGTGCGCGCCAGCGAACTCGAAGGCCGCGCCTGGCTCAACACCGGCGACAAGAACCTCACCCTGCAGGACCTTCGCGGCAAAATCGTTATTCTCGACTTCTGGACCCTCTGCTGCATCAACTGCCTGCACGTCCTCGACGAACTACGCCCTCTCGAAGAAGAATTCTCCGACGTGCTCGTCACCGTCGGCGTACACAGCCCCAAATTCGAACACGAAGCAGACCCCGTAGCGCTCGCCGCAGCCGTCGACCGCTACCACATCACCCACCCCGTACTCGACGACCCCGAACTGACCACCTGGCAGGCATACACCGCCCGCGCATGGCCCACCCTCGTCGTCGTCGACCCCGAAGGCTACATCGTCGCCCACCTCTCCGGCGAAGGCCATGTACAGGGCCTCACCTCCCTCGTGCGCGAACTCGTCGCAGAACACGAAGCGAAAGGCACCCTGCACCGCGGCGACGGCCCCTACGTGCCCCGCCCCAAGGCAGCCGGCACTTACGCCTTCCCCGGCAAAGCCATCGAACTGCCCGCCGAATTCGGCCCCGCAAACCTCTTCGGCAACCGCGAACGCACCTACCTCGTCGCAGACAGCGCACGCCACCGCATCCTGCAGGTAGCAGCCGACCTCAACACCGTCATCAACACCTACGGCGGCGGCGACGACCCCATCAACCACCCCGTCAAGGGCCACGTCGACGGCACCGGCACCGAAGCACGCTTCAACGAACCCGCCGGCCTCGCCCTCGTACCCGAAAACCTGCGCGAGAAGCTCGGCTACGACGTGCTCGTCGCCGACACCGTCAACCACCGCCTGCGCTCCCTCAACCTGCGCACCGGCGAAGTACGCACCCTCGCAGGCAACGGCGTGCAGCGCGTCATCGACGGCGACAACGCCATCACCGGCGACCCCAACCACATCCCCGCCGGCGTACCCGCCACCGACATCGCGCTCTCCTCGCCCTGGGATGCGGTCTACTCCCGCGAAGCCGGCCAGTTCATCATCGCCATGGCAGGCACCCACCAGCTCTTCGGCTACGAACCCGTCAACGGCACCGTCAGCATCTTCGCAGGCTCCGGCGTCGAAGGCCTCGCCGACGGCCCCGCCGCCGACGCCTGGTTCGCCCAGCCCTCCGGCATCATCGAAGCACGCGACGGCAGCCTCTGGGTCGCATGCTCCGAAACCAGCGGCCTGCGCCACGTCACCTTCACCGAGGACGGCGTACAGGTCACCTCCGCAGTCGGCAAGGGCCTGTTCGACTTCGGCTTCGTCGACGGTGACTCCGACACCGCCCGCATGCAGCACCCCCTCGGCCTGACCGAACTGCCCGACGGATCCATCGCAGTCGCCGACACCTACAACGGCGCCATCCGCCGCTGGGACCCCGCAACCGGCACCCTCGGCACCCTCGAACGTGGCCTCGACGAACCCTCTGACCTGCTCGTCGAAGAAGTACCCGGCGAAGAACCGCGCCTCATCATCGTCGAAACCAACGCCCACCAGCTCGTACGCGCCTCCATCCCCGCCAAGGCACAGCACGTCGACGAAGGCGCCATCACCACCGCACGCCCCTCCACCAAGCTCACCGGCGGCACCCTCGAATTCACCTCACGATTCACCGTGCCCACCGGCCAGAAGCTCGACACCCGCTGGGGCGACCCCACCCAGTTGAAAATCTCATCCACCCCCGAGAACTTCATCCTGGAAGGCGCCGGCACCTCCACCGGACTGACCCGCACCCTCGTGCTCAACCCCGATGTGACTGAGGCAGTCCTGCACATTACTGCTCGTGCCGCCGCCTGCGACGGCACCCCCGGCGGTGACATCCCCGAGCACGCAGCATGCCACCTCTACCAGCAGGACTGGGGTATTCCCGTCGTCGTGACCGGTGACGAGGCAGACGAAAGCGAACTCGTCCTGGACCTTCGCGGTATCAACTAGGGATCGCTAAAACACTAAATAACAGGGTCAGTATTATCCTCACCTCTATTAGGAGCGAAGATAATACTGACCCTTTCTCAACCCATATAAGCTACGAGCCAGTATGCTCTTCGCTCCTACAGGGGTACCCGTCCTCGCTTCGCTCGGGCACCCTGATGTCGCGTTCAGAGCATACTAGCTCTCGCACAGTTCAGCAGCTTTAGAAGGAGACTCGGACCGCCTTCGCATCCGCCTCCACCGACGCCTTCAACGTAAACGGAATCTCCTTCTGCACCTGCGAACGCGCACCCGTATACAAATCCAACTGAGTAAACGACACCTTCGCCGTACCCGACATCGGCTTCAACGACCACACACCCGCCGAACTCACACTCACCTGCGGATCCGCCACCTTCTCCACAGACCACTTCACCTCAGAATCCACACGGCCCGTAAACGCATACTCAAAAGGGCACCCACCAGGATAAAGAGTGCTCTGCTGCGTGCACTTCTTCAAATGATCCTGCACCTGCTCCTTCACCGACGCCAACGCATTATCACTCGGCTTCAACTCCATACGCACCGAATGATTCGCATCCTGCGCAGTCACCACCTCATTCACCTTCTGCGCCGTATAAACCGTCGAATCATACGACACCGCATACACGCCAGGGTAATACACCGGGAACGACGCCGCACCATCATCCACCGCAACCTTACGGTTATTAATCGTCGCAGCCTCCACACCCTGAATATTCACCTTCACCGACGGCAAAGACGCCTCATCAATAGCCCACTTATCAAAAAAGCCCCAATGCGTGCCCGAACGGTGCAAACGAAAATCCGTATGCTGCTGCGAACCCTCCAAAATATAGGACGCACGCACCGTCGCATGCTCCCCATCCTCGCTGGTCTCCACCACCTCATACGACACCTCACCCAACGAAGACACCGAACGCCTCAAAGCATCCCCATCCAGCAGCGATGCGTCACCCTCAGGAATCTGCGCACCCAACAAACCACGCGCATACGAACCATTACCCGTACGCAACGCATGAAAATACTCCCGCACCTGACCCGTCGGACCATACACCAGCTTATTCGTCATAACCAGCGCCGCAGCAGCCACAGAAACCGCCACCACAACACCGACCATCCACATTGCCAGAACCCGCTCCACGGGAGAAAAATTACGCATAGAACCAGAGTAACGCAGGTAGTCCGCTAGGTTTCACGTACCGCACACACTAAAGTTGTGTATATGGCAGAACGCGCTCACGAAGTCCCCGCCAAATACGGCGAAGTCAACGAACTATTCCACCCCCGCATGCGCTCCTACGGCAGGCGCATCGAAGCGGCACTCCCCGGCACCATCGTGCTCCTCGCCGCGCTCGCCTTCATCCTCTACAAGCGACCCGCCCTGCCGTACACCCTCCTCGTACTGCTCATCGGCACCATCGCAGGCGTAAACCTCTACTCAGTCCTCAAACCCACCATCATCGTCATCACCAAAACCCACGTGCTCCGCGCACGCACCTTCGGCTGGTTCGCCGTACCCCTCGAAAACATCGACCACACCATCTATGCCGAAAAGCTCTACCCCAAAAAAGCCTACGGCCAGAAACTCAAAACCGTCGCCGGCCGCCTACGCTACCGCAGCTTCCCCGCCATGTGGGCCGTCGACAAAGACGGCAAACAGCTCATGCGCATCGACGGCCGCGTCTGGGACGGCAAAACCATGCGAGAAGTCTCCTCCAAACTCTCCGCCCAAACCACCATCTACAAACAGATCAACGTGGTCAACATGGACAAAGAACACAAGGGACTCATCACCTTCAACGAGCTACACCCCGGCTGGCGTTCCAGCCTCATGACCGCACTCGCCGTCATCATCGTGGCAATCCTCTTCGCCGCATCCTTCTTGCCCGAAGAACTCGCCCGCACCATCTACCTCATCCACTAGAACACCCATTCTTTAAAGTTCTTTTGGACGCGCATCTTCAGGACGCGCAAAGGCCCGGCACCCACCCCACACGGGGCAGGCGCCGGGCCGTTTGTATGCCTAACTCAAGACGTACTGCGCGTTATCTCAAGACGTACTGCACGCTAGCTTTAGATGCGAGCCTAGCTTGCCGGGCGCGACAGCACCGCCACCAAAAACTCCGAAGAACCCTCCACAAACGGGTGCATCTGCCACGACGAATAGGTGTTATCCACGTTCAGGCCAACCTCGCGGGCATCCGCCAAAAACTGCTCAAACGCATAGTCGCGGCCCGGACCCGAACCATAACCCACGACAGCGCGGCCACCCGGCGCCAACACACGACGGAAATTCTCAACTACCGGCTTGCGAGTCGAACGAGCCAAGAAACCCATCACATTACCCGCACACACCAGCAGCTCAAAACCATTCTCCGCCGTAGCCTCACCCTCAATGCCCAGCACCTCCGGCAAATCCACCAGATCAGCCGTAATCCACGTAGCATCCGGGCAGACGCGGCGCGCTTCCTCAATCAGCTCAGGATCAATATCCACACCCGTCACACGGTGACCCAACGCGTGCAGCTGCTTACCCACACGACCAGGACCCGAACCCGCATCAAGAATCTTCGCACCACGAGAAGCCATAGCGTTCAACAGACGAGACTCACCCGCCATATCATTACCCTCAGCCTCCATTGCCTTAAAACGGTCAATGTACCACTGAGAATGATTCGGGTTGCTCTCCTTACGGACCAGCCACAAGGACTTCTCACGCTCGCCCGGAGCGTTGAAACTCATCATTGCCATAAAAACTCCTTAGACAGGGTTGAGGATGCGCCAACCGCCACCAGGCAAGGTGACCGCGGCATATAAGCGGTGTGTGCGCTACGTTCTAGCATAGCCCCACCCGGCACCTGCCGGTAAAGGCAGTAAGAGCCGGACAGGGCTATCGGGACAGCACGAAAAACAGAGAAGCCACAGAGGAACGGTTAGAGGTGATCGCCGTCAGTATTCGACGTACCCTCAGCAAGCGCCTTACGCATCTGCTCCTGACGTTCCTCCTCAGCCAGACGAGCAGCCTCAGCGAACTGCTCCTCAATATCGGCAAGCAGCCCCTCAACCTCTTCCTTACCAGCCACCGGGCCGCCAGCAATCAGACCATCAGCACCCAAAACCACAGCCAACGGCACACCATTACCGAAATTCGCGCGCGCACCAGCCTCACGGTCAATCAACGGAGTCAAACCCTCCGGCAACGTACCCGCATTACGCGAGGTCTGCAACGACTCCAGGCTCGAATACACCGGATGCAACGCCACCTGCGGCAGACGCTCCTGCCACGAAGTCATCGTCTTCAAAAACTTCACACAACCAGCGCAGGTCGCCGACACAAACACCAGC
>ERZ772978.830-NODE-830-length-11039-cov-38.3167_pt1 | contig 11039 bp, 8 predicted proteins | sample MGYA00511675_ERZ772978 | MGnify/ENA primary metagenome ERZ772978 (study PRJEB29015, sample SAMEA2738092) | human oral metagenome | biome: human oral; feature: human-associated habitat; material: saliva | place: China | collected 2156 ... | reverse complement strand
TAAGGATCCATTAGCCCATGTGCAGGTAGGTCATTACCCAGTGCCCGTGGCGCAACTGGATCTGGCAGGCACAGGCGTGGATGCGCCCGTCGTGGGAGAGAAGCACGCTAACTTCCCAGCCGCTGGCACTGGCCTGGGCCCGCACCGCATATAGGTAGGGGATCCGGGTTGGCTTGCCGGCCTGGCAGCGTGTGGCTACCTGTGCCCGACGGCTGAGGGCGTCGTACAGCTCCGGGGTGAGCCAGCGGGCTAAATGTTGCGGCTGGCGCATCCCGTGCATGATTTCCCAGGCGTAAACGGCTACCGTCCCTGCCCAGCGCCCCGGATCAGGCAGTTGCTGGCTTTGAGGCTGGCTTTGTTGCCGAGTTTGGGACTGGTGATTTTGGGGCTGGTGGCTTTGCTGTGAGCTGGGAGAACCAGGGCCGACGGCGCTGCTTGCCTGGCGCGGGCTGCTTGCCTGGCGCTGCGGGCTGCGGCTGGAGGCTGCTGCACCTTGGCGCTTTTGGGCGGCTTGCTGATGCGCACTAGGGGCATAGCTGGGGGCATAAAGCGTGCTCATGGCTAGCCCTTAGTGGGGATTGTTAGCGCCAGGCCGGGGCGAATCAAATCTGGATTAGAGCCGATGAGTGCCGCATTGGCCGCAAAAATCTGCTTAGACAGTTGCGCTACCTGCCCGTTGGTGGGGGAGGGGACCCCATTTTGCTGTAGCCACTGGAGGGAAATAGACCATAGGCTCTCGCCAGCTAAAACCAAGTGTTGGCGAATAACCGGGGCGGGCTTAGCGTCCGGAGCTGGGACGCAAGTACCTGAGCGCTGCGCGCTAGCGGGATTGGAACCGCCGCTCTTGGACCTATCCTTGCTAGTTGCTTTAGCGCCGCCCGCTTTAGGGCTGGCCTTCGAGTTTGGAGCTTTGGCTCCCGGACTTTTAACCGCTGGGGTTTTAGCCCCTGGCCCGCCAGTGCGCGGATGAGTACTAGAGCGGCTGGGACTGGCTGACGATCGCGCACTAGGCCGACTTGAGGCGCTAGGGCTTGTTGTAGCCCTGGCTCGCGCGCTGGCGTGGCTAGTGGGCGTGGCGCTGGCGTGGCTAGTGGGTGAGGTACTGGCGTGGCTAGTGGGCGTGGCTGTGGCTGATGTGCTTGCGGTGGCGCTAGGGGAGGGGCCGTGTGCACCCCAGCCCAGATTGTCGTCATTAGCGCTGGCCGGGGTGCAGCTAAGGGCAATAATTGCGGCCCCGGTGGCCAGTTTGCGTACCAAAGGCGCGCTGTGACGCAAATTCAAAGTGCGGTGAGTACAAGCACATGCCAGCACCCATATGGCTCCCAGTGCGTGCCAGGCTACCAGTGCCGCGCCGGCTGCGGCGGCCAGGCCGGCCAGCGCAGTGCTGACATCCGCCATCGACCACAGCGACAAATACTGTAAAGACAAGGGCCTGAGCAAAGCCACGGCGGCTGCTAGCAGCAAGACGCTCAGCGCTGTGCCGAGCCAGGCAACTAGGTGAAGACCTAGCCAACATTTTAGGCTCTTAGACATCGGTACACCTTCTTTGGTGAGGAATAGTGATGTTTAATTATGTTTTGCTGGAACTGGACTGTCAATAGCGAATGTGACTTTGGTTATGGCAATCTTGAATCATGCACTTAGAGAGCCTGCTGGCGGATCTAGATAGTCAGTTTGAGCAGTATGAACGCTCTGCCCGGGCAGCTCAGGCTTGGGAGCTAGCCGAGGCTGAAGCTGGTAGAAGCGCGTTGGTAGATCGTCTGCGCGCGGTGGAAGGCGGTGCGCTTACCCTAACCACTCGCAGTGGGCGGGTAGCTAGCGGCAAGCTACTGCAAGCACGCCAAGAATTTTTGCTACTGCGCGCCGGCGACGCCAGTCAGATGCTGGTGCCAATGGGAGCAGTAGTTAGTGTGCGGGGCGTGGGACGCCAGTTAGAGACGACGGCGTCACAGCGGGTTAGTTACACGGTTGCGGCAGTTTTGCGTCAAATTATGCGAACTAAGCGACCGGCCAGATTCAACACAGCGGCAGGTGATATTACCGGCAGGATCATCCGCGTCGGTGCGGATCACGTGGACGTACTGAGCGTGGACAAGCGTGACTTATCCGATCGGGTCACGCTTATCCTGTCAGCAATTGAAATTGTGACCAGTATTTAGCCACAAGCGGCTAATATTTAGGTCGTGCGGTCACTATCGCTAGCCAAAATTGGGTGCTAGCGATAGCGCTTAGAGGTCTAATCCACCTTCGGATACGGCCTCGCGGGTGTGCGCATACTGCTTGTCGATGTAGTCTTCGAGTGCAGCTACTTCAATGCGCCATAGACCGCGAGCGCCAACCTGAATAGCGGGTAGCTCTCCGGTACGGATAAGTGAACGGACGGCCTGGGCGGAGATCGATAACTGCTCGGCGACGTCGGCGATAGATAAAAATCGAGGTGCCATGTCCTAATAATGTCACGGGTTAGCCCAGATGCAAACTGGCTAGGTGAGATTGCGAAAACTTCATGGCTGTCCAGAATTTCTCTTAGGATAGGCAGATAGCTGGACGACCTGGGGGTTGTTACCAAGGGGTGCGCATATGTCTGAATTAAATCAATCGAATAGATATGGGGCGCGGCAGCATCAAAGTGATGCTGGTGCGAGCATTGACGCTTGGCGCTGGAGGCGCCCAACTTGGCGAGATCCTAGGCTTTTTATCGGAATAGTGCTGGTCATCGTGTCTATGGTAGCCGGTTCAGTACTAATCGATAGGGCCACTAGTACGCAGCAGGTATGGGCTTTGAGTCAGGATGTAGCCCCAGGAACTGCTCTAAAAGCTGGAAAAAACCTGAAATTAGTCTCAGTGAATCTTGGGAGCGCAAGTAGCGCTTATGTGCAACAAAAGCAACTTAAAGCTGACACATATGCGCAACGTTCATTACACTCAGGAGAGTTATTGCCAGCCGACGCCACTAGCCAGCAAAGCAAATTGAATATGCGCTCAATTGTGGTGCAAAGCAGTGGCCAGCTTTTAAATAGCATTCGGGTTGGCGATACCGTGGAGCTATGGCAGTTGCCTTCCAAGAACGTAGCGGCTGTGGCACCCACGCCGTCGGCAACTAAAGCGGCTAGCACCAATGGAGCTAGGCGCGTGGCCCAAGGACTGATAGTGGACGCAATCGGAGGCGATCAAAACGCCATCGTCGCAGATAAAAGCACCAGCGTGCGCGTGCTGGTACCGGCCGAACAAGTTGAGCCTGTGCTCACCGCAGTCGGCTCTGGTGCCGGCTTGGTGCTGGTGAACACGGGGTCTGAGCAATGAGAACAGCCGTATTACTAGCGTTGTGGGATGACGATTCCACGCTTTTGCGACAAATTGACGCTGAGCGTGACCTGTATGTTTCGCGCCGCTGTGCAGATATAAGTGAGCTTTTAGCTGATGTTGCCGTGGGACTAGGGCAGCTGGCCATTATCGATGAGCAGCTTGACGGCCTAGACCGCACAGTGATTGCCACTTTGAATTCTTATGGCGTGCCCGCGATTGTGTTGACCCGCAATGACGGGGTGCGCTGGCATGATCTGGGCGCCTGGGTGGCGCCTTGGCCGGGTTCGCCTCAGCGAGTGGTTGCCGAAATTTCACGGGTTTTGGTTGCCGGCACGGTTTCGCCCCAGCCCACCGCTGCCGCCAGTTTGGGTGATGAGCTCTTTGGGCTTTCGCCTACGGCAGTTGACGACGGCGCCTTGGGGCTGCCTAGCGCGCGTTCTGCAGCCTTTAATCCTTTAGATGTGCCCATGGCGGCGACGACGGACGGGGCTAGCTCTCCTTTGTTCGACGCCGTCGTCCAAAGTCAGGCTTCAGCTTCCAGTCCGCCGCCCGCGCCGCCAGAGCAGCTACCACCCCCGCCGTTTGATAGTGCGGTGGGGCAAGTGCCGCTTATGGCGCCAACCGAGGCTCCGGCCCCTAGTGGGCAGTTAGATCCGGCTTTAGCGCTGCCCTTGCCGCCAGCTCCAAGCTTTGAGCCGCCGGCGCCCAGCGCCGACTTACCTGAGGCGCCAGCTGAGCTGCCAGCTGCCAGCTCTGAACAAAGCCCAGCAGACATCACCGCTGCGCAGCCAACCACCCGCATGGGGCGCCGTCGTGCCCGCCACGCCACCCACGCTGCCAGCCCAGTTACCCCGAGCCAAGGCAATACGTCTAGCTACTTCAGTACGGCTAGTCAGGAGCAAAGCGGCGAGGCTGAAGCTAGGGTTGAGCCGGACGATCCGCCGCAGCAGCTCAATGACTCTAATGTAGATACTGTCAAGTCGGCTGTTTCAGCTGGCCAGACCAGTATTGACTCGCCTCCATTGCCTGAGGGGGCATTAGCTGCTCGCGTGCTGCCGCAGTCGGTTCAACCAGTTACGCGCCGCAGTGTGCGCCGCTCTCAAGCGGCGCGCCCGGCCACGCCGGATGGGCCTGTTGTAGCTGATTACGCCGGCGGGGCACCCCAAAGTGGGGTAGATGCCCGAAACGGGGCGACGGCGCAAGCTGGGATGACAGCGCCTGGTGAAGCTAGCCAGATGGCAGGCGCTGCGATGGATGTCTCGCCTTTCGCCCCGCCGCAGCAGCGCGCCGTGACTAGCTCAGATTTGGCGGCTTCTGGTTTCTCGGCGGCCACTGGAATGTCGGCCGCTTCGGCTGGACCGCTGGCTTCGGCCGCATCCTTTGCTTCGGCCGCTTCAGCTGCGCCTTATGGCTCGGCTGCTTCTGCCGCCCCCTATGCTTCCGCCGCCTCAGCTGCGCCTTATGGCTCGGCTGCTTCTGCCGCCCCCTATGCTTCCGCCGCCTCAGCTGCAATCCCTACTGCAGCCTCAGGAGCCGGTGGGCCCTGGTCGGCAATGTCGGCTGCAGGGACTGCTTGGTCGGCCACTTCGGCTCCATTCGCGGCTTCAGCAGCGCCACCTGTTGGCCCTATGCCGGCGCATACTCAGGTGCTGGCGCCTGGCCAAATTAACGGTTACCAAAACCCAGCTGGCATCAATGGGGCTCAGCCTCCACGCCGTAAAGGTTTACGTGCTTTACTGGCGCGCAAAAATGGGGCCAGTACCCCCAGTGCAGGTGGTCCAGTAGTTGCCGGCCCCGCCGGTCGCGCTGGCGCAGTGGCTGGGGTTGGTGGCCCCGCACAGCCTGGTATGCCGGGTGCGGCCCCTGGGGCTGGTATCCCTGGCGCCATGCCTGGCGCTGGCGTGCCAGGCGTCGTTCCTGGTGTCATGGCCCCGGGGATGCCCGGTGCTGGGCCAGTCGCAGGCGCGGTTCCTGGCGCTGTGGGCTTCCCCGGCACTGTGGGTGCCCCGGGTGCAGGTGGACCCGGTATGCCTGGCGGGCAAGGCACCCCTGGCGCCGCCATGCCCATGGCCATGCCTGGCAGCCAGGGCGCCCCGAGTGCTTATGCCCCCAATGGGCAACCTCGCGCAGTTAATGGCCCAGCTAGTCCTGGCGCTGCGCTTACCCCGAATGGGGGGCTACCTACCCGCCGCTCAACACGGGCTGCTTTTTCAGCTGCCAGCACGGCCGGGGCAGGCCCGGCTGGCGCAGGGCCGGCTAGGGCGGGTGGGGCTGGAGTTACAGGCGCCTTGGCTGCGGCGTCGTCGCAAAATAACGCGGCCCCACTAAACACAGCCGCAACCACTAACTCAGCGCAGCCTGAAGTAAAGCTCGGCTGGCCGGTCACCGCCGGAACCCCCTCAAGCCCGGCCACCAGCGCTTTTGCACCAACCTCACATCGCGAAGAAATTGACGCTGCAGGCAAGCCTCAAATCGGCAAAATCATTGCAGTTTGGGGCACCCACGGGGCGCCGGGGCGCTCAACCCTGGCGTTAGCACTGGCTGCCTACCTAAATGAGCAAGGCAGCACCATTTTGGTTGACTGCGACATCAACGCTCCCGCACAGGTACAGCTGCTGGGACTGCCTGAAGACTCCTCTGGCCTGGCTAGTGCCGCACGCCTGGCCACCCACGGCGAGCTCGACTCCACTCGGCTGGTACAAACCCTGCTCAGCGCTAAAGCTGACCTGCAGGTACTAACCGGGCTGGGACGCTCAGGACGCTGGCGTGAACTGCCAGTAGCCTCCATGAATAAGGTCTGGGAAGTCTGCCGCCACACCGCCGAATACACGGTGGTGGACCTAAGCGGTGGGCTGGAAGAAGAACGGGTAGAAGACTTCGCCATGGAACCCGACCATGACGCCGTCGCCGCCGCCCTACTTGAACAAGCGGACCTGACCTTGATTGTGGGCGCGGCCGACCCAGTAGGTATTAGGCGCCTAATCCAGCTGCTCAACTCCAACCGTCAAGCAGTTGGTGGACGCAGCCAGGTGGTAGTTAACCGAGTACGCTCAAGCACCGCCGGGGCCGACCCCAACACCGCTATCGGCAGCGTACTTGCCCGTTACACCAGCGCTTCAGACATTGTCTACGTGCCGGCAGACTATCGCCTATTCGATAAGGCCCTGATGCAAGCCCAGCCGGTGGCAGTGGTGGAAAGCCGCAGCGCGGCCGCCAAATCCATTGCCAAACTGGCCAAACTAGTGATGACCCAGCTGGCTTAAGCGGCCAGCTTTGGCGAGGCGCTAGCGTTTTAGTTCCGGTTAGGCCGTTAAACTAAACGTTATGCGCGTATATCTACCTGCCACAGTGGCGGACCTTTCCGCCCCGGCCATTACCTCCCGCCAGGCTCACGCCGCCACCGCTTCACTGGCTGCGGCGCTACCTGACGAAGACGAGGAAGGTCTGGAAGTGTCGGCCTGCCTGTGCGCAGCCGACTCCTCAGTAATTGCCATCTCTGAGCAAGATGAGGCGCAAAAACGCTACCGTCGCGTAGTAATTGCTGCTGACGTGGAGCGTGAGAACCTGCGTGAATTAGAGGTCGACGACGAAACCCTACCTGGCACTGTCCAGGTGCTGGTGGATGTGCCCTGGGATGACGTGGCCGCAGTATTGGCAGATGAAGATCAAGCCAGTGCGGATGTAAAACTAGCCGCCGAGGGCGACGAGGAAGCTTTTGAGCGCAGCGCTGACGCCGACCTGCTCTGGTTTGACGTGTGTGAAGTGGCGGTACTGGCTAAAAACTGGTCCTAAAACTGCGCGCAAGCCCTAAACTTGCGTGCAAGCTTGAGGCCACGCCAGACTTGCCAGCGGCGAGGGCGCGCACCTAAACCCGTGTGTGTAGGGTAGAGCCACCGCCAAGCAAAGGACGCACCTCAACGGCGGCGGGGATAGCACGCTTTAGTTCGCTGACATGAGAAACAATCCCCACTACGCGCCCGCCTGAATGCAAAGCACCAAGCACATCCATAACCTCAGCTAGCGTGCCCTCATCAAGGGAACCAAAACCTTCATCAATAAACAGGGTGTTCATCTCGATACCGCCATTTTGGGTGGCCACCACATCAGCCAAAGCCAGGGCTAAAGCCAAAGAAACATAGAAACTCTCACCCCCCGAAAGTGTGCGCGGCGAGCGGGTAGTGCCACTTAAATGGTCAACCACCGCCAGGCCCAAGCCCTGCTTTTGCTGGCGAGTATCTTCCTCACTATCAACATTAATCAGCTCATAGCGGCCCGCCCCAATCACTCCCAGGCGCTCATTGGCGAACACTAACACCTGGCGGAAATGGGCCTGCAATACCCAAGCAGACAGTGTCAAGCGGGCGTGGTTGTCGCCATTGGCGGCGCTAGCCAACGCCAACAGTTGAGCGTCCTTATCGCTGGCCTTACTACGGCGAGCCAGAAGCTCATTTAACTTAGCTAACTGCGCATTTACCTGCCCGGCAAACGCCTGCCAGCTACTGGCGTAGGTTTGGCACGCTTGCGTCTTAGTTTGAGCCTGCTCTAGCTGGCCCTGGGTTTGCTCCAGTGGGGGAGGAGTCAGCTCAATTCCTTCAAGCTCAGCCAAAGCCGCCTGGTTAATCGATAAGGATTTTTCATAGCTGGCTGAGGTAGCTTTCAAAGCAGCCAAATCTAGCCCGGCAAAATCTTGGCAGGCCTGCGCATAGCCCTCCTGGACGTTAGTGGCGCTGGTGTCTTGGGTTGGCTCTGCTTGGGTTGGCTCTGCTTGGGTTGGCTCTGCTTGGGTTGGCTCTGCTTGGGTTGGCTCTGTCTCGGCCGGGTCTGTAGGGGCAGGGGCTGCCGCTTTAGCGCTGTGATCAGCAAAGCTGGCACTGGCCTGAGCCCATTGCGCAGCGAAACTGTCAGCGGCCTGCTGCGCGCGCTTTTTACATTGGTCCAGCTCCTGGGCGGCGTTAGCCAACTGCTCAAGGGCGGCAGCCAACTGACTCAAATACTCAACCTTCGCGGCTACACTCTCAAAGCCCTCACAGCTTAGCGAAGCCGCATCGGCGTCAATCTTTTCACCCAACAACTGGATCTCTTTAGCGTCACCAGCCAGACGAGCCTGGGCCGCCTGATTATCTGCCCGCAGCGCCTCAAGCTGCGCATTTAGCTTGGCAATCTGCGCCTTACAGCCGCTTGCCTGCTCACTAGCCTGCTGGGCGGCCGCCAGAGTCGCTTTCGCCTCCTGCAACTGTTCGCGAGCCTGGGCTGGGCTTAGCTGGCAAGGCTGCGCCTCAAGCTGGGCAGCCAGTTTCGTTACCTTTTCACTAGCCTGCGAAAGCTCCTCTTGGGCCTCGTTAACTTCCTCAAGGGCCTGATCTAGCTGGTCTTGGCTGATATTCTCACCGCCCTGGGTGGCCGGGGCCGGGTGCTCGGTGGCGCCGCAGACCGGGCAAGGCTCACCAGCAACCAAATTTTGCGCCAAGTTCAGGGCCGACTGGCTCAGCCACTGCTCCAACATGTGCTTGTGCCTCTGGCTAGCCTGCTTTAACTCCAGCGCTACAAGCTGCTGAAGTTTAAGTGCCTGCTGCTGGTCTTTGACTAGCTGCTCATGGGCGTTGGCTAGTTTCAGGGTCTGGGCGGCTTGCTCCTGGGCCAGCTGGGCAGCGGGTAAGGTGGCGGCCTGCTCGTTTAGCTGCTCCAAAAGCTCCTGCTTGGAGGCAATTTGGAGGGGTAGCTGGTTTTCGCGTTCGCGTCCCTGGGCTAGTTTGGCACTGGCGCTTTCGTGGGCCTGGGTTTTGGTTTGTAAATCACGACGCCGCCCGGCCAGTCCCGCCTCCAGCTCTACCTGCGGGTTTAAGGCTGCCACCTGAGCGGTTAGCTGCACACTTAATGCCTGGGCGCCCTGGTAATCTCCCGGCTGTAAAACAGCCTGCACGCGCTCATCTGGCTCCAGCTGCTCGACCTGCGCCACCGCCTGGCTTAGCTGCCTTTGCGCTACAGCTTGCTGGGCTTGAGCCTGTTTTAGCTGCTCATGCCAAGGCTTTAAGTCAGATAGAGCCTGCAAAGCCTGCACTTGAGATAGACGTTGAGCTTGAACCGGCCCCTGGGCTACCAGCTGCTCATGCTCTTTAGTGAGCGTCACATAGCGTGCCTGGAGGGCTGCTAAATCACGCTGAGAGGCAAATTGGCTGCGTAATTTATCTTCCTGTTCTCTAAGCGCGCTCACCTCTAAATCGGCGCAGCGTTGGTTGTGCTCCAACCAGGGCGCCAACGGCTTAAAGCGGCTGGGCCAAGCGGTTTCTAGTGGGTCAAACTCGCAGTCAACCTCCGGCACGGGCTCATAAACCAGCGATTGCGCCTGACTTAACTGGGGCGAGTCATCCAGCAATGAGGCCAGTACCCCCAAATTGGCGCGCAAGGTGGCCTCTAAAGCTTCCTGATTCTTTTTGACCTTGCGGGCGCGCTCAACTAGATCAAGCTGCAAATCTTCAAAAATCGCGGTGCCAAATAGCTCTTGCAGCAGATCTTGGCGGTCTTTTGAAGTTGAACGCAAAAACTGGGCGAACTTACCTTGCGGTAAAACCACGGTTTGGGTGAATTGCTCACGGCTTAGGCCCACAATGCGGGTTATTTCAGTGCCGACGTCGCTGGTTTTAGTAAGTGGTTCACTTACTTCCCGTAGCTGCTCATCTAGCTTAAACAGCCAGGCTTTAGCGTTTTGTTTAGTGACGCCTTTACCGTTTTTCTTAACCCGCTCATAGGCTGGTTGGCGACGCACCTTATAGTTACCTGAGGAGGTAGAAAAAATCAGCTCCACCTCAGTTTTAGCCTGCTCACTGGCATAGCGTGAACGGATCCGGCTATCGGAAGAATCCCTACCGCCAGAAACCTTGCCATAAAGAGCAAATACAATTGCATCAATAATAGTTGATTTACCCGCCCCGGTAGGGCCAGAGAGTAGGAACCGGCCGGCGTCGCTAAAAGCCTCAAAATCAATAACTTCGTGGCCTGGAAATGGCCCCACCGCATCCATCGTTAGCCGCAAAATGCGCATCACCGTGCCTCCTTAACAACTTTTTCATAGCTGCTACGCAAAATCTGGAGCTGATAGGGATTTAACTCAATACCCATCTCATCCATAAAACCTTGGCTTAACTGTAAGGGGGAAAGCGTGTTATCGCGGTTAAGGCGCGGGGAGTCAATTTGCTGGGGCAAATCTGTTTGCTCAAACACGCACAAGCCCTTAAAACGCTGCTTTATCTGGGCCAAAGCCTGTGGTGGTCGCGCTCCAGCTAGGCGCACCCGCAGCCAGTGCTCGCTGTAGTTATCAAAATCGGGTCCCATTAGCTGCTCAAAAGTGCCACTAATAGTGGCAATAGGTTGGAAGCTGGGCACAACCACCCGCTCCAAACTAACTAGTCCGGCGCCGTCGAACTGAGCGATAACAGAAGACTTTTCAAACTCAGCCTCCCCAAAAGACAGGGGCACAGGTGAGCCGCTATAGACCAGTCGCGCCGGTGGACGGCCAGAGTCTAGCTCACCTAAAGCTATCTCCTGGGGGCGATGCAAATGCCCTAAAGCCGCATAGGCCAGGCCCGGTACCTGGGTAAAAAGCTCACTGGGCACACTATCTACCCCACCTACGCGAATATCGCGTTCAGACTGGCTAGCTTGGCCACCCACCACAAAAGCGTGGGCCATCACCAACACCGGTGTTTTCGGCTTATGCGCCGCCAAATCCGCCTGCA
>ERZ772978.827-NODE-827-length-11055-cov-8.15709_pt1 | contig 11055 bp, 8 predicted proteins | sample MGYA00511675_ERZ772978 | MGnify/ENA primary metagenome ERZ772978 (study PRJEB29015, sample SAMEA2738092) | human oral metagenome | biome: human oral; feature: human-associated habitat; material: saliva | place: China | collected 2156 ... | reverse complement strand
GCGCGCCCACTGCGCGACTTGGCGATACAGTTCCGAGGCCACGCCCGTGTTGGTTTGCGAAAAAGAGCGTGGCCCCAGGTGCAGTTCGACATCGCCGACGAGCATTGGCAGGGTCGTTTGCTCGGAGATCACAATTTCTTCATCGCCCTCAACAAGGGCCACATGAATGGGAAGGATGTTGACGGTGACGACCTGGAGCGTGGGGATGAGGGATTGCAGAAGAGGCAGGCGAGAACGCAGTTTCGCCAGTTCGCGCTTCGATCGCATCACGAAACGGATCATCAGAGCTTCGGCGGAGCCCTGGGTCACAAGAATCTGTTTGAGTTCGCCTGTGCGTTTCGCGATGTCATAGGGCTCAATGCCGGTGTTCCTGATGAATTCCTTGAGGGGCTCAATGCTTCGAGCGATGGTATCGGTGTGTGCGATGCAGTGAGGAAGGTCGACGCCCGCGTATGTGGGCGCTGGGCCGGTGATGCCCAGAGTCGGATGCTCGGCCGTGCCGCCGATCGCGAACTTTGCCTTCGTTCGATAGTGAGAAGGTATCGACGCTGCGGGAGGGAGCCACTGCATGGCGGATGCGTGTGGAATATCGGCAAGGATCTTTTCGACCACACTCTGACGTCGTGCAAGCTGAAGATCATAGGGAGTGGGCATCAGCGGACAGGAATGACACTGCCCGCTTGTTAAATGTTCGCACTCCATCGCTTCATCTTGGCATCTTGCTCCCTTCTTTGCCACAAACGAGGCCGAGTGGGCGTTGAGTGGTGGAGTGCTAGTTGTGCGGGCGGCGGGGGAGTAAGAAGGCTGCAAGTGTGTGGGCGTTAAGATGCTCCCATGAGTGAAAAGCCGGGCGTGAGCGCAGCTGACGAACCGAGTGAGCTCCCCCAGGGGGCTCTCGCGAGTGGCGAGACCATGCGCATTGACACCTGGCTGTGGGCAACCCGCCAAGTGAAGTCGCGTTCTCAGGCGACGGCGGCTGCTCGTGCCGGACACGTCAAGCTCAACGGGGAATCGGTAAAAGCTGCGCAGAAAGTGCGGGTGGGCGATGAGGTCCGTCTGCGGGTGGAGGGTTTCGACCGTGTCCTTATTGTTCGCAAGCTTCTTGTGAAGCGTCTGGGCTATCCCTTTGCGAAGCTGTGCTACGAGGATCTCAGTGAGCCGAGGCCTCGGCTGGGGGTCGCCTTCGCCCAGCGTGAACGCGGGAGTGGGCGCCCGACGAAGAAAGAGCGTCGCGATATGGAGAAGTTCCGCGGAATGAATCCTGACTTTTCCGCGGACTTTCAATGGTAATTGGCGTTGCCGCCAATTAAAAGTAGGAAATTTTGGAAAACAGGGAATAAAACCCTCCAAAAAAAGTTGAGTATGACAGACTCAAGGTTGGGTGTAGCGCTTGCGGGCGTGAGGCTTGATCCCTAAACTTGAGTGCAACAGGCTCAAGGTGGTCTGAAGGTCGATATCCTCGGCCACCACAACAGAAGACGTACAAAGCGCGGTATCGCCTCGGCGACAATTTCCACCACGCTTTGATGAAAGGAAACTCATTATGGGACGCGCAGTAGGTATTGACCTCGGCACCACGAACTCCGCTATCGCAGTGCTCGAAGGCGGAGAACCCACAATCATTGCAAACGCAGAAGGCACACGTACGACCCCCTCGGTCGTTGCTTTCTCCAAGACCGGCGAGGTCCTGGTTGGCGAAATCGCCAAGCGCCAGGCGGTCACCAACGTTGATCGCACCATCTCTTCGGTCAAGCGCCACATGGGCACTGACTGGAGCGTGACAATCGACGACAAGAAGTACACCGCTCAGGAAATCTCCGCACGAATCCTCTCCAAGCTCAAGAGGGACGCGGAAGACTACCTTGGTGAACCCGTCACCGACGCGGTCATCACCGTCCCCGCATACTTCAACGATGCGGAGCGTCAGGCAACCAAGGATGCCGGACAGATCGCAGGCCTGAACGTCCTGCGTATCATCAACGAGCCCACTGCAGCGGCACTGGCCTACGGCCTCGAAAAGGGTAAGGAAGACGAACTCATCCTGGTCTTCGACCTCGGTGGCGGCACCTTCGATGTCTCCCTGCTGGAAATCGGCAAGGATGATGACGGCTTCTCCACCATTCAGGTCCGCGCAACCGCTGGCGATAACCGCCTCGGTGGCGATGACTGGGATCAGCGCATCGTTGACTGGCTGATCGAGCAGGTTAAGTCCAAGGACGGCGCAGATCTTTCCAAGGACCCGGTTGCTCTTCAGCGTCTGCGTGCAGCAGCTGAGCAGGCCAAGAAGGAACTGTCCAGCGCCATGAGCACGAACATCTCGCTGCAGTACCTCTCGGTCACCGCTGATGGCCCCGTTCACTTGGACGAGACCCTCACCCGCGCGAAGTTCGAAGAAATGACCGCGGATTTGCTCGCGCGCACCAAGACCCCCTTCGAGAAGGTCATTAAGGACGCCGGAATCTCCGTGAGCGAGATCGACCACGTCGTCCTAGTCGGCGGCTCCACCCGTATGCCCGCCGTTGCCGAACTGGTCAAGAAGCTGACCGGTGGCCGCGAGCCCAACAAGGGCGTGAACCCCGATGAGGTCGTCGCAGTTGGCGCAGCCCTGCAGGCCGGCGTCATCCAGGGCGACCGCAAGGACGTTCTGCTGATCGACGTGACTCCTCTGTCTCTGGGCATTGAGACCATGGGTGGCGTCATGGACAAGGTCATCGAGCGCAACACCGCAATCCCGACCAAGGCATCGCGCGTCTACTCGACCGCTGCCGACGGCCAGACCTCGGTTCTGGTCCAGGTCTTCCAGGGCGAGCGTCAGTTCACCGCTGACAACAAGTCGCTCGGTAACTTCGAGCTCTCTGGTATTGCCCCCGCACCGCGTGGCGTTCCTCAGATCGAGGTCACCTTCGACATCGATGCGAACGGTATTGTTCACGTTTCCGCGAAGGACCTTGGAACCGGCAAGGAAACTGCGGTGACCATCACCGGCGGTAGTGCCTTGAGCAAGGAAGAGATCGATCGCATGGTCAACGAGGCCGCTCAGCACGAAGAAGACGATAAGAAGCGCCGCGAGGAGCTTGAGATTCGTAACTCCGCAGAGCAGCTCGTCTACACCATCGAGAAGACCCTGAAGGAAGACGCCGACAAGGTCTCCGAAGCAACCCGCCAGGAAGTCCAGGGTGACCTTGACGCCGTGAAGGAGGCCCTCAAGGGCAGCGACATCGAGGCTGTGAAGAGCTCCGTTGAGAAGCTCAACCAGTCCGCGATGAAGATCGGCCAGGAGGTCTATCAGAACGCTCAGGCCGCTCAGGCTGCCGCTGAAGCAGGCGCTTCGCAGACTTCCTCCTCTTCCTCCGATGACGACGTCATCGACGCCGAAGTCGTGGATGAGGACGACAAGTGAGCAGCGAGCCCACGAATACTTCCGACGGCGCCCAGGATCCGGTGGTCGGCTCTCAGCCGGCCACCCCGGGCGACGCCCAGCCCCACGCTCAGGAGAGCGCACAGGGTGAGGAAATGGGCGAAGTCGACATGTCGGACTTTGAAGAGCAGCTCGAAGACAGCGAACTGTCCAAGGCTCTCGACCAAGTGGCGCAGGCGGAAGAAAAACTCGCCCGCGCCCACGCAGACCTGTACAACCTAAACCAGGAATATTCGAACTTCGTTCGCCGTTCCAAGGAATCCGTTGCCGGCCACGTCCAGTCCGGGCGCGACCAGGTGCTGGAAGCCATGATCGGTGTCTTGGACGATATCGAGGCCGCGCGCAAGCACGGGGATCTGAGTGACGGCCCCTTTGCCTCGATCGCGAACAAGCTTGAAGACACGCTTCGCACGCGCTTCGAACTGGAACGTTTCGGAGACGAGGGGGACGATTTTGACCCCATGCTTCACGAAGCGCTCATGGCTCAGCCTAGCGCTGACGTGGATCACCCGGTCTTGGGACAGGTCTTGCAATCTGGATATCGTCGCGGAGACACCATTATCCGCGCGGCGAAAGTCCTGGTGTACAACCCTGAATAAGGAACATTCAACGAACTGCAGAGTCAAAAAAGGAGGTGACGCGCAGTGAGTGGAGAAGATTGGCTCCAAAAGGATTTCTACAAGGTCCTTGGCGTAAGCAAGGATGCTGATGAGGCCACAATCAAGAAGGCCTACCGCAAACTTGCGCGCACCTGGCACCCCGACCAGAACAAGGGCAACCCCGAAGCTGAAGAGCGCTTCAAGGAAATCGGCGAGGCCTACACGGTCCTGTCCAACCCTGAGCAGCGCCAGCAATACGATGCGATTCGCGCGATGGGCGCCGGCGGTTTCCGCGGCGGTGCCGGTGGCGGCGGAGCATCCGGCGTGAACTTTGAAGATATCTTCGGTGCTTTCGGCGGTGGAAACGGCGGAAACGTTCGTTTTGCCACCAACGGCAGCGCAGGTATCAACCTGGACGACATCCTGGGCGCTTTCGGCGGTTTTGGTGGAGGCTCTTCGCGCGGGTCCTCACCCTTCGCGGGTGCCTCTCAATTCGGTGACTTCGGCGGAGCACAGGGTTCGCCCTACCAGCAAGCGCCTCAAAAGGGTGAAGACTTGCATGCTTCAACGCGCATCACGCTCAGGCAAAGCCTGAGTGGAGTCAACATCAAGTTGGCAGTCTCCGGTAAGCCTATGACCGTCAAGGTTCCCAAGGGAATTAAGGACGGCCAGAGCGTGCGGCTGCGCGGCAAGGGGAAGGCCTCGCTTAACGGCGGAGCCACTGGCGATCTGATCGTCACCATCCACGTCGAGGAGGATCCGGTCTACAGCCGCGAGGGTAACGACCTTCGGATGACCCTTCCCGTGACCTTTGCCGAGGCCACGCTGGGCGCCAAGGTTGAAGTTCCCTTGATCGATGGTTCGACCGTCACTGTCAAGGTCCCTGCCGGTTCTGATTCTGGTCGCACCCTGCGCCTGAAGGGGCGCGGAGTGGCCACGAAGAAGGACACGGGTGACCTCTTGGCAACCATCAGCGTGGTTGTCCCCAAGGACCTCACTCCTGAGCAACTTGACTCGATCAAGGCGCTGGCTGATGGTCTTGACCAGGGTGATCCTCGTGCAGAACTTGTGAAGAAGGTGAGTGCGTGATGGGACATCAAGATGAAGTGACCTTCGTGATTTCCGTTGCAGCACAGCTTGCGGGAATGCACCCGCAGACCTTGCGTCAATACGACCGAATCGGCCTTGTCACGCCCCTTCGCACGAAGGGCCGCGGGAGGCGCTACACCCGACGTGATGTCGAGCGCTTGAAGGAGATTCAACGCCTCAGCCAGGAAGAGGGAATCAACTTGGCTGGGATCCAGCGAATCATGGAGCTGGAAGACGAAGTTGATCGTCTGCGAGCACAACGCGACGCTTTGGCCCAAAGGGTCGAAGAATTTGAACCCGTCTTCGACAGAGTTTTTGTCGCAAGCCCGGATGGTCAGATTCGCCCCATGCGTCGTGCACATGCGCGGCGCAGCGAGGAGACTCGGCGCGGCATGGTGCCAGTCAGGAATCATGGTCTGGTCGCGTGGAGGCCCGCTGGTAACCAGCGTGTCCGCGCGCTCATTGAAGCGTCACCCGAAGGAGTTCGGGTCATCGAAGGAACCGTTGTGGTTTCACGATAGCTCGTCCCTCGGGTGATGGTCCTCGAGGCGACGAGTAAGGGGAGGTATCGCAAGATACCTCCCCGTTTTCGTTATGAGAGTTAGGCGGCTAAAACCAGCTCACGTCCGCGCAGGCGAGCAAGAATGCCGCGGATTGCAGACGCACAAGCAGTTGCTGCGCGGGAAGCGAAGACGCTTGCGGAAGCGGAGGCCTCGGTAATGAAGACGCGGAAGTCAGCCAAGGTTCCAAAGACGAATAAGTTCTGACCCAGGTAGTTCACGATGAACAAGGAACTGTTTGCAGTCAGCGAGGCCATCCACAGCGCCATTCCGGCGGAGACCAAAGCCTGAATCATCAGGTAGGACATGGTCATCACGCTCGCCGCCATGATCGCGTAACGGATCGCGGTTGCCACAACTCCGCCTCGTGCATTGAAAACCTTGCGGTTCATTGCGTAATTTATCGTGCACGAAGAGACCCTGGCCAGTGCGACCGGTAAGAAGACGCCGCCGATCGTCGCGTTAAGGATCAGGAGCAGCGTGTAGTCCACAGCGGTGGAAGACAGCGACGAGGCCAGGTAACGCAGGACTCGTGCATTGGCGCGGATAGCTTGGGTGGCCTTGCGCATCGCCGAGGTGGCGTATGCGCTCATAGCCGAGGCCTGGGTGCGTGCTGCGCTTCGAGCGGTGAGTTCTGCGTTCGTGTTCATGGCATTAACTGTGCCCACAGCAAATCTGTGTGGTTTATGTCCAAGCTGTGGAGAAGCTATGAAGCATGGAGGCATGTAGTGTTGTTTCCATGACTTCATTGACTTTGCGTTCGCGTGCGGCAATTGCTGCAGGGAAGGGCGCCAGCTGGGCATCGCGTCGGCTCGGCCGCGGATCGGGAGGAATGATCGGCGGCAAAGTTGCGCTGAAACTTGCCCCGAATTTGCTCGCCGATCTTGCTGCTCATCGCCGCAGCGCTGTCGTTTCTGGAACGAACGGAAAGTCGACCACGACTCGGCTGCTGCGCGCGGCTCTCTTTGCAATCGGTGAGGTTGCCTCCAATACCAATGGCGACAATATGACGCCGGGAATCACGACCGCTCTGATGCGCTCTCACGCGCCGCTGGCTGCCCTCGAGGTCGATGAAATGCACATGCCGGTGGTGAATCGTTTCGTCAACCCTCAAGCGATCGTTTTATTGAACCTTTCGCGTGACCAACTGGATCGCGTGGGTGAAATCGGCGCGGTGGAGCGTCGCCTGCGCAAGGCCGTCAATGAGCATCCCGACAGCATTGTTATCGCCAACTGTGACGATCCGTTGATTGCCTCTGCTGCTTGGGATAGCCCCAATGTTCAATGGGTTGCTGCGGGGCACGCATGGATGGGGGACTCGACCGCATTTCCTCGGGGTGGACGCGTGATCCACTCTGATGATTCGTGGCGAGTGGTTCCCTTGACCTCCGTTTCGGGTGAGGAAGGGCTGGAGAAATACCATCGTCCCGAGCCGATGTGGTGGCTTGAAGACGAAGACCTCTCCGATGCTGCACACCCTGCCGCTGTTGCGTGCCGAAAGGACGGGCTGCGCATTCCTCTTCGCTTGTCCCTTCCGGGGCGTGCGAATCTGTCGAATGCTCTCGAGGCCTTGGCTGCGGCGGTTGCGATGGGCGTGGACCCGCAGGCGGCGTGCCGCGCGATGTCGCAGGTTGAAGAAGTTGCGGGACGCTACTCGACGTATGAAATTCACGGGCGTCTGGCGCGACTCATGCTGGCGAAGAACCCCGCCGGTTGGCAAGAAGCCATGTACATGATCGATCCGGCCGTCGATCAGGTGATCGTTGCCGTGAATGGCCAGGTCGCTGACGGCCAGGATCTCTCGTGGCTGTGGGACGTCGATTTCTCGGTCTTGGGTGCGCCAGCGCGCAAGGTTTACGCCTGCGGCGAGCGCGGCGCTGATCTCGCGGTGCGCTTGGAGTATGCGGGTGTGCATTGTGAACTCTTCCCCTTGCCCATGGAAGCGCTTCGCGCATGCACCCCTGGCCGCGTTGAAATCCTGCTGAACTACACGGCTTTGCGCGATTTCAAGCGGGTTTTGGACTCTCATCGTGAAGCGGAGGAAGCAGAATGAGCGCGTTGAGAATTGGTGTTCTTCTTCCCGAGGTCTTGGGGACTTACGCTGATGGCGGCAACGCTCTGGTCTTGATGGAGCGCGCGCGCCGCCGCGGAATCGACGCCCAGATTGAATACGTCGGCGTGGGCGATGCAATCCCCGATGACCTCGATATCTACACCCTCGGCGGGGGAGAGGACGCCGCTCAGGAGCTGGCAGTTGAGACCTTCACGGCCGATTCAGGTCTGAAGCGTGCGGTCGAGGCCGGTCGTCCCCTCCTTGCAATCTGTGCTTCCTTGCAGATCCTTGGCCACTGGTACACGGATGCGCGTAATCGCAAGGTTTCTGGCCTGGGGCTTTTGGATCTCACGACCTTGCCGCAGGGTAAGCGCTCCATCGGCGAACTCGTTGTTCAACCCGAAATTGAGGGGCTGACCGAGCCCTTGACGGGTTTTGAGAACCACGGTGGCGGCAGTCGCCTGGGCCCACTCGCTCGTCCCTTGGGTAGGGTTCTTTTCGGTAACGGTAATTCGACCTTGCCCGCTGATCGTCAAGGCGCTGAGGGCGAAGCTGAACAGTCTCGAGCAATCGACGGTGCTGTCCAGGGTTCGATTATCGCCACGTACCTGCACGGGCCGGTTCTTGCTCGCAATCCGCAGTTGGCTGATTTGCTGCTTGAGCGCGCTTGTGGACACGAGCTTGAGCCCCTTGAAATTCCAGGTGTTGACGAGCTTCGCAAGGAACGCCTAGGTGCGACGATTTCGCGATTGGATCGCGATGGCCGCTGAGGATCAGCCGCGTTTCGGAGCCCGTTCGCCGCAGCGGCAGGATCAATCGCAAGAGAGCGCAGCCCCTTCTTCTCCTTCCTCGGTTCCCTGGGAGCAGTACGGTGAGGTCGTTGCCCCCGCGCGTACCCCGCGCTTTGCTCGCTACGATCCCTCTGCCGAGGCCTCGCCTTCGTCTTCTGCTGACGCGACCTTGCCTGCCGCGCAAGAAAGTGACGATCCTAGCCGGCGACTGCCTCGTGAAGGAGAGTCCGGAAGAATCCGTTTGCGTACCTCGGGTGGGCCGCTGGGCTACGCGCCACCCGCGCAGACGCCTGTTGATCCCTCTTCCGTGCCAACTGCGCCACGTGTGCGTAAGCGTGGAGGCTGGGTCATTCTCCTCGGTATTGTCATGTCCGTTGTATGTGCCCCTGTGCTCTTCTTTGCTATTGCCTTTTCTGGCACGGATTTCTCGGCGATGCAGTCGAGCCTTCGCGAGGTGTCCAATGGTCAAAGCGTGACGGTTGATTCCAGTGGCGGTTACGTCGTGCAGATCACCTCCGGGAGTGCGCAGACGTGTAGCTTGCGGGGCGCTGATGGTAGCGAACATCCGATGCAAGTCACTCTTAATCAGTGGACTGTCTCCGGGCTTACCCCTGGTGAATACACTGTGAGTTGTTCTCCCGACGGCGTGAAGATGGTTGGAATGACGGGCTTTAGTGAGTCTGTGGCCCTGTCGAAGGCTCCCGACGCGATGACGTGGGCGAGCGTTGTTGGAATGCTGGGCTTGAGCGTGATAGGTCTAGGAATCTATCTGCGTCGTACGCATTAAAACTGCTCTTGTGTGGGAGAACGCTGAGCTGGCGTGTTATGCGTCAGATTCAGCGTTCTTCTCTTTTTTGTGAAATGTGCACTCGAATGCTGATTTGCGGAGAAAAATAAAGTTGAGTGGAATAGACTCAAGTTTGTTGACGTTGTGTAAGTCAGAACGAATAAAGCCGCCCATTACGAGCGGCAGGAGGAATGATGACTGAACAATTTACAAGCAAAGCCCAAGAGGCAGTGAGCAGCGCGGTCCAGTCGGCACAGGCCGCTGGGAACCCGCAGGTGGATTCCCTGCACCTCTTGGAAGCACTTCTTGAACAGGGCGAGGGCATTGCCTACTCCCTGCTTCAAGCAATTGGCGCAAACCCGCAGCAAATCGGTGCGCGTACGCGCAATGCGCTGGTGGCACTTCCCTCAACCAGCGGTTCGAGTGTCGCTCAGCCGCAAACTTCACGCGGCCTGATCCAAGTGATTAACGATGCCCGTAAAAGCGCAGACGCTAAGGGAGATGCTTATGTCTCCACCGAGCACCTTCTCATTGCGCTGGCAGCAAATGACGATAGCGCCGGCGAAATCCTGCGCGAAAACGGCGCAACCGCAGATCGCTTGCAGAAGGCTCTGGATGAGCTCCGCCCCGATCCTATTACCAGTGCCGATCCTGAAGGCTCCTTCGAGGCCCTGAAGAAGTATGGCCGCGACCTCACCGAGGTGGCTCGCCAAGGAAAACTGGACCCGGTGATTGGCCGTGATAGCGAAATTCGCCGCGTGATCCAGGTGTTGTCCCGTCGAACCAAGAACAATCCTGTTCTCATCGGTGAACCCGGCGTTGGTAAGACCGCAGTTGTGGAAGGTCTGGCTCAGCGAATCGTCGCCGGCGACGTCCCCGAATCCCTGAAGAACAAGAAGCTCATCGCTCTTGACCTGACAGGGATGGTTGCGGGTGCGAAGTACCGCGGAGAATTCGAGGAACGCCTCAAGGCCGTCCTGAATGAAATCGAACGTTCCGATGGTGAAATCATCACCTTCATCGACGAACTGCACACGGTCGTCGGTGCCGGTGGCGGCTCCGAAGGTGCAATGGACGCGGGCAATATGCTCAAGCCCATGCTGGCCCGCGGCGAGCTTCGCATGGTTGGCGCAACCACTTTGGATGAGTACCGCGAGAACATCGAAAAGGACCCCGCTCTTGAGCGTCGTTTCCAGCAGGTTTTCGTTGGTGAGCCGTCGGTCGAGGACACCGTCGCAATCTTGCGTGGTATCGCCCCCAAGTACGAGGCACACCACAAGATCACCATCTCTGATGGCGCTCTGGTTGCAGCCGCGCAGCTGTCCGACCGCTACATCACCGGCCGTCAGCTTCCCGATAAGGCCATCGACCTGATCGACGAGGCCGCCTCCCGCCTGCGCATGGAACTGGATTCCTCCCCTGAGGAGATCGACGTTCTGCGTCGCCAAGTGGACCGCCTGCGCATGGAAGAGTCCTACCTGACCGAATCTGACCCCGATGGTTTGGACGAGGCCACGGCTGAGCGCCTCGAGAAGCTGCGTGAGGACCTAGCGAACAAGAACGAGGAGCTTTCTGCTCTGACCAGTCGCTGGGAAGCAGAGAAGGCTGGCCACAACCGCGTCGGTGAGCTTCGCGTGCAATTGGATGAATTGCGCACCCAGCTTGAACTTGCAATCCGCGCGGGTCGTTTCGATGAGGCTGGACGCCTCCAAAATGGCGATATTCCCCAGATCGAACGCCAGATTCGCGAAGAGGAAG
>ERZ772978.826-NODE-826-length-11067-cov-274.991_pt1 | contig 11067 bp, 9 predicted proteins | sample MGYA00511675_ERZ772978 | MGnify/ENA primary metagenome ERZ772978 (study PRJEB29015, sample SAMEA2738092) | human oral metagenome | biome: human oral; feature: human-associated habitat; material: saliva | place: China | collected 2156 ... | reverse complement strand
TCGATCAGCTCGCGTGTGTAGTCCTGGACCGGGTTGTTGAACAGCTCGTCCGTCGAGTTGGCCTCGACGAGCTTGCCCTTCTCCATGACGATGACGTCGTCGGCGATCTGGCGGACGACAGCCAGGTCGTGTGTGATGAAGAGGTAGGACAGGCCCAGCTCCGCCTGCAGGTCGTTGAGCAGGTACAGGATCTGATTCTGCACCAGCACGTCCAGGGCGGACACGGCCTCGTCCAGGACGATGACCTCCGGGTTGAGCGCGAGGGCGCGGGCCACGGCCACGCGCTGACGCTGGCCGCCCGACAGCTCGTTCGGGTAGCGGCGCATGGCGCTGCGCGGCAGGGCCACCATGTCGAGCAGCTCGGCGGCGCGGGCGATGCGCAGCTTCTTCGGGTTCAGCTTGCGCTTCTCGGTCGCGGTCAGCTTGCGCTTGCCCTCCGAGGCCTCGACGAGCGTGGTCATCCACTCTTCGGGCTCACGACCGGTCTCTTCGGCGCGCTTGATCTCCTGGACGGCGTACTCGAGGGTGCCGTAGCCGTGAATCTTCAGCGGCTCCTCGATGAGGCGGTAGATCGAGTACATCGGATCCAGCGACCCGTAGGGGTTCTGGAACACCGCCTGGAGACGGCGGCGCAGGCGGAAGAGCTCCGCGCTGGTCATTGTCGAGGTGTCCTGGCCGTCGAAGAAGATTTTTCCGGCGGTGGGCTCGAGGAGCTGCAGGATCATGTTCGCGGCGGTCGACTTGCCGGAGCCGGACTCGCCGACGACCGCGAGGGTCGTGCCGCGGCGCAGCTCGAAGGACACATCGTCGACGGCCAGGAAGGTGTTGTTGCCCTTCTTGGCTCCGCGAATGTCGAACTCCTTGGTGAGGTTTTCGACGCGGATGATGGCGTCCGTGGAGACGGATCCCTTGCCTGCGCCGGTGAGCTCCTCGTCGGTGACCTGGATGCCGCGCTTGTGGGCGGATTCGATGCGGGCCGAGGCCAGGGAGGGCGCGGCGGACACGAGGCGCTTCGTGTAGGGGTGGCGCGGGTACTGGAGGATCTCCAGGGCGGGGCCGGATTCGACGATGCGGCCGCGGTGCATGACGACGAGCTGTTCGGCGCGTTCGGCCGCCAGGCCGAGGTCGTGCGTGATGAACAGGACGGCGGTGCCCATCTCAGCGGTCAGCTTTTCGAGGTGGTCGAGGATGCGGCGCTGGACGGTGACGTCCAGGGCGGAAGTGGGCTCGTCGGCGATCAGCAGTTTGGGGTGCGCGGCCATGCCGATGGCGATGAGGGCGCGCTGACGCATGCCGCCGGAGAACTCGTGCGGGAACTGCTTGGCGCGGCGTTCAGCGTCGGGCAGGCCGGCTTCCTCCAGGAGAGCGGTGACGCGCTCGCCGACCTCGGACTTGGGGACGACGTTGTTGGCGAGCAGCGCTTCCTTGACCTGGTAGCCCACGCGCAGGACGGGGTTCAGGTTGCTCATGGGGTCCTGGGGGACGAGGCCGATGCCGGATCCGCGCAGGGCCACCCATTCGTTGGTGGACAGGTTGGTGATGTCCTGCCCGTCGAACTCGATGGTTCCGCCCGCGACCTTGCCGGTGCCGGGCAGTAGGCCGATGACGGCGGCGGCCGTCGTGGACTTGCCGGAGCCGGACTCGCCGACGATTGCGACGGTCTGGCCGGGGTAGATGGTCAGGTTCGCGCCGCGAACGGCGGGGACGATGCCGGTCGAGGAGGTGAAGGTGACCTCCAGGTCGGTGATCTTGAGCAGGGGCTTCTCGTCGTCGGGGTGGATGGGGGCCGAGGCCGTGGCGGGGGCGACGGCTCGTTCGACGATCTCTTCCATCTCCGTCTCGGAGAGGGGGGTGTTGTTCGTTTCGCTCACTTGCGTGCCTTCGGGTCGAGGGCTTCGCGCACGGCGTCACCCATCATGATGAAGCTGAGGACGGTCAGGGCCAGGGCCGAGGCCGGGTAGAAGAGAACCATGGGGGCGTCGCTCAGCTGGTCCTTGGCCGTGGAGATGTCGGCGCCCCAGGAGACGACCGAGCTGGGCAGGCCGATGCCCATGAAGGACAGGGAGGCCTCGGAGACGATGAAGGTGCCCAGTGCGACGGTCGCGTACACGATGATGGGGGCCATCGAGTTGGGGATGATGTGGTTCATGAGGATGCGCGCGCGGGAGGCGCCGGTGGCGCGGGCCGCGGTGACGAATTCTTCGTTCTTCGCGCTCATGACGGATCCTCGCGTGATACGCGCGATGGAGGTCCAGGCGAAGGCGGACAGGACGACGACGACCATGGCGATGGAGCGCGACTCCTTGAACATCTGCATGAAGACGATGGCTGCCAGGAGCAGGGGGATCGCGAAGAACACGTCGGTGATGCGCGAGAGGAGGGAGTCGAGCCAGCCGCCGAAGTAGCCGGCGAGGGCGCCGATCGTGCCGCCGATGAGGGTGACGGCGATGGTCGTCAGGATGCCGACGGAGACGGAGGCGCGGGCGCCGTAGATGACGCGCGAGTAGATGTCGCAGCCCTGCTTGTCGAAGCCGAAGGGGTGGCTCCACAGCTCGGGGGCGCCGAGGGAGTTGGAGAGCACGCAGTAGCGCGGGTCTTGGCTGGTGAAGAGCCAGGGGAACACCGAGATCATGACCGCGAAGAAGATGATCGTGGCGGCGAACCAGAAGATCGGGCGGCGGCGCAGGCGCTTCCAGGCCTCGCCCCACATGGAGGAGGGGGCGCCCTCGTCGGGGACCGCGTCGACGGCGCCGAGGCCGGTTTCGTCGATGTCGGAGACGTAGTGGTCCTGTCCCGCGCGGGTGCGGGAGATATTGGCGGAGGGGATGAAATCACTCATAGCGGATCCTCGGGTCAAGCACGGCGTAGAGGAGGTCAACGATGAGGTTGGCCAGGATGTACACCAGGACGAGCACGGTCGTGATGGAGACGACGGTGGGGGCTTCACCCAGACGGATGGCCTGCCAGAGCGTGCCGCCGACGCCGTTGATGTTGAAGATGCCCTCGGTGATGATGGCGCCGCCCATGAGGGCGCCGAGGTCGCCGCCGAGGAAGGTGGCGACAGGGATGAGGGAGTTACGCAGGATGTGGCGCGTCATGACGGCGCTGTTGGCCAGGCCCTTGGCGCGGGCGGTGCGCACGTAGTCGGCGGAGACGTTCTCGGAGACGGACTGGCGGGTAAGTCGGATGACGTATGCCAGGGAGACACCGCCGAGGACCATGGCTGGCATGGTCAGTGATGCCATGTTGACCGAGGCGCTGGCTGTGACCGGGAGGACCCCGAGTTTGAAGCCGAGGAGGAACTGGAGGACGAAGCCCAGGACGAAGGTGGGCACCGAGATCAGCAGGAGCGAGAATACGAGGATCGTCGAGTCGAACCAGCCGCCGCGGCGCACGCCGGCGATGACGCCCAGGGTGATGCCAAAGATGGATTCGATGGAGAGGGCGTAGATGGCCAGGGCGATCGTGGTGGGGAAGGCTCGCGCCATGACGTCGATGACGGGCTGCTGGTTGAAGGACTTGCCGAAGTCGAGGGTGAAGACACCCTTGAGGTAGAGCAGGTACTGCATCCAGAAGGGCTGGTCGAGGTGGTATTCGGCGCGGATCTGAGCGGCGGCCGCCTCGGTGAGGCCGCGGTCGCCACCGAGGGCGGCAACGGGGTCACCTGGCATCAGGTAGACCATCGCGAAGATCAGAAAGGTGGCTCCGAAGAAGACCGGGATGGTCTGGAGGAGTCGCCGTCCGATGTAGCGGAGCATGGGCAATCCTTTAGATTCGTGTCGAGGGATGGGCGCGGTGCCGTTCCCGTTCGTGCGCCCCGCTGGGGGCGGGGCTGCCTTTATGTCCCATCATAGGGTAAAGAATGTGCAAATGAGGCGTGGGGGGCGTGATGTGGCCCGAGGATCAGTGCTTTTCCCGTGTTCGTGGGCGAAAGTGTGGCCCACATTGCGGGCGGCTCCTGCGGGGTGAGCACCTCACGGGGGCGCGGGCAGGCGACATATGCCGGTCTGATCGTGTTTGTCAGGTCGGGGTGCGCCGAGGGGGTGGGCGGCCGGTGCCGCCCACCCCCTCAGGTGAGGAGAGTTCCTAGGAACTCACTTGCTCGCGTTCTTGGTGATCTGGGTGAGCACGGGCTGACCCCTCCAGTCGAAGGTCACGTTGGTCACGTTCTTGGACCAAGCGCCGTTGACGTTGTAGTACCACAGCGGGATGACGGGCAGATCCTGCAGGAGGATCTCCTGGGCCTGCTGCATGGCCGTCGTGGCTTCCTCGGCGTTGGCGGCGCCCGCCGCCTTGGTGATCAGGGCGTCGAACTCGGGGTTGGAGTACTCACCCTTGTTCGAGGCGGCCTTGGTCACGTACAGGGGCTGCAGGAAGTTGTAGATCGACGGGTAGTCGCCCTGCCAGCCGGAGCGGAAGGCCGCGCCGATGGTCTGGTCATCTTCCTGCTGGAGCAGGGTCTTGAAGTCGACGATCGCCTTGCCCTGGGCGTCGATGTTCAGCGTGTTCTTGATGGAGTTGGCGGCAGCGTCCACCCAATCCTTGTGGCCGCCGTCGGAGTTGTAGGCGATCTCGAAGGTGCCGTCCCACGGGGCGATGGCGTCAGCCTGGGCCCACAGTTCCTTAGCCTTGGTCTCGTTGTAGGTCAGGACATCGGAGCCGGTCAGGGACTGGGAGTAGCCCGGAAGGGTGGGGGCGGTGAAGTCCTTGGCCGGGGTGCGCGCGCCGGCGTAGATCGTCGAGGTGATCTCGTCGCGGTTGATGGCCATCGAGATGGCCTGGCGGCGCAGCTTGCCTTCCTCGCCCTTGAAGTGGTCAAGGTACTGCGGGATGGTCAGCGTCATGATGCCGGCGTAGGGCTCGTTGACGGAGGTGTCCGCGAAGGTCTGCTGGTAGGAGGCCATGGCGGAGGGGGGAACGGCGTCGAGGACGTCGACGTTACCGGCCTTGAGGTCGTTGTAGGCGGCATCCATCGAGTTGTAGAAGACGAAGGTCACGCCGTCGTTCTGGGGCTTCTCGTCGCCGACGTAGTTCTCGTTGGGAACGAGGGTGATCTTGACGTTGTGCTCCCAAGCGTCGTCGGAGGCCAGCTTGTAGGGGCCGTTGCCGACGGGGACCTGACCGCCCTTCTCCGGGTCGTCCAGCGTCGAGTCGGGAAGCGGCGCGTAGGCGGAGTAGCCCAGGCGGGTGATGAGGTCGTAGGCGGGGTTCTTCAGCTTGATCGTGAAGGTGTAGTCGTCAACGACCTGGACGCCGGTCAGCTCGCCGACGCCTTCCTCATTGGTGCCGTCGAAGGAGTCGAAGAAGGAGGCCTGCTTCTGGCTCTGGGAGGTGACGAGGTTCCAGGCTCGGGTGAAGTTCTCGGCCTTGACGGGGGTGCCGTCGGAGAACTTGCGGTCCTGGTGGAGCTTGACGGTCCACAGGGTGTTGTCTTCGTTGGGCTCGATGGACTCGGCGACGTCGAGGACGGCCGTGCCGTCGGCCTCGTAGCGGACGAGCTGGCTGAACATCGCGGTGAGGATGCGGCCGCCGCCGGTCTCAGAGGTCTGGCCGGGCAGCAGAGCGTTCTGCGGCTCGGAGCCGTTGAGGACGATACCGTTGTTGTTGTTGTTGGTGGTGGTGGTGGCGGCGGATCCGCCGCCACCGGCGCAGGCGGTCAGCGCGAGCGCAGCCGCCGCGGGAATGGCGAGCCATGCCTTCTTCAGGTTCATGGTTACTACCTCCTGGTTGATGGACGGGACCGGTGGGCTATGCCCGTGGTCATGTCTTCGAGGGTAGCCCGTCGTGCGTGGAAGTATCCGGACGTGTCCATCATGTGCGCATTACATTTTGATTACGAATGTAAAAAGTAGGTCAAATAATGGTGTGGGTCACATAAAACGGCGCGGTTGTGCCCATGTTCACACGCGACGAGGCCGGGGCGCGGAACGCGAACACGCTCCCCAGCCCCGGCCTCGTCCCACGCGGGTGTTCTCAGGACAGCAAACCCTTGGAGGACAGCCACTCCCGGGCAATCTGCGACGCCGACCGCTGCTCCTGCGTGGACGCGCGGTTCATCTCCACCAGATCCGCGGGCTCAAGCGCGGCGCTCACGCGGTTGATGACGGCAGCCGCCTCATCGCCCACGCGAGCCGACGCCAGGGGGACGACGTGCGAGGCCAGGAACAGGCCCTGCGGATCCGCCAGGACCGTCAGAGTGCCGTCCGCCAGCGCCGGATCCGAGGAGTAGATGTTCGCCAGCTGAATGTCCCCGTCCCTCAGCGCCTTGACCGTGAGCGGACCGCCCGAATCCTCGATCGGCGTGAAGGACACCGTCACGCCGTAGGCCTGCGACAAGCCAGCCGGGCCATACGGGCGAGTCTCAAGCTCCGAGTTCCCGCCCAGGATCAGCGGCCCCGCGCCGGCCAGGTCGCCGATCGAGGCCAGCGAATGCTCCGCGGCGAAGTCGGCCGTCACCACGTAGGAATCCTGGTCGGTCGCCGGCGCCTGGTCGAGGGCGCGCAGCCCCTGCGGAAGGGCGGCGGTCAGCGCCGCGTACACCTCATCCGAGGATCGCGCGGACGCCTCGGAATCCAGGTATTGCAACAGGTTACCCGTGTACTCGGGGAACACGTCGATCGAGCCGGCCTCGAGCTCGGGCATGTAGACCTCGCGCTGACCGATACGCATCTGTCGATCCACCGTGTACCCGGCGCCCTCCAGGGCCTGCGCGTAGACCTCGGCGATGATCTCGTTCGAGTAGTAATCCTGTGAGCCCACGACGATCGTGGACGAGGCCGTGGCGCCTCCGTCGACGGTCTGCGCCGACCCGCAGGCGGCCAGGACCAGGGCGGACACGGCGGCGGCCGCGAGCGTGATCATCGAGCGTTTCATAGTGACTCCTTGAGTGAATTGTTCCCCGCGTCAACGCGCGAGTGAGTGCGGGCGCGCAGCGCGCGGCTCACGGCCGCCAGCGCAGCATCCGCGAGAAGAGCGAGCGCGACGACGACGATCGCGCCGCCGATCATCTGCGCGTAGTCGCGGGTCTTCAACCCCGCGTAGAGGAAGCGGCCCAGGCCATAGTTAGCCGTGTAGGCCGCCAGGGTGGTCGTCGCGATCACCTGCAGGGTCGCCGAGCGCACACCGGCCGCGACGAGGCCCGCCGCGTGGGGCGCCTCGACACCCACAAGAATCTGGCGCTCAGTCAACCCCATCGCGCGGGCGGCATCCACCGTCGCACGCGGCGTCGAGGCGATCCCCGAATACGTCGCCGACAGCAGCGGCGGGACCGCGAGCACCAGAAGCGCCAGCGTCGGAGCCGCCAGGCCGATGCCCAGCCACAGGCCCGCGAGCGTCAGCACGCCCAGGGTGGGGACCGCCCGGGCTCCGCCCGTCGCACCCACCAGCCACCGGCCCCTGCCCGTGTGCCCGATCCACGTGCCCAGCGGCAGAGCAACGAGCGTCGCAAGCGCGACGATGAGGAGGGTCAAGCCCAGGTGCTCGGCGCTCCGGGCAAGGATCCCCGACTCGCCCACCCAACTCGCCGGGGTCGCAAGCCACCTCAGGGCTTCCCAGAGAATGCTCACGCCGTCCCCCTCCTCGCCCACGGGGTCAGCGCCCAGCCGATCCCCTGCACGGCCGCGTCCACCACGAGCGCCAGGAGCACCGTCGCGACCAGGCCGGCCACGACCTCGGCCGTGATGCCGCGCTGAAAACCGTCCGTGAACAGCGTGCCCAGCGAGCGCACCCCGATAAACGCGCCCACCGTCACGAGCGACACCGTGGACGTGGCCACCACGCGCGTCCCCGCGATGATGACCGGTGTGGCGAGGGGCAGCTCGACCTCCACGAAGCGACGCGGCAGCGAGTAGCCGCACGCGTTCGCCGCCCGCAGGGTCGCGCCCGGGATCGCGCGGAAACCCTCAGCCGCCTGGCGCACCAGGACGGCCACGCCGTACAAGGTGAGTACCGCGATCATGTTCGCGCTCGAGCGCAGCGCCACCCCGATGATCACCGGCACCACCACCAGGAGAGGCAGTGACGGCACCGCGTACAGGGCCGACAGGGCCGACAGGACCCAGCCGCCCCGGCGCGAAAACGCCGCCCAGCGGGCGATTGGCACCGAGAGCGCGACCGAGAGCGCGATCGCCGGCAGGGCGATCCACAGGTGCTCGGCGGTCAGCTCGCCGATCAGCGCCAGGTTCGAGGACAGCCAGCTCATCGGCGCACTCCGGCGGGACCGGCGCCTCCGCGCGGCGCGGGCGAGGGAGCCGTGGCCTCGTCCCCTCCCTGCTCACGCGTGCCCTGCGTGAGCGTGCCCACCGGGGTTCCCGCCTCGTCCACGACCAGGCCGTGGGAGCCCGTCACGCGCACCGGGCGCGCCGCGCGCGAGGCCCCCACGAAGTCGGCGACGAACGCGCAGGCCGGGGAGGTGAGCAGATCGAGCGGGCGACCCGCCTGCTCGATGTGCCCGCCCGTGGAGAGGACGGCGACCTGGTCGCCCAGGGTGAAGGCCTCGTCCACGTCGTGCGTCACGAACAGGATCGTCGTACCCAGCGAGCGCTGAATCTCCTTCAGTTCCCGCTGCAGATCCGCGCGCACGAGCGGGTCGAGCGCCCCGAAAGGCTCATCCATCAGCAGGATGTCCGCGCGGTTCGCCAGCGCCCGCGCGACCCCCACGCGCTGACGCTGCCCGCCCGACAACTCGGAGGGGTAGCGATCGGCCATCTGCGTGTCCAGGCCCACCAGACCCAGGAGCTCGAGGGCGCGCTCGCGGGACTCCTTCTTGCCGGCACCCTCCAGGCGCGGCACGGTCGCGACGTTGTCCGCGACCGTGCGGTGCGGGAACAGGCCGCCTTCCTGCAGGACGTAGCCGATCGAGCGGCGCAGGCGCACCGGGTCCTCGTCCGCGACGTTGGCGCCGCGCACGAAGACCGCGCCCGAGGTCGGGGTGACCATCGCGTTCACCATGCGCATGAGGGTCGTCTTTCCGCAGCCCGAGGTTCCCAGGAGGACCGTCGTCGAGCCGCGCTCGACGTGGAGGGAAAAGTCCTCGACGGCCCTCGTTCCGCCCGGGTAGGTCTTCGAGACGTGGTCGAAGCGGATCATGCGCGCCCCTTCCCGCATCCCTGCACGTTTCCTGCAGTTGGGTCCGCGGCCTCGTCAATGAGGGCGAGCGCGTGGGCGAGGTGTTCGCGCTGGCCCGGGGAGAGGGGTGCGAGGAGTCGTTCCTGCTCGGCGGTGACGATGGCCTCGGCGCTGGCGAGGTGGGTCATGCCCGTGTCGGTGACCGTCAGGATCGTGGCGCGGCGGTCGTGCTCGCACGGCGTCCGATGGAGCAGGCCGACGCGGTGCAGGCGGTCGACCAGGCGTGAGGCGGCGCCCACCGTGATGCCCTGGCTCGCGGCCACCTCCTGGATGCGGCAGGCGGGGGTGTCGCGCACGGTGCGCAGGACCAGGAAACGGCCCAGTGACAGGGGGTTGTTCGCCTTGCAGAGCGCGGATTCAACCGCGTTCCAGGCGCGTAGTTCTGCACTCACGAGGGCAGAAAACAGCGATGATGCATCCGTTGCCATGGTCGACACATTACGTGGAAATAAGTGATATGTATAGTGAGTGTGAGGGGAGACTCGTTGATGCTTTCGCGAAATCGGTTGCTACTGTGTGCTCGTCGAAAGGCTCTCGAACCGTGTGTGGGGTGTGGTTGGCGGGCCCCGTGCGGTGCTACAGTGCGTGGTGTCGGCGACTGACAGCGTCGTGCCCCTCGCTTCGTGCACGGGGGTCCCAGTGGCGGGTGAGTTTTCTTGGTGCGTCACGCGTCTATCAATGAGGAGTGTCAACGGTGCGACAACGTCTCTACTCTCTGCTGAGCGGCGAAGACGGCGCGGCACTGTGGTACGGCCGCATCATGACCGTGCTCATTATCGCCAGCCTCCTTCCCCTGTGTTTCAAGGAATCCAGCCCCATCCTCGAAACGATCGAGTACGCGTGCGTCCTCGTGTTCATCGTCGACTACCTGGCCCGCTGGGCGACGGCGGACCTGAAGCTACGCAAAGGCGCGTTGTCGTTCCTGATCTACCCCTTCACGCCGATGGCGATCATCGACCTGGCGTCGATCCTGCCCGTCTTCAACGCCTTCAACGACGCGCTGCGCACGCTGCGAGTCCTGCGTCTGTTCCGTGCGCTCCGTGCCTTCAAGCTCATCCGCTACTCGAAGAGCGCCTCCGCCATCGCCGCCGTGTTCGAGAAGCAAAGGGAGGCACTGCTGGCCGTCCTCTGCCTGGCGATCGGCTACATCCTCGTCAGCGCCCTCGTCATTTTCAACGTTGAGCCGGACACCTTCAACACCTTCTTCGACGCCGTCTACTGGGCGGTCGTCTCCCTGACGACCGTCGGCTACGGCGACCTCTACCCCTCCTCCGACGTGGGGCGCACCATCGCCATGATCTCCTCGCTCATGGGCGTCGCCGTCGTCGCCTTGCCCTCGGGCATCATCACGGCGGGCCTGCTCGACGAGCTGCGCGGTGGCGGGGCGAGCGATGAATCCTAGGTGGTCTTCATGATCGCAACCTGTGAGGGAACACTCGTTGATCATGCGGTGATCGCTGCGCTGCGTCTTGGCTGATCTGCACTTGTCAGGAGTAGGTTGGTACCCGCTCTCATGGCTTATCGACGAAAGAGGCTTCATGCTCCTCGTCGGAATGATCGCAGCCTTCCTGGCCGCCGCCCTCCTCTGAAAACCCGCACGTAATTCTCACTCGGTCACTTTGTAGGTGCGCCTAAAAACGTTGGAATTCCGGGCATTGCGCTGACGCGATATGTCAGGCGCCCGGGGAATTACGTGCGAAATTATGGGGACGGACGAGGCCGGGGCCCGACCCACCCCTCACCGTGCGGTGAGAAAGCGACCAGGCCCCGGCCTCGTCAATGAAAGCGTCAGATCAGGCGTCAGCCTGCGGCGCGGGGGAGCGGTGGCGCTTCGAGTACGCCTCGCCCTCCAGCTCCGAACCCGACGGCGCCGACGCGGGCGACGCCGCCTCCAGGTTCGTGCCGCGCAGCTTCGAAATCAGGCGCATGCCGTGGTAGATC
>ERZ772978.822-NODE-822-length-11147-cov-5.92806_pt1 | contig 11147 bp, 8 predicted proteins | sample MGYA00511675_ERZ772978 | MGnify/ENA primary metagenome ERZ772978 (study PRJEB29015, sample SAMEA2738092) | human oral metagenome | biome: human oral; feature: human-associated habitat; material: saliva | place: China | collected 2156 ... | reverse complement strand
TTTTAAATGATATAATAAAGGCTTTGGATATAGCAGGCGAAGTTCAAGAAAACAAATAAATCAGCTTTTTGTTTCCTAAAGGTTTATTCGTTTGGGATTTTATATAAACCATCTACGTGAATAAAATCCTTTTACTCTTCTTCATTCACCCCTTCAAAATCCGCACCAGCTTCAACGCCGAGTCCCGCCAGGAATAGCGTGAAGCGTCCTGCAGGCCTTCGAGGATGACGCGGTCGCGTACCGTTTCGTCTTCGAGGGAACGGATCGCCTCAATCCAGGCGCGGGCATCTGCCTGCGGGTCTTCAGTTACCGGTGCAAAAACAGCGTGCGGGGCGATCTCGCGGAAAATATCGATATCGCTAATCACGGTGGGACAGCCTGCAGCCTGAGCCTCCACCACGGGCAGCCCATACCCCTCGGCTCGTGAAGCCGTCACCAGTGCGTGCGCAGACTCTAACAGTTCCGCATACTCCTCATCGGAAACCCCGTTGTGCACCACCACGTTCGAGCCTGCCACCAGAGGAGAGAGCATCCCCTGTTCTTCGAGCTCGTTGCGGCGCGCATCCGGCATCTTTGACAGCAAATGCAGTGTATACCCCGGTAGCTCACGCATGGCGTACAGCAGAGTCTCCACATTCTTATACGGCATGAACGAGCCCATATATACCAGATGCCTGCTCGCGCCCTCGGCCCGTGACTTTGCACGGCGCAGAGCCTCATCCTCGCTCACCACAGACCCCGGCTGCGGGGCGTTCGGCACCACGTGCAGCGGCTTCTCCGTCAACCGGTGCTCACGAATCAACCGCGCTGTAGATTCCGAAACCGTCACCACGGCATCTGCCCGGTTCAGCAGCATGCGCTGCGGTGTATAGCTCTTATGGAACAGCCGCCACCCAGCACGCACCGGTGCAGGCAAAAACCCCGGAGGGGTCGGGTGCGCATAATAAATCAGGTCATGCAGGGTCAGCACCAGCTTGAACTTACGCCCCACCGAACCGATCGTCTGCATAGGTGAGAACACCACATCCGGCTTGTACTTATTGAGCTGAAGAGCCGCAGTCGGTTCTAAGGGGCCGGTCGGCGAACAAATCTTCACATGCGGTAAATCCGGGAGCATCTGCAGCTGGCGTTCATCACTAACCACCATTACCAACTGCAGATCAGTAACCTCGGGAGCACCGGAATCCATCAAATCCTTCAACGCGCCCAAGAGTGAAGCGGTATACCGGCTAATGCCGTCGTGAAAGCCAATGCGTGTATAACGGGCGTCAACCATAAGTTTCATAGGATTCTCCTCGGGATTACACCGTAAAATCTTCGTGCGTAAATTCTGCAATCAAACCCGCAGCCAATGTAGGCGTCTCATAATGAATCAAATGCCCAACCTCAGGAATTATCTCAAAACGTTCGCCGGGGGAGTGCGGGCGCCCCTTAAGCGCGGCAAACATGGCGCGTGCCGTCTGTGGGGTACCCAAATCATCGTCTTCGGCAACAAGCATCTGCACGGGAACCTGAATCTGCGGGGCAAACTCGGCGGCGGTTGCCGAAATCGAAACCTCATACGCCTGCAAAACGCCCTTACGCGATCCGAAAGACCCAAAATATGCGGCATGCTGGTTATTGATAAAGCGGCGCATGGCGGGTTCGCGGGTGCGCATCATCAGCTCGCTCGTCACACGGGTAATCAGTTGTGAACGCAGCAATGGATAACCAATTTTTTCGGGAAGCGCCGCGCCCACGCGATAATAAAACGATGCCGCCCGCGAAGCAATCTTCTGTGACCCTTCGAGTGCGGGCTCGCTAATGGGGTTAATGAGCGTTAGGCGGTCAAGTCCGTGCGGATATTCGGCGGCATAAGCGGCGGTTACGATAGATCCAAACGAGTGTCCTACCACGTGAATATCAGAGCCATCAGGGCATGCAGGGTTTATCTGCCCAATAAGCGCGTGCAACCATGCGGTATAGCCCTGTAAAGAAACAGTCATGGGCAGGTCTTCTGAACGCCCGAAACCTGGCAGGTCGGGGCTGATAATACTAGCTTCGGGTAAGAGTTTCAGAAGCCTGTTCGCAATAATCTCAAGCCCGTGATGATCGCCGCGGAACCCGTGAATCAGCAGGATTTTCGGAGAGCTTTCGACAGGAAAAACGCCGGTGTTCATGCCCGCACCATACTGCCAATACCGTGTAGTTGCCCCAAGCAGCTCTATTTCAAATCTGGTGCCCGGGATGAGTGCCCCCGGCACACCTTCAAGAACGGTACTGGGTGATGTCACGGCGGGTGCCTTTCGTGTGTTGCGGGCTCGGTCACTGTAAATCCCTGCGGGAGATTCACGGAGGGCGTGCGTAAACCGGCTTACACACGCAATGAGTTCTCTCAGTGTACGTGGAATTTCTGTGTAGGTGCTGGAGATTTAGATGAAAAGTCAAACAATATTCAGGGTTTTTCGTCGTGTACGGCTAAAAATGGTTTATACGCGCAGGGGTAAATCGGACGGAAACGAAGGCGAAGGGGGCGCGGGCGGTGAGGCGCATCCACGATATGAAACGGGAACTCGTGAGTTTATGAATACATCAAGAAACCTTTGTGGGTACACGCTAGAATAGGTTGGTTAGCGAAAATCAAACGTCAAAGGAATCGTAGTGTCTGCTGAGGTAGAGACCGAACGCACCGAGAATGCGTATGACTTCCGTGCACAGGAAGCGAAATGGCGCCCCTACTGGGAAGAAACGGGTGTCTTCAAGCCAACCGGCAACGCCGCGAAAGGTCGCCGCTATGTGCTAGACATGTTTCCGTACCCCTCAGGTGACCTGCATATGGGCCACGCAGAAGCGTTTGCTATTGGAGATATGAATGCCCGCTACTACAAGCAGTGCGGCTACGATGTTCTGCACCCTATCGGTTGGGATTCCTTCGGTTTGCCCGCAGAAAACGCGGCTATCAAGAACGGTACCCACCCAAAAGAGTGGACCTACAAGAATATTGACACGCAGGCAGAATCTTTCAAACGCTACGCTATCGCCGTGGACTGGGATCGACGCCTGCACACCTCGGATCCCGAATACTACAAGTGGACCCAGTGGCTTTTTGAGCAGTTCTATAAGAAGGGCTTGGCCTACCGCAAAGACTCGATGGTTAACTGGTGCCCCAAAGATCAGACCGTGCTCGCGAACGAACAGGTGGTTAATGGCGCTTGCGAACGATGCGGCACCACGGTTACTAAGAAGTCGCTAAATCAGTGGTACTTCAAGATTACTGACTACGCCCAGCAGCTTCTTGACGATATGGAGCAGCTTGAGGGCAAATGGCCCGAACGTGTTCTGCTGATGCAGCGGAACTGGATTGGGCGTTCCGAAGGTGCTGAGGTTCGCTTCGAGATTGAGGCTACCGAGGCGCAGCCTGCCGAATCCTTCACGGTCTTCACCACCCGCCCTGATACCCTCTACGGTTCAACCTTTATTGTTGTTGCCGCTGACTCGACCTTTGCCGAGAAGATTGTGGCACCCGAACAGGCACAGGCGCTAGAGGACTACCGCGAGCAGATTAAGGCGCTCAGCGATATTGACCGCCAGTCTTCCGAACGTGAGAAGACCGGTATGTTTACTGGGCGTTACGCAATTAACCCGCTGAATGGTGCAAAGCTGCCGGTGTGGGCTTCCGATTATGTGCTTGCCGATTATGGTACCGGCGCTATTATGGCGGTGCCCGCGCACGATCAGCGTGACCTTGACTTCGCCAAGAAATTTGACCTGCCGATCGTGACGGTGCTCGATGTTGAGGGCGAGGAAGACCCTGCCGAGTCGGGTATCGCCACTGCAGGCGATGGGGTACTCATTAACTCCGGTGAGTTAACCGGACTTCCTAAGGCAGAAGCTATTGCGAAGGCTACCGAGCTGGTTGAGGCTGCCGGCACCGGCGAAGGTAAGGTTATTTACCGCCTGCGCGACTGGTTGCTCTCGCGCCAGCGTTTCTGGGGCACACCTATTCCCGTGATTCACTGTGAAGACTGCGGCGAAGTACTGGTTCCTGAAGAACAGCTGCCGGTTCTGCTCCCAGATAATCTGCGCGGTGAACAGTTAGCCCCCAAGGGACAGTCACCCCTTGCTGCCGCCGATGATTGGGCTATAGTTCCCTGCCCACAGTGCGGTAAAAGCGCCCGCCGCGATTCCGACACTATGGATACCTTCGTGGATTCTTCCTGGTACTTCCTGCGCTATGTTTCACCCCGTTATGCCGAAGGCCCCTTCGACCCGCAGGCGATCAGGGAATGGGGCGCGGTCGATATGTACGTGGGCGGTGTGGAACATGCGATTCTGCACCTGCTGTATGCACGTTTCTTCACGAAAGTTATTCGTGATTTGGGGCTGATTAAGCACGGCGAGCCGTTCAAAGCTCTCATGAATCAGGGGCAGGTTCTCAACGGCGGTAAGGCCATGTCGAAGTCGCTCGGCAACGGCGTAAACCTGGGTGAGCAGCTTGATACGTTCGGTGTGGATGCAGTGCGCACCACCATGATCTTTGCTTCGCCGCCCGAAGATGATGTGGACTGGGCAGATGTTTCGCCCGCCGGTTCGCAGAAGTTTTTAGCGCGCGCATGGCGTGTTGCTCAAGACGTTACTTCCGAACCTGGCGTGGATGCGGCATCCGGCGATGCGAACCTGCACAAGCTGGTGGCGCGTACCGTACACGATGTGAAACAGCTTCTTGACTCGGGTAAGTTCAACGTGGTGGTCGCCAAGACTATGGAGCTGGTGAATGCTACCCGTAAGGCTATCGATTCGGGCCCTGGGGGAGCGGACCCTGCGGTGCGCGAAGCCGCCGAAACTATTGCGATCTTGTTGTCACTCTACGCGCCGTACACCGCCGAAGACATGTGGCACGCGCTGGGACACGATAACCCGGTGCTGACCGCAGGTTTCCCGCAGGTAGATGAATCCCTGCTCGTGGATGATACCGTCACCGCAATCGTGCAGATCAAGGGCAAAGTGAAGGCGCGCCTTGAGGTATCAAAGGATATTTCTGAAGCTGAGCTTGAAAAACAAGCCCTGGAGGATGAGACTATCGCGAAGCTGGTGGAAGGCTCGGAAATCCGTAAGGTGATTGTGCGAGCCCCCAAACTGGTGAATATCGTCATCTAGTGTTTTCAGAACGTTGATGCGGTGCCGCCGGAAGAAAACTTTTCGGGTTTTTCTTCCGGCGGCACCATTCTTTTTAGCTATGATGAGAAAGTCGGTTATCGCAAATCGCCATATTTTTAAGATTCAGGAGGTATCTTATGGGACGCATCGCCGTCGTGACAGACTCAGCCGCTGCTATTACCCCTGAAATTCTTAAAGAGCGGCAAGAACGCGGTGGGTTTGCTGTGGTACCCATGCCGGTATCCGTTCAAGAGACGCCCTCACGTGCAGGAATCAGGGGCACCCGAGCCGAGACGAATACCCGCGATTTAACCGGTCTTAGCCCCGAGGAAATTGACGAAGCCATTTTAATGGCGCATGTTCTCGGAAATACGATCCATACCTCCGGTCCAGCCCCCGGTGTCTTTGCCGATACCTACGATACCCTCGTTGATGAAGGGTACGAGCATATTCTGTCGATACATCTCTCGGGAGAACTCTCTGGAACCGTTGAGTCGGCGCGAGTGGGTGCGCAGCTTTCTAAAGCGCGAGTGACCGTACTTGATTCCCGCACCGTCGCCGGAGCCTATGGGCACGCGGCGCTGCGTGCCCATGATGTAGCCGATATTTGCGATAGTCCTGAGGAGCTTGCCGAGGTAGTTACCGGTATATGCGCCGAGACCGACATTTATTTCTACATTCCTACTCTCGATGCGCTTCGTCGCGGGGGCCGTGTCTCGCCCGCGTTGGCGATGGTTGGGCAGATGTTCCAGATCAAGCCTATCGGCACGGTCGCGGATGGAAAACTGACCTATGTTGAGCGCCCCCGTACCGCAACGCGCGCGAAAGAACGCCTCACGCAGATTATTCGTGACGTTTGTACCAAGCACCAATCGGTAAAAAAGCATCCTGCAGCTGCGGCTGCGCAGCACGACGTACGACCAACCGGTCACGTGGTAGCGCTTCACCATATGGGTAACCTTGCGGAGGCTAAAGCCTTGCAAGATTCGTTGGGTGCCTTCGCTTCGGATGCGGTTCTTAGCTCTCTCCCGCCCGTATTAGCGGCACATTCCGGACTGGGTGCACTTGCCGCTGTCATCTATTAGCCATGCGATGTGAGAATGTCATTTTTCTTTGTGTAGCCGCTAAAATTACCCGATTCACCCGCAAAAATTGGCGCAATCCCTGTGGATAGCCGGTTTTTGTGTCCCGCTCGGATAGTTATCCACAGAATATAGGAACCGCCCGGCGGGGGCATAAGCACGCGGCTAGGCTTGCACTATGACCCGCGATAACGCCCACCAAGCATTTCACCCACTAAGCTCTTCTATGCAGACGCTACCCGAAAGAGCTGAGACGTCGGTACCAGCACAGGAAGCTCAGGCAGAGAAGCAAAGCCCCTATGGGATCTGGGATGACGAGCCCACAGAACGCCTTATGCCGCATGATGATTTTGCGGAAGGGTCTGCTTCTTCTGCCTCGGTGGGGAAGAGCTCACGAAGACTCTACTCAGATTCTTACGAACAAACCGTGTATGAGCAGCATGAGTCGGCATCTGAACAGCTTTTAAGACGAGCTAGACAACGCGCCACTCATAGCACCGAACCAGACGATTTGACGGAAAGCTACTACGAGGGCACACAGCAGCAGATCTCCGCGGTAAAACCTGCGCACAACCCTGCCAATGAACAGCACGGCGAGCACACTACTCACGTTATTGCACAGCGCGAGAATATGCCCGAAGAGCTCATTCAGGATGAATGGGACGAATGGGAAACACCAGCGAAAACCCGTGCTTTTCGGTGGAAGGTTCCGCCCTATGCCGTCTTCGTTTTAGCCTTGGGCGTTCTGGGAATTATTCTCTGGGGGTTGCTAGGATTTACGCCCACTCCGCAAGCAAACGAAGAGTCTACCAGTAGCGCCCAGGTGGCGGCGCCAGGGGCTAGCTCATCCGTAATTCCGAGTGCCACCCCTTCGGATTCATCTGCGCAGAATAAGGTTCCGAATAAGAATGGCACTATTCGAGTGCATATAGCTGGAGCAGTCAAAACTCCTGGCGTGCAAACGCTCCCTGCTGATGCCCGCGCCATTGATGCCCTTGAAGCCGCAGGAGGCGCAACCCCGGATGCCGACCTCAACCGGGTGAACCTCGCGGGCAGCCTTAGCGACGGCACACAGCTTTACATCCCCAAGACAGGGGAGACCGCTGCACCGGCACTTGCCGCACCAGCCGGAGGAAACAGTGCTTCACCCAACGGTTCTCCGGGAACCGCGCAAAATCCTGCGGCACCGAAATCTTCTGCGGGCACTGGGCAGCAGGGCGCACCGGGTTCTCCTATCAACCTAAATACTGCGACTGCTGAGCAACTGCAGACTTTGCCGCGCATTGGTCCTTCTCTAGCCGCCCGCATTATTTCTTGGCGTGATGCTCACGGAGGCTTCAAAAGTGTTGATGAGCTGGATGCAGTACCTGGCATCGGTCCCTCTCTCATGAGTTCGCTGCGCCCGCTCGTCACAGTCTAAATCCGTTAGCGTCAAACAATATAGGTAATGAGCCGCATCATGAGTTTTCTGCACATTCCGCCTAAGCTCAAACCATATCTCACCCGAAATTTCGCCCGTACTGAGTGGATGCGCTATCGCTGCGACCATAACCGCGAATGGTTTCGCGCTGTCAGTGCCATTATTCACCTTGATATACGGCTTATAGTCTCGGCGGTCGTACTCTGGATTTTCACGCTGGCCGCCATGTATCACGGTACTTTTCAGCCCTATAAATACTGCGTTTTAGTGGCTATTAGCCTGCTCGGAATAATCACCATAACGCTCAATACCTTCTATGGACGCAAAATCGCCCATATTCTTTGTCCTATCCTCGGGCAGTTCATGTTCATTATGCTCTTGGTGACTCTGCAAGCTGTCCTGCTCATGCTGACCGGAACGGACTCCAGCCGCACGACCTTAAGAGATGCCGAAGGAACCTCGTTACGTATAACCGGAGTCATCAGGGAAATACGCCCTCTTGACTCGCATACGAATATGATCATTCTCAGCACCGAAACGGCTCAATACCGTAATCTTCGAGCACCAATTCATGAAGATATTCGTATTTACAGCAACACCCAAAAACAGCAGCTTAACCCCGGAACCCGGGTTAACGCGCTCGGAACCCTTGAGAATAAAGGCACCACCGCATTCCTCAAAAGTGCAAGCATATTCCCTCAACCGAACCAAAATCTTGAGCACACACGCGCCCTAAACACTAGGATGCGCGATTACGCCCGCCGACACCTCGATGCCGAAACCACGGCGTTACTTCTAGGTACCGCCTATGGCGATGACTCCGCGATGCCCAACACCAGTAAGGAAAACTATAAGCTTAGCGGGCTCAGTCACCTTACCGCAGTCTCTGGAGCAAATATCGCCATCATTTTCATGGCTGGCTACCGTTTTGGAATTCTCGTGCGCGTTCCACGCCGCCTTATGATCGGAATGGGTATTACCGCCGTTGTTCTCTACTCCACGATTCTCACCTTTGAGGGATCCGTAATCCGCTCTATTCTCATGGGGTCACTGGGAGCTTTGGCGATGCTCCGCGGCACCGGGAGAAATACTCTTAGCGCGCTCGCCACCACTATCGTGTTCTGCCTCGTCGCTGCGCCGAAACTCGCCGGTGACCTCGGCTTTATGCTCTCCACCGTGGCTACGGCATCGCTGATAGCGCTCGGACCCTCACTCACGCGTCTCTTGATGCGCGTCCTACCGCACGCCCTCGCCGAACTTATAGCAGCTTCCGCCAGCGCCTCGCTCTGGTGTACCCCTGTTATTTTAGGTATCAGCGGCAAAATACCGCTCTATACCATTCCCGCAAATATGCTCGCCGCTCCACTAACCGCGATCACCATGTTTGCTGGTCTTACCGCGTTCCTGAGCTACAGCATCAACTTCACGGCCATCACGGATATTGCTCTTATTCTCGGTAGAATACCGGCACAGGGCATCGAATACATAGCGAAATATTTTGCACACGCACCCGCAAATCCACTCGATGTAGATGCTACTCCGGCATCTGTAGCTTTTGCTGGAGTTACTGTCTTTGCGGGTAGCCTGCTGATATGGCTCTGGGATTACCGTATTTACAAGCGCGAGCTTCACCTCGATTATGTACGTATACCCGGTACTCGGCATGTAACTAGTACGCACCGTCAATCACCAACGCACCAAATCGGTCAAAGACACTTCGGTATGATAGAAACAGCAACACACCGAACGAGCAATGAGGTACCGTGACTCCCAGGGGAAGCTCATCACGCGGCAACTACCGCGGCCAACGCGCTAATAAAGCGCTTGATAACGCATGGCGCACCGTAAATCCCGCACCGGTCATCATGCTCCACGGTTCCGAAGAGTATTTCGCTTCACGAGCACGTGAACGTCTGCGCACCGCTTTTTACAGCACCTATCCAAATGCAGACCTAGTCACCATCAACGCTTCCACCTACACTGCGGGGGAACTCACTCTCCTCGCAAGCCCGTCGCTCTTCGGGACTGCCAAAATAATAGATGCTGACAACGTCGCCACCATGAGTGAAGACTTCCTTAACGATGTTCTCAGCTACATTGCTGCCCCAGAATCCGACATTATGCTCATCATGCAGCATTCCGGCGGCAACCGCGGCAAAAAACTCATTGATGCCATACGTAAAAACCACGTTCTTATTCCCTGTAAACCGCTCAAAGCCGAGCGCGAAAAAACGGAATTTGTCACCAGTGAATTCCGAGCGGCTAAACGCACTATCGATCCCGGCGCCCTACGCCTACTTGTAGCCGCCACCAATGACACCGCCGAACTTGCCTCTGCCTGTGCTCAACTTCAAGCAGATATTGCGGGAAATATTACCGAAGAGATCGTGAACCGTTACTATGGCGGACGAACCGAAGTTACCGCTTTTCGGGTGGGAGACGCCGCTGTTACGGGAAACGCAGCAGAAGCGCTTAGGCTTTTGCGACATGCTTTAGCAACGGGAACAGAACCTATCCCTCTGTTGGGGGCACTTGCCATGCGTATTCGCAATATTGCCCGCGTGCATCATGTGCGTGCCAGTGCCCAGGAACTTGCCCGTGAGGTAGGTATGGCTCCATGGCAGGTTGAACAGGCACAACGTGACGGAAGGCGTTTCACCGGTGAACAGATCGCCCGTATCGTGCAGCTACTTGCTGATGCCGACGCACAGCTCAAGGGGGAGGGCCTAGACCCGGTATATGCGGTTGAACGCGCGGTACTTGCCATTGCGTTGCCTCATAACCGCTCATAAATGCATTTTTATTTTGCTCATATATGAGCTAGGGAAAGATTTGCGTCATAAGGCATAATGGACTCCATGCTACAAACACTGAAAAAAGCATTCTTCGCCGTTTTGCCTTCGCTTCGGAAAGCAGCAGAAGATGCTCTGCGCGATAATGCACAACAGTCGCAAGCACAGACCAACCACGATTCTGAACAACCTCAGACGTCAAATGCGCCGAAACCAGGCCCCGGTGCTTCTAAGTCTGCGGCCTCTCAACAGCAGAGTTCGCAGGGACAGGGCTCAGACTATCCAGGAGACTATCGCGGGTCTATTGACTTTGAGTATTCTCCCTCATTGGACGGCGATCCAGATCCTGGTGAGATCGTGTGGACTTGGGTTCCTTACGAAGAAGACCATACTCAGGGGAAAGACCGCCCGGTCATACTTGTAGGGCGTGACGGGGAATACCTGCTTGCCTTCATGATGACCAGCAAAGACCACAACAACCGCGATCATGCAGATTCTAATTATCTAGATATTGGTTCAGGCTCTTGGGATTCCCAGGGTCGGGCCTCCGAGGTCAAACTCAATCGCGTCTTACGGGTGCGTCCTGAGAACATGCGCCGTGAAGGGGCAATTATGCCTCAAGAGACTTTCCGCCTTATCGAACAAGCCTACAACCGCCGTTAGTCCAAGATTGTACCTATCTCAAAAGCGCGAAAATTATATATCATCCTTGAAATA
>ERZ772978.821-NODE-821-length-11152-cov-70.6106_pt1 | contig 11152 bp, 8 predicted proteins | sample MGYA00511675_ERZ772978 | MGnify/ENA primary metagenome ERZ772978 (study PRJEB29015, sample SAMEA2738092) | human oral metagenome | biome: human oral; feature: human-associated habitat; material: saliva | place: China | collected 2156 ... | reverse complement strand
TCGGTTTTAGTGACGGTGCAGGTAGTCGCGTAGTTTGCCAGAGCGCAGCGCCCCACCGGCGGCCACTAGCCCCCCGGCTACCAGCACTAATCCTCCGGCCACACCGGTAACCGCCAGCGAGCCGTGGCGCGAGCCGCCACTGTTACCAGCAAAAGCTACCTTCCCTGAACCCTTTGAGGAGGGTAGCGGTGAGGGCTTTAGCGCCGCCCTGCCGGTAGGCATGGGGCTGGCACTAGGCATGGGGCTGGCGCTGGGCACAGCGCTAGCCGTAGGCGCGGCGGTGGGGCTGGGTGCAGTGGTGGGCACAGCAGTAGGCGCAGCGGTCGGCGTGGCAGTGGGCGACGCCGTCGGGGCCGGGGTGGGGCTTTGCGTGGGCTGCGGGGTGGGAGCGGCCGGCAGCATCCGGCGCTTGCCTAGGTTCTGGTCGAAGCGGGTTACCGGGTAGGTGACCTGACTGTCGCCCTGGGTGTAGGTCAGCGTCAGCGTGGCATCCAGGTAGCCCTGCTTAGCTTCCTGCTCGCTTACCACATAGCCGCTGGTTGAGCACCACATGGTCGTGCCGGGCGCAATGCCGCCGATGCAAGATTCAATTTCGGTGCCCTTGGGGCCCTTGAGGCTATCGATGTACAGGGTCTCACTGGTGTTGTTGACGATGCTCCAGTGGAAGGGCAGCTTTTCGCCAGCCTGGTAGGGCTTGGCTACGATGTCGCGGGTGTAGTCGCTGCGCTCGCCGACCACGGTCAGTGCAATCAGCTCAGGGGTGGCGAGTTTGAGCTCCACCGAGCCGCGCAGGGTGTACTGGCCTGCCTCCAAGGTGGCATCCACATTGTAGGTGCCAGCCACAATGTCCTTGGTGGCGGTGACCTTGACGTTTACGGTGGCCGACTCGCCCGGCTTTAGCGCCGGGGTGGCTACCAGCTCGCTGCTGACGTTTTCGGGCAGGCCGGTTAGGCGCATGGAGCCAGCCGGCAGGGCGACGTCGTCGTCATTGCGGATAGTGACGCTTACGCTGGTACTTTCCCCGGCCCCCAAGCTGACGCTAGCGGGAGCGAAGTTGGCGCAGAACGGCTTTAGCCACTCGCGCCCAAAGGTGCCTACGCGGATTTCCTTGTCGGTTTTGGTTTCATAGGCGACGGCGAAAGTGCCGTCCTTGAGGGCGGTCACCGAGGAGTAGGCGTGCGGGCCGTAGTGGTAGACGCGGCTAACGGGCCAGGTGGCGCCGTTGTCGCAGGAGTAGCGCACGTTACCGGTGATGCGGTTGATCAAGTGGCCTTTACGGTCAACATCTATCTGCCAGTTGTAGGGGCTGTTGTTGGCGTTGGTGAACAGCAGCTCCTTGGCGGCCTTGCCGCTGGTGGCCTGGGGGTTCATGCGGGTGATGCCGGCGTTTACTTCCGGGTCTACCAGGGCAGTGTCTAGGTACTGGTTCTTCCAGTTGACGCCGCCGTCGTCAGAAATAGCGACCAGGCGCCCCACCCCGTCACCCCAGTTGCGTGAGTTGAGCATGAGGCGGCCATCGCTTAACTCAACCACCTTGTTTTCGTTGAAGCTGTTGCCGATCCGGTTACCGGCATGCCAGGTGGCGCCGTGGTCGTCAGAGTAAACCGAGTAGGCGTAACCGTTGTGGGCTGAGTCAGTGCCGATGTATTGCTGCACCAGGCGCCCAGCATATTTGCCGTGCTTAACTTGAATGCCGTTACCGGAGGTGGCAAAGGTGCCGGTGATGCCCTTGGGCTTAACCACATTGGTGATTAGGCGGTGGCTCCAGGTTTTGCCGTTGTCGGTGGAGGTGGAAACCTCGGCGCTCATAACGTTGCGGTCGGCGTCGTCGTCAGAGTCAACGGACTGGAAGAAACCCGCATCCTTAGAGTAGACGTGGAAGTTGAACAAAATATTCTTTTCCGCGTCATACACATACGAGGGGTCTGAATAGCCCTGCTTTTGGGCGCCGGGAACGCCCGCGTGGATGACGGTTTGTTCACCCCAAGTACGCCCGCCATCGGTGGAGCGGCGCTGCAAAATGGAGTTGGGGTTGGGAGCGTCCCTCAGGCTGGGGCGCCCGTCATAGGAAACTACTAGATCACCGTTGTTTAGCTGCACGATTGAGGGGATGCGGTAAACCGGGAATTTACCGTCACCGCCATTGGCAACTGCTTGCGAGGTGAAATCCTGGCCAGACTCGGTGGCAGTTACGCCAGGGGTTAAAACTACACCGGTAAACGATAAAGTCAGTGCAGCCAGTGCGGCTGCGGTTTTAGCGTGGACACCCTTTGGGGACACGGGAACTCCTTCATTGGCGCTCAGGGGAGCTAGTGCGGGTCTGCGCACATCGCTGTTGTGATTGTAAGCTTAACTGCGCGAAATTGTTACATAATGTGACTTTTTCGTTAGCTTTTGCGTCAGTTTCGCTCTTGGGTGGCGGTGACGGTGGCTTTTTTCTTGGGGCAACGGCGGCTTCTTGCGCGGGGCCGACGGCGCACGGACCTGGGCGGCGCACAGGTTACGGCCCACAGACCAAGGCCGACGGCGCCGTCGTCATCGGGGCTGTAAAGCGAGACAGCGCCGTCGAGCCCAAACCACACCAAAGCACGCACAACCCACCCTTAGCTGAGCGCGTGCGCCGCACCAAAAGCGCACAAGCTTGTTAGGCCTAAAAGCAGCTTGGCAAAATATAGGCGTGGCTGTAGCTATACCTTCTTCTGCGCGGGCGCTGCTTGAGCACCTGCCACCTAAGGTGGCCACCCGCATCAGTGAGACTGTGGCTATCGCCAATCTAATTCGCTTAATTGCGCGTTTGGAGGCGGCGCGGGCCACCGTCCTACTAACGCTGACTTTTTTACTGGCCATAACCCTGGGCATTAACAACCACTCACTTTTACCCTTCCGGGTTGGGCCATTTTGCTCCCTAGCGTTATGCCTGATCAGCGCCTATTGGGGCGGAAAAATCATCACCCAACACACGCGCGTGGCCTACGACAACGGCACTGACGCACTGGTTCGCACCGACGCCCTAACCCCCACCGCCTCAGCTGCAGCCGCCCAAACCGCCATGGAAATTTCGCAAATGCTAATTTCCGGGGTGCTGTTTGCGGGCGTAATGCTGGGCACGCTGCCTCACATGCAATTTCAAAAAGCCAGTTGGCTGGCTGTGGGCGTGGTGGTGATGGGCTCACTGACCTCCTCGCTCGCACTGCTGTGGGCAGTGATTTGGCCGCACGCACCACGCCGCTGGATGCGGATAGCTAACGCGATTATCGGCACCTGGATTTGCGTGATGTGGTGGTCTGGGCCGCTGGCTGCACTCATGCACCACAAACCTGACATGCTGCTGGGCTGGCTTAACCAATACAGTTTCTTCTCTGATGATCCCACCTGGCCAGTAGTCATTTACGGCTTTATGGCTGAAGGCATCTCCTATGTGGCCCTATATATGCTGCGTAAAAGTGCCGCCTGGAATAACCCTTCGGCAGCCCTGCGACAAGCCATGGAGATCACCGGGCCACGCTGGGCTGGGCCGGGGGCTGTGGCCCTAACCCAGGAGGCGCAGCTGTGGCCGCAGCTGACTGTGGCGCAAACCTTTGAAACCCTTGACGGTCTGCGCGGATTCACTGAGCCGCCGCCCCACCGCGAGCAGATGCTGCAAGCATGCAAAACTCTTTTGCCCCCGCCCGATAAATTCATTGACGAATGTACCTTTAGCGAGCGCGAACTGGTGTTATTGGTGTGGGCGCTGAGCCAAGAGGCAGATCTGATTTTGATTCACCGCCATGAGAGCTATCAGCTTTTGCCGCGTTCTATGCAGATTGTGTGCCGACAACTGGTTAAGCAGCGTATGGCTGAAGGGGTGCGTTTTGACTTCTCCCCCGCCTACGACGACGACCTGCTGAGGCTAATCCGCTCGGGCCAGTAGTAATCTGCCAGATTCCCTAAAACTGCATCTACAGCCATACTGGCGCCACTGCGCTCGCTTTGTGCGAGTTACCTTTACGAGTTCTACTCACGAATTAATGCACCGGTGGGGAACTTTTTTACCCCAACAGCCTTATCCACACCCCTAAAGCGGCCCCTTTACTTAGCGTCTTAGCGTTTAGCCATGAGTAACTTACATTACGTTAGGCAGCTGGTCCTAAGCGCTAAAAACCAGGTGCCCACCATCCCCAACCAGTGGCGTGGTAGCGCGGCGCAAGCCGCTGGTCAGTCTTTAGCGCAACTAAGCGCCGCCATAAACGTGCTGATCGGCGCCGTCGACAATGACATTCAGGCACTAAGCACCCCAAGCTAGGTCTAAACATGGGCGACATTGTCTACGTTTCTGGGCCCGATAAGAATCTGCATGTGGATCCGCAGGTGCTGATGAGGCTTAAACGGCAGGTTATGAAAGTCCACTCACTGCTGGAACAAGCTAACAATGCCTATAAGGTTGCTCGCACAGAGCCCAATCCTGGGGCGCTGGAACTACCGCGTATGCCGCTACAACCCCCGCCATTATTTCCTCAACCCCCGCCCAAGCGGCTGCCCCCTGAGCTGGATGCGGCCACAACCAAGGCTTTAAAAACCTGCATCAGTCAGTGTGAAACTAACGCTGACGCCCTACAGGTGGGCTATAACCTCTACACCAATGCCGAGATTAAAGCCCAGGCATCGTGGAAATTAGAGGGACTCAAGCGCGCCAATCCTGTCTCTATGGCTAAGCATAGGAGGAACAATTTTCTAAGTGAGGCTGCCGTGCGCGCCAAGCTACATAAGTACGGCCTAGATAACCCCCAAACTCTGCAGAAAAAGCTTAAAGCGTTGGGAATAGATATTGATTTAGAGGACGCTAAAGCTATTTATCAGATAGTGTTATTGCTGGTTCGTAGTGGCTATGGGGGCTGGTTAATTAGTGAAGTACCTGCTCTAATTACTATTTATAAAGCTAGCCCCAGCCTTGGTGTATTTCTGCAGGCAGCTATGGTTTACGCCGGTGCGTTTTTGGGGCCTGAGGCTAAACTATCCTTGTGCGGAGCAAAGGCGCAGCTAACCTATGGACTTGCAGGTGGCAATAAGATTTATTGGCGTGGTAAATGGGTTGACCCCAGAGAACTTAGCGATGTTGAGGCAACCAACTACTACTTGGCTTATCTAGCTGGCGGGAAAAAGAATTACCGACTCACCCTGATCAGCGACGGCCTACGCATGGACATGCCTTCCCCCGCTATGGGGCCACTCAGTTTCTCTTTTAAATCTGCTGTGGGCGCTGAGCTAGCTGCCGCCGTGTTGGCAGGTATAGCAAAAACTACTACCGGGGTAGGCCAGACCAGTCAGGTCAAATTCAAGCCGTTAACAGGTAAATATGACGGCTCGGTGGCCGACACTATTAATTACTGCGATCACATAAATTCTTCTGATCCGCAAACTGGAGCTTTTTCTATCATTAAAACCACCTATTCTGATGGAACCTGCTCCTACCAGGTGATTTTGCCGGGCACACAACAGTGGACTGCAGGCAAGTCGAACCCTCAGGATCTACTAACTAACTTGCAGGCTAACGCCGGCGCTGGTGACGACTACTCGCAGCTGGTGGTTGCTGCCATGACTAAGGCCGGCATTAAAAGCACTGATCCGGTATGCATTTACGGCCACTCCCAGGGTGGGATTGTGGCCACGAACCTAACCGCTAATGCGCAGGTGCGGGCACGTTTCAATATTGTGGCTACAGCTACCGCCGGTAGCCCTACCGGCAACAGCGTAATTCCGTCAGGTACGCAGTATTTGAGTATGGAAAACGCCGACGACGTTGTGCCCAGCCTGGATGGTAAGGCGCCGGTTAGTGCCACTAACCGCACCAATGTGGTCACTGTTCACCAAGGCAATGACCAGCATGATCAGCGCGTCTATGCGCGTTCAGCTAAGCAGTTACCTAATGAGCCAGGCGCGCAAACCTTTAATCGGGCTTGGAACCAGGATGCGGGTAAAACTGTGGTTTCGCGTGAACAGGCCACTTTCCAAATTAAACGCACCCCGGTAGCAGAGCCTGCCCCCAGTCCTTCACCACAGCCAGCACCCACCCCACGCCAGGCGGCAAGCCAACCACAAGCACACACTCCACCACAGGCGACGCCCACCCCACGCCAGGCAGCGCCAAGCCAGCCACAAGCAACTCCACCGCAGGCGGCCAGCCAACCAGGGCCGCAACCAAAGCCTTCGCCAAGTCCAGGCCCAAGTCCCAGCCCTGGCCCCAGCCCACAACTCAAGCCCTCGCCAAGCCCCAGCCCTGGCCCCGTCCCACAACCTAGCCCTGGCCCCAGCCCAAACAAGCCGACGCCACACTAAGGGCGGCGTCGGGCAATAAAGCATATTCAGTTATCGAGGCAGATTTAAGGCAGGAAAATGGCCACAACCATCACGATACTGATAATGATTTCGCTGACCCCAACCACGCGGGGGCGAATCACCTTGGCACGCTTGCGTACCCTCTGGCGCTGCATAAGCGGTAGCACTAGGGCGCGCGCAGTTAGCACCACCCACAGGGCCAGGTTAGTCCAGCCAATCAGGCCGGCGCTGGCCGCATATGCCACCAGGGCTAGCCCCACCAGGTGGAAGCCAAAGCTAAGGCAGATCATGGTGGGCTTGCCTCGGCCACGAATCATGGCTTTTACGTAAGGGACTGTGCCCACGAAATAGCCGCTGACCAGGGCGGTAACCAACCAGGCCCAGTGCCAGCCGGTTAGGTTTTGAGGACCCCCAAAGCTTTCTAGGGTGTCCGCGCCCTTCTCTAAGCCTAGGAACCCGCCGGCGCCGCCAGTGGCGACGTCGTAGCTGACGGCGGTCATTAGCGTGGCCGCAAGCGTAGTGGTGACGCCGCTAAGCAATGAGCGCTCTTTACCTATGCGCACCTGCCACAAGGCCAGTGCCAGTAGCGGGGCGAAAACTGGGGCCCAGCGGAGCAGGTAGGGGGCGCTGATCAGGCTCGCCAACCCAGCCACAGCGCAGATAGCCGAATACCAGAGCATGGGCACCAGTAGCAGCAGACGCTTAGCTTCTGAGCGGGTGCGTAGCCACTGGGTCCAAGCCCAGAACGCAAAATAGCCCAGCCAGAAAGCTGGCCAGATCAGGAGGTAATGCCATGACCAACCCCCAATAAATGCGCCCACTAGGGGCGGAATGATTAGCATCCCCCAGGCGCCATGCTGGTTAGGTACCCAGGCACGGGTGCTGGGACGGCGCCTAATTTGCTCGGCGCTAGGACGGCGTCCTGGGCGTTCTTGCGCACCTTGTTGTGCAGCGGCTGAGGCACCAGAAAGTGGCTGGCCGGTGGCTAGCAATACGTCGTCTTCCAAGCCCGGTGCTGACTGCTGGAAGGGTACCGAGCTGGCTGCCTTCTGCGTGGTCTCGTTGCTATCTGGGTCTTGATACTCCACCCTTGGCACACTGGAGCTGGGGCGTGCTTGTCTAACTCCAGCTGACGCAGCTGGCAGCTTGGTAGCCTCGGCAGGGCTGGCAGCGGAGGGAACTGAAGACGTAGAGCTCATGGCTTTATTCTAGGGAAAAGCCTTAGATATTTAGCTGACACGGTGTAGCAGTCTGTTCGCGCTTGCCATAACTGGGATGTACATAACTGGACCGCAAACAAACTGGGGCCGGGCTGACACGGTCACGTCGCAAGCAAAGTAGCCCTAGAGCATAAACAAACTGGGGCCGGGCACTAATGCACCCGACCCCAGCTAGCTAAATGAGACTAGTTGGCTAGCGCTGCGCTAACCACACGCTTGGCTTCCTTCTGAACTTCCTTCAGGTGGTCTTCACCCAGGAAGGACTCAGCGTAAATCTTGTACACGTCCTCAGTTCCGGAGGGACGGGCTGCGAACCAAGCGTCCTTGGTGGTGACCTTCAGGCCGCCGATGGGCGCGTCGTTACCGGGGGCGCGCACCAGGCGCTGCTCGATGGGTTCACCAGCCAGCTCGGTGGCGGTGACGTCTTCGGGAGAAAGTGCGGCCAGCTTGGCCTTTTCTTCCTTGGTGGCGGCGGCGTCGATACGGGCGTAGGCCGAAGCACCGAAGCGCTCTACCTGCTCAAGGTGTAGCTGCGAGGGGCTCTTGCCGGTGACGGCGATGATCTCGCTGGCCAGCAGGGCCAGGATGAGGCCGTCCTTGTCGGTGGTCCACACGCCGCCGTCGAAACGCAGGAAGGAAGCTCCTGCGCTTTCCTCACCGCCGAAGCCCACAGAGCCGTCTAGCAGGCCGGGCACGAAGTGCTTGAAGCCTACGGGCACCTCCACCAGCTTGCGGCCGATGGATGCCACCACGCGGTCGATCAGACTGGAGGAAACCAGGGTCTTGCCTACGGCGCAGTCCTTGCCCCAACCGGGACGGTGGGTGAATAGGTACTCGATGGCCACAGCCAGGAAGTGGTTGGGGTTCATTAGGCCGTCGGGGGTGACGATGCCGTGACGGTCAGAGTCGGCGTCGTTACCAGTGGCGACGTCGTAGGGGGTGGCGCCAGAAGCGTCGGGGGTCATGGCGTTACGCAGAGAGGCCATGGCGTAGGGCGAGGAGCAGTCCATGCGGATCTTGCCGTCCCAGTCCAGGGTCATGAAGGACCAGGCGGGGTCTACCTTGGGGTTGACCACGGTGAGGTTGAGGCCGTAACGCTTGCCGATCTCAGCCCAGTATTCAACCGAGGCGCCACCTAGCGGGTCTGCACCGATGCGCACGCCAGCCTTGCGGATAGCCTCCATGTCAACCACGTTGGCCAGGTCAGCTACGTACAGCTCACGGTAGTCGTGACGGATTACCAGCTCACTCTTGAGGGCCTCGTCAATGGGCACGCGCGGCACGTTGCGCCAGGCGCCGTCCGCTAGTAGTTCGTTGGCGCGGTTAGCAATCCAACCGGTGGCGTCGGAGCCGGCAGGGCCACCGGTGGGCGGGTTGTACTTGAAACCACCATCGCGCGGAGGGTTGTGGCTGGGGGTGACAACAATACCGTCAGCTAGGCCGGGGCCGGAGGTGCGTACGCCCTCGGGGGTGCCAGCGCCGTTAGCTACCAGGATGGAGTGGGAAACGGCCGGGGTGGGGGTGTAGGAGTCGCGAGAGTCGATAGCGACCTTCACGCCGGCGCCTACCAGTACCTCGACGGCGGAGCGCCAGGCCGGTAGCGATAGGGCGTGAGTGTCGCGGCCCAGGTAGAGCACACCGTCGGTGCCCTGGGAGGCGCGGTACTCAACAATTGCGGCGGTGGTTGCCACAATGTGGGCTTCATTGAAAGCAGTGTCTAGGGAAGAGCCACGGTGACCGGAAGTGCCGAAAACCACGCGCTGAGCGGGTACGGCAGGGTCCGGCACCAGGTCGTAGTAGGCCTGGCGAACTTCTTCGACATTGATGAGATCTTCAGGTAAGGCGGGTTGGCCAGCTCGTTCATGCATGTCTGTAGTGTGGCACAGCTTACCCACAAAAATCACCCCATCACATGCAAATACTCACAAATACAGGCAAAATCATCCCTTCCCTATGATTTTTCCATGGGGTTTTATAGGGAACGGACGAAATGTCAGTTTTTGTGCGGCCCATACTGACACCACACCCCACACCGCCGCACACCCACATCTCCGCACACCTCACGCTGACACACCCACGCCACCGTCGTCGTCGCCCAAACAGGGCCACCCCAAACTAGGATGGACCTATAGGCACCAAGCCAATCTAGGAGGTCCCATGCCCACCGCAATTTCCACCCCTAACGCCCCCGCCGCCGTCGGCCCCTACTCTCAGGCCGTTTCCACTGGCGACGACGCCGGCGCCCAGGTTTTCATTTCCGGCCAGATTCCCCTGGTTCCGGCCACGGGACAGCTGGTCGAGGGAGATATCCAGGCCCAGGCACGCCAGAGTCTGACCAACATCGGCGAAATCCTAAAGGCTGCCGGCCTGAGCTTTGCCGACGTAGTTAAAACCACCGTGCTGCTGGCGGACATCAACGACTTTGTGGCGGTTAACGAGGTGTATGCCCAGTTCTTCACCGGCCCAGTACTGCCCGCGCGCGCAGCTTTCGGCGTGGCCGCGCTACCTAAGGGGGCCCGCGTGGAGATTGAGGCCATCGCGGTTCGCCCCTGATCAGCGCACTTTTGGAGGTTGCAGGGTTTCTCGACGTAGTCATAGCTACCCGCAAACACTTAACGGTCCGGTCGGCTAATGTCTACCGGACCACTTTAAGCCCAAAGTCCCAAAATCCGCTAGACAGTTGAAAGTTAAACAATCTAGACTCAAGCTATCGCAGCGCGGTCCAGCTCAAAGCCAAATCTTCAGCAAGGCCGCCTGCCCTCAAACTTTCAGTCTTCTAGACGGTGTCCAAATACTTAAAGGAGCACATCATGACCAAGATCGGTATTGTCGTCGGTTCCGTCCGCGAGGGTCGCGTAGGTGACCAGATCGGCAACTGGATCCTGGAGCAGGGCCGCGCCAACCACCCCGAGGCCGAGTTCACCGTAATTGACCTGAAGGACTACGACCTACCCATGTTCGACGGCCCGGTTGCCCCCATGGTTCTGGGCGGCAAGTATGACAACGACGCCGTCGCCGCCTGGGCCAAGGCTCTAGACGAGCAGGACGGCTTCATCTTCGTAACCAGCGAGTACAACCACACCATCCCCGGCGCCTTCAAGAACGCCGTCGACTCCATCAGCCCCGAGCTAATCGGCAAGGCTGTGGCTTTCGTGGGTTACTCCTGGGACGGCGCCATCCGCGCTGTTGAGCAGTGGCGCACCCTATCCGCACAGTTCGACATGTACGACATTCGCGCCCAGCTAGCCCTGACCTTCCCCATGGACTTTGAGGGCACCGACACCTTCGCCCCCAACGAGCGCCGCAACGGCGAGCTAGAGGCCCTGCTCTCCCGCCTGATCGAGGTCAGCGCCAAGCTCGCTGCCTGAGCACCAAGCTCGCTGCCTGAGCCCAGCATCAATCTGAGCCCAGCATCCGCCCGAAAGCCGCGCTAGCTACCTAAGCCCAGCTCACTTCGCTTTAACGGCGCACCTCCCGCACCTCCCACCCGGCGTGGCTCGGCACACCCGGCCCTGCGCACCTCCCGCATGGCCCGGCACAACCCCACCCCAACCCTGTAGGGTTAACTTATGTCGAAAAAGAGTCAGCGCCGCGCCCGCGCCCAGGCCAAAAAGGCCGCC
>ERZ772978.818-NODE-818-length-11185-cov-15.8868_pt1 | contig 11185 bp, 9 predicted proteins | sample MGYA00511675_ERZ772978 | MGnify/ENA primary metagenome ERZ772978 (study PRJEB29015, sample SAMEA2738092) | human oral metagenome | biome: human oral; feature: human-associated habitat; material: saliva | place: China | collected 2156 ... | reverse complement strand
CCCCCGAGAGGCCCGAGCAGGTAGCCCTGCCAGGACAACCAGGAGGCGGCCGAGTTGACGACCAGCCCCCAGCCGACGACGGAACCGACGGCTACGAGGGTGATGGCCTCCCAGTTGACCGAGCCGTAGACGCCGTCGGGCGTGAAGAGGGCCTCCTCGTCGTAGTCGCGCCTGCGCAGAATGACCTCGGCGACCATGACTCCGGCCCAGGCGGCGATGACGACTCCCAGGGTGGTGAGGAACCCCTGGAAGGGGCCGAGGAAGTCATCGGCACCGAAGATGACGGCGATGGTGCCCACGGTCATGATGGTGGCGTCGATGGAGGTGGCCACGTGCCGGCGCACGGGCAGGCCGGTCGCCAGGAGCGACAGGCCCGAGGAGTACAGGTCCATGATGATGCCGCCGGCCAGCCCCAGGATGGCGACGATCGCGAAGGGGATGAGGAACCATGTGGGCAGGATCGTGGTCAGGGCGCCGATGGGGTCGGTGTTGATGGCCTGGCCGAGCTCGGCGTCGGAGCCCACCAGGAGGATGCCGAAGAAGACGAGCACCACGCAGGGCAGTGCCGATCCCAGCGTGGTCCAGCCGATGACGCCGGCTGTCGAGGCCTTGCGGGGCAGGTAGCGGGAGTAGTCGGCGGCGGCATTGACCCAACCGAGGCCGAAGCCGGTGGCCACCATGACCAGGGCTCCGATGAAGGCCGCGGGGCCGCCCGACGGCAGGGCCAGGAGCGTGCGGAAGCTGATCTGGGGAGCGACGAGGACGAGGTAGATGATGGTGAGGACACCGGTGGCCCAGGTGATCCAGGTCTGGACCCTCATGATCGCCTCGAAGCCGAGGATGCCGGCGCTGGCGGCCAGGCCGACGGTGAGCAGGAAGCCCAGGATCTGGGCACCGACCTGGTTGTGCCAGCCCAGAGCCTGGAACACCGTGGCCGAGGCCAGGGTGGCGGAAACGCACAGGACGGTCTCCCAGCCGACCGTGAGGATCCAGGACAGGGCCGCGGACAGGCGGTTGCCGTTGTAGCCGAAGGCAGCTCGGGACAGTGCCAGGGTGGGGGCGCTGCCTCGTTTGCCCAGGACGGCCACGACGCCGCACAGGAGGAAGGAGACGATGACACCGACGCTGCCAGCAACGACCGCCTGCCAGAAGGACAGTCCGAATCCGAGGACCCAGGCGCCCCAGGACAGTCCCAGCACGGAGATGTTGGCCGCGAACCAGGGCATGAAGAGATCGCTCGGCCGCCCCTTGCGATCGGACTCGGAGATGACGTCAAGACCGGCGTTCTCGACGCGGGTGGCGGCGGGAACGTCCGCGGGTGCACTGCTCATGGGCGATCGACCTCGGTGTCGGTATCAGGAGGCTCTCGAACGAGAGGTGCCTGAAGTCTACGGGCACTGAGATGCGGCGAACGACGCCGGAGAGAGGAAACGATCCACCACACCCTCAGTAAAATAGGATATGTCACACATTCTAGGCGATCTCTATAGAAACTCTCACTGGATACCGGGCGCTGTCTCAGATGCACGCATGTATAGTCGAGCCATCCTCCACCTCGTGGAGACTCACTACGGAAAGGAGCTCTCATGAGCGACAACGGAACCTTCGACAGGATCGCCGGCAAGGCCAAGGAGGCCGCAGGCAAGGTCACTGGCAACAAGGAGACCGAGACCGAGGGCAAGCTCCAGCAGGCCGAGGGCAAGATCAAGGAGGTCGCCGAGGACGCCAAGGACGCCATCAAGGGTGCGGTGAACCACCTCAAGGGCGACAAGTAAGCGTCGTCGCGACATACGCAGTAGCGCCCAGCCTCCTGAAGGAGGCTGGGCGCTACTGCGTTGCCGATACCGGCGTCAGCTGCTCGCAGGGATCAGGGTCGGCGCCACGTTGACCACGCTCTGCGAGGGGTCGGCCTGCCCCCAGGAGTTGTTCCCCCAGGTCCAGGTCCCCTTGTCAACCGTGGCCCACGTGTCATAGCCGGAGGTGCCGATCTGGGTGGCCCCGTCGATCTTGTCCACCTGCACCAACCCTGAGGGGGTGTCGGAGACAGTTCCGTTGACCTGTCCGTAGCGGTTGGAGCCGAAGCACCAGACCGTGCCCTTGGCGAGCGCACAGGTGTGCTCGTAACCGGAGACGAGCGCGGTGGGAGCGGCCGGCAGCTTGCCGACCTCCACGGCCTGGTTGACCAGCGCCTCGTCAGTCTTCTTGCCGAGCTGGCCGACCTCGTTGGCGCCCCAGGCGTAGACCTTGCCCGAGTCGTCCACGGCCACGGCGAAGCCCTTGCCCACACTGAGCGCAGAGACCTTGACCTTCTCCAGGCCGGGCACCGCCGTCGGCGAGACACGTGCGCCCTGAGTGTTGGCCTGGGCGTCAGCGCCCCAGCAGGAGACTCCGGTGCCGCCGGAGGAGCAGACGAAGGAACCGCTGCCGGCGCGCAGGGTCGTAGGCTTGTTGGCAGCAGGGGCCGCCGCAGCGGAGGACGACGGAGCCGCCGCGTCCTTACCGGGCCACAGCCAGTGCCCTCCCAGGGCACCCCCGACCAGCCCGAGGGCGAGCACACTGACCGCCACGACCGGGAGGACCCAACCGCGACGCGGAGCACTGCTCGGGTACTGGGAGACATCGCTCTGCGGTGCCTCCGTCTCTGTCACCGCGGGCAACGGCTGAAGCCTGTAGCCCTGCGGCTGAGGCTGCGTCGGTGTCGCCATCTGCGGCTGGGGCGGCGCGACCGCAGCCGGCTGCTGAGCGGGCTGAGTCGGCTGAGCCGCCCCGTAGTCCACAGTGCCGCCACGAGCGCCGTCGCCCCCGAATACGCCATCAAAGGCCGCGGGCTGTGCAGGCGCCCCGTACACGGGCGCGGGCTCCTGAACGGGCACCTGCTGCTGAGCAGGCGGGTACCCGGCAGGCTGCTGAGGGGAATATCCGGCAGATGCTGCGATCTGTTCGAGCTGCGCACGCTGCTCGGGCGTCCAGGCGTGTCCGGCGGCAAGGGCCTCCTGAGCACGCTCAGGACTGCCGCCGATGAACCACAGCACCCTGTCCCCGTCGAGCATCCGGTCATCCATGGGCCAGACCTCTCCTCAACGTCAAGGACCGATGTGTGTCAGTAGGTCAGCCTACGGCGAGCCATGAGCATGGCGGCGCCTGTCACACCGGTGCCCAGCACCATCCAAGCGGCGGTCGTTCCCGCTCCGGTCTGAGCGAGGGTGGAGCGACCTGCGGTGGCGGTACCCTGCTGGCCAGAGGCAGCCTGCTCGCGGGGTGCCGCGGCCTGCTCACCGGGAGCCTCCGCGGCGCCCTGGGGGGCGCTCTCCTCGGCAGCCGCAGGGGCGCCTCCCTCAGAGGACTGCTCGGGGGCCGGGGCCTGCTGCTCGGGAGCAGCCTGGGAACCGGCAGGATCGCCCTGCTGCTGGTCGCCCTGGTTCGGCTGGGACTGCTCAGCCGGAGCCTCCGGCTTGTTCTCCTGCTGCGCCGCGGCGTTGTTGGCACCCGGAGCCTGAGGTGCCGCCTTGCCCGCGTCCTCCGCGGGGGCGGGAGCAGGCTCGGGGGCGGGGGCAGGCTTGTCACCATCGGGCTTGGGGGCGGCCGGGGAAGGGGTGTCGGGCTGGGGAGCGTCGGCCTTCGCACCACCGGACTGCGGCGCCACCTGCTCGGCGGCAGGAGCGGGGTCCGTCTCGGCAGCAGCCGCGCCGACCGGGACGACGGACAGGGCCACGGCCGCGGACGCGGCCATCCATACGCTTCGCTTCATGGGAACTCCTTCAGGATGTGAGAGCCACGACTCTCACATCGGGTGATGAGGATGTGGATGCAGACACCTTACCCAACGCAGCCCGGGTCCTGTCACGCCACCGACACGGGCACTACTCCACTGTTGGGCACTTCACATCTTCGTCGCTCAGACGTGCTGAGAGACGGTCAGACCCTCAGGCCCAGCCCTCTCATGCGCGAGACCGCCCCCTGGGTCAGCACCGAGTGGAGCCGCTCCTGAGCCATCTGCCCGAGGAGCTCGGGGAACTGCCCCAGGAGCCTCTGGAAGGTTCCGATCTCCTCACCGATGACGCGCCGACCCCACAGCCCCAGCCGGGCGGCCAGCTGTGGGTCGGCCGCAATGACCTCCTCCAGCTCTGCGATGGCGTAGGTGCTGATCGGGTCCTGGCTGAGCTCGTGGACGAGCCCTCTGCGCAAGGGATCCTCCAACGACTCGCTCAGCGCCATCCCGAAGTCGATGAGCAGCCCGAAGGTGATGTAGGTCTTGAGCAGGCGCTCGGCCCAGTCCAGTGGCCGCAGCCGCTCGTCGAAGTCGCCCAGCACGTCGGTGAAGCGCTCGGCCGCCCCTAGGGCGTCGATGCCGTGGGTCGCGGCCAGCTCCACGACCCGGTCGAAGGAGGCGACCTCCCAGGCGCTCATGCGCAGCAGGTCGACCCGGGCCGTCATCCGCGGAGCCCGGTCGGCATCCTTGGCGTAGCGGGTGCAGGCCGCCGTCCGGGAGATCGCGACGACGCCGACGACCGACAGCTCGTGAGGACCGACCTGCATCGGGGTGGAGGCGCTGCTGGGCTGAGGTGACGGAGTCGGCATCTGGGACATGGCCACCATCGTATCCAGGTCTTGCCGTGCGTGAAGCACAGCCGTGACATCGACCACGCCGACGGCGCACCTCCCCGTCCAGACAGGCCATCATCATGTTTTCCCGCTACGCTGACGGCGTCCACGGTTGCCCGGTCGTCAGATGGACTCAGATATGACTCGCGATCGGCTGCCAGATCCGACGGCGCCAACGCCCACGCAGCGCACCCGACTGTGCGCGCGAGCGACAGCCGCGCCGGAGCGGTTCAACCCGATCAGAAGACAAGGAACCTCGTGAGCAACGAGCAGCACGGGGCCGACGCCGTCGAGCCCGACCACAACTCCACAGACGACCAGACCCCCATCGAGGGTGCCGACGCCGCTGCCGGCGCCACGACCGCCCCGTCCGGGATCATCGAGACGGCCGGCGCCCACGCCCCCGTCCTGGACGAGGCCACTCCCGACATCACCGACGAGGGCGACCAGACCGACCTGAGCCGCAAGACCTTCGCTGACTTCGGTGTCGAGCCGGAGATCTGCGAGGCCCTGGACGCCAAGGGCATCACCCACCCCTTCCCCATCCAGGCCCTCACCCTGCCAGTTGCCCTGGAGGGGCAGGACATCATCGGTCAGGCCAAGACCGGCACCGGCAAGACCCTGGGCTTCGGCATCCCCCTGCTCATGGACACCCTGGGTCCCGGGGAGGAGGGCTGGGACGAGGATCCCGCCTCCGGCAGCCCCCAGGCCCTGGTCATCCTGCCCACCCGTGAGCTGGCCAAGCAGGTCGCCGAAGAGCTGTCCACGGCTGCCGCCAAGCGGACCGTGCGCATCGTCCAGGTCTACGGAGGGCGCGCCTACGAGCCCCAGATCGAGGACCTCGAGCGGGGAGCCGAGGTCGTCGTGGGCACGCCCGGCCGACTCATCGACCTCATGGAGCGCGGTGTGCTGGACCTGGCTCACGTCACCACCGTCGTCCTGGACGAGGCCGACGAGATGCTGGACCTGGGCTTCCTTCCCGACGTGGAGAAGATCCTGGCCCGCACCCGCGCCGACCGGCACACGATGCTCTTCAGCGCCACCATGCCCGGGGCCGTGGTCGCCCTGGCGCGCCGCTACATGACCCGCCCCACCCACATCCGCGCCCAGGACCCGGGCGACGAGGGCATGACCGTCCAGACGGTCCAGCAGGTCGTCTACCGCACCCACTCGATGAACAAGGTGGAGGTCGTCTCCCGGATCCTCCAGGCCGAGGGGCGCGGGCGCACCATCATCTTCGCGCGCACCAAGCGCACGGCGGCCCGGGTGGCCGACGACCTGCGCGCCCGCGGTTTCGCCACCGGGGCCCTGCACGGCGACCTCGGCCAGGGGGCCCGCGAGCAGGCCCTGCGCGCCTTCCGCAACAACAAGGTGGACGTCCTGGTGGCCACCGACGTGGCCGCCCGGGGCATCGACGTCGACGACGTCACCCACGTCATCAACTACCAGTGCCCCGAGGACGAGAAGATCTACGTCCACCGCATCGGGCGCACCGGACGCGCCGGCAACTCCGGCACGGCGGTCACCTTCGTGGACTGGGACGACGTGCCGCGCTGGCGGATCATCGCCAAGGCTCTGGGCCTGCCCATCGAGGAGCCGGTGGAGACCTACCACACCAGCGAGCACCTGTTCTCCGACCTGTCGATCCCGGAGAAGGTCACCGGCCGCCTGCCCCGTCACAAGCGCACCCTGGAGGGGCTCGACGCCGAGGAGATCGAGGACCTGGGTGAGACCGGCAAGCGTGGGCGCAAGCAGTCCGGCCGACAGGGTGGGCGCTCGGAGCGCGGCAGGGGCGCCAAGGACTCCAAGCGCGGTGAGCGTTCCCGGCGCTCCGCCGACGGCGAGGCCAAGCCCCGGCGCAAGCGCACCCGTAAGCGCACGCGCGGCGGCCGCCCGGTTGACGGGACCGCCGGCGAGTAGGACTGACAGGCAGCGGCTGAGACTCACGTGGGTCTCAGCCGCTGTCCGACTCCGGGGCGGAGCCGGGTCAGAGGCGGGTCGCCAGGAAGGCGAAGACGCCGTCGGCCATGATCTGGACGGCGATGGCCGCCAGGAGCAGTCCCATGACCCGGGTGAGGATCCGGATGCCGGAGGTGCCCAGCACCCGGTTGAGCCCCAGGGAGAAGCGCAGCGAGGCCCAGATGGCGATGTGCGTGCCGATGATCGCGGCCGTCACGGAGACCCACCCGGCCACCCCGCCTCCGGTGGTGTCCACGGCGACCATCGCCGCGACGATGGCACCGGGCCCGGCCAGCAGGGGCGTGCCCAGGGGCACGAGGGCGGCGTTGGCGGTGACGGCATCAGGATCGGGGCTCTCATCGACCTTGTCGGTCAGCAGCTCCAGGGCCACCAGGAGCAGCAGCAGTCCGCCGGCCACCTGGAGGGAGGGCACCGAGATGCCCAGGAACTTCAGGATGTAGCGTCCGAAGACCGCGAAGAGCACGATGACGGCGAAGGAGACGACCGTGGCCTGGCGTGCGGAGGCGGCGCGCTCCGGGGGTGTCTGCCGCGAGGTCAGGGACAGGAAGATCGGGATGGCGCCCAACGGGTCCTGGATGACCAGGAGCGTGGTGAAGGTCGTGGCGAAGACCGTGGTGTCGAAGACGGACTGCAGCATGGGGCGTTTCTATCACCGCCGCTCGGCAGGAGTCGGGTGCCGTGGCCGGTCGGCCCTCAGGGGCGGACGAGGTCGAGGGCGCCCTCGTCGAGGATCTGTTCCAGCAGCTCGGGCGGCATGAGGTTCTCCCCCAGGCGGTTGGGCTTGCCGGTGCCGTGGTAGTCCGAGGCCCCCGACAGCCCCAGGCCCAGGCGCTGGGCCAGGAGGCGAACCTGCTCGCGCTGCTCGGGGTCCTGGTCGCGGTGGTTCATCTCCAGGGCCGCCAGGCCGGCCTCGGCCATCTGGGCGAAGGTCTCATCGGGCACGAGGCGGCGTTGGCGGGAGGCGGCGCGCGGGTGGGCCGCCACCGGGACCCCACCGGCGGCGCGCACCAGGCGGCAGGCCTCCACCGGGTCCAGCGCCCAGTGGTGGACATAGTAGGGCGAGGAGGTGGCCAGCGGCCCGGCGAAGGCGGCGTTGCGATCGGGGAAGGAGCCGGCCGCTACGAGGGCGTCGGCGATATGGGGCCGGCCGATCGTGTGGGAGTCGGCCGACTGGGTCAGAACGTCCTCCCAGGTGACCGGGTAGTCCTGACTGAGGCGCTCGACCATCCGCTGGGCCCGGCTGTCGCGCGAGCGGCGGGCGCGGGCGAAGGCGGCCTCCAGCCCGGCGTCGTCGGCCCGGTGCAGGTAGGACAGCAGGTGGAGGGTGACCCCGTCGGCGGCGCAGGAGATCTCGGTGCCGCGCAGCAGGGCGACACCGGCGAACGGGACGGCCTGGGCCGCCTCCTGCCAGCCGGCCATCGTGTCGTGGTCGGTCAGGCCGACGACGTCGAGGCCGGCCTCGGCCGCCTTCTCCATGAGCTCGGCGGGCGAGTCGGTGCCGTCGGAGCAGGCCGAGTGGGTGTGGGGGTCGATGCGCACCGGGACAGTGTAGGTAAGTGCGGGCAGCGCGCAGGGAGGCGTGGAAGACTGGATGGCATGAGCGAGTCGAGCCGTATGAGCAGTACTGTGCCCACCACGCGGCGCACCGACGACGCCCCGGTCCGCTTCGGGGTGATCGGGGCCGGTTTCATCGCCCGCTGGTTCGCCGAGGCCGTCACCCGCGAGCCGAGTGCACAGATCGTGGCCGTCACCTCCGCCCACCGCGAGCGCGCCACCGCCTTCGCCACCGAGCACGGGATTGCGCATGCCTATGCCTCGCTTGAGGAGATGCTCGCCGCCCACGGCCCGGGCTCGCCCGACCCGATCGACGTCATCCATGTGGGTTCCCCCAACTCCCTGCATACGCAGCACTCGATCGCGGCCCTGGAGGCAGGTTTCCACGTGGTGGTGGAGAAGCCCTTCGCCCTGACGCGCTCGCAGGCCGAGGCGATGGTGGAGGCGGCACAGGCGACCGACCGCTTCCTCATGGAGGGGTGGCTGTCCGCCTTCGAGCCCGGGGTGGCTCGGCTGCGCGAACAGCTGCCGCGGCTGGGGCGGCTGCACCGGGTGGTGCTGTCAAAGGAGCAGTTCTCCTCGCGGATGGAGGTCTACCGCTCCGGTGGCCTGCCGCCGGCCTTCGATCCGGCTCTGGGCGGCGGCTCCCTCATGGATCTGGGCATCTACCCGGTCAGCCTGGCCATTCACCTCTTCGGTGAGCCGGACCGGGTGACGGCCACGGGGACGCTGCTGGAGTGCGGTGTCGACGCACGGGGCACGGTGGTCCTGTCCTACGACTGCGGTGAGCACGCCGGGCTGGAGGTCGTCTGCCTGCACTCCAAGACCTCCCCGGGGATGGAGTCGAGCTTCGCCGGGGACCATGACGTGCTGAGCATTGACGACTGCCAGTGGCCCCGGCGCATTGGGCTGCGCGGCCCGACGGCGGCGACGGGCACGGGTGAGGACCTGTCGGTCGAACGCGGCGCTGAGGCGCCCGGTCACCAGCTCGCCTACGAGCTGGCCGAGGTGTGCCGCCTGGTACGGGCCGGAGCGCGCCAGTCCGATCTGCACCCGTTGAGCCGCTCCGTGGCGGCGGTCGGGGTTCTGCAGGAGGCCCGTCGCCAGGTGGGGGTGCGTTTCCCGGCCGATGAGCAGGACTGAGCCGCCCCCGCGTTCCTGAGTACCCCACCGAGCGCCGGTTGGGGCCCAACAGTGGAATGATGCCCCTATGGCATCGACTTCTCCCGCAGACAACCGCCCGTCCGACGAGACCCCCGCCTCCTCGCAGGAGGCCCCCCAGTCCTTGGCGGCGCGAGGCTCCAACCGGTCCCGCCAGCCCGAGAACCAGGCCTTCCGTGACTTCATCGGCTCGGGGTGGGGGCCGCGTCCCGAGGGTCTGCCCGCCCGCAGCGAGGCGGCGCCCTGGGCGGCCGCCCGCCGTGAGGCCCTCGGCAGGCTCTTCCCCGGCGAGCGTCTGGTGCTCCCCGCGGGCGCGCTCAAGGTGCGCAACAACGACTGCGACTACCGGTTCAGGCCCCACAGCGCCTTCGCCCACCTGGCCGGAACCGGCACGGACTTCGAGCCGGATGCCGTGCTCGTCCTGGACCCCCTCACCGCACCAGGTCAGGACGCGGGCTCCCCGGACGGCTCCGATGACACCGACGACGTCGCCCCGACGCATGAGGCGGTCCTCTACTTCCGGCCCCGGGCCTCGCGATCCAGCCAGGAGTTCTACGGCGACCCCCGCTACGGCGAGCTGTGGGTGGGGGTGCGGCCCTCCCTGGAGGAGGTCGAGGCCTCCACCGGCATGCGCTGCGCCCACATCGACTCCCTGCCCGACGCGCTGGCCAAGGATGCCGGTCCCGACGCGGTGCAGCTGCGCGTCGTCGCCGAGGCCGATGAGTCCGTCACCGCTCTGGTGACCTCCACGCGGGAGAAGGTCGGGTTGCAAACCGGCCAGGGCGCCGCGGAGGTCGACGCCGGTCTGGCCGAGGCCGCCAGCGAGCTGCGCCTGGTCAAGGACCCCTGGGAGATCGACCAGCTGCGTGCCGCCGTCGCCGCCACCAAGGCCGGCTTCGACGACCTCATCCGCTCCATCCCCCGGGCCCGCGGCCACTGGCGCGGTGAGCGGGTCCTAGAGGGGGCCTTCGGGGCCAAGGCCCGTGAGGAGGGCAACGGCCTGGGCTATGACACGATCGCCGCGGCCGGCAACCACGCCAACACCCTGCACTGGATCAACAACGACGGCGCCGTCGAGCCCGGCCAGCTGGTCCTGGTGGACGCCGGCGTCGAGGTCGACTCCCTCTACACCGCTGACGTCACTCGCACGATCCCGGTCGATGGTCGCTTCACCGAGGCTCAGCGCCGGATCTACCAGGCGGTTCTCGACGCCGCCGACGCCGCCTTCGCCCGTGCGGGCACCCCGGGCTGCCGCTTCAAGGACGTCCACGCCGCCGCCATGGAGGTGATCGCCGCCCGCCTCGAGGAGTGGGGGATGCTGCCCGAGGGCGTCAGCGCAGCCGACTCCCTGGCCCCCGAAGGCCAGTACCACCGGCGCTGGATGGTGCACGGCACCAGCCACCACCTGGGCCTGGATGTCCACGACTGCGCCCAGGCGCGCCGCGAGATGTACATGGAGGCCGAGCTCAAGCCGGGCATGTGCTTCACCATCGAGCCGGGACTGTACTTCCGCGAGGACGACCTGCTGGTGCCCGCCGAGATGCGTGGCACGGGCGTGCGCATCGAGGACGACGTCGTGGTGCGTGAGGACGGCAGCGTGGAGCGCCTCACTCAGGACGTGCCCCGCACTGTGGAGGAGGTCGAGGCCTGGGTGAGCGGGCTCATCGCCAACTGACTGCCGACTGACTGACTGCTCGGTCACCTCCCTTGCCGCTCATCGCTATTCGTAGATAGCATCGCCGCATGACGATGAAACATGGGCTGCTGCCCGAGGACCGCCCCCAGGACCACGGTGCTGTGCGCGAGGCCTCCACCGTGGCCTCCCTGCTCGATGTCCTGGGGGACGCCACCCGCCTGGCGATCCTGCGCCACCTCCACGGCGGCGAGC
>ERZ772978.817-NODE-817-length-11192-cov-2.85247_pt1 | contig 11192 bp, 5 predicted proteins | sample MGYA00511675_ERZ772978 | MGnify/ENA primary metagenome ERZ772978 (study PRJEB29015, sample SAMEA2738092) | human oral metagenome | biome: human oral; feature: human-associated habitat; material: saliva | place: China | collected 2156 ... | reverse complement strand
ATAGTGCGATTATATCAAGGTGCTATTTCCGTCGGGCAACATCATTCCCCTTTTGAGAGTCATTAAAAAGACTGTGGCTTAGGATGTAGGGAGAGTAAATCGTCTTAGCTAAACTCATCTACGAATCGCTATCAAATAAGAGTAGCGGGAGAGAAGCAACAAGGTACTTTGTCAAGGGGCCTTCTGAGCAAAGAATTAGCTTCGTGCTAATCGTTGCCGACGCAATACGGCTCTGGGATCTTGATAAAGGCCACGGCAAGCGCTGGCAGTAGATTCCAATTACATTTTATTACCTTTGCTCGCAAGGAGTCAGTCTCGAGACCACTCCAATAGTCTTTATTTACTATCTCTAAACTGTAAAGCGAATATGAAGAAGTTCATCCTCGCCGCGGCGTGCCTCTTCGCGCTCGGTGCAAATATCTCGGCTCAGAACCCCGAAAAGAAGGAACCCGTAAAAAAGGAATGTTCCAAGAGCGATGCTAAGTCCTGCGATAAGAAAGACGCTAAGTCCTGCGATAAGAAAGACGGCAAGGCTTGCGACAAGAAGGCCGATAAGCCCGCTCAGGAAGCTGGCAAGAAGGACTGCTGCAAGAAGGATGCTAAGTCTAAGGACAGTGCAAAGCAAGACTGCTGCAAGAAGGACGCCAAGGATAAGCAGCAGGATTGCTGCAAGAAGCAGAAGAAGTAATCCCTCCTCTACCCTATAAGGCAAGGGCCCCGCTACTCAATGATTGAGTAGCGGGGCTCTTGCTTTTTATACAGCCGTATTACTAACGGAATCTATTGTGCGTGATCATTCATCGACGACGAGATTATCGATGATGAAGTTCTGACGCTCGGGAGTATTCTTACCCATGTAGAACATGAGGAGGTTGCTTAGATTGTCCTCCTTGCGGATGCGGATAGGATCCAGCTTGATATTCTCCTCGCTGATCCAGTCCTTGAACTGCTCTGGAGAGATCTCTCCAAGCCCCTTGAATCGCGTGACCAGTGCTCGCTTGCCAAGCTTCTTCAGTGCAGCCTGCTTCTGAGCCTCATTGTAGCAGTAGATGTTTGTCACAAGTTCTTCGGCAGGTGCCTCCTCTGCAGTCTTCTTGGCACGTCCCTTCTTCTTCGTAGGGGCGCTTGTCATGAAGTTATCCGACTTCTTGTGCTCCTTGGGTAAGAAGACGCGGAAGAGCGGAGTCTCGAGGATGAAGACATGTCCACGGCGTACCAGCTCGGGGAAGAACTGCAGGAAGAAGGTAATCAGCAGTAGGCGGATATGCATCCCGTCGTCATCAGCATCGGTCGCGATGATGATACGATTGTAGCGTAGCCCATCGAGACCATCCTCGATATTGAGAGCTGCCTGGAGGAGGTTGAACTCCTCATTCTCATACACCACCTTCTTACTCTGTCCATAGCAGTTGAGGGGCTTACCTCGGAGGCTGAAGACGGCCTGATACTTGGGGTCACGACACGTGGTAATGGAGCCACTCGCCGAGTTACCCTCCGTGATGAAGAGGCTGGTACGCTCAGGCTCCTTCGCCTTAGGATCGTTGAAATGGATCGTACAGTCGCGAAGCTTCTTGTTGTGCAGGCTAGCCTTCTTAGCTCGCTCGCGAGCAAGCTTTGCTACACCACTGAGGGACTTACGCTCACGCTCACTCTCCTGGATCTTCTGCAGCATGATGGCAGCATCCTCGGGGTGGATATGGAGATAGTTATCCAGCTCCTTACCGAGGAAGTCATTGAGGAACTTCTGAATACTCCGCCCATCAGGCTCCATATCCTTTGACCCAAGCTTCGTCTTCGTCTGGCTCTCGAAGACGGGCTCCTCGATCTTAATGCTGATGGCAGCTGCCATCCCATAGCGAATGTCACGGTAGTCGAAGTTCTTCCCATAGAAGTCCTTGATGACACGAGCTACGGCTTCCTTGAAGGCCGAGAGGTGTGTACCTCCCTGTGTAGTATTCTGTCCGTTGACAAAGCTATAGAAGTCCTCCCCTACCTGCGAGGTATGGGTCACGACGATCTCGACGTCGTCCTCCTTGAGGTGGATGATCGGATACAAGGGCTCCTCGGTGATGTTCTCCTCGAGGAGGTCTGCTAAGCCACGCTTCGAGAGATAGCGCTTGCCATTATAGATGAGAGCAAGACCTGCATTGAGGAAGGAGTAGTTCTTCACCATCGTCTCGACGAACTCATCCTTGTACTCGTAGTCGCGGAAGAGGTCAGCATCGGGACGGAAGACGACTCGCGTGCCCGACGGCTCATCGGAGGGAACGGCCTCGGTCTCCTCTAAAAGCTTGGCATGGGAGTAGCGAACAGTCTTCGTCAGACCTTCACGCCAGACGGTGATCTCACAGTGAATGGAGAGAGCATTAACAGCCTTGATACCGACACCATTAAGCCCGACAGACTTCTTGAAGGCCTTAGAATCAATCTTCCCCCCAGTGTTCATCTTGCTCGTGGCATCGATGAGCTTACCGAGAGGGATACCACGCCCGTAGTCACGCACAGTCACCTGACCGTCACGGATAGTGATCTCGACCTTCTTACCAGCACCCATGACATACTCGTCGATCGAGTTGTCAAGGACTTCCTTCAACAGGACATAGATACCGTCATCGGAATGGGAGCCATCTCCAAGCTTCCCGATATACATCCCTGGACGGCGACGAATATGCTCGTCCCACTCCAGGGTCTTGATGTCACTGTCGTTGTAGTCTACTGTCGTCTGTTCTAAAAGAGTCATGTGGTTGTAACGTCCGTCGTTGTTTTGCAGGTCAAAGATAGCAAAAAGCCCGCAGGAAACCGCCTGCGAGCTTATATAATACCCTCTAATATAGCCCTATGTCAACATACTCTCCACGACCTTCCCCATAAGCCTGCCCACTCAGGGGAACTGCGCTACGTATAGCCTTGGAAGGCTGGTGCAGCTTCGCTGCTACCGTATGCTCTATCTGATCCCTGCGGACGGTATCCATGCGAACCCCGAGCAACTCAAGCAGAATACGAGTTACGAATCCTGAGCAGCACACTTTGTGCGCTCTCCAACTGCCTCGCCCTACACAGGCTATCCATATAGAAGGCTTGCCCTCAAGCTCCGCTGTGGAGCGCAAGGTGCAAGCAGCTTTATATCATCTCCTTGCATACCTATGTGTGGGCGTCCTATAGAAGGGGGTAGTATGAACCTATATTGGTCATCGAGCTGACCTATATAGGTTGCTCTTCCGACCAATATAGGTCACGACGCGGACCTATATAGGTTGACTCAGCGACCAATATAGGTCGGTAGCACCTCCCCTCAAGTATATGCTGCGGCATGGTAAGGCGACCCTCTCTCGGGGAGGCGAGGTGCAAACAACTACTGGTCTGTGTACGAACGACTATTGGTTTGGGAGTCAAACCACTATTGGTTCGCTATCCAAACAACTATTAGTTCGAGCGCGGGACACTACTGGTTTGAGTGCGAACAACTATTGCTCTACACTTCCCAGCTCTATTGCTTCGCTCCTCGATCTTGAGAAAGTACGGCTTGCACCTTGGTGCGGGAGCACCGTCTACCCACTGCATGAATATTGGAAGTATCGCCGATATTGCTTACCTTTGCAGCGCTTTAGAGTGCCTCCTGCGATATGGACACGCTAAAAGCTTAGGTAGAATCAGTAGCTCAGTCGGTAGAGCACATCCCTTTTAAGGATGGGGTCCTGGGTTCGAACCCCAGCTGATTCACAGTGGGGATGTCGCAAGGCATCCCCACACTCTTTTATAAAGCATGCGCCCCGCAAGACCACTACTGAGGTCTTGCGGGGCGCATGCTTCATCGGGGGGGAGTATCAGTCTCCGGCATGTAAGGTCCCATTCTGTGGGACGTACTTGCGCTTGCCACTATACTCCGTAATGTCGATACGAATGATCTCCGTCCGATGGAAGGACTTCTCTACATATACCTTTCCCAGCTCCATATCATTAGGCGATAGCTTCTCCAAGAGAAGATGAAGCGCATGCCGGCGCTCCTCTTCGCTGAGACCAATATGCGCAGTCCCTCGGAGGATGACACTCTCATACTCGGTCGTAAACTTGCTTGGTAGGAGATTCACGCGTCCGACGATGCAGAGGGAGACCTCAGCATGACCAGCACGTATAGTACGGAGCTTCTTTCCCTCGGGGGCGCAGTGGACATAGATGCAGTCTCCACCATCCCAGATATGATTGATGGGGAAGCCATAGGGCTTACCCTCTTCATCGATCATCGAGAGGACACAGTATTCGCTCTCACGGAGTAGCTCCAGAGCACGCTCTTCATTAAGCAGGCGATCACGACGCCGCACATCAGCATTATTATACTTCATCATCAGACATATAGTTGGGTGCAGATTATAGAGACGACTGGAGAGTGGAGGCACCCTACTCTACCCTCTCAGATTTGCGAAAAACTATCTTGACAGTGTGAGCTTTCCTTCATTCTCCAAGAGCAAACCACTCTGCTGCAATTGCTCAAGAGCGTAGGAGAAGGCAGCATCGACATTAGCTCCACGGCGCGAGAATCCCATGCGCTTCGCAGCAATAAGGGTCGCTGCATCAGGGGCGATCGATACATTCTGCTTCACCACTTCGAGGAGGACCTCCATCAGCTCGACCGAAGGGATCTCTTCTATTGAACGCTTTGTGACCGCAGTATTGGGGCGGTACCCCTTCCACTGCTCACCATCTTTCTGTGTAAGCCAAAGAGTCTGACCATCACGGTCAGCGACAGCGAAGAGCATGGGTAAGAGGGCATCCACGATCCCCGTAATCGTCGAGCTCACTCGTGCAAAGGACTTGAAGGCCGCCACACGCTTCGAGAGGAGCGAATAGGTAATAGGCTGCTCTCGGGCTACAACCTCACGGACGAAGTCCTCCAGCGAAGTGCTGGTGTAGCTATCGGTAGCGGGATACTCCAGCGCTGCAGAAGAGCTTATCGGCTCAGCGATCAGATCTGCCTCCGTGATAGCGAAGGGAGAAGATACTGCTGTAGACTGTAGCTTCAGAGGGCGCTCTGGGAGCGACTTCAGTCGAGCAAGGATGCGCTCTATGACGAGGTCAGGTTGGCGGAACCAGTCCGGACTCCATACACGCATGACCTCCCAGTCGAGACTCCCAAGTACGCTCGGCTGCACGACCTCACGATCTCGAGTCGTCTGAGTACGTCGATAGGCTTCCCCATCGATCAAGATCCCTAAGCGATAGCAATCTGGCGCACTGGGCAAGGCTACGGCAAGGTTGACCTTGAAGTTCGAGCGTCCCAGTTGAGTCATCGCAGGATAGCCAGCCTTCTGTAAGCGATTAGCTATCTGCTCGGCGATGATACGGTCGGCAGAGTCCATATCAGGCTGAGGGCGCCGTACGAGCGTCTGTCGCTCAGCATACTCGAGGAAGTGCTTCAAGCCCTCTACGCCCTTAGCCTTCGTGCGGCGCAGATCGATCTGATCACTGGTCATCGTCGAGAAGACCAGCATTTCACAGCGAGCGCGACTGACGGCTACATTTAGGCGACGCTCACCCCCCGCCTTATTCAACGGGCCAAAGTTCATACTGACCTGCCCCGTAACGTCTGCACCATAGCCGATGGTGAAGAGGATGACATCACGCTCATCGCCCTGCACATTCTCGAGGTTCTTGATGAAGATAGGCTCATAGAGCTGGTCTGCCAACTCTTGTAGCGCGGTATCACGAGCCATACACTCGGTCAGCGTGTCCTCAATAAGATTCTGCTGTGCGGCACTGAAAGCCACGATACCTATACTCTCCCCTCTCAAGCTATCATCACGCAGACGACGGCATACCTCATGGACGATCGCCTCGGCCTCGGCCTTATTCTGTCGGGTCTTCCCCTTGTCATAGGTCCCCTTGATATGAATGAATCGCACCTTCGTCGCTTGGTCATCTACAGAGGGGAAGGTAATGAGCTCCCCATCATAGTACTCATGGTTGCTGAAGGCGATAAGGCTCTCGTGGCGAGAGCGGTAGTGCCAATTCAGCTGTAGCGAAGGTAGACTGAGAGCCTGGCAGTCCTGCAGGATGCTCTCCAAGTCATCAATGCTCTCCTCTTCTTCCTCGACGGAGTTCGTACTGAAGAAGCTCGTTGGAGGCATCTGCTTGGGGTCTCCTACCACGATGAGGGCATTCCCTCGAGCGATAGCTCCTACAGCTTCACTGGTCGGCATCTGAGAGGCTTCGTCAAAGACCACTAAGTCGAACTTCTCTGCCCCTAAGTCTATGTACTGTGCCACCGACATAGGGCTCATCAGCATACAAGGGCAGAGGCGCGGTAGAAGGTTAGGGATATCATCCAGCAGCTGGCGAATTGAAGTACCTCGCCCTCCATTGGCTATATTACGATTGAGCTTCCCGATCTCCGAGCTATTATCTATGTCCTCATAGACATGGGGAAGCTGATTGGACAGGCGAGCATAGAGCATCTTCTTCGACAGCTCTTGGAACTCTGCCGTCAACTCCTTGTAGCGCTGCACCTGCTGGTCAAAAAGCTCACCCTCAAACGTGCAGAGGAGCTCGCTCCGAGCTATCTTCTGCTCGGCTAAGGCACGATAGAGGCCCTTGAAGAAGGCTTGCATAAGCTGAGCGGCATCTACTCGCTTCGCCTCCACCTCGCGAATAACGATATCAAGGCCCTGCGAAGAAAGTTCGCTACGTAGCTGTATCCAGCTATACCACTTCCCGACCAGCCCCTGATGAGTCTGCCAGCGAGAGAAGCACGAAGAGGGCGCCACAGAGAAGGAGCTATCGGAAGGGAACTGATACGACACCCAGGGCTCCGCCTCCTTTATATACTGCGACCACTCACCGGAGAGAGCATCGAGCCCTCGGAGCTGATGCTTTAGCTCTTCAGTGAAAGCAGGCTTAATGGACTCTCGGGTAGCGGAGACTGAGAGCTGTAGCCCTTCAGCAAAAGCCTCTACAGCCTTCACCAAACGAGGGAGATAGTCTAAGAAGCTTCCCAGCTCCGAGGTCGAAAGGCTACGTCCCAAAAGCTGGTGTATCCCTCCGCTCTCTCCCGCACAGTGCTTTACTTCCTTCTGATACTCAAGCACACGCTCCAGATACCCTGCTACTGTCTGAGCTTGCAGCTTCTCACTGTAGAAGCGTATCTTCTTGAGGTAGCTACGAGAGGCAAAGAAGCGAGGCAAGAACCAAGAGTCCTCAATCGCCTTCCACTCCTGTAGGAGGCTCAGTGCATCTATCTCTAAGAACTCCTCCCGGCAGTCAGCCGTGAGGGTGGCACGGAGTTCATCACGATACTTCAGATGCTCCCAGATCGAGCGCAACTGGGCTATCTGATGCTCATCAAATGCAATAGCAGCGACAGATGAGTGCATCAGTGGAGAGGCTGAGATCTCTGAGAGGAGGTCTATACCAAGACGTAGACTTCGCTCACTATCCTCCAGATCTGCGCCAAAGATCTCCGTAAGGAGAATACGCGCACGCTGTATGCGTCCTGTGAGAGTCACACCTTTGTCAAGGAGGCGTGCTAAGGTCTGCGGCTCTTGGATGCAGGCAAGTGTGGGCCATAGTCCGACCAGCGGATGCTCCGAGGGCTGCCCTGCGACATTGAGTACTGCGGGGAGCTTGCTACCAAGTAGCTCTTCGCAGTGTGTGATAAATTCCCCATCAAGATGTGCCAGCTGCTCGTTCAATGCGACCTCAAGAGGCTCTACCTCATACGACTCATAGCGCGATATACATTCGTAGAGGGAGAGCTTGGCTCCCTCGCGATCCTCATGAAGGCTCTCCATATACTGGATCAGCAGCGTACGACGCTCGTAGAGCTTCTGAGCTATGGTGTCATATTCCTCTGGCTCTCGGATCTTCGCCGCATGCAGAGCTTTGCTCAGCTGCTCCAAGACATGCTTCTTTGTCACCTTGTTGGAGTGAAGCTCGAGGCAGAAGGGATCAAGACCAATCTTCTCAAGTCGGCTCTGTACCACGCTGAGAGCAGCCATCTTCTCGGCTACGAAGAGCACTCGCCGCCCCTGGTACAGCGCATTGGCGATGAGGTTCGTGATCGTCTGTGACTTCCCCGTACCCGGAGGACCATAGAGTATGAAGGAGGAGCCACGCCCGGCCTCCAAGACAGCAGATAGCTGTGACGAGTCTACGGGTACAGGTAGAGCAATGCTCCCAGGAGTCAGATGCTTATCCTCCTCTGCCAAGTTCGTCTGTAGAGGCTGAGGCTGCCACTGGAGCGAACCACTGACGAGGCTGGCGACGACAGGATGCGAGAGAAGCTCCTCGCGATGATTATGAATATCGTGCCACATCAGGTACTTATTGAAGGAGAATGCCCCAAGGACACACTCCTCCTCGACATCCCACTTACTCTGCTCTCGGAGAGCGTCTCGGACTTGCGCAAAGATGAGGGGTACATCGACACCATGCTCATCACGGGGAAGGGGATCAATCCCCTTGATACGTATGCCGTAGGTCTGGCGGATATATTCGATGAGGGTGATATTGAGTGAGATCTCCTCATCTCGCTTGCGGATATAGTAGCGCCCACGCTTATAGACAAGATCCACGGGTAGGAGAAGAAGCGGAGCATAGCGTGCTCGAGGGCTATTCTTCTTCTCATACCAGCGAAGGAGACCAATCGCCAGATAGAGCGGATTAGCCCCTGTCTCTTCCCTCGTCGTACGAGCATGACGATAGATATTCTTGAGGATCAACTGCGTCTCATCCTCAGCGTAGTAGGTATGTAAGAGCTTCTGCCTCGTGATATCACTTAGGATCAGTGGCTCCAGAGAGCTAATCATACTGGAGCGAAGTAAGCGCTCTTCTCTATCTATTCGTACAACTCCCTCAGGAATAGGATGGATGCAATACTCCGTATTCTCCTGTAGGTAGTCCTCTATGGAAGCGACATCAAAGGAGATGAACTGTATGGCACGGCTACGGACAGAGAGATTGAGGAAATTGTTGCGCAGGGAGAAGTCCAATAGCTTCCGCTCCCAGATATCAAGCTTATTGACCTCCGTCTTATCGTCATAGGCACGATCCAAATCATATCGAGTGCGATGGGTAGCCTCGATGGCACAGGCCGTATGCTTAGGAGCTTCCTCTGGAGCCAACTTCCACGTACCGCCCTCACTGAGGCGAGTTGGTAGCGAGATAATACCCTCCAAGCGGCAGCGAGCTATGTCAATGAACATCTGAAACTCATTATCCCTCTTGAGATGCTGCCGAGCGGTCTCCTGTGCATGCTCAAAGGAAGCATAGTCCTTAGTAAGCTCTGTACACTCAAGTACAAGCATCTCGGAGATCCCCTCAGAGCATGCCTTCTCTAAGAAAGATGCATCATCACAGATGCTCTGACGGTAGCACACTTCGCTAAGCCACACACCGAGGAAGGCATGCCCACGCATGATCACGACCCCACTATTGATCCCAACCGCCTCCAGTACAGAGGCCATCAAGAGGGTCAGCTCAATACAGTTCCCCTGATGACTCTCAAGGACCTGATCTGCGAGCGTGATGCGCTGCCCGATAGCCTCATAGCTGGCAGGCACTGCACGGTAGATGATCCCCTCTTGATGGAGTGCAGCAAAGATGGCGCTAACTTGCTCAACGACCGTATTGGGGTCTCCATCTTGATACTCGACAAAGGCACTTGCCCCTGTCATCTGCTTGAGGAGAGCTGATGCCTTGACGACCATCCGCCCTACAGCAGGCTGATTGGGCACCACAAAAGAGGCCAGACACTGAGGAAGGATCTGCGTCCCCAGCCATTGATCAAATGCCATCAACTCCAGGTCATACTCCCGCGAAAGCAAGACTTCTTCCCCACTATAGATCTGTACAGTGAAGGAGGAGATGACGCGCTCTGAGAGCTCAAGCAAAGCATCAGCCTTGGGGAGAACAGCGACATCAGAGATACGTACCGTGCTTCCATGATCAATACGACTATATATAGCAGAGCGCTGCTCTTGGACAAAGCGCCCCCCAATAGAGACACTGATATCCAGCAGGTCTTCCTCACCGACATTCGCGAGCTCTATACTGCTGCAGACTGGGATATGGTTGTGTAGGAGTGCGTAATTGACATTCTTGATATAGTCAATATGTAGCTCTATCATCATTGTAGGGATCGTTAGTCTGGTAGATATGGGAAGGCAAAAGATCACGCCTACCACCGCTATAATACTCAAAGGTAGCTATATTTCAGAAGGTAGCTGCATAGAGAAATCCCCGTCTTTTCTCCAAGAAGAATCCTCCCCTCAAAAGTACAGTAGCTGCGAGAAATACCTCAGCAGAAAGCACTACTATGAAGTCGGGAAAGTAACCAGTACTGGTCCAAGAGGTGACCAGTACTGCTCCACTCGCCGACCAGTACTGGTCAATATACCCAACCAGTACTGGTCGCAAAAGAGAGTAGTATAGGAGGGTAATCATACACAGCCTTACATCCCTATTTATCCATCAGATAAACAGGCAGCTATCTCCATAGCCCACTTCATAGCAGCACCTGAGAAAGATGCCTCTCCCTACCCTCAGTAAAAAGAAGCCTCCCCACCGCTTCATACGAAGCAGCGGGGAGGCTTATCTTATCTGAGCGTAGAGCTACAAAGAGCTCTACGAGAAGTTACTTCTTCTTAGCGGGGAGGTGAATAGCCAGACCCAGGGCGTCAGCGATAGCTTCATAGAGAGCTTCGGAGTAGGTGGGGTGCCCGTAGATCGTAGCGATGACTTCCTCAGCGGTAGCTTCCATCTCCATGATCAGCGAAGCCTGGCTGATCATTTCTGCAGCCATAGCACCGATGATGTGGATACCAAGGATCTCACCATACTTGTTGTCGAGGATGACCTTGACGAAGCCCTGCGTTTCGCCAGAAGCAAGTGCACGGCCGTTAGCTACGAAGGCGAACTTACCGACACGGATATCTCCGTACTTCTCACGAGCCTGTTCTTCGGTGAGACCTACGGTAGCTACCTCAGGACGAGTATAGACGACCGAAGGAGCAGAGAGCATCTTGAGAGCACGTTCGTTGCCCTGCAGTGCATTCTCAGCAGCTACTTCACCCATGCGGAAGGCCGTATGAGCAAGCATCTTCAGACCATTGACGTCACCAGGAGCATAGATGCCCTTGACGCTGGTCTCCATGTACTTGTCGACCTTGATGCGACCACGCTCGATTTCGAATTCGATCTCA
>ERZ772978.801-NODE-801-length-11350-cov-70.2581_pt1 | contig 11350 bp, 7 predicted proteins | sample MGYA00511675_ERZ772978 | MGnify/ENA primary metagenome ERZ772978 (study PRJEB29015, sample SAMEA2738092) | human oral metagenome | biome: human oral; feature: human-associated habitat; material: saliva | place: China | collected 2156 ... | reverse complement strand
CCTTACTTGTCGTCGGGGCGCTCAACCAGTTTGACGGTAACTTCCATCTTGTTTGAGCCGCGCGCAACGGTGAACTTGACCTGGTCGCCGGCGCTGAACTGGCGCACGTAACCCATCAGGGCCGCCGATTCGCCTACTGCGTGACCGTCAACAGCCAAGATCACGTCGCCTTCACGCAGGCCCGCGTTGGCGGCCGGGGTGCCCGAGCCAACCTTGGTGATCTTAGCTCCGGCGCGGGTTTCGCCATTAACTGTGGCGCCGCCGTCTTCAAGCGAAACACCCAGGTAGGCGTGGGTGGCTTTACGATCCTTGATCAGCTGCTGGGCCACCTTATTGGCCAGGTCAATAGGGATGGCAAAGCCGATACCGATGTTTCCGCTACGTGCGCCGCCCGAAGAGGAGGAAGAGCTCAGGGTGGCAATGGAGGAGTTAATGCCGATAACTCGTCCCTGTGAGTCGAATAGCGGGCCACCGGAGTTACCGGGGTTAATGGCGGCGTCAACCTGGATGGCGTTGGTGTAAACGCGTTGGTTGGCTGAGGAGCTAGAGGAGTCATCACTGGACTCGCCCTTAGTGACTACCGGGCGGTCTAGGGCTGAGATGATACCGGTGGTGGCGGTGGAGGAAAGTCCCAGCGGGGCGCCGATAGCCATTACGCCCTGGCCTACCTTCAGGTCCTTGGAGGAGCCGATTTGGGCTACGGTCAGGTCTGAGGGGGCGTTCTTGATTTTGACTACTGCCAGGTCATTGGCGGGGTCAGTGCCGGTTAGTTCCAGCTCGTAGATACGCCCGTCTTTAAGCTGGGCGTATAGTGCACTAGCCCCGGTTACCACGTGGTTGTTGGTGATGATGTGGCCTTGTTTGTCGATCACCACACCCGATCCGCTAGCGCCGCCTTCAGAGTGCTTGGCCCGGATGTAAACCACGGAGCTGGAGACGTTTTCGGCTACTTTTTGCCAGTCAGGGGTTTGACCCTGGCTGGTTACCAGCTTGGTGTTGCCCTGGTTGTTTGCTGAAACGGTGGAGGTGGAGGTGATGGAAGGCTGAGCTTCATCTGTGGCGCCGGCATAGTACATGCCGCCGGCGGTGATACCTGAGGCCACCAGGGCGGTGGTCAGCGATAGGGCCATCACCCCACCCCAACCCGGGGAGCTCTTCTTGTTGTCGCTGTTAGAGGTGTAGTTGGCACCATTGTTGTAGCCGCCGGGGTAGCCGCTAGCAGGAGCGGAGGGAGCAGCGGGGGCGCTAGAGGGAGCATAGGGAGCCTGGCCGTAGGGGGCGGCGCCATAGTTTCCGGCCGGCCTAGCGCCATAGTTGGGGGCGTAGGGGTTACGGGGCTGGTAGTTATCGCTCATCAATAGTTCCTAAATGCTTAGCGGTAGCCAGCAATGGCCACCTTACGGACGTTAATCATACTGACGTGGTCATTTGGTGGATTTAGCAGCAACCCTTAAACAAGTTTGACATGCACCAGGCTACGGCCCTCAATTGTCTTAGACAATAGGGATTGCAGCCCATCGACGTCGTCAATTACGTCCACGTGGGCGCCAAATGCGGCTGCGGCCTGCGCGAAATCAACTTGCTGCGCGGTAGCGAAAAAGCGTGGGAAATAATTACTTAGCTCACTGGCACCATATTCAAGGCTACTAAATATTTTGCCACCATGATCATCTAATACGATTACTTGCAGGTCCACCTCGGTTTCTGTAACTGCCTTAACCAGGCCGGTTAAGTCGTGTGCTGCCGCTAAATCCCCAATAATTACCCGCACTGGCTGCCCACTGGCCCAGGCTAGGCCCACGGCAGTGGAGATAGTCCCGTCAATACCGGCTAATCCACGATTAGCCACTACTGGGCCGGGCATCTTTTTCAGTTGCTTACCCGCAGGTAATCCAGCATCTAGATAGCGGATGGTCATCGAAGAAGCTGCCATTAAAGTAACGCTGCTTTCTAAGCCGTCGCTGTGAAATGCTGTTGATTGGCTATGAGATTCGTATTGTGAGGTGGCCTGCCAGGTAGTTAAAGCCATTTGTGCAGCTTTAGTTACGCTGGTGGCGTTTAGTTGTTGTTGGCCAGCTTGCAACCAGCGTTGTAGCCACAGCGTTGGCGCCGCGTTTTTGCCGACGCCGACGCCCGCCCCCGCATCTGCACTCGCGCTGGCATCTCCACCTGCATCGGCGTCTGCGCCCGCTTCCGCACCTGCGTCTGCACCGCCACCCGGGATATTTAGGCTGCTTAGAGCCTGTTCTAGGGTGGTTACGTAGGCGGCTTGCCCGCTCACGTCACTCCAGCGCGCCCGGTTGGTGAGCACCACCTGGTAAATATCCTCCCGCGCCAGTAGCGCGCCGATGGGGCGGGTGAGGGTGGGGCGGCCGACTACCAGCAGCTGCTCGATCTCTTGAGAAAGCTGAGCGCCGTCGCCGCTAGCTGAGCCGTCGCCACCAGCTAAAAGCGCACTGTAGGCAGCCACTGCGTTGGCGTTGGTGCGCACTAGCGAGGTGGGTTCAGCCAGTAGCGGCCACCCCCAAGCGTGGGCCAGGGAGGCAGCGAAGTGGGCTAACTCGGCGTCGTCGTTGTCCCCCACCACAATCACCCCACGCCGGGCGGGATCTAAACCTAAGCGGCACCCTACCTGGCTGACTGTAACCCCATTTAGCTGCTCCTCTAGGGGCTTGCGCGCACGCAGCCAGTGGGTTTTGGGTTCCAAATGCGGCACTTGCCAGGGGGCGGCGGGGGCCAGCGGCGGGGCTAGGCGCACGTTTAGATGCACCGGGCCGGGGTCTAGGCTTAGGCGCCCTGAGGCTGCAGCTACCGCTCTGCGTACTTGATTGGCGACGGCGCCGCTTGCGTTAGTGTCGCCCAGGTCCGCCTGGTAGCGGGTGGCGGCGCCAAAAATCCCGGTTTGCACCGTGGTTTGGCTGGCGCCAGTGTTGACCAGGGCATGGGGGCGGTCGGCACTCAAAATTATTAGCGGCACCCCGGCGGCGTCGGCCTCCACCACGGCAGGGTGCGCGTTAGCTACCGCGCTACCGGAGGTCATAACCGCCACGGCGGGGCGAGCTAGGCCTTCATGCAGCCAGTCGGAGCGGGAGGCACCTAAAGCCACAAAGGCGGCGCTGCGCTCGTCAACCACCACGCGCAGCTGCAGGTAGCCGGCCTGCGCGGCGTCGGCCAGGGCGTAGGTCAGCGGAGCGTTACGCGAGCCGGGGCTGATCACTACTCGTTTAACCCCAGCTTCAACTAGGGAGGCCACCACGGCGCGGGCAAGTAAGGTGGCAGGGTTTTCTAAGGCGGCAGGGTTTTCTGGGGACGTCACCTTTGGGCTGGCCGGCGGCTGAGCGGCTGGGAGGGCGGCGCCGCTGGGAGCGGATGCTTCTTGGGTGGTCACAACTGGCCTAACTAGTTGGGTCTCTAGCGCGCCAAGGCGCCAGATGTGGTTTTAAGTTTAGCTAGCTAGCAGAGTGCTCAGGCGCACTAGGCGCTGGCACCAGCGCTCACGTAAGGGCTCACTAGCAGCCGGGATGCGTTTAACTGACACCGGCTGTCCAAGCAGCAAATGCCCATTTACCGGCCTAAAGGGTGGCTCTATCACGTCTTCTTGCAGCAGCGAGCCGGTGGCCAGGCCGCAAGCATAGGGCAGCTCATCTAGAGTTCCAGCTAGGCGCAGACCGGCGTAAATCCCCACCGAAGTGTCTAGGGCTGAAGAAACCACCGCCGGCATTTCTAAACGCTTATAGATTTCATAAGCAGCGCTTATACCACCTAGTGGGGCTACTTTTAGTACAGCTACATCCGCCGCTTCTAACTGCCGCACTGCCATAGGGTTGGCATCTAGACGCAAGGATTCATCGGCGGCGATTGGCACCTGGAGTTTGCGGCGTAAAACCGCCAGATCAGCGGTGGAGCGGCAAGGCTGCTCAGCGTATTCGAGCCCGCTGGCGGCGCGGTCATATAGGGGTAGTAGCTTTAGGGCCTGATCCAAATCCCAGGCGGCATTTACATCAATGCGCAAAGCCGCCCCTGGTCCCATGGCGCCGCGTACCGCTTCTAGGCGCTGTAGATCCTCGCTTAAACAATCGGGCTTGTCGGCCACTTTCACCTTGGCGGTGTGTATGCCTGCGCCCACTGCTGCGAGCGCGCGTGCCTCAGCTTCCTCAGGCCCCAGGGCGGCGATAGTGGTGTTAACCGGAATTTGGTGGCGTTTAGGCTCTGGCACGCCTTGGTCAGCTAGCGGTTTCGTGGCTTGGCTCAGGGCGCTGGCCAGCCATTTAGCGCTGTGGCTATCAGGGTGGTTCCAAAATGGGGCGCACTCCCCCCAGCCTGCGGGGCCATGCACTAGGACGCCGTCGCGCATGGTGATACCGCGAAAGCGCACCCGCATGGCGATTGAGAAAACCTCTACCCGGTCAATGCTTTCCCACAGCGCAGCGGCTGGCGGGGGGCATTGCTTACGGATTGTTTCAAGCATGGCCCCCATTATTCCTTAGCGACGACGCCGCCCTGCCAGCCCCGTACGTCACCGCCTCCCCGCGCACCGATCCACACCAGTAGACCAAAGGCCGCGCCCTGCCACAGCTTGATCTTGGGGAAGTACTCGGCGGCAATGCAGTACAGCAGCGCAAACACAATGGCGAAGCTGATCAGCTAAAAGCACCGAAACGTACGCATAGATAAGTTTAAACTGACACCAGGTTAGGCTGCCATGACCTTAGGTACAGGCGGTTAACAAAGGCCTGTTCAGAGCCGGTTTTAGAAATAGTACGGGAAGGATGACCAGTCTGCCGGGCGTTTGTTAACGAAAGAGTCACGCCCCTCCACAGCCTCATCGGTCATATAGGCCAGGCGCGTAGCTTCACCGGCAAAGACCTGCTGACCGGCCAAACCGTCGTCGGCCAGGTTGAAAGCAAACTTAAGCATACGGATAGCCTGGGGAGATTTGGTAGCCACAATCTCGCCGTATTCAATGGCTTTATTTTCTAGTTCTCCGTGGTCTACCACCTCGTTGACCACCCCCCAACGCTCGGCGGTTTCCGCGTCATAGGTGCGAGCCAGAAAGAAAATTTCGCGAGCCCGCTTATCACCCACCTGGCGTGCCAGTAGGGCCGAGCCGTAGCCGGCGTCGAAAGAACCCACATTGGCGTCGGTTTGCTTAAAAAGCGCGTGCTGACGTGAAGCAATAGACAGGTCACACACCACGTTTAGGCTGTGACCGCCGCCTGCCGCCCACCCGGGCACGGCCGCAATAACCACTTTAGGCATGGTGCGAATTAGGCGCTGAACTTCCAAAATATGCAGCCTGCCAGCGCGGGCGGCGTCGATACGTTCACGCCTGGCGGTAGTGGAGGCCAGCTGCCCGCTGGGGTCTAGCGCTGCTATAGGCTCTGGTGCTCCCTGCAGCCCATTTTCTGCGGTTTTTTCTGCCGACGACGCCGGCTCTGGGGCCTGGGTGGGCTCAACTTCGTAGCGGTATCCGTCGCGACCACGGATACGCTGATCGCCGCCAGAACAAAAAGCCCAGCCGCCGTCGCGCACCGAGGGACCATTACCAGTGAGAATAACCGTGCCCACATCCCCACTCATGCGGGCATGGTCAAGGGTTCGGTAAAGCTCATCCACAGTGTGGGGGCGAAAAGCATTACGCAGCTCAGGGCGGTTAATGGCCACGCGCACAATCGGCTTATCAGTGCAGTTACCGTTTTCGTCGCGGCTAACTGCCCGGTGGTAGGTGACGTCAGTTAGATCCTCAAAACCGGCGATGTCACGCCACTTAGTGGGATCAAAAATTTCAGAAACCTGCTTGGGAAGCGGGTAGTGCGCGCTCATGGACACAGTTTAACTGTGCCTTAGACCGCCAGTAGGGCTAGGCCCAGGCTCAGGCCGTAAACCAGCTCGTAAATACCAGCCATTTTCAGGGCGCCAATTAGTTCACGGCCCTTAGCTTTAGCCGCTACCGGGCGCCAAGCCAACAGGGCCAGCTGCCCCCACAGCACAACCCCCACCACAGATACGGCAGCCAACACACCCAGGGAGCCACCCGGCTCTGCCCCACCCCACAAAGTAGCTAAACCCAAAACCAGGGGTGCAAACAGCATCACCTGGTAGAGGCGACTAGCACGCTCATAACCCAAACGCACCGCCAAAGTGCGTTTGCCGTGGGCCGGGTCGGTTTCAATATCGCGCAGGTTGTTAACCATCAGCAGCGAGCAGGCAATCAAACCCACCCCCACAGCGGTCAGCCAACCCCACCAAGGCACCGCATGAGCCTGCGTGTAGGTAGTGCCGGCAGTAGCCACCAGCCCAAAGAACACGAACACAAACACTTCACCCAAGCCCAAGTAGCCATAGGGTTTAGCGCCGCCCGTGTAAAACCAAGCTGCCGCCACAGCCGCCACGCCCACCGCAATCAGCCACCAGGTGCCGCTTAAAGCCACCAAAATCAGGCCAAACAGTGCCCCGGCACCAAAGCAACCAAAGGCTGCGTGCTTAACCTTAACCGGCTCCACCAGCCCAGAAGCGGTCAGGCGGGCCGGGCCAGTGCGCTCGTCGTCGGTGCCACGAATCCCGTCAGAGTAGTCATTAGCCAGGTTGCAGCCAATCTGCAAAGCCAACGCCACCAGGGCCGCCAGCAAGGCAGCCACGGCGTCGAACCTACCCAAAGCACCAGCCACGCCCGAGCCTGCCAACACCGGCGCTAAAGCAGCCGGCAAAGTACGCAGACGCACCACCTCAGCCCACTTAGCGGCCTCAAGCCGACTAGCTGCAGATTTAGCCTTAGGCTCCGGATCCGGCTCCGGCTCAGCCACCACCTTGGTTAAATCTTCAGGCACAGGCTGAGCCACAGAGCGGCGCATAGCCAAAGGACGACGCGGACGACGCGGGGCTACTTCACTCACAAGCCAAGCCTATCTCGCCTAGGGCTAGCGGCACTGGCGCCCCGCTCAGGCGCCCAGGTCACAGGTGACAGAGAAACCAGTAGAAAGATCCTTAATAGTCACCTGCACCGTAGAAGCAGAAGAAACCACGTAACGCTCCTCAATCAGCGGGCCATTATCAATACGCTCCACTGCAACCTCAGCCAGGTCAACCCCCCGGTCCTCCTGCAGCTGGCGAGTGAAGGGGAACAGCACCGTGCCAGCCGGGGAAACCTCACCCACGGGCACACCATAAGCGTCCGTCTCGGTGTACTCCACAAACCGGAAGTGACCCACATTGTGGGCAGCCTGGTAGGTACGCACCAAGCTCACATCCCCGCTAGGAGCCAGCGACAAGTCAGCACCCAGCAGCGGGTCAAAGCTAACCTCCTGACCGCCGCGCATCTCACGGAACACACCCACGCCACGTGAAAGCTTGTCATACAGGGCGTAACCAGAGTCAGGGTCAGCCGCAATAGCCAAACCAATAGCGGTAGAAGCAGCCGTGTAGCTAGAACGGTGCACACGGTAGCCATAACGCTGCTTAAGGGCGCGAGTAATAGCCGGCAGGTGGGCGGCGCCACCAACCACATACAGACCCGCAGTCTCAGTGGTGAGCGCAAACTTACCGCGCGCATTAACATGCACCAACGGCTCCATAGCGGCAAAAGTACGCTCAATCAGCTCATCAATAGCCTCATAGAAAGCCTTAACCGGCACGCTCACGCTCTTACCCAGAGCCTCAACCGCCACCGAACGCGAGTTGGGGTTCAAAGACTCCTTAGCGATACGGCATTCATGCAGCAGCAGGTTCAGCTCACGCGAACTTAGCTGCTCGCGCTCGCGGCCCAGCTTGGCCAAAACCAGGTCAGCTAGGGCAGAGTCAAAGTCGTCACCACCGAGCTGGTTGTGACCATAAGAATCAATCACCTCGTGGCGTTTACCCTCGCAAGAAACCAGGGAGGCGTCAAAAGTGCCACCACCAAGGTCATAAACCAGTACGCGGGTGCGCTTGGAGTTAATGGTGGAGGCGTAACGCTGAGTGTATTCAAAACCGGCGGCGCTGGGCTCATTAATCATGGACAGCACCTGCCAGCCGCCACGTTCAAAAGCCTCAATAGTCATTAGGCGCTGACCGCTAAAAGCGTGGGCAGGAATACCAATTACCGCCTCCAGCGGTTCATTTTCACGCAGCGGGCTGATAGTGGAAGACTCGCGCACCTGCTGAGCCACATAAGCCAAAAAGCCGCTAACTAGCTCCATAATGGGGTAGCTGCGCTCCCCCAGGCTCACCTGGGTGTTGGGGGTGACGTCAACATCAGACAGCAGGCGTTTAATTGAACGCAGGAAATCGCCGCCAGTCAGGGCCACGGCTTCAGCTTCAAAACCGTAGACAAGTTTGGCTCCATCCCAGGCCACTAAGGACGGAATGTAATCGATCCAGTCGCCTGCTTCATTGCCAAAACTGACAACTGGGTAGTTGCCACGGTCCGCATAAGCGACGGTAGTGTGGGTGGTTCCAAAATCGACGCCGAATCTCATGTGCCAAGCCTATGGCAGTGCAAAGATTATAACCAATAGACGACACGCAAATGAGACGCAATATTGCCAGGTAGACATGGTTTAATACACCTTCTTATAAAAACCAGCAGGTGGAGATTGAATCTAACGATGCATTCAATCTCCACCTGCTTAGTGTTCAGGTCTAGAGTTCAACGCGTTTGACCGCGCTCTAAACCTGTTAGGTGTGTTTTAGGTGCGTGCTTAGGCGCGCGCCAGTGACTGCTTAGCCTTAGCCACCACGTTATCCACGGTGAAACCAAAGTACTCAAACAGCTCAGCGGGCGTAGCCGACTCGCCGTACTCATCAATGGCAATGATCTCGCCGGCGTCGCCAACCCAATCACGCCAGCCCATGGAGGAGGCAGCCTCCATGGCCACGCGGGCCTTTACCTGGCTGGGTAGCACCGACTCGCGGTACTCGGCGTCCTGCGCGTAGAACCATTCCCAACAGGGTACAGACACCACGCGGGTGGGGATACCTTCAGCTTCTAGAGCCTGGCGTGCCTCAACCGCCAAAGCCACCTCACTACCGGTAGCCAGCAGCAGCACCTGCGGCTTGGAGTTGCTGGCCTCAACCAGGGTGTAGGCGCCACGCAAAGTACCTTCAGCGGGAGCAAAGCCGCCCTCGCTGCGGTCAAAGATCGGCAGGTTTTGACGCGACAGCACCAATCCGGTGGGGCTATCGCGGTGAGCCAAGGCGCCTAGCCAAGCCTGCGCAGCCTCGTTGGCGTCAGCGGGGCGAACCACGCTTAGGCCAGGGATAACTCGCAGTGAAGCAATGTGCTCAATGGGCTGGTGGGTGGGGCCATCCTCACCTACGCCGATAGAGTCGTGGCTCCACACAAAGACGGTGGGTAGCTTCTGCAAAGCAGCCAGGCGCACCGCCGGACGCATGTAGTCAGAAAATACCAGGAAGGTACCGCCGTAGGCGCGGGTCAGCCCCGACTGCACAATACCGTTGAGCATGTTACCCATAGCGTGCTCGCGCACCCCGAAGTGGATAATGCGCCCGTAGGGGCCATTTTCCTCAGGGTTTAGTGAGCCTTCGGGCAGGAACTCGCTGGCACCAGCAATGTTGGTCATGTTGGAGCCGCCCAGGTCAGCAGAGCCGCCCCACAGTTCAGGCAGTGTGGAGGCGATAGCCGACAGGGTCTTGCCACTGGCTGCGCGGGTGGACAGGCTAGAGCCCGCCTCGAAAACCGGCAGGACGTCGTCGAGCTCAGCCGGCAGTAGGCCAGCACGTACTCGCTCTAGCAGCTCCAGGGCCTGCGGGTTAGCCTGCCCCCAAGCCTCAAAGCGCTTTTCCCAAGCGGCGTGCAGCTCAGCGCCGCGCTGGCCAGCCTGGGCTCGGGTGTGTTCCAGCACCTGCTCCGGCAGAGCAAAACGCTCGTTGGGGTCTAGACCAAGGTTCTGCTTGAGACCAGCCACCTCACTCTCACCCAGCTTAGCGCCATGGGAGGAGGCACTACCCTGCTTGGTGGGGCACGGCCAGGCAATGATGGTGCTCAGGCGGATCAGCGAAGGACGCTTAGTTTCTGCGCGAGCAGCTTCTAGGGCCTCGTGCAGGGCCTTTACATCCTCGTAGTAGCCACCGTCGCTACCAGCATTGCGCCAGTCCACGTGCGCAGTGTGCCAGCCTTGAGCGGCAAAACGGGCCTCAACGTCGTCGCGGAAAGCCAGGGCGGCGTCACCTTCAATGGTGATGGCGTTGTCGTCCCAGATAACGATCAGGTTGCCCAGCTCCTGGGTGCCCGCGAAGGAGGCGGCCTCAATGGTTACGCCTTCTTGCATACACCCGTCACCGGCGATCACGTAGATGTTGTGGTCAAAAATTGACTCACCGGCAGGGGTGGCGGCGTCGTAGAGGCCGTGCTCACGGCGGGCGGCAGCGGCCATACCCACCGCAGCGGCAAAACCGGAACCTAGCGGACCAGTGGTGGCCTCCACGCCCGGGGTGTGACCATATTCAGGGTGTGCAGGGGTGCGCGAGCCACGCCTACGCAGCTGCTCCAGATCGCTAACCTCCAGCCCGTAGCCGGCTAGCACCAGCTGCACGTACTGCATCACCGAGGCGTGCCCGGCACTGAGGATAAAACGGTCGCGTCCGAGCCAAGTGGGGCAAGCCGGGTCTACTCGCATCTCCTTCTGGTAGAGCAAGTAGGCCGCCGCCGTCAGGGAGATTGCAGCGCCCGGGTGTCCGGAGCCAACCTTCTCCACGGCGTCTGCCGCCAGTGCCTTGCCAAACGCCACTGCACGCTCATCTAGCTCATTCCAGCTAAACGATTTAGTCATTCAAAAGTGCCTTTCTTATTATCCTGGCAAGCTACGGGCTTTATAGCACCCTATAAGCTTACTCTGGTTTAGTTCTTGGCGTTGGCGTTGAGGTGGTCAACCGTGGAGTGGATTTGCTCGCGTAGTGCCGGGTAACGCTCCATGTAGGTTTGGAAGTAGAACTGGTATTCCTCGTGGGCATCGGGGTTGGGCTCGATGGTTTCGGTTACGTGCACCATGTTCGCGGCGGCGTCCTCAATTGAGGAGTAGAACTCGCTACCTACCGCAGCCAGCATGCAAGAGCCCAGCACGACGGCGTCGCCCACCTCAGTCAAGGTGATGGGCACCCCGGTCACGTCTGCGTGCATCTGCATCCACTGACGCGACTTGGTTGCCCCACCGCAAGCCACCAGCTCCTTGGTTTCAATCCCGGCTTGACGCAGCTTGAGTAGGTTGTGGGCGACGTCGTAGCACACGCCCTCCTCAATGGCACGGTAGAGGTGGGCGGCAGTGTGACCCAGGGACAGGCCCGAGAAGATACCGCGCGCCTTGGAGTCGGTGTAGGGGGTGCGGTTGCCCTGGAAGTACTCGTTGACGATGAGGCC
>ERZ772978.792-NODE-792-length-11423-cov-4.51443_pt1 | contig 11423 bp, 10 predicted proteins | sample MGYA00511675_ERZ772978 | MGnify/ENA primary metagenome ERZ772978 (study PRJEB29015, sample SAMEA2738092) | human oral metagenome | biome: human oral; feature: human-associated habitat; material: saliva | place: China | collected 2156 ... | reverse complement strand
CGAATAAGAAGATAATACACCTCCCATTTACACACCTCACTCCTCCCCAAAGTGGAGTAAATGACGAGGCACTTGCGGGAGAGCTATAGGTGCATCCTGAGGGTCTATGGAGGGAGTTTGCCTGATAGATGATTGGGGCACTCTATATAGCGAAGAGATTAGCTACTTTTGTGAGCGTAATCACACTCTCCCCTTGAGAAAAGCATGACCTCTGACACCACCCCGCTCAGCCCCCTGCGTAAGGGGATCGCTGGCGCCCAGTACCTATTCGTTGCCTTCGGGGCCACAGTCCTCGTACCTATCCTCGTCGGACTCGACCCGTCGACCGCCCTCTTCTCGGCAGGTATCGGCACCCTCCTCTTCCACCTCGTGACCAAGGGCAAGGTACCTATCTTCCTCGGTAGTAGCTTCGCCTTCATCGCACCGATCATCAAAGCCACAGAGCTCTACGGACTCAGCGGTGCACTCTTCGGCTGTATCGGAGTGAGTGCCGTGTACTTCGTGATGTCGCTCCTGATCCGTCTCTTCGGCCTGCGCTTCATCTCCCGCCTCTTCCCTCCGGTCGTCATCGGCCCTATCATCATGCTCATCGGGCTCTCCCTCTCGGACTCCGCCGTGAAGATGGCGGCGACGAACTGGCCTCTGGCGGTCATATCGCTTGCTACGGCGATCATCGTCACGCTCTACGGCCGAGGGATCACGAAGCTCATCCCCATCTTCCTCGGGATCGTCGTGGGCTATATCGCTGACCTCATCTTCTTCGAGGTCAATCTAAGACCCATCGCCGAAGCCTCTTGGCTCAGTCTCCCTAAGATCACGATCCCTGAGAACTTCTCCTTTGCCCCCATCCTCTTTATGATTCCCGTGGCCATCGCCCCCGTCATCGAGCATATCGGTGACGTGTATGTAGTCAATAATGTCGCAGGAAAGAACTTCGTCAAGGACCCCGGCCTGCACCGCACGATGCTTGGCGACGGTATCGCCTGTCTCTTCGCCTCACTCGTCGGGGGGCCTCCTGTGACGACCTACTCTGAGGTCACGGGCGCCATGTCGCTGACGAAGGTCACCGACCCGCTGGTCTTCCGTATCGCAGCCGTCACGGGTGTGCTCTTCTCCCTCATCGGGAAGGTCAGCGCCCTTCTGCGCAGTATCGACCAGGCTATCCTCGGTGGGATCATGCTCCTGCTCTTCGGCACGATCGCTGGCGCAGGTATCTCGAGCCTCCTGCATAGCCGTGTGAACCTCGCCTCGTCGCGCAACGTGGTCATCATCTCCGTCACCCTCACCACGGGTATCGGGGGTGCCGCACTCTCCTTCGGCAACTTCTCCCTCTCGGGTATCGGGCTCTCGGCTGTCATCGCCGTCCTGCTGAACCTACTCCTCCCCGAGCGCAAGGAGGATCGCGAGGAGCCTACTACGAAGCACTAACTTAACTCTCACAATAATCCATCCATGCGACAGCTTTATCGTATCGCGCTTGTACTCCTCCTGACTACCCTCGGAGCACAAGCACAAAACATTCAGCTCCACTACGACTTCGGGCGCCAGCTCTACAGCAAGGAGCAGCCCGAGCGTCCCAAGCTCACCACGACCGTGGAGCTCTTCCGCCCCGACAGCTGGGGGAATACCTTCTTCTTCGTCGATATGAACTATCAGCGCGAGGGCATCACCTCAGCCTACTGGGAGATCTCTCGTGAGTTCAGCCTCGGCAAGCTCCCCCTGGCCCTGCATATCGAGTACGACGGCGGGCTGAGCAATCAGTTCTCCTATAAGAATGCTTACCTCGCAGGTCTGACCTACGCATGGAACCAAGCAGACTATCAGGCCGGCTTCACCTTCACACCGATGTATAAGTATCTGGCACGTCAGGATAGACCCCACTCCTTCCAGCTGACGAGTACGTGGTACCTGCACATGGCGGGTGGTAAGCTCTCCTTCCTGGGCTTCGCTGACCTCTGGGGTGACCGTCATCTCGTCACGGGCAAGAACAATATCATCTTCATCACCGAGCCGCAGCTGTGGGTGAACCTGAATAAGTTCGAGGGTATCAACCCCAAGTTCAACCTCAGCATCGGCACCGAATGGGAGATCAGCAGCAACTTCGCTGTACTGGATAAGACCGTCGTAAACCCCACGCTGGCCATCAAGTGGACCTTCTAAGCCCCCGCACACTCTAATGCAAGCACTCTATCGTCTTGTGGGCTTTGACCCCACGAAGTACAAGCTCCGCACCGAGCTTCTGGCAGGCCTGACGACCTTCCTCACGATGAGCTATATCCTGGCGGTCAATCCCGACATCCTCAGTACTGCTGGCATGGACAAGGGCGCCGTCTTCACCGCTACCGCACTGGCATCAGCCGTCGGCACGCTCCTCATCGCCTTCTTAGCTAAGCTGCCCTTCGCCCAGGCTCCCAGCATGGGCATCAATGCCTTCTTCGCCTTCACCCTCGTCATGGGCATGGGCTACAGCTGGCAGGCTGGTCTCGCAGCCGTCTTCGTCGAAGGGATCATCTTCATCCTGCTCACCGCCTTCAACATCCGCGAGCAGATCGTCCGCTGTATCCCGAAGAACCTCCGCTTCGCTATCTCGGCAGGCATCGGCTTCTTCATCGCCTTCATCGGGCTGAAGAATGCAGGCGTCATCGTCGCCAACGAAGCTACCTTCGTAGCCCTCGGCCCCTTCACCCCTACGGCGATCCTCGCCGTCATCGGTATCATCCTCAGCGGTGTCCTGATGACGCTGCGTGTACGCGGTGCACTTTTCTACAGCATCGTCCTCTGCACGATCATCGGGATCCCTCTCGGCGTGACACAGATCCCTGATAGCTTCATCCCGGTCTCCCTACCCCGCTCGCTGGCACCTACGTTCCTGCAGTTCGACTTCAAGGCACTGCTCAACATGGATATGGCGCTCACGATCTTCGCTCTGGTCTTCATGGATATCTTCAACACTGTGGGTACGCTCATCGGTGCTGCCGCTAAGACCGAAATGATGGATAGCGAAGGCAACGTGAAGAACATCAAGCAGGCGATGATGGCTGACGCTCTGGCCACCTCCATCGGTGCCGTCTGCGGCACGTCGACCGTGACGACCTTCGTGGAGAGTGGTGCAGGTATCGCCGAGGGCGGTCGCACGGGTATGACTGCACTGTCTACCGCTGTGCTCTTCATCCTCGCGCTCTTCCTCTCGCCGCTCTTCCTACTCATCCCCTCCGCAGCGACGACGGGTGCCCTCGTGCTGGTAGGTGTGCTGATGCTGAGCTCTATCCAGGATATCGACCTCATGGATATCTCCGAGGCACTGCCCAGCTTCATCACCGTACTGACGATGGTGCTGACCTACAACATCGCCGAAGGGATGGCCCTCGGGCTCATCTCCTACACGCTGGTCAAGCTCCTCAGCGGCCAGTGGCGTCAGGTCTCCATCACCCTCTACATCGTCTCGGCACTCCTCATCCTGCGCTACATCCTCTCTATATAATAGTAGAGCGCACACTGAGTGCCCACAACGAAGAAGGCCCCTCCCCCACGACTGCAACCAGCGTGGTGGAGGGGTCTTCGCATGATCCTCCGTGAGAATGCAAGCCCCTTTTACAAAAGCGTTGTATCTTTGCGTTATTAAATAAATCATTGTTCGTAGAGCCTACACGGCTCCTCCCAAGCATATGCCGCTCGCTGAGATCCACGCTATACGCTACATCCGCGCCTCAATACTTACGCTACTCCTCTGTCTCGCTCTTGCTCCCCTCGGGATGCAAGCCCAGCGCCTCTTCACTGTCGTCATCGACGCTGGTCATGGGGGGAAGGACTCGGGTACCGTAGGGAATGGTGGCAAGGAGAAGGATATCACCCTCGCGGTAGCCAAGCTCGTCGGGGCGAAGATCCACGCAGCGCACCCCGAGGTACGTGTACTCTACACGCGTAGCACAGACGTCTTCGTCGGTCTGCAGGCCCGTGCAGACTTTGCGAATAAGCAGAAAGCCTCCCTTATGCTCAGCATCCACGTCAACAGCGCACCGTCGAAGGACGTCCACGGTACGGAGACCTATGTGCTGGGGATAGCGAAGTTCGCCAACAACCTCAGCGTGGCGATGCGCGAAAACAAGGCGATGCTCCTCGAGAGCAACTATAAGACGACTTACAAGGGCTTCGACCCGACGTCGACGGAGAGCTATATCATGTTTGACCTCATGCAAGATGCTTACTTCAACAAGAGCATCGATCTGGCAAACAAGATCCAGCGCCAATACCGCTCCGCTGGACGCTACAGCCGTGGCGTCCGTCAGGACATCCTCTGGGTACTGAGCCAGTCGGCTATGCCCAGCATCCTCACCGAGATCGGCTTCCTCTCGAATGCCAACGAAGCCGCCTTCATGCTCAGCGAAGCAGGCCAGCAGTCACTCGCCTCGGCCATCGCCGCAGGCTTCAGCTCCTACTACCGCAGCTATCGTGGCAAGAGCCCGAAGACCCAGGACAGCAAGGAGGCCGACAGCACCGAGATGAAGAAGGAAGAGACCGCTACTGTTAGCGACGAGACCGCCGAAGAGCCTACCGCAGACAAGGAGACAAATCCCCGTACGGAGGTCGAGCGTGCGATGAACAAGAGTCGTGAGCGTAGCAAGGACAAGGAGAAAACCAAGAAGGAGAGTGAAGCGAAGAGCTCCGACTCGGGGATCACGTACCGCGTCCAGTTCCTCTCCAGCCCCGATAAGATCGACACGAAGGATGCGCGCTTCCGCAAGCTCCCCACCGCAGTAGAGCGAGTGAAGGTCGGGCGCGCGTACATCTATCTACTCGCTCCCACAAGCTCAAAGGCCGAAGCGCAGAAGCAGCTCCATGCCCTCCCCCGCACTTACCGCGATGCCTACATCGCACGCTACCGAGGCAAGACACGCCTCTAAGCGACACCCACACACTCGACATCTATAGAAATGAGATACATATGAAGATAAAGAAAGAGGTACAGATCGGCCTGCTGGCCATCGTCGCTGTTGCCCTCGGCTACATCGGGGTCAACTTCCTCAAGGGTATCGAAGTCTTTAAGAAGACCTCGACTTACTATGCCCACTTCGACAACCTCAGCGGCATCTCCGCAGCAGCTCCCGTCGAAGCCAGTGGCTTCAAGGTGGGAAACGTGCGCTCGGTAGCCTTCGACTACAGCCGTGGCTATGGCGCTACGCTCGAGCTGGCGCTCGATGACGATATGCGCATCCCCGTAGGGAGTCAGCTGAAGATCAAGTCGAATCCCCTGGGGAGCGCTGAGCTTGTGCTCGTCATCAATCCCCAGAGCCAGACCTACCTCAGCGAGGGTGACACCATCGCCAGCCAAGACGCAGGCGACGGACTCCTATCCTCCGTCTCTGAGAAGATCCTCCCTGCTATCGCAGGGATGATGCCCACGATCACCAACACGCTGGAGCGCCTGAACGCCCTGCTCAACGACAAGAGCATCGACAGCATGCTCTACGGGCTGAATGCCTCCACACAGCAGTTGCACGGCATGATGGCAGGGCTGAACCGCACGAGCCGCAGCCTCGGCCCCGTCCTCGACAACGTCGGGCACATGAGCTCGAACCTTGCGAACTTCTCTGGTCAACTCTCCTCGATGCGCCTTGACTCGCTGATGCTCAGCCTTCAGCAGACGACGGCTCAGCTCCAGATGGTATCCCAGCAGCTCCGTGCTAAGGACAATACTGCAGGGCTTCTCCTCAACGACCCTTCGCTCTACAACCGCCTTGACAGCCTCGTAGGCAGTGCAGACCGTCTCATGCGTGACCTGCAGGAGAACCCCAAGCGCTACGTGCACTTCTCCATCTTCTAAGCCCACACGACCGACACGATCACCATGGAGCGTCTACTCATCACCGGAGCCTCTGGCTTCATCGGCAGCCACCTCGTCCGCCAAGCTCTCGAAGCGGGCTATGAGGTATGGGCCGCTGTACGTAAGGACAGTGACAAGACCCGCCTTGAGGAGCAAGGGGTCAAGCTGCTTGAAGTCGACTACTATGATGAGGAACAGCTCTTCGGCGCACTCGACTCGGTCCGTCCCTTAGAGGAAGGCGGCCCCCAGTGGGACTACGTCATCCACAATGCGGGTATCACGAAGACCGCCCGCCTCGAGGAGTTCGCAGAGGTCAATGCCGAGCATACGCGCCGACTGCTCCACGCACTCAGCCGTCTCTCGGAGCCCCCCAAGCGCTTCGTCCTGATGAGTAGCCTCAGTAGCTACGGCAATGTAGCTGGCCCCGACGAAGCCCTTCATGCCGAGCTCCCTCAGAAGCCCAATACCCGCTACGGCCGTAGTAAATGCCTCGCAGAGCACTACACCGAGCAGTCGGGTATTCCCTTCACGATCCTCCTCCCCACAGGCGTCTATGGCCCAGGAGACAAGGATTACCTCATCGCCCTACAGAGCATCGCCCGTGGCATCAATGCGATGTCCGGCCTGCGTAAGCAGTACCTGACCTTCGTCTATGGCGGGGATGTTGCCCGAGCTGCCCTCTTTGTACTGCGCGATGAGCGTGCCCGCGGCCAGCGCTATATCGTAGCCGACGGCGATACCTATACCGACCGAGAGTTCGGTCATCTGGCTCAGCGTCTGCTGGGTCGCAAGCACGTATTCCATATACGTATCCCCCTGCCTCTGGTGCGCCTCACCTGCCTCTTCGGTTCGCTGCGAGCAGCCATCACGGGGCAGACGACGCCACTCAATCGGGACAAATACCCGATCCTCGCACAGCGCAACTGGCGCTGTGATCCCTCACCACTCTTCGCTCTGGGCTTCACCCCAAGCAAGAACCTTGAGGAAGGGCTTCGCGAGACCATCGCCGACGGGCGCTCCCGCGGTCTCCTCCCTTAGTCACCGCCCCCGCATAGCCTACTCCTCTCAAGAGCTGGCAAACATTGCTCACTTTTTAATTGTGGGAATGGGGGCTTTTGTGTATCTTTGCGCAGATTTTTACGCATAGTTTAAGAGTCACTCATGCATACCGACCAGTACAAGATCAATCTACGGAGTCTCCCGGAGGGCGATCACGAGTACACCTGGCTCCTCGAGGACAGCTACTTCGAGCGCCTATCGGAGGGTAGCGTACACGGCGGTGAGGTCGATGTCGACCTACGCCTGCGCCGTACGGGAGACGTCTTTAGCTTGGACCTCTACTATGAGGGCTATGTGGTGGTCGACTGTGATCGCTGCCTTGACCCAGTAGATATAGATGTAGAGTCCGAGCGCGAGCTTATAGTCAAGTTCGGCAATGAAGCCCTTGAGGAGAAGGACGAGATCCTCGTCGTCTCTGAGCAAGATGGGGTGCTCGACCTGGAGTGGATCCTCTATGAGGATATCATCCTGAGCCTTCCCCTACAGCGAATGCATCTCGAGGGCGAGTGCAACGAGGAGATGATGTCGGCCTATGCCCGCGTCTCTACCGATGAAGTGCGCGACGAAGCCGAAGGCCCCACCCCCACCCTCGATGATGAGGGGATCGACGAGCGCTGGGCTGCACTCAAGGCTCTCAAGCGAGATTAGTAATTAAAACAAAATAAGATTTATGGCACATCCTAAAAGAAGACAGTCCAAGACGCGTACCGCTAAGCGCCGTACTCATGATAAGGCAGCTATGCCTACGCTCGCAAAGTGCGCTAACTGCGGTGCATGGCACATCTACCACACGGTATGTGGTGAGTGCGGTTACTACCGCGGTAAGCTCGCCATCGAGCAGGCTTAATAGCCCCGCTTAGCCAACACAAAGAAAAGCCCCAAGGTATCCCCTTTGGGGCTTTTTTTGTAACTTCGTGAGCGACAAGCTAAGGCGATTGAATTTAATCTACATCAGTATATCCAACTACCTATGAGTATCATCAACGCAGCCATCACGGCTGTCGGAGGGTATCTCCCTGAAGATAAGATAACCAATGCCGACCTCGAGAAGATGGTCGATACCAACAACGAGTGGATCATGACCCGTGTCGGGATCCGCGAGCGTCGCATCCTCAAGGACCCCACGAAGGGTGCTTCCTTCCTCGGCATCGAAGCCGTCAAGGATCTCTTCTCCCGCAACAACATTGACCCCGCCACCATCGACGGGATCATCGTGACCACGAATACAGCTGACTACCACTTCCCCACGACGGCTTCTATCGTAGCCTTCGAGACGGGCTGTGTCAACGCCTTTACCTTCGACATGCAGGCTGCTTGCCCCGGCTTCATCTACGCTCTCGAGGCTGGAGCTAACTACATCCGCTCAGGCCGCTACAAGCGCATCATCGTGCTTGCTGCTGAGAAGATGACCGCCATCACCGACTACACCGACCGCGCTACGTGCCCTCTCTTCGGCGACGGCGCTGCTTGCGTACTCCTCGAGCCTACTGAGGAGAACGAAGGTGTACTCGACTCTTACTTCCGCACGGATGGTACGGGTCGCACCAACCTCATCATGAAGTCCGGTGGCTCGGCCAGTCCTGCCTCCCACGAGACGGTTGATCGTCGTGAGCACTACGTCTACCAGGAGGGTGCTGCCGTCTTCAAGCAAGCTGTCAAGGGTATGTCCTCCAGCTGCCGCACCATCATGGAGCGCAACGGACTCAGCTATGACGACATCGCTTGGGTCATCCCCCACCAGGCTAACCTCCGTATCATCGACGCTGTAGCGCGTGAGATGCAGGTGCCTCTGGATCGCGTGATGATCAACATCGAGTACCGAGGCAACACCAGCTCCGCTACCATCCCCCTCTGCATCTGGGAGTTCGAGAAGCAGCTCAAGAAGGGTGACAACCTCATCCTCACGTCCTTCGGCGCAGGCTTCACCTGGGGTGCAGTCTACGTCAAGTGGGCTTACGATCCCAAGAACTAATCTCCCCATACGACAGACCTTGCCTGCCACTCTTCCCTTCGCTGGGAGAGGACGGGCAAGGTCTTTCATTCCTACCCCTCCATACTCCGGACGATGGAAGACAAGCAAGAAGTCACGCACCGCTCAGGCTTCGTCAATATCGTGGGCAACCCCAACGTAGGGAAGTCCACCCTGATGAACCTCTTGGTCGGCGAGCGCGTATCGATCATCACCTCCAAGGCCCAGACGACGCGTCACCGCATCATGGGCATCGTCAATACCCCCGAGCTGCAGATCGTCTACAGCGATACCCCTGGGGTACTGCGCCCGAACTACAAGCTCCAGGAGAGCATGCTCGAGTTCTCCGAGTCGGCTCTCGGTGATGCTGACGTCCTTCTCTACGTCACCGACACGGTCGAGACGGCCGATAAGAATGAGTTCTTCCTTGAGCGCGTCCGTGGGGTCAAGTGCCCCGTACTCCTCCTTATTAATAAGGTTGACCTCACGACTCAGGATAAACTCGTCGAGCTCGTGGAGCGCTGGCACAAGGAGCTTCCTCAGGCGGAGATCATCCCCATCTCTGCGCTCAACAACTTCAATGTCCAGCCCTTGAAGAAGCGCATCGAGAGCCTCATCCCCCCCTCTCCTCCCTACTTCGAGAAGGACGCACTGACCGACCGACCCGCGCGCTTTTTCGTCACCGAGATCATCCGTGAGAAGGTCCTCCTCTACTATAAGAAGGAGATCCCCTACTCCGTCGAAGTCGTCGTCGAATCCTTCAAGGAAGAGGACGAGCGCATCCACATCCAGGCCCTCATCGTCGTCGAGCGCGACAGCCAGAAGGGCATCATCATCGGCCACCGCGGTGTCGCCATCAAGAAGGTCGGCACGATGGCACGTCGAGACATGGAGCGATTCTTCGAGAAGAAGATCTTCCTCGAGCTCTTTGTCAAGGTAGAGAAGGACTGGCGCAACCGCGACAAGATCCTCCGCGCCTACGGCTACCGCCTCGACTAAGAGCGGTAAGCCTTACCCACCAATCACAGCATCAGATATGAGTCATTTAGTAGCAATAGTAGGGCGCCCCAACGTAGGGAAGTCCACCCTCTTCAACCGCTTGACGCAGACCCGTGGGGCCATCGTCAGCGAAGAGGCAGGTACGACCCGTGACCGCCAGTACGGCAAGGTATCATGGCTCGACCGCGAGTTCTCCATCGTCGACACCGGCGGTTGGGTAGTAGGTAGCGAAGATATCTTCGAAGGCGAGATCAACAAGCAGGTAGAGATCGCTATGGAGGAAGCCGATGTCATCCTCTTCGTCGTCGACGTTGAGAGCGGCATCACCGACCTCGACGATGAGGTCGCTGCCAAGCTCCGCCGCACGAAGAAGCCCGTCCTCCTCGTAGCGAACAAGGCGGACAACTTTGCCCAGCACTACGAGGCGGCTGAGTTCTACAGCTTCGGTCTCGGTGATCCTATGCCTATCTCCGCAGTCAGCGGTAGCGGTACGGGTGACCTCCTCGATGCCATCACGAAGAACCTCCCCGAAGGCGAATACGTCGACGAGACCCTCGATGCTCCACGTATCGCTATCGTCGGCCGACCCAACGCGGGTAAGTCTTCGCTCGTCAATGCCTTCATCGGTGAGGAGCGCAACATCGTCACCAACGTAGCAGGCACCACGCGCGACTCGATCTACACGCACTACACGAAGTTCGGCATGAACTTCTACCTCGTCGATACCGCTGGTATCCGCAAGCGTGGCAAGGTCAACGAAGATCTCGAGTACTATTCGGTCATTCGCTCCATCCGCGCTATTGAGAACTCCGACGTCTGTATCCTGATGCTCGACGCCACCCGCGGTATCGAGAGCCAGGACCTCAATATCTTCTCGCTCATCCAGAAGAATAGCAAGGGGCTCATCGTCTGTGTGAATAAGTGGGACCTCGTCGAGGATAAGAGTAATGCTGTCATCAAGACCTTCGAGAACGCTATCCGCGAGCGACTCGCTCCCTTCACCGACTTCCCCATCATCTTCATCTCGGCCCTGACGAAGCAGCGTATCTTCAAGGTACTCGAGGAAGTCCAGCAGGTCTACGAGCGTCGCAGCAAGCGCATCCCCACCTCGAAGCTCAACGAGGTCATGCTCCCCATCATCGAGGCCACGCCTCCTCCTGCTACCAAGGGCAAGTACATCAAGATCAAGTACGTCATGCAGCTCCCCACAGCGGTACCCAGCTTTGCCTTCTTCGCGAACCTCCCCCAGTGGGTCAAGGAGCCTTATCGCCGCTTCCTCGAGAATCAGATCCGTGCGCACTGGGACTTCTCCGGTACACCCATCAACATCTTCATTCGCGAGAAGTAGCCTCCCTTCTTCCCCGCCCAACGAAGCGCCCCAGCCGGTAGTCCTGCTACCGACTGGGGCGCTTACTTTTCCCCTCCTCCGCACCTCGCTCTGCAAAGCACTATAAGGAGACTGTCGTCGAGAGTCCTGCCCTCTATTTATTCTGCTAAGGCATCGCACGCCCAGCTCCCCGATATACCTCTCCGAAGTGATACACAAGCCCTTCGCCTTATCGCGAGTATTCCTCT
>ERZ772978.791-NODE-791-length-11427-cov-5.33714_pt1 | contig 11427 bp, 10 predicted proteins | sample MGYA00511675_ERZ772978 | MGnify/ENA primary metagenome ERZ772978 (study PRJEB29015, sample SAMEA2738092) | human oral metagenome | biome: human oral; feature: human-associated habitat; material: saliva | place: China | collected 2156 ... | reverse complement strand
ATTACACATTAAAATTATTTAATATTGCATGGGTAATCTTCTTGCTAGCGCGGGGGTGAAAACCACCCCCGAAAGTTGAAGAATTTCCTACTGAAGCAGGTGTGGGCGGCTCCTTCGCCGACGTTGCCACCCTGCGTCACATGGGCCTTGCGCACAGGCCGTCACGTGAGAATACTGGGCCTATGACTCCTGCACCGTCGCCGCGCCCAGCTATCCATGGTGTTGATGTTGATCCCCATGGACGTTGTTGCCACTACCGGTCATCGGTGGACGTCATTGCGAACCGCTGCGCTACCTGTAATGCCTGGTGGGCCTGTTATCAGTGCCATGAGCAATGTGCCGACCATCCGTTTGGCACCGTCTCTGTTGATGCGGATAACACCGTTCTCTGTGGTGTGTGTGGAATCACAATGGGGTATGCGCTCTATGTAAGGACTCACTCATGTCCGCATTGTGGACACGGCTTCAATCCTGGTTGCGCTCTGCATAAAGAGCTGTATTTTCATACCTGATTTCTCTTCAAAAGTCAAGTTGATATAACATTTGCTATGGTTGAGATGTCATAAGAAAGCCCCACTAGCGTGCGAAAACGCGCGCAGCGGGCCTCGTCCTGTCATTTGATTTACTATTCCTTAAGGAAATGACATCTCTGCTACTTGGTCAGCGCAGCACACGTTTACCCAGCTTCAGCGCCGTCTTCAACGCAGAGGTATAGGTTTCCCGCGCAACCTCACCAGGGCCTGACACCGGCATGACGCGCTGCGAGGATACAGTGCGTGTTGTTGTGTACTTCAATAAGCCCTCGTCGCCGTGGCGACGCCCCACGCCCGAAGCCTTCCAGCCACCCATCGGGGCGTCAATGCTGCCCCAGGTGGCGGCGTAACCTTCGTTGATGTTGACGGTGCCTACCTCCAACTGCGAAGCAATCTCCCATGCAGTATCGGGGTCGGCAAACACGCTGGCATTCAGACCATATTCAGAATCGTTGGCGCGTTGAATGGCGTCGCTGATGCTATCGACTGTCTCTACGTACACCACCGGGCCAAACACCTCCTCGCGGTATAGCTTCGATCGTTTCGCCACGTTCGTCAGCACAGTGGGCGCATAGAAGGCTTCGCCGAGGTCCGGGAGGGCACGTCCGCCAGCGAGAACGGTGGCGCCACGAGTCACGGCGTCGTTAACCATGTCCTCAACGCGTGCGCGGTGCTCGGCGGAAATGAGACTTCCCATGTCCACGTCCCACTCCGGGCCGGGGCCAATCCGCATCGCCTCAATCGCTGCGACGAACCGTTCAAGGAACTCCTGGGCAATCGCCTCATGCACATAGATGCGTTCAATGGATACGCACAGTTGCCCTGAGTTGGCGAAACACCCTGAAATGGCACCCTGAACAGCGCGTTCAATATCCGCGTCGTGGGCCACGATCATGGGATTCTTGCCGCCCAACTCCGCCGAATACTCGATCAGACGCTCACCCGCGATGCTGCCCAAGCGTCGCCCCGTCATCGTTGAACCAGTGAACATCAAATAGTCGCACCCCTCAGTGATCGCGCGCCCCACCACGCCGCCCGACCCCGACACCACATGGAACAGATCGCGGGGAATGCCCGACTCGTACAACAGCTCAGCAATCTTCAATGCCGTCAGAGGAGTAAGCGAATCCGGCTTGAGCACCACACCATTGCCTGCTAGCAACGCCGGAATCGCATCGGAGGCCGTCAGCGTCAACGGATAGTTCCACGGTGCGATAATCCCCACCACGCCATGCGGAACATGCTCCTCAACAGTGTGCGTGAGCACGGGTAATGCGCCCTTTTTGCGACGAGTCCGCAGCATGCGCGGGGCGGCATATGCGTAATGACGCGCGGTGATCGCCACATCCAGTACCTCATCGAACGCACTTGCGCGATTCTTGCCGGTCTCCGACTGAATCACATCCATGAGTTCCGACTGCCGCTCCAACACCATGTCATGCAGCCGCAACATCACCGCCTTCCGGTGCTGAAGCGACGTCGACACCCACTGTTTTTGGGCATCGCGTGCGGCAGCAAACGCTTTGCGGGTGAAATCGGCGGTGTGCGCGGGGACATCACCAACATGCTCGCCAGTGGCGGGGGAATAAACAGAAATGATGTCACTTGAACTCATACCCTTAAATCTATGGCATCTATTTTCGACTCTGGTGCTGCACAACGTCTTGGGCGTGCCGTCATGCACTGTTTTTCCTGCAAAACCGATGCAGCAAACGCACACAGCATCGTTGCGACCACGATGCCGGTTCGACGCATTCAAGCCTGCGACCAGCAGAAACTCCGGCGGTATATACCCTGCGCGTATCGACGCCGCGAACAACAATACAGGTGATAACAACACTGATTCCTGCGCACTAACCAGCAATAATGACATAGCACACCAGCTGCGAACATGTTTTTCCCTATCCTGGAAACCATGACGTTCACCGAGCATGACAGCGCCGAAGCCGCAGTTGACGCCCTCATTACCATGTACGATGCGGTGGTTGAGCTGGCCGAAGAGGCGCTGGACAGCGGGAACCACGAGCTTTACCGCGACGTCGTCTACCCGAAGCTCATTGTTGACGTGAAACAATGGCGGCCCATCGACCGCACCGAACCCTACGGGTATGTTGACCATGCTGGGCGGTACTCGGCGGTGCTCAGCAGGCCGCGAATGATGCGTACCTACCTGATGGACATGCTCACCCGGCTGGTCGCCAACTATCCCTGTGACATTTACACCTGCTACAGCGACATTCAGGTCCCGCCCGTGTTCATTGACGGTCTAGAAAACACCCCACAAAACATTGGTGGCATTGGGGGAGCGACGGGAGGTGACTCGGGGGACTCGGCAATCCCGCAGCCTAGCCTTGACTTCGTTGATGACGGCATTGTCGACAGCGCCTGGGATGCCTTCCACAGTGATGAACTGCCGCTTTTTCACTTCGCGCCGCACCGCTTCGATGTGGCCTGCAAGCGTATCGAACACTACACCGGCATCCCCGCCGACGGCGTGCAACAATTCATCCTGTTCACCAACTACGCCATGCACACCACTGAATTCGTGAAGTACGGACTGAATGAACTGGTGAAAGGTGACACCCGCTACACGCACATGCTGCTGCCCAATGGCGAAAAAATTACTGCCAACAACGCTGCAACCTGCGAGTATAACTTAGATAGCCGCTACCAAATGCCGCGCTACGACCTCTGTACAGCCGACGGAGACGGCATCACGATCATCAACATTGGTGTCGGCCCATCCAACGCCAAAACCATCACTGACTGCCTTGCCGTCCTCCGCCCCGAATGCTGGGTGATGATCGGACACTGTGCCGGGCTTGATGGGCGCATGCGCATCGGCGACCTCATCCTCGGCAACGCCTACCAGCGCCGCGATCACATTCTCGACGACCGCATCGGGGTCAACATTCCCATCCCGGCAGTTCCCGAAGTACAACGCGCCCTCGAAGCCAGCGTTCACGCAGTCTATGGCGAATCCCAAGACCTCATGCGTACTGGTACCGTCCTCTCCACCGACGATCGCAACTGGGAATGGCACACACCCCATGATCTGTGGCGCATCCTCCGCGGCTCCACCGCTGTGGCCGTCGACATGGAAAGCGCCGCGCTGGCCACTAATGGTTACCGCTACCGCATCCCCTACGGGACACTGTTGGCGGTGTCTGACCTGCCACTCCACAACGTACCTAAACTCCCCGCCGCCGCCCAAGCCTTCTACTCCAACTCCAAAGAAGCCCACCTCATGTGCGCCGTTCGCGCAATGGAAACGCTGGCCGCGAACCCCGAAAAACTGCACACCCGCAAGCTTCGGCGCACCATTGGGGAGGTGCCGTTCAGGTAGCTTATTGACGCCCCGGTTAACCTGCGCCACCACGGAAAGTATCTGTGTCCATTGATGGACGGCGTGGTTGCACCATGCCACCCAAGATGACGGCGGCTGCCAGTGCGAAGACCCCACCTGCTACAAGAACAGCGGTGTGGAAACCAACAAGAAAACTACCCGAAGCAATAAACGTGCCAAGTAGTGCAACACCAAAAACGCTACCTATTTGCCTTGCGGTGTTGATAACGCCACCAGCGACTCCAACATGCTCGGGTGGTGACGCATTAACAGCAGCCGAGGTTGCTGCTGGCATAGCGAATGCCATGCCGAATCCTGCGCAAAAGGTGAGGACCGCAATCACTGGATAAGGCGTTTCAGGCGATACCGCAATCAGGCTTGAAAAACCGCCTGTGCCAATGAGCAGTCCTATCAACATTGCTGGATATGGGCCATATTTGGCAGCACACCTCCCACCAAGAGGCGAAGCGATGATAGCCGAGGTTGCTTGAGGTGCTAAGGCCAATCCTGACAACCATGGTGACCAGCCAAGAAAATCTTGGAAGTAGAGGGAAAGGATAAAGAGTTGCCCGAAAAAGCTGAAGTTCAGGCAAAAGCCAACGAACGACGCAGCTCTGAAACTTCTTTGCGTGAAGAGTGTCAGCGGAAGCATGGGGTCAGGCGTTGTTGATTCTATGATGAAGAAACATAAGACCAGCATTATTCCGCCGATGAGCCAGATGATATACAAGGGACTCCATCCACGTTCTCCCCATGTAATGACGACGTACGTGAGTGCGGACAGACCAATGATTGAGGTGACCTGCCCCCACAGATCAAAGTACTTATTGTTATCAGGTTTTCGAGGGGGCACAAAAACGATAACCAGCACGATAAGGATGGCGATAATGGGTATGTTGATCCAAAATGCCGCATTCCACCGCAGTGCTGAAACAAGCATGCCGCCCACAATTGGCCCAAGCGCTGCCGCGATTCCTCCGGTCGCACCCCATAAACCAATTATTTTTGTGCGTCTTGCCTGGTCGGAATACATATCCGCAATCAAGGCGAGCGAGCTTGGAACGACCATGGCCGCTCCAATGCCTTGAAAAGCGCGAAAAATAATCAGCGCCCACATTGATGTGGAAAGCGCGCACAGGAAAGAAAATATGGCAAATGTAGCAAGTCCTGCGAGGTAGACGTGTCGAGCTCCCAGGCGATCACAAGCAGTACCTGATGTTAAAAGCAAAGCGGCAAATGAGAGCGTATAGGAATCAACCACCCACTGTAGAGACGAGGTTGTGCCACCAAGGTCTTTGCCAATGTAGGGAAGCGACACGTTGACAATGGTCGTGTCGAGCATAACTACGAGGAAGCCGCATAACACTGTGCACAGTGCTATGCGCTCATTAAGGTGTCGCATGATTGCCTTACGTGATAACTGTAAACTGTGGTCGAGGGGTATGAATGTGACCATAGAACCGTTTTGGTTCGATGTGGGGCGAACAAAGTGGTCGCTAGAATGGTTGTTAATGAATACGCGTTATTTTCCCGAGGCAGTTCCGGATGTTTCTGCCCTCTGCGATGTGCTATCCGACCAGTCGCGTGCAGCAATGTGCGCAGCGCTTATGAGTGGCACTGCCTGGACTGTTGGCGAACTTGGGCATTATGCAGGCGTATCGCGATCCACGGCAACGGAACACGTGAATAAGCTGGTTAAGGTCGATATTGCGCATGACATTCGGCAGGGGCGCCATCGTTATGTCACGCTTGCTGGCAGCCATGTTGCGGAAGTGATCGAGGCTCTTGGTGTATTGTCGTCGGATCTACTGCCAACACCTCAAAGCCTGAATGCACATCGAACTACTAAGGCCCTAGCGGATGCACGTACCTGCTATTCCCATCTCGCTGGAAGACTGGGGGTGCGTCTTTGCACCCATTTCATTGAGCAGGGGTTCATTGCACCGGATTGGGCAGTCACTACTGAAGGCGTGCATTTCTTCCATTCCTGGGGAATCGATGGTTCCAAACGGCTTATGACGAAGGCTTGTCTTGACTGTACAGAGCGCCAGTTTCATGTTGGTGGTGCACTGGGTACGTACGTGTGTCAGCAATTCTTTGCTCGCCAGTGGATAACGCGGGTAAAGGGGACTCGCGCTGTCAAGCTCACTCCAGCGGGCACCGCGATGCTGAACGAACTCGGCATATCCCTCGACTAGCCGCATCACCTGCGTTTCTTCGACACCGTGGGGTCCCCAGGAATCCAGAAACGCCAATGGGGTTCGGTGTTTTTGCTGATACCGATGCGCGGCCCGGTCATGTAGTCCACGGGTTCATCAGGGCTGACTAAAAGAAAGTCAGCCTCCGCGTCAGTTGGGTCCTGTGAGATGGGGGAGTGGTTGTGTTCGATGAGCAATCCGAGTGCTTTCCCGAGGTTGCCTGGACCTTGGGCGAGTCGGGAGTGCGGGTGGACGTCGCCACGCCTGGCCTGCGCGACGTCGCTACCAGCAACAATGGCACCTGCTCGCAGAAGCACTCCGCCTGCGGTGCCGTCGGGCCAGCACACAATGTTGCCTGCTTTGTGGATGCCATAGGAGTTGTAAACGTAGAGGCATCCGGGAGGTCCGAACATAGCGGCGTTGCGGGCGGTTTTGCCTCGATAAGCGTGGGAGGCTTCGTCATTCGCACCGAGATAAGCTTCCACCTCCGTGATACGGAGGCTAACCTCGCCGATGGTGAGCACGCACCCGAGTAGCTGTGGGGCGACAACGTCGGGGGCGTCGGCGAAGTTGATCATGTGGCGAGTGTACTGGACAACCCGGTGTCGTGGATGGAGCGTGTAGGATAGTGGCAATTTGATCAAACTATGGAGGTTTCTATGTCGTTAACTGTTGCAGAGGCGATTGCATCCCGGCGGGCCACACGCAAATTTGAGGATAAGGACATTCCGGCTGACGTGCTGGATCGCGTCGTGTCTCATGCTCTTGAGGCACCGAGTTCTTTCAATCTTCAGCTTCGTGATCTAGTAGTGATCCGTGATCCAGAGGTAAAGCAGGCGTTGTTTGAGGCATCCGGTCAACGGCAATTTGTCGACGCCCCGGTGGTACTGGTCACCGTTGCCCGTGCGGAAACCTTCCCTAAGGATGCGGAAGAGATTCTAGGGGCAGAGCGTAAGGCTGTGGTTGCGCAGTGGCGGGATCCAAAAACTCCGGCTGAACTGCGTGAGGCTGGTATGAAGGACGCGATGCTTGTTGCTGGGTTTGCGTTGCTTGCCGCGCAGGCTGAGGGCTTGGCTACCAGCCCGACAACGGGGTGGGATGAAGAAAAGGTGAAAGAGGCTATTGGTCTGGGTGGTCGTGATGACCGTGCCATTGGGCTTGTCACTGCTGTGGGGTATCCGGCTGAGTTTCCTGCACACCCAGGTCGTGCTGCGGATAGACTCGTGATTGACCGGTACTGATCACACACTGGATTATGATTGCAGCAGGGTAATGCTTCATTTAGCCTTGGTGCTATGACTGCGTATCTTTTCGATCTGTATGGTGTCCTGCTGAAAGTCCAAGAGGAGGGGGCGCTGCGCGACATCGAACGAGTGGTGGGGGCAGGTCCAGAAATATGGGAGACGTATTGGGAGTTCCGCTACGACTTGGATGCGGGTCTTCTCACTGAGCAGGAGTACTGGGAGAAGTTCCGCACTGCTCTTGACCTGCCGCCGTTTGATGTGGATGCTGCGATCGAGGTGGATTATCGCGGTTGGTTGGCACCTGATGAAGAGATGGTTGCCTACGTAACTGAGATGATCAACCAGGGGGAACGCGTGGGCTTGCTGTCGAATATTCCGCATGGTCTGGCGCGACGTGTGCGGAAGCAGCATGCGTGGTTGGATAAGTTTAATGCGGTGACCATGTCCTGTGATCTGGGAGTGGCTAAGCCGCACCCGGAGGCTTTTAAGGCGGCGTTGCAGAACTTGGGTTCGCTACCCGAAGATACGGTGTTTTTTGACGATAACCCCGACAATGTCGCTGCTGCCCGTGAGCTGGGGATCACTGGCGTGGTGTTCCGCAGCATTGATGATGTGAAGGATGAAGTGGAGAGGAATTCCTAGTTATGAGCATGCAGCCGCTGATTCTGCCGTTTAAGGGCGCTGTGCCGAGGATCCACGAGTCGGCATGGATTGCCCCGAACGCCACCATCATTGGTGACGTGGTGATTGGCCCCGATTCCAGCGTGTTTTATGGGTGCGTGTTGCGCGGTGATGTCGGCCCGATCCGCATCGGTGCGCGCACTAATATTCAGGATAATTCGACCGTTCATGTGGATGGGGACGCACCCTGCACGATTGGCGACGATGTGACAGTTGGCCACATGGCCCTGCTGCACGGGACCACTGTGCATGATGGCACGTTGGTGGGCATGAAGGCAGCGTTGTTGTCACATTCGGTGGTGGGGGCGGGGTCGCTTATCGCCGCTGGCGCGATTGTGCTGGAGCACCAGGAGATTCCGGCAAAGTCCCTGGCCGCAGGTGTCCCCGCGAAGGTTCGCCGAGAGTTGAGCGATGAGCAATCCGCCGCGTTCATTCCCCATGCCGCACGCTATGTTGTGACGGCTAACACGCAGGCGGGTATCGACGCCGCGCTCACCCTCGACGAGGTGCGTTTCAGCTAGCCTGCTTCCGGCTAGCTTGCCACCGGGTGCGCGATGCACCGATCGAGGGCGATCGCCCGTGCTGCGGAGCGCATTTCCAGTTCACGCTCGGGGATGAGCCGCAGTTCGATGGTGTCTTTCCCGCTGGTCGAGAGTTTTTGTCCCACATGGGAGCGGAGGTCTTGGTCACGCACAAAGCTGGCACCGGCAAGGATGATGCGCTGGATGTTGGCTTCGTGCACCACGGGAGTCGCGGCGTCGATAAGCGCCTGAACCGTGGTTGGTTGCGTGCTTTTGATGGGGGCGGCCACGCCATCAACAATGGTGGCGGCGCTGAAGGTGTCGTCGGCAACCAGGACGAGCGTGGGTGGCACGGGTCCAGTGGGGGCGGAGAAGAGTTCCGCTGCGGCGAGTGAGGTGGCGATGTCCGCTACGCTGACGGGTGCACCGAATTCCGTGAGGAGTTTTTCGGTGCAGTTGATGGTGCCCCAGCCAGGCAGTGGCATGGTGACGGTGCCTTGGTCGTCAACGGTGCCGATGGTGGAAATGCCTATGTTGGCGATGGGCAGTCCCAGCGAAGATCCAGTGAGATGGATTGAGGTACTAATGTGCTCCCATAGTTTGTCCGGCGTGGTTCGTGAAAGCGTATAGGGCACTTGACGGTGCCGTACTGTGCGACCTTTGGTGTCAAAATAACCGACGAAATATTCGTGAGCAAAAATACTAACTCCGACGTGAAGTCGTGGCGAAGGGGCTAGTTCCACGGGTACGCGCGGCCGGCCTGGGCCGGACGAAAAGATGAGATCGGGGCGCTCCTGGACCAGCTGTGCCTGAATAAGTGCTGTGACTGCCCTTGTCACCGTGGGCTGAGAGAATCCTGTACGTGTTACAAGTTCATTACGCGTGGTTAATCCGTGGTGTCGTAGGTAATGCAAGCATGCGGCAGCCGGTGTTTCGGGCAGGATGAAGTACGGTGTTGCTGGGGTTGTTGCCAGGGTGCGCATGAAAAAAAGTCTATAAAACATAGACTAGGCCGTCTAGGAAAAACTTAAATTTCCCAGTCTGTGAGATAAGTTCAATAGACCGGGTGGTCTATTTTTAGGTCATTGAAAAATTCTATGCCAGAGGAAGACAATACCTATATTAACAGTTAATGTGGAGGTCATGCCGCATTCCCCACACTGTATTGCCTTCTACTGCGGATCTGCAAACGGACATAATCCGACTTATAAATCTGCTATCTCTGAAATTGTTGAACAATTAGCCGTGAGAAACATTTCCGTCGTTTATGGCGGCGGAAACATCGGTTTGATGGGTGTGCTTGGCGACGCCGCGACAGCGCACGGACTCCACATCACTGGCATCATTACCCGCAGCCTCGTCGACCGTGAAATCGCCCATCCTGGCCTCACTGAGCTGGAAGTGGTGGACACCATGGCCCAGCGCAAAACCCGAATGGAGCAACTTGCCGACACCTACATAGCCCTTCCTGGTGGAGTGGGGACCCTGGAAGAACTCAGTGAAGTGCTCACCCTCCAACAGCTGGGCGAGATTGCCGGGCCGATTGTGCTCTACAACATTGACGGTTTCTGGACCCCCTTCGTGTACACTCTCCAGCACATGTGCGATGCAGGATTCATCAACCCGAAGTACATTGCTACCCTCATTGTGGTGGATAACCCTGACGATCTTTTCGCCGCGTTGGAACAGTGGCACGCGCCCGGCGAGAAATGGGGAGACTGATATGCGCCGTTTTTCTGGCTGCTGTGCTGCTTGAGGGTTTCCGGCCGCTATTTCTACTGTGGTTTCCCTGAGCGTTTCCCATCGCGGCACCCTGTTACGCGGGTAGCATGTCTCATTGTGACTGAACAGCGAACCCCCTCAAAGCTCGACCGCGCCTGTGACACATACGTGCATAACCTGGCGAAACTTTCACCTCTCTCTGCCACCGCCTGGGGCATCCACGGCCGCGACGGCGATATAGAAAACTTCTCACCTGAGTATTATGATTCCCTCGCCGTTGAAGCCCGTACCCTGCTCGCTACAGTGATGGAAGAGGAGGCTGCGGGCGATAACGCCCTCGACGACGTGGACAAGGTCACCGCCGCAGTGCTGAAAGACCGTCTAGGGGTGGAATTAGCCAAACACGAACGCGGCGAAAACTACCGCGACCTCAATAACATCGCCTCACCCATCCAATCCATCCGCGACACCCTCAACCTCACTCCCAAACGACATATGCAAAGCCGCCTTGCAGCAGTGCCCGCAGCGCTAGAGGGGTACAAGGAATCCCTTACCCTCGCAGCATCCCAGGGAAACGTCGCGGCGATCCGCCAGATCAACGAAGTGATCACACAATGTACTGACCTGGCCAAAGATGGCTCGATGCTGGAGCGACTGGGCGTCGGCAGGCACGCACAGGAAGTCCCGCAAGCACGGGCCGCATTCGGGGAATTCGCGGACTGGCTGAAACAAGAACTCGCACCCCAAGCCCCCGCCGACGACGCTGTGGGGCGGGAACGCTACGAGCTGTTCTCCCACGAGTTCGTTGGTGCCCGCGTGGACCTTGATGAAGCCTACGACTGGGGCCTAGAACGCCTGAAGGACATCACCGCCGAACAGGAATGCATCGCCACCGAACTCTACGGCAGCGATGTTGGTGTGAAAGAAGCCATGGAACGCCTCAATAAAGAGGAGCGCTACCAACTCCATGGCACTGATGCCCTCAAAGAATGGATGCAAGGCATCGCAGATAAAGCCATCAGTGATCTAGATGGCACGCACTTTGATATTCCCGAACCCGTCAGGACCATCGAATGCCTCATTGACCCCGCAGGAACTGGCGGCATTTTCTACACCCCGCCCACCGACGACTTCTCCCGGCCAGGGCGAATGTGGTGGTCCGTTCCTGCAGGTGAAGAAGTA
>ERZ772978.790-NODE-790-length-11442-cov-11.8008_pt1 | contig 11442 bp, 16 predicted proteins | sample MGYA00511675_ERZ772978 | MGnify/ENA primary metagenome ERZ772978 (study PRJEB29015, sample SAMEA2738092) | human oral metagenome | biome: human oral; feature: human-associated habitat; material: saliva | place: China | collected 2156 ... | reverse complement strand
ACTCTACATGTTCCTTTCAGACATTTTGTACTCGACAACACGGTAGGAGCTAGTATCGTTCCACGCGCCCATATTCTTGACAGCTTTCTCTGCGCGCTCACGAGAAAAGAACACTCGCGCACGCGACGCACCCTGACCACCCCCAACACCCAGGCTCCCATTATCCGCGTCAACCACAATGAACACGGCATCAGGGATAACCTCAGCGACCATCCACCCCGCGCCGTCACCCACCAGCTCACGCATCCGCACGATAGACACACAGCCGTCATCGCCCTGGCCGCCGACAATTTTCCACTGCGCCCCGTAGTTGCTGCGTTTGACGCACTCGTACTGAACGCCATCCGGGCTAACCAGTACAGCGCCGACACAAAACTCTAGCCGACTACTGAACTGCCCCTCAAACTCACGAAAACCGACGATCATGACCGACACAACCTCACGCCCAGGCGACGCATCATCACAGGAACAACATGCTTCTTCATCACATACCACTCGCACTCATCAATCGAACGCGAGCGACCAAACATATCAATAACGCGCAGCGAAAAGTCGCCAGACATGGTAACCAGGAACACCTCGTTACCGGCCTCGAACACGTCACCGGAGTGCAGGTCAAAGTCCCGCACCTCATTCAACAACGGGTCAAACGCTAACATGGCCCCACACCCCCTGACAACGCACCAACTTCGGGACACGCCCGTTCGCCTTGAACGCGTGCTCAATCTCCTCAATAGTACACATAAGGCCCATATCAGACACGATACGCGGGTGACCATTCACCGTTTGAGAACGCATATACGTACCACCTTCATCGTAGAACACATCGCCCTGCGCCAACTCCTCCAAGTCAACGTCCCGCTCGTCGCCAGTGCGACAATCAACCATTCGCATAAAGCTCACCTTATCATTCCAAGCCAGCAATCCAACAAAGACGAAATACATCACATGCGCGACACAAACCGAGCATACCGGGTTTTCGCAAGCCTACCCTTCACCCACCGGAAAGCCGCAGCCTCCGAATCCCTACTCCTGCCAATACGACGCGCGGCATCAACAAGAGACTGGACACTACGCGTCAAAGCGTCAGCAAGGAACCTACGCATCACCCCATCGTCACCAAGCGCATCCACTGGCGGCGTCTCGTCCCCAAACAGCCTCAAAACATGCGAGCGCGCAGCTAGACGCAATATGTTCCGATACTCATCCTTCGGAAGATAGCCAGCATCAGCGAGAGAATCAAAAAACGCGTTCTCGAAAGAGGAAAGCAAGGAACTCGACACATCCTCATCTCTCATCAAACCGTCAATCTCGCGTAGCAGCAGTTTCTCACTATTTGCGTGAATATTGCCGCCGTCGTCAACAACCCACGCGAGCTTCTTATCATCTTCCACAGGTTACCCTCTCCCTAGAGCCTCACACGCGCTGAGCGACACGCGCGAACTGCGCCACCATCACCCGTCCAACAGCCCACTCGATAGCAGCAGCCTCCGGCTCCACTGCCAACCCAATCAGGCGAGCACGGTCCATGAGAGAACCGGCGACACGCGTCAGCGCACCCGAAAGCCACACGCGCGCATCCTCGCGCTTACGCAGATCATACCCGTCAGGCGTCGAACCAGACAGCTCACCAGCGAACAACATACGCGCCTGTTCACGCACCGCCGCTTCCAGGGTGTTCCCCAACTCAACCGACGGCACACGCCCCCAATGAGAGCAGAGTGTCATCATAAACAAGTGTACACACTCGTTCATGAACTCGCGTGACAAGTCCCGTCCGTCCAGTAGTCGGTCAGCCTCACGCAGCAGCGCATCCCTGTTGGTGACGTGAACATTCCAGCCTGCATCAAAAGTCCACCAGGCGGTATCTTCCGTCTTGCTGTTAGTAGCCACGCTCTACTCCTGTCTCTCTAGGGCACGCTATCGGATACTAGGTGAGCAGCCGGGGCGCGCCCCCTGTTGTCGTCTGAACACCATCATTCTAGCACACAAAAACGGGCGGCGCGCGCAAACGCCGTGACATATCCCGCCACACGCTCACACGCGCCACCCACGCACGGGCACTCACAGCCGAGGCAACAAGCCCCCTTCGCGTGTCAGCACTCAATGCTCAGCCATTACTCGCCAGCGCCGCCTCCCATAGCGCGCTCAGCCGCCTCCCGAATCAACTCGCTATCCGGCAAACCCCGCGTTCGCGCAACCCTACGGGGCGTCTCCGACCGCACGAAACCGCGCATCCGATAGTCACCACTAGTATCATTATACACGCGAGGCACAGAATTTGTTACCGAACGAGGAGGCCCCAACTTTCGCATATCGCGGTCAGCGAACCGCCCATTCACGCGCTGACGCTTCTCAACGTCCGACAGTCCCAACTCGCGCGACACCTCAAAAACATCACGCACATCCTCATCAGACCAGCCATAAAAACCTGGGTTAGACAACGCTTCATCCCACAAATCAGGATGCGTTACAACATAACGACGAGCATCAGGAATCATATTCTCATGACGGACAGCACGAACCGCCAACAGCACGTTCTCACGACCACCGGCCGCCAACGCGCCACCCTTCGCATCAGGTGACGACACCACGCGCTCCCACACGCGAGGGTCATTCTTCAACCTGGCCATATGGGCGTCCAATTCATCCGACGACATCCTCGCGTCGCGTTCAGCAATCAACGTCACACCAGAATCACCAAGCGAGCCGGAACTAACCCCTCCCTGCATGAATCCGCCAGAGCGATGCGCCAACAGTTCAGCCGCATACTCCTGCGCCTCACCAGCCGACTCAAAATGAAGCGCACCCTCACGAGCAAACTTGCACCGCCCGCCTTCCTTCGCATCGCACCGGCCAACAGACCCATCCGGCCTCACATGATGACGAGTCATAACACCCTCTCCTACCACGCGCCCCGCAACAAAACGGGGCGCGCAAGAAAACCTAACATAACACCACGCCAATAGCCGCCGCGAAAACACCACCCACACACTACAACACACGCTCGCGCGCACAAAAACCCCACGCCGCCACCACATAAAAGCAGGGACAGCGCGGGGCTACAACACGACGACAAAACACGCTGGCATTGTCACCCAATCGCTTCGCTCACACGTCAATATGCCGCCCAAACGGCGACGGGCGCTCAAACAGGCGAGCTAAGCGCTCATCCGCCACCGGCTCACTCTCCACAATGCGCATAAACTCCTCATGCTCCGCATCGCTCATCTTAACGATAAACGACGGGCGCATACCATGAAACGCCTCCACGTCAGCGTCATCAATAGACGTGTTCACTTCGTCAACAGTCACAATCGTACACCTCCCCTCACAAACTCACACGCACACGTTCATGAGTAGCGCAGCTCACGACTTAACGCGGCTACCAACGAGGCCATGAGGCGCAATAACCGTCTCAACCTCATACTCATGCGACAATTCCGTCATACCCCGCACCAACTCAGCGTCGCTCATCTCATACGAAAACGTGTCCTCGTCATCATCGCCCAGGTCACCAAACGCAGGAACCCATACTCCCGCGTCGGTCTTAGTGAAACGTATCCACCGATAATACTCGTCATCGAACCCAACAAGAACAACCGCGCCAGCACGCAACTCTGCAAGTTCAAAACGTTCAAACAACCACGTCCCATAATTCCTCGCAGTAACGATAGTCCTCATTTTTCTTCCCTTCCCGGTTGCATGGTGTTTACACTCATCATAGCACACGACACACCCACATGTGCGTTAGCGCCCCTCACGCGCGGCCACCACGCAACAACTCGCGAGCCGCCACCGTTGCGACCTCCACGCGCCGACGCTGGCACCCGCACCCGCCAGCCGCCACAACAAACTCGCGCCAAGCAGGCGCGCTCACCAAAACGCCCGCCCACATCGGGCGGGAAACCGCAAACAAAACAGGAGCCGCACACGGGTCGCTCTCAAACACAAGCACGTCGCCCTCCTCCACGCACGCGGACACATCACGGTCAATCATGCCCGGCTGAGCATACAGCGACGCTTCCACAACAGGTCGCAAACCGCAGGTGTCACAGTACCCGTCAGCCACGCCATCAGGCGATTCCGAAAGCGCGTCATAGCATCCGCCAGAACACGCGAGACGATGATACACGTACACGCCATACCAGCCCACCGCGCGCACAGCGTCAACAACAGTGGACGGGTCAGCGCCCACAGTCACAGCAAGCAACGACACAACAAGCTCCTTTCCACGCGAGCGCGCGGGTGACGCGCACGTATCAACCATGTTTGCGGCAATTTTATGCCCTAACAGCACTTATGGTACCATGACGAGCAGGAAAACGCGCGCGAAAAACACGCGCAACCCCACATAGGCACGAACGAGAACAAACAGGACACAAACGAAAGGAACAGAAACCAACAATGAACACGTGGAACGACATCGAACACGGCTTTGGACCAGCGCGCGCCACACAATACACCGCCAGCGACACAGACCAGCTCGCCGCCACCCTCTACAAGCTCTTCCACGGCCGCTACGTGAAAAGCGACAACGGCCACATCATCACACTCAGCGACGGCACCCACCTCACCATCACCCTCGCAGACGGCAACACGGGCGCGGACAGTACCAGCACGGGCGCAGGCGCACACGGTCAGGACATGCGCGCCCACGCAGACCGCCGCATCATCGAGCGCGCACACCTGAACACCAATACCAACCATGCGGGCACCATCACAGGAGTGTCGCTCATCCTCTTCTACCAAGGCGAAACACAACCCTCCACCATCCGCACAGCATATGCGGACATCACTACCGGCACTTTCGCTACCCCTCGTGACAAGAGGAAGCCGCTCGCCACCATCCGCGTAGCACTCACACAAACCCAAATCAACGAATGGGTGAACCGCGAACAACAAGCGCTCGCCGACATGCTGGTCGGCGAGACCATTGTTAGCGCACGCGACGGCGTATTCACCCTCGCCCCACGCGACAACAACGACAGCGAGAGTGACCGCAACAACGAGGACACGCGCGAGGCAGACACCACCAACAGGGGAGACGCGAACACCATCACCGTACACGCCACCCTCAACAACCAACCACGCAACGACAAGGGAAGCCGCCACGCCACCACCATCGCCCTCACGGGCGGCAACACCATCGGACCCATCACCCACGCATGGGTCACCCGCACACGCGTCCAAGACACAAGCGAACAACCCACCAACACGGACAAGACACAACCCATGACAGAAAACACCACCATCACAGGGGCAGGCGACAACAACAACGTGACCGCCACCACGAGGCGAGGCCGACGCGAAACCACCGTCATCACCCTCCACGCCACCACACCCGACAACCCCGCGCCCATCGCCCTCTACACCAGCGTTTACAGCGGGCGAACCGCACACCACGGCCTCACCATCGAATACAGCGACGGACGCGCCATCAACGGAGAAGCCGCCGCCACCCACACCACCATCCGCCTCCCCCACAAATAAACAGCCGAGAGAGCGCGTAAACACGCGGGCGAACACGAGGCCCAGACGTTGAAAAGCGCATCATGCAAGCCATCAAAAAGACGGGGCGCAGCCCGCGCTGGTTTAACTGGGATGCCGCCTGCAACTGGCTCACCCGCCACCCGCAGGCGAGCGCCGATACCGCCATCCGCCTCTACGACTACACAGTGCCGCGCACCATCGTCACCGAAGCCTGGTACACCAACGACAACGTTGAGCAGTATGTCACCACCGAATGTTGGCGCGAATGGGAGGGCCGCGTCTGGCACGTCACATTTGACGAGGCTCCCGGAACCAGCGAACCCCTCATCCGCGAAGTAGACGCGCCCGGCAGCGACGAACCGCCCTACATGACAGAAGCGGAACACTACGCGAACGACTGCCGCTACGACGACGGCGACGAAGAACCCGCCCTCGCCCAGCTCGGACTCTAACAAGAGCGACCGTCATGCCACATGACCTTGACGCGGCTAAAACGTAGACAAGCGCCACGAACACGCGCTCAGCTACAGGAGCCAGAAGAAAACAAGCGCCACAAGAAAGCAAAAACTCAATGAATAACCTTACCGACAAGCACACCTCCTGCCCGGTCCCCATCACACCGGACATCGAAAAACGCGTCATGCGTGCCATCAACAAGGCTGGCCGCGAACCTCACTGGTTCAATGTTGAACGCGCCTGTAATTGGCTTGCCCGCCACGACGACGCGAGCGCCGACACCGCCATTAAGCTCTACGATTATACGGTGCCGCGCACCATCGTCCAGGAATGGGAGAATGGTGCTATTGAGGCTATCACCGAGTGTTGGCGCGAATGGAACGGTCGCATCTGGTGTGTCATTTTCGACGAATGGGAATGGCCATCTGGGGAGGACGGGTCGATTGTTTTCGAGGTGGATGCGCCTGGCAGCCGCGAGCTGCCAGGCAGAAAGTCGAAGAAAGGGCGCTACCTGAGCGACTGCTGCTACTACGAGGAGGGAGACGAAGAACCCACCCTCGCCCAACTCGGACTCTAAACCCCCAACGCGCGAACATGGCACGCTCGTGATATAGTAGAGCCAACAAGTCAACCAGCAGTAAGACAGCGAGGAGAGCAAACGTGAACGTCACCCAGCGCGACATTGACGCGGCGATCAAGGCAACCGGACGCGGCGAAGAATGGTTTGACCTCGATTCCATCAACCAGGCGCTCACCAACATCCCCGGCATCAGCGCCGAAACAGCCGTCAGCATGAGCGACTACAGTCAGCTCACGTGCGAACTCGGAGATTGCGGCGAGCTTATCTACGAGTGCTGGCGCGAGCACGAGGGACGCTACTGGCGCGTACAGCTTCTCCCCGAGCTTGAAGATGGCATCCTCATTGTCCCCGCCGAGTTTCCCGGCGACCGACCGGACATTACCGAAGAAGCACTCGATGCGCCGGGAAAGCCCACCCTCGCCCAGCTCGGACTCTAACGCGCGCCCGCAAACACGGGCAGACACAGGAAAACACGCAAACACCCCTCTCGCGGCCTCACAAGCCGCAGGAGGGGTGTTGGCGCACTGGGAGCACGAAAGGCCGGGAGAAACGCGCACAGACCACTCCACGGCCACGCGCAGAGGTAACAGCTACGCGACCGTGCGCAAGCGAGGCGAGAACGCCCGCGTCAGCCCATCAACATGACCGCGCGCACCAAGCCCGACGCACTGGCCGACAGCGAAAACAAGAACACAATCAGCCATGTGTTCGACCACTTATCGCGGCCCTTGCTCACCTCGTTAATGACCAGCCACGCGTTCAACGTCGTCGCGAACAGAGTAAAAATCGCCTGAAACATTATATAACCTTCCTTCACGTTGGTAGATCCAAGCTCCAACACTATACCACACGGCAGCGAACGCGCCACCCTCACGCGCGCAGGCGGTACGTACTCAAAGTGACTCACCAAACCAACGCCGCTAACGTCCACACATGTAGACACGGCCGGGCTTCGTGTGCTACAATAAGAACCAGAACAACCCCGCCACAAAAAACAAGAGGAAACACCATGAACGCCAACGTCAACAACGATGCAAATAACGAGGCGACACAGACGCTCGCCGACATGTTTGCAGGAGCCATCATCGAGGACTACTCGATCAACGGCGGAACCATCACCCTCACCCTCACGGACGGCGACACCATCGCCATCCGCCACGAAACCAAGGAAATCGACATCACATCGGCGGAGTTCGGCTACATCAGGGAAGAGCGTGAGTACGTTAGCGAGGGAGTCACATCCCGAGCGGCGGAAGCAATCAAAAATGGGCAGGCAATCACTGCCGCGTGGGTCGAAAAGCGTGAGTCATACGAGTCGCACACTCCCTACGACGAGTACGATGAAACGCCCGGCACCACAACCGAAACCATCGAGTTGTGGGTGACGTTTGAGGGTGACCTGCGCCCCACGCGCATCACCAGTAACGAAACCGAATACACGTGGCGATCAATGTCACCGGACTTCCGTCTCACGCGCGGCGAGGTCACCGTTCACGCCGCCAGCGCACACATTGAGCCGGACTGGGAGCGCCCCTGGCGATAAGCGCGCAGCGCACCAGGATAAGCGTAAGGTGCACCAACGCGAAAGAACACCCCGGCCCACAAACGGGCCGGGGTGTTCTTTATGCTCACGCGAGACAAAAACGACACAGCTAGACGAGCAACTAACGCCATTAACATGCCACCACAACCCACCACACCCATCTCTCGCTCACTGTACGGCCCGTAGACGGCCAAACAGGAGCGAAACGCACACGTGGAGGTGTAAGCGCGCGAAAACGCGTCAGAAGCCCGTACAGCGAACCTGGGAGGATAGAGTGCGGAAAGTGGAACGAAACCCACACCGAAAGAGGTAGGAGCACGCGGGCAGCTACCGGCGGTCGCTCCCACTACTGACGCGCGCTCGCGGACAAAACGCGGACAACACCACCACGCTCGGCGCGCACAAAAAGCAGCGGGGCGCGTGGTACCTGGAAAACCCCAAGTCCACGCGCCCCACACGATCACGCGCTAGACGCGCTCAACATCGCGCACTAAAGGCACGCTAGATGCGGTCAGCGACGACGCGACATGCGACGCGCAGCACCAGCAGCCACACCACCAGCCAGCAAGAACACGCCAGCACCAACACCCGTCAGCACGCTCGCGCCCGTCACCGGCAACGAACCGCCACCAGCAACACCGGCGCGCACGCCAGCCGCCGTCGCCTCACCAGGCGCAACGCCCGTCGAGCCGTCCTTGCCATCACGGTTACCAGTCTCGGCCTCCAACTGGTGAGCCTGACTAATGTCAGCGTCATAGTCGTCCGCGTCACCCTCACCCTGCACCACGTGAACAAGAACAGTCTTACCGTCCTCGCTCAACTCAACGGGGTTGTTCTTACTGAAATCAATCTTCCAACCATCCGGCACAGCAGAGCGCAGGTGGTCGAAAAACTCGCCAACAGACGCGGACGGGGCAACCACCGACTGCGCCGGGGCAACCGCCGCGCCGTTCTGAGCGACCAGCGATACAGTAGGCTGCGGCATCACGCCACCGTTAGCCGCCTGCACGCGAGCAACAGCCTTCGCGTACAAGTTGAACAGCTCACGCACCGCCGGGTCGTTGGCGTATTTCTCATCCAACGTCGGGTCAGGGACCGGCTGAGGCTCAGGCTGTGGTTCCGGCTGCGGCTCCGGGTTAGGAGACGGCTCAGGGGACGGCTCCGGGTTAGGAGACGGCTCAGGCTGCGGTGTCGGCTCCGGGTTAGGAGACGGCTCAGGGCTAGGCTCAGGCGTATCCGTGTCCAGCACAGGAGCCTTCGTCTTAGACACCAGAATGTGCATCGTGCCAGACGCGGCATCAAACTCAATACCCGTCACGGACTTCACGCCATCCAGGTTAGCCGCCACGCGGTGAGCCTCAGACATCCACCACACGAACTTGTCCAACGACGCGTTCGCGCTGCCGTCATCCGACGCGGCAATCACACCAACGCCGCCGGGCAGGGTCTCACGCGTGTCAGCGTCCACAACATCGTATGGAATCTGCTTGGTAACAACCCCGTCCTTAATCGGCAAAACGTTCTTGTACAAACGCTCGACCTCAGCAAGGAACGCCTTATTAGGAGCAGCCGCCGACGCCGGGTCAGAAACCGTCTCCAAGCGGACAGCGCTACCGCTCACCTGCACGCCACTGACCTTACGGCCAGTCTTAGCCGCCACGCCCGCATACTCGTCAGCCTTCTCCAACACGGCGCGAACCGATGTGCCCGCATCCAAGTTCTCGTTCTTCAACGCGCGACCACCATCAGAGAGCGTCACCTGCGGCGCGCCAGCAAGACTCTTGTTGTCAGCCGCCAACGCCTTAGTGCGCACCAGGCCACCCTTAATGGCCTCCACCTGATCGGCAGTCAAAAACTTCGGCGCAAAACCCTCCACGTCAACATTGCTCGTATCCGGCAACTTATCCGACACGACGTAACGGAAATACTCGCGCCCATCCACCGTTTCCAGCTTCAGCGACGTAATCTCCTTGGTGGAACCGTCACCCATCACAGAGCGCACAGCGTCAGCAACAGACGTGATCGGCATGAGCGCAGCATTACCCAACGCGCTACCCGGAGTCTTACCCTCCTCCAAGAACTGAGTTGTCGCAGTCGTGTACAGCGCCGCCTCATCAATACGAGGCGCGAGGTCCGGGTTGCCATACACGAGCTGACGCACGCGAGCACGCTGAGCGGCATCCTTAATGAAATCAAGCGACGTGAACTCATCCGCCGTCACACTCTTGTCGCGCGTAAACGTCGCATCATACGCGCCCTCACCAGCGTTCACCGCCGGAGTAATCGACTCCAATGTGTAACCGACCGGCGTCATCTCAGCGTGCATAATATAGTCGCGCACGGCAGTACGGTCCATACCCTTACCGAAACTAAGAACCGCGCCATTCGGGGCGGCACCCTTCAACAGCAGCGCAACGCTCTCAGTGAGCGTATCCTGCTCACCCGTGAACTTGTCCGCCAACAGCTCAATGGCCTTATCGGCCACGCGGCCGCGCTCACGCTGGACGGCAGCATCATACGACCCTGCACTATCCGCACTCACGGCACTCGCGCCCTGCGTTTCAGCGAACGCAGGGGCCACGCCAGGCGCAGCCACAGACGCGCCCGCACCCACGCCAGAAACAGCGGCAGCAGCCGCCAAAAACGCGAAACCAGCACGCGTAGCACGCTTGTTCTTCACAACACCCAAGGAACTCTCCTCTACTGTAGACATTACATTACCACGTAAATATCGCGGCAACACCATCATCGTAACATACTCACGTCAAAAACCAAACGCGCGGCAAGGAAGCGAGGGGCACGCAAGGGCGCACGATCAGCTACCAGCGTCCACCCGCTCCGCAGCTACCAGTCAAACCAGCCCGCACGGCGACACCCGCGCCCCGCCGCGCTCGCGGCCACACCACAAACGCGCGACAAGGGGAAGACAGCGCGGCGGCGAGGCAAGCACACGCCCACCCCGCCGCCGCGCGAGAAACCCGCCGAGCTTCACTCACACACCCGTAAGCGCATCACTCATCCTCACCCTCATCATCCACAACCGGCACCAGGTCATCGTCCCAACCAGACGGCGGCAACACCACATCACCCGCCCCAGTCGCCCACGTGCCCGCCCCACGCTCAAACGCAGCATCAAACGACCCCAACATCGACTCCACATCCCACTGGGACGCGACCTGGCGACCAGCAAGCACACGCCGCGCACCCGCGTCACCCAACGTCACACGCGACCCATCACGACCCACCACCGACAACACCACACGATCATCCACGCTACCCGCACCACGCGCCCACAGGTACGCACTATCCGACACACGCAACCCAGAATCACGATCACGCGCAGCATCGCTACGCAAACGCCGCGTCAACA
>ERZ772978.789-NODE-789-length-11442-cov-17.3941_pt1 | contig 11442 bp, 6 predicted proteins | sample MGYA00511675_ERZ772978 | MGnify/ENA primary metagenome ERZ772978 (study PRJEB29015, sample SAMEA2738092) | human oral metagenome | biome: human oral; feature: human-associated habitat; material: saliva | place: China | collected 2156 ... | reverse complement strand
TTCTTCGGCTGGACCGCATGGGCATCGGCGGCAGACCGCCCCGACCAGCCCTACTCCTACACCAACAACTGGCCCTCCGAACCCAACGTGGACAACAAGCCCACCGCGGATCTGATGGTCTGGTCGGCACTCTCCCTGATTGCCCTCATCGGTGGTACCGGTCTGATGTTCGCCATCTACGGCCGCTGGTCCCGCGCTATCGGCTGGCACGCGGAAGAGGCACCCGTCCTCGACTTCCGTCAGCCCGACGAAGTTCGCCTGACCCCCTCGCAGAAGGCAGCCTGCCTGCTCTTCGCAACGATCCTGGTGCTGTTCCTGCTGCAGGCTCTGGTGGGTGCGCTCACCGAGCACTACCGTGAAGAACTCACCGGATTCTTCGGTATCGACATGGGCCAGTTGCTGCCCTACACGGTATCCCGAACCTGGCACCTTCAGCTCTCCCTGTTCTGGACCGCAGGCGCGTTCCTGGCGGGCGGTATCTTCATCGCCCCGCTGATTACCCGCCGCGAACCCAAGAAGCAGGGTCTGCTCACCTACGTTCTCATCGGCGCCGTGGTCTTCGTGGTCCTCGGCTCGCTGCTGAACGAATGGTTCTCTCAGAAGGGCCTCATCCCCAAGGAACTCACCGGCTTCTTCTCGCAGCAGTGGGAGTTCCTGGACCTGCCGCGATTCTTCCAGATCCTGCTCACCGCGGGTATGTTCATCTGGATTGTCATCGTCTGGCGTACCCTCTCCTCCCGCCTGAAGGGCTCGAAGAAGACCTCCCTGCCGTGGCTGTTCCTCTTCTCCGGCCTCGCCATCCCCATGTTCTACGCGGTCGGCCTGCTCGCAGGTCAGCGTACTCACGTGACCGTCGCCGAATTCTGGCGATTCTGGGTGGTTCACCTCTGGGTGGAGGACTTCCTCGAACTGTTCACCACCGTCATGGTGGCGTACATCTTCGTGCTGCTCGGCGTGGTCCGCGAGCGCATCGCAATCTCCATCATCATGATGGACGCCGTGCTCTACTCCGTCGGTGGTGTGATCGGTACTCTGCACCACACCTACTTCGTCGGTACCCCCTCCGAGCAGATGGCATTCGGTGCGTTCTTCTCCGCAGCTGAGGTTATCCCGCTGACCTTCCTGACCGTTGAGGCGTGGGGCTTCATGCAGCTGGGTGCTCGCCAGTACTCCAACCGCACCAAGCCTTTCCCGCACCGTTGGGCTGTCATGTTCCTGATTGCTGTGGGCTTCTGGAACTTCCTCGGCGCGGGCGTGTTCGGCTTCCTCATCAACCTGCCGATTGTGTCCTACTTCGAGATTGGTACCGCACTGACCGCAAACCACGCACACGCATCCATGATGGGTGTGTACGGTATGCTCGCAATCGCGTTCGCGGTGTTCGGTCTGCGCTACCTGCTCCCGGAGAACAAGTGGCCTGAGAAGGGTCTGAAGTTCTCCTTCTGGACCCTGAACATCGGTCTGCTGTGGATGTCCTTCATCTCGCTGCTGCCGCTGGGTATTGCTCAGCTGTACAAGTCCGTTGGTGAGGGCTACTACGAGGCTCGTTCCTTCGCGTTCATCCACGACGGCGCTTCCGCCGTGATGGGTTGGATGCGTATGCCCGGTGACGTCATCTTCCTGGTCGGCATCATCCCGCTGATCAAGCTGGCGCTGCTGGCTCTCAAGGAGATCTTCTCCAAGAACGCTAAGGAAACCGTCCTGGAGCTGCCCGAACCGCCGCTGTACGAGGTGGTTGAGGACGCTCGCATCGCAGAGTTCGCCGGCGCGAAGGCTGCCGAGGAGCTGCCCGAGCAGACCAGCCCCTACCGTAGCGATCGTCGAGGCTAACCATGCCTGAGCAGATTGCTGGAGTTTCTTTCCTCGTGTGGCTGGCCTGCGTGTACGCGCTCGGCCTGGTCGCCGTGGGTTGGGGCTTCGATATTCTCGCCAAGCGCACCAGCCAGCGCATGGTGGCGGCGCGAACCTTCGGGTTCACCTACCACGAAGAGAGCGACGCGTGGCTCTGCCCCGAAGACCAGTGGCTGTGGGCTACTGCCTTCGACTCGGATAACCGAGTGATGCGTTACCGCGCCAAGCCCAGCGTGTGCAACACCTGCCCGATTAAGGACAGCTGCACCGTCTCGGCGAACGGCCGCGAGCTTACCCGTGAAGTGGACGAATGGCCCTACTCCGAGTCGGGTCGTTTCCACCGCGGGCTGGCGGTTGCTGTCTCGCTGCTGGGTGTGGTCATCCTGATTGGTGCCGCCATCGTCTGGCACTCCCCGCTGGAGCTTCTGGTGGAGGGTGCCGCCGCGGTGGTCTGCCTGTCGCTGACCTACCCGCTGGCTGTGAAGCTCATGCGTTCCCCCGCGAACTTCGAGAACGATCCGAAGCATATTCACGCATCCACCGCTGACGAATCGGTGAACGTGAAGATGGACCGTTTCGCGGCGAAGTGGGGTGGCGTTTCGAATGAGCGTAAGCGCCGTACCGATCAGGCACGCAAGCAGATGATTGCGGATGCAACCCTGCCGGTTCGTACCTCTGCCCTCGACCCGGACCGCCCCGCATGGAGCGGTACCGGCACCTCGGTTAAGCGACTGCACAAGACCACGAATGAGGTCCTGCAGGAGCAGAACCTGGCTGAGGTTGAGGCTGCTGAAAAGCTGGCAGAGCAGATGGCGAAGAAGTAGCGCTGCACAAGTTTTTCCGTTCCGGCGGCTGACCTGCCGGTCGGGTCCGTCTGTTAGCTTCGGCGGCTACCCTGCGTGGAATTCTCTTTTATTCCTCTTTTGAGGTTTTCCATGCGGGATGCCGCCGAGGCGCCGACCCGCCGCGACGTGCGCCGGGACGGAAAATTCCCCTCCCAAAACTCCCCCACACACAGCCCGATACCGGGCACCCCCTACTACCTGCACCGTACGAGGCGCGGGCAGGTGGGCACACATACCGTCCTCCCCCAATACTTGTGAAGGAAAACCATGGATCCCGTCACTTTGGCAACTATCCTCATCCCAGTTGCCGTCATTGTTCTTTTTATTCTGATTCGTATGTTCCGCGTCATCCCCGAATACGAGCGTGGCATCTCCTTCCGCTTCGGTCACCTGCGTTCGGAGCTGAAGCCCGGCCTGAACGTCGTCTTCCCCCTTGTTGACTCCCTGCAGCGCGTTGATATGCGTGTTATCACCCTGACCATTCCCCCGCAGGAAGTCATCACCAAGGACAACGTTCCCGCCCGCGTGAACGCCGTGGTCCTCTTCCGCGTGACCAACGCCAAGAACGCTGTGCTTGAGGTTGAGAACTACCCGATTGCCACCAGCCAGATTGCGCAGACCACCCTGCGTTCCCTGCTCGGTCGCGTTGACCTGGACACCCTGCTCGCACACCGCGAAGACCTGAACGAAGACCTGCGCTCCATCATCGGTTCGCGCACCGAGCCGTGGGGTATTCAGGTGGAGCTCGTCGAAATTAAGGACGTTGAGATTCCCGAGGCTATGCAGCGCGCCATGGCTCGCGAGGCTGAGGCTGAGCGTGAGCGCCGCGCAAAGATCATTTCGGCACGCGGTGAGCTGGAGGCTTCGAGCGAGCTGAAGGAAGCGTCCGACATTCTGAGCCAGTCCCCCGCATCCCTGCAGCTGCGTTACCTGCAGACCCTGCTGGAGCTGGGTGCCGACCAGAACTCGACCGTGGTCTTCCCGCTGCCCATGGACGTGATTGGCCCCCTCGTGGGTGCACTCAAGGGCGAGAGCAAGTAGACTGTAGACCTTGCATCTTCTGAGGCACCTACGTGCCTATCGCAAAAACCTCGAGTACCATAGGTGCTCGAGGTTTTTGCATGCCCGGATCTTTTTTCACCACCGAGGACCACGATGACTACCCGCTTTGCACTTTTTCTTTCCAGGATTCCAACTCCGCACCGCCACGGGCGGATTATGGCGCTTCTCTTAGCATCCCTGGGTGGAGCGGTAGATGTTTTCTCTCATATTCATTACAAAGCTTTGGTTGCCACTCAGACCGGTAATTTTATCCTTCTCATTGCTGATATGAGTCACAGTTCGCAGCACGCTATTCACCTGCGTTGGCTCTCAGTGATCTTCTTTAGCCTGGGGTACCTGGGCGGTCATCTTCTGCACGATCTTTTGGGGCAGAGGGCACACCTGAAACACTGGCGTATTTTTACTCTGGTGCCCTTCCTCCTCGTCTGTTTTGTGACTCCTCTGATTCACCGGGTGAGCGAGCACGGGGTCCAGGTGGGGGCGTTAGCGTTCACTATTGGTCTGCTCATTCATGCACTTGCAGACACCCGTATTGGTGAGAACCCGTTTTCCCTGTTTATGACCAGCGGAAATTGGCGCAAAATGTTAAGCGCATGGTACACGGCCGGCGCCCTCTATACCCGTGCTATAGCTAATGCTTGCAGCACCCGGAGGGAGCGTGTTGTTAGAAGGCGTGTTGAGGCTCGTCACCCGTCAGCGGATACCGCCCCCTCCCTGCCTGAGGACGAAGGACGCCACACCCGCAGGCGTGCTCTGATGACGGCTTTAGATTACTCCCTGGTGGTCGGGGGATTTGTCGCCGGTGTGATTGCGATGGCTCTCCTAGATCAGCTGGTAGGTAGTATCTCTCTGTGGTTTGCCGGGTGTTTGGCAGCTGGAGCTTTCTGGGTGGGGTTCCGGGCCGAGAAAAATGAAGATGCGGAGAACGAAGCTGAGGCTCAGAGCTCAGCTCAATAAATTCAGAACTAGGTTCTGCAGGTCAGAACTAAACCCGGCAACTCAAAGCTAGACCAGCTCCCCTTCCCTGACGCACTAGCCGCGGCGGCTGATTCGCAACGGTGAGACATATAGAAATATCCCGTGCAGATGAGAGTATCTGCACGGGATATTTCTATGCCGAACATTCTTCGCGAAAGCTAGAAGGAAGGCGTTTGGCCCGCCGCGGGGGTTGGATGAGGTGGTTGCGACGGGCCAAACTGGTCGGTTACACGCCGTAGAGGTGCGGGCGCGGCAGGTACATCAGCCAGTTGGGTGAGGGCCGGAATCCTGCCGCAAACGGTTTTCACCGACGCCTTAAGCATAACCGGCACAACCCCCGAACCGGCGGTAGCTTGAGTGAAGCATCAATCACCCATCTCACGCCATGCCGGCGCGGTATTCAGCCCAAAAACCGGCACCTAAAGCATCGGCGAACCGAACCCCACTCAACCTCTAGCGCAGTGCCCGGCAAACTAACGCAATGCTCGGTGCGCCTGATCAAAGAACTCACGCTCGTACACGCACGCCGACAGGTACGCCCGCGCCGCACGCACACGCTGAGCCGGTGAAGCCGCCTCAAACGCACGCTCCACCTCCGCGAGGCTACGCGCCACATCCGCGGCGAACTCTTCGCCACCGTACATGCTCAACCACTCCGCGTACGGGTGGTCCGCGTGATTCTGCGAGGAGAGCACAGCGCCCACCTCTTCGTACAGCCAGTAGCAGGGCAGGATCGCCGCGGCACCGACCACGTAATCATCACCGGCAGCGGAGGCGCGCAGGAAATTCGTGTATCCCATCGTAATCGGCGAGGGTCCACCCAGACGCGCACGGTTCGCCAGCCAGCCCTCGTGTAGCTGCGATTCGGCGGCAATCGCCTCGTGCGCACCGGCGGCCCAGTGCACCTGCGCCTCAGCGGTATCAGCACGCGCCGAGAGAGTCGCGAGCGCACGCGAATAATCACGTAGGTAGAGGGCGTCCTGGTCCAGGTAGAAGGCGAACAGGTCCTCGTCGAGTGTTCCGTCACCAAGGGCACGCACGAAGGGCAGGTCCAGGATCTGGTGCCAGGTTTCGCCACCGGCTGCCCAGAGGGCGGCGGTCCAGGGACCGGCGGGCTTTACGACGGCTTCACCGGCGGGCACGGGGCTGACCGGCAGCAGACGCTCCGGGCTGGTGCCGTCCAGAGTATTGCCCTCAGAGTCGGTGGTGGCGAGCAGGTGATGCCACGGGTACGCGGAGGCGGCAGCCTCCAGACGGCGGGCACGGGCGGCGTGGTCCACCGGGCCGTGACCCTCACCGGAGCCAACCTGCAACCCGGCACCTGCGGCAATGGATTCGTGGAGCCAGCGGGTGCTCCACTGCAGGGCGCGGTGGGTGTCTTCGCTGGTCAGAACGCCCTGCTGGCCTGCGGCGTGTTCTGCGGCTTCAGTGTGTTCTGCAGCTTCGGTGTGCTGGAGCAGCTCCACGCCCAGACGGGTTGCCAGCGAAGAGGACAGGGAGCATCCGGTGCCGTGCGTATTACGGCTGTCCAGACGCGGGGTGCGCACGTGCGCGCAGGTGCCGTCCGGGAAGACCGCGGTGTTACCGGCGTCCTGACCGCACAGGTGGCCGCCCTTCACGATCACGGTGGTTCCGGTCGCCGCCGCAAGGTTCGCCGCCTGCTCGTGCGCCTCATCGAAAGTCTGGGCGGGCTCCTTCTGGCAGAGCACGGCGAGCTCCGGAATGTTCGGGGTAATCACATTCACGAGCGGCACGAGGTCGCGCAGCGCCTGCTCCGCTTCCGCCTGCAGCAGGCGGTCACCGCTAGAAGCAATCATGACCGGGTCGAGCACAACCACGGGCACGGGATGCTCGCTCAGCCAGGTGCGGACGGTGCGGATCGTGTCTGCGTCGCCGAGCATGCCGATTTTCACGGCGTCAACCGTGACATCATCAAAAACGGCGGCAAGCTGCGCGGTCAAAAATTCCAGGGGCGGGGTGAATACTTCACGAACCCCGCACGTGTTTTGGGCGACCAGTGAGGTGGTCACGCACATGCCGTAACCGCCGGATGCGGCAATGGACTTGAGGTCCGCCTGGATGCCCGCACCGCCGGAGGGGTCGGTTCCCGCAATGGAGAGAACCCTCGGCACCCGAGCTGTCTGGGGTGCCCGGGGGTTTCCGGAGGCGCTCGCGCCGGGTACAGGGTTGGAGAGGGTTGAGGGGTTGGAGGTGGGTGCGCACGCGGGCGCAGTAGGCTGCTCTGCCATCATCGATAATCCCTTCGCTAGTTCGAACTAGAGCAGGTTCAATGGGTGATTCTCTCAGCCTTGAGTGTTCAGACGCCGTTTCGTGCGCCCGCTGTGCCGTATGCCCCGTATACCCTTCATTGGGTGCGTGTTGGGCGGGTTGGCGGGTCGCGGGCGTCTCAAGGCACCCCATATCGCTCTGCCAGGTTATCACAACGATTCTCAGTAGCTGAAAGTTTTGCGGGTGACAAGTGAATCTCTCCGAAATTTTCGTTTGAGTCTTGCGTTACGGCAAGGGCTCCCCGCCGCCGATTTCAGCGCACCCTTGTGCGGAAACCACCCGTTAAACACGTAGTGCCCGGCACCGCTTCACGCAGTGCCGGGCACTATCAGCCGGGTTTAGGTCAGGGCGAAAATCTCTGCCGGTGAACCCTCCGCAATGATCCTACCCTCGTGCAGCAGGACCGCGCGGTCAGCCAGCGAGGCGATACGCGCATCGTGCGAAATGATCAGCACCGCACGGTTCGCCAGCACGGCACGCAGAGACTCGGTTGCGTCCGCGAGCTCCAGCTGGGTGGTGGACTCGTCCAGAATCACGGCGTGCGGGTCGGCAAGCACAATACGTGCCAGGGCCAGCTGCTGAATCTGGTCGCGAGTCAGAGGCGAATCCGCGCCGCTCACGACAGTATCCATGCCCTGCGGCAGGTCGCGCCACCAGCGGGCACCGATAGCGTCCAGCGCCTCACGCATCTGCTCGACGGTTGCATCCGGCACGACCACCGTAAAGTTATCGGCAAGAGTACCGAAGAAGACGTGCGCTTCCTGGGTGCAGACCAGCAGGCGCGGGCGGCCGTCGGCGGCAGCATCGGTCGGGAAGTCGCCGTGACCGACCGGGCGACCCATCACGGTGATGGTGCCTTCCAGGGCGGTCAGCGAACCACCAATCAGACGAGCCAGGGTGGTTTTACCTGAACCGGAACGGCCCACCAGGGCGAGCGCCTCACCGCGGCGAATCTTCAGGTTGATACCTTCCAGAACGAGGGCGTCGGGCGAGTAGCCGTAGGAGACGTCGGTGCAGTCAATGGCGTACTCCGGGTTCTTCACGGCTTCATCCAAGACGGCGGCGAACGCTTCGGCGCGGTGCTGTGCACGCTCCTCACGCTGCTTCTTCGCCAGGGACACCACACCGAACACGCGGCCCATGTTCACGAGCATGATGCGCAGGCTGCTGACGTGGTGGTTCAGCATGTCGGCGAGGGTTCGCAGGCTGAAAACCATGACCGAGGCGGTTGCCACGGCGCCCCAGCTTGCCCAGCCGAGAGCCACGCAGGCGGCACCCCAGAGCATACACAGAACCGTGGGGATCCAGGCGTTGATAGCGTCCACGGTGAAGTACAGCTGGCGGATGCGCACCATGCCCAGCTGTGCGGCGAACTGGCGCTTGTTCTCGCCGGCGAAGGCGTCTTCGCGGGCGGTATGAACGCCCAGCTCACGGATCGTGGAGGTGCCGCGAATGTTCTCGGTCAGCACGCTGTTGAGGTCGCTCACGCGTTCCTGGGTGGTCTGGTTGCGTGCCGCCATGAGCGGTAGCATCTTCGACATGATGAGGGCAAGACCGGCAATCATGGGCAGCATAATCAGACCCATTGCGGGGCTCACAAACGCCAGGGAGATTGTGGAAACCAGGAAGTACAGGACCACGTAGATTGCGCCGAGAAGGTCTGTGCTGACAGCGTTTGCTGCCGAGGACAGGTCATCGGTCACGCGGGTAAGCAGGTCGCCGCTGCCGGCTTCTTCCACGGTGCGGGCGTCCAGGTCGAGGGTGCCGTCGAGGGTGTCCTGGTTGGCGTCACGGGTAACGAGCGCACCCAGTCGCGCCGCACTGTACGAGGAGACCATGAGGGTTATCGCCTGCACGATGAACGCCGCCAGGATAATCAGAATCGGCTGCCACGGGTAGCTGGAGAACTTGCCCGCCACCACGTCGTCCACGGTGGCACCAATCTGCAGGGGCACCACCGCACCCATGAGGGTGCTGACCATGTAGATGACGAAGGTGTAGAGGGCTCGCCCCTTATGCGCTGCGAGGTAGTTCCACATGCGGCGTGCCACGTAGGCGGGGTTTTCGATGGGGAGCTGCTTTGCCATGCTAGTTCACCTCCTGATTCTGAGTGGTTTCGGGGGTTTCTGCCTGAGCGACGGGGTAGCCGTCGCGTTCCATGCGGCGGGTCGTCTCCGCGGTCGTGGAGACAACGTAGACCTGCTCCAAATCCTGTAGCAGGCCGGGGTAGCCGACGGGCAGGCGGTCGCTACCGACCTGGGTTTCCATCGCATCGTAGATGTAGCGCTGGCTGGGTTCGTCCACGGAGTTCAGCGGCTCGGTCAGGATGAGCACCTGCGCGTCCTGTGCGAGTGCGCGGGCGAGTGCCAGACGCTGACGCTGACCACCGGAGAGGTTCGCGCCTTCACTGGTGATGCGGGCGGCAAAGTAGTCTTCGGGGTTGCGTCCGCCCAGTCGGTAGGCGATTTCGCGGGAGTCGGTAATCTTCAGCAGCTCCTGGTCCTTTGCCTGTGCCAGCTCCTCGTCGGGGTTCGGCACGGTACCCAGGCGCAGGTGCTCCTGCAGGGTTCCCGCGAAAATCATGGGATTCGGTTCGCTCAGCAACACGCGGCGGCCGGTTGCGTCCTTGAGGTCCTCTCCCCCGCGTCGCAGGGTGCGGGCGAGCGCCTCGGCGTAGTCTTGCGCGGTGAGGTTGTAGTCGCGCGGGTTGACGTACACGATGCGCGGGTTGCTTGCACCGGCGGGGGCGACGGGTACGGGCACCTCGAGGGTGCTCGCCTCGACTGCCTGTTCGGCGCGTGCCAGCTGCGCCATTTCTTCGTCGGTGCGCGGGCTCTTCAGCACGCCCTGGCGTACACCCGCGTGACCTTCGAGGCGGGCGACCTTGGCGAGCGCAATCTTGGCGTAACGCCAGGCGGTGAGGAAGTTCTGGGTAATCCAGATGGGGCCGCCCATCATCGCGATAATGGAGGCGACGGTCACCAGGGACGCGGCGGGCGTGTCGGATACCCAGCGGCCGTTTTCGACGTGGCCGGTGAGGGCGAAGCCGATGCCGAGCAGGGTCACGGCACCGCCGAGCAGCGCGCGGATGAGGTACATCCAGCGGTGCGTCTTTTCGTAGCGCATGTAGCTGTCGAAGACTTCGTCGGTGCCGCGGTGGTAGCGTTCACGCATCTGCTCTTCGGCGCCAAGGCCGGCGATGGTGCGCAGACCGGTGGCGATATCGGAGGCGCGTGAGGAGGCTTCGCCGTCCTTTTCACGGTATTCGCCGATCTTGGATTCGAGGAAGGTCGAGTACCAGGCGATAACGCTAACCACGATAATCGTGCCGATGAGGGTGACAACCGCTGTGACGGGGTTGATGAGCCAGAGCTGCACGGCACCGAGGGTCGCGATGATCATGGCGTTGACGAATAGCGGCAACGAGAAGTAGACGTCCGTAATGCGGCGTACGTCTTTGTTCATGACGGTGACCGCTTCGCCGGAGTCTACGCCAGCGCGGGTGCGCCCCATGAGCCGGTTGATGTAGATGCGCCAGTCGCGGCTAAGTTCCGCGCTGAGGGTCATGGAGGTGCCCCAACCGAAGAACTCGTTGATCACGATGAAGGTGATGGCTGCGACGACCACCCAGAACATGGGCCAGGCGTCGGGGGCTTTGCCAGCGATGTGCTGGTTAATGAATTGACCCACCATGACGGGGATAAGAATCGCACCGGTACCCGCGGTGGTTTCACCCACGACGGGGATTGCCCAGCGGTGCCAGGGGTATTTGTATCCGGGTGCGGTGACGCGCAGGGCGAGGCGCTTTTTGAGGGCTTCCTCTTCTGCCTTGCGCTGTTCGCTACCGGTTACTTCCTGTGCAGCTTTTTTCTGCGCAGTTTTCTTCTGAGCGGCTTTTTCCTGCGTGGTTTTGTTATGCATGGATTCTTCATGCGTAGCTTCTTCACGCGCAGCGTTTTCTTGTGCCTTGTCAGCGTTGTATTCAGTCATTCAACGTCTCTCCTTTCTCTTACCCTATTCCTTTATCAATGTGGCACGCAACACTATTTGCGCAATAGATGGGCGTGTCGTTATTTATGCAACGTATTTTGGGGTGTGTATCAGCCGCTCAATATGCACCGACATCAATCGGTGGACTCTGCATCTACGCGGTAATCTATGCGGCATGGAGGCCTACGTTTTCGACCTTCTGAGCACCAGGTTTTTGCACCACTGCACTTTTAGTGCTTTGTTCTACACTACACGAATTTGGGGAATTCCCGCGTTAGCGCGACACCGCGCTTCCCGAACGCCCTATAAACGCCCCGCGAAGGAACCGCGAACGCCCTGCAAAGATGCAGCGAACACTCCGCGAGTACCCGTTTGTTCCCTCGTAACGATAACGCCCCCGCGCCCGCCCTATTCCCGATAGACTGGA
>ERZ772978.787-NODE-787-length-11474-cov-3.77178_pt1 | contig 11474 bp, 7 predicted proteins | sample MGYA00511675_ERZ772978 | MGnify/ENA primary metagenome ERZ772978 (study PRJEB29015, sample SAMEA2738092) | human oral metagenome | biome: human oral; feature: human-associated habitat; material: saliva | place: China | collected 2156 ... | reverse complement strand
CTTCTCGGTCGTTTTCCTCATCGGCACGATCAAATGGACCTGGTTGCGACGCCTTTGTAGCGTATTGCTGCTCGGTGTCGCCACCTTGTTGACACTCGGCGAGTTCTTGTTGCTCTGGGTCTACGACACCGTCTACAACCCCGAGATGAGCAAAGTCATTGTAGGCACCGACGCCCGCGAAAGTCTGGAGTTCCTCTCCGCCATGTCCCACCATCTGCCCAAATTGTTGCTTGCCGCCGCAGTGATGTGCGGAGCAGCTTGGGCATTGAGCAAAGCCTTGTCCACCCTGCGCAGCCGGTTCATTGCCGCTATCGGCTTGTGCTGTTTCGTGCTGGGCTTCGGACTGTCAGCGGGCCGCTACCGCAACTGGCATTGGAGCTACAGTCCGGCGCGTACCACCACGGCCGACCGCTTTGTGTGGGGATTAGTGCGCACCTACCGCCTGGGCAAAATCCTCACCACCCAGCGAGAACACATGCACGCCTCCGCCGCCAAGACCGTCACCGGCCACTTCAACACCGGCATTCCCCAACCGATCAACGTCGTACTCATTCTGGGCGAAAGTACACGCGCGGCCTCGATGCACTGCTACGGCTACGCCCTGCCCACCACCCCTCAGTTGGACCAACTCCATGCACAGAAAGAGCTGGCCGTCTTCACTGATGCCGTCAGTCCCTCCAACGCCACCATCGCCTCCACCCAAGCCGTGCTCACCTTCTACACCAATGAGCAGGACAAAGAGCAGTGGCACGAATACCCCGATCTCGTTTCCGTCATGAAACACGGAGGTTTCACCACTGCATGGGTCACCAACCAAGAATGCAGCGGAGGTCCCTGGTCGGTGCAGCAGCTGTTCGGTTCCGCCGCCGATACCCTCACGGGCAATCCCTACCGTTTGCACCAGACCAACGACATGTTTCTGTCCGATTCGTTGTTCTACGATGAGTGCCTCCTCCCCCATCTGCTCACCGTCGAGCAGTTGTCTCCGCGCCAACGCCGCCCCGGCGGATTGTTCTCCGTCGTCCATCTCATGGGCTCGCATGCCGGCTACGCCAACCGCTATCCCGCATCGTTTGCGCGCTTCACCGCCAAAGACATCCCCGGCTCCCTTTCGCAGGGTCAGAAGGAAAAGATCGCCGCCTACGACAATTCCGTGTTATATAATGATCGCGTAGTGTCCGACATCATCAAACACTACAGTCACTCCCGTTCCATCGTGATCTACGTCTCCGACCACGGCGAAACGCTCTTCGACGACCCCGCGCATCCCGATTTCGCGGGTCACGCCGGCAACACCCTGCCCGAAAACGTCGTGCGCGTACCCTTCCTCGTCTACATGTCGCCGTCTCTGCGCCGCGAAGTGCCGAAACTCTGGGATCAGATCCTTCGAGCGCAGGGCGAACCGGTCATGACCGACCTCTTGCCCAACACCCTCGTTGCGATGCTCGGCATCCAAACGCCCTACACGCGCCCCGAGCTCGACCTCTTTTCGCCGCGCTACAACGCCAACCGACGCCGAACAGTCATTGCCGTCGACGGTGCCAAGCAGGTTTTCCCGCCCCATTCGGCCCCATCACGTTGAAGCGCCGCGCAAGCGCTGCACACCCCCTCCGTTGGGGCAATGCCCCCCGCCGTGCAAGCGCCATCTTCCTCCAACGCAAAACCGCCGCTCTCCATTCGAGAGCGGCGGTTTCGTGTTTTGCGGTCGATTGTTCGTTTCGAATTGCCCGACAGCGGGAATCCGATGCCGAAAGTGAAGTCGAACGACGTGTTTCCCCGCTCAACAAGGTAGTAAATGCCCTTGGCATTTTACTTGACATTGCCAGCCGGCTTGAGCAGATCGGTCAGTTTCATTTTCTCGGTATTGCCCAATCGCACTTTGAGCCCGTCGACGTAGATGCCGACTTGCTTGTCGAGGTCACAGCAATCAACCGTAGAGGCGATGCACCGCGGCGTCTGTCTGCCGAAGTCCCACCGTGAGTTCTTTTGTGCGGATGGCGGCTGCAGATCGCGCGGTGGTGCGTGGGCAGAGCCCAAGTTCGCGTTCCCACAAGGGATCGGCCACAAAAAACACCGCAGGTATATGCTGATACCTGCGGTGTTTGGGGCGAAAGCCCCCGATTTTGCGCGAAAGCTTCGCGTTTTTCAGCCGCGTCCGCGTTCCTCCTCAATGCGGTCCACAGCTTTCATCACGGCGGCGGGTGGAAGGTTGACCATCAGCTGGCGTTTCATGAAATCCATGTAGGGTGCCACGTGCTCGAAGTAGCGTTTCCAGCCGGCGCAGAGATAAGGGTGGCCGGGATGTCCGGTTGCGTCGGTGACGAAGCGCGTTCGCGGACAGTCGCCGTTGCAGGCAAAGCGCCATTCGCACGTTTTGCACTGCGGAGTGAGGGCTTTGCGCTTGTTCTCTCCGAATTGGCGCTGTTCGGGGCTGTAAACCATTTCGGCCAGCGACTTTTCGTGCAGATTGCCGAGCTTAAATTCCGGGAACACATAGTGGTCGCAGGCATAAATGTCGCCGTTGTGTTCCATTGCGGTGGCGTGTCCGCAAGTTTCGGCCATGGTGCACAGACTTCCCGGCACGCCCATCCATCCGGCCAGCGTGGCATCGAACATTTGCACGAAGAAAGTGCCCACATCCCGGCGCACCCATTCGTCGAAGAGCGCGCAGAGAAATTCGCCCCAGGCTTCCGGACCCACACTGAAGGGAGCCATTTCGGCGGTGGTGAGCCCTTCGATGGGCGAAGCCAGCAACCTTCCGTCGGCATGACGGTAGAAGCGCTCGACAATGGGGGTGAATTGCAAAAAATCGCAGCCGATGCGCTTGAAAAAGCGGTAGAATTCGAGCGGTTGGCGCACGTTGAAGTCGTTCACCACGGCCATGGCGTTCCATTCCACGCCGTGCCGCGCCAGGAGTTCCACGCCGTGCATCACTTGTCGCCAGGTGCCGCGCCCCGATCGCGAGAGGCGATAGCGATCGTGCATCTCTTCGGTGCCGTCGATGGAGATGCCCACCAGAAAATGGTGTTCGGCCAGAAATCGGCACCAGTCATCGGTGAGCAGCGTGCCGTTGGTTTGCAGGGCATTGTCGATGCGCTTGCCGGCCGCGTGCTTTTGTTGCAGTGCCAGCGCCTTCTCGTAGAACGCCCGCGAGCGCACCAGCGGTTCGCCGCCATGCCAGGTGAAAAGCACGTCGTCGCCGGGTTGAATGGCGATGTAATCGTGGATATACCGCTCGAGCGTTTCGTCGCTCATCTCTTGTTTGGGCGATTGCGCGTAGAGTTTTTGTTTTTCGAGGTAGTAACAATAGGCACAGTTCAGGTTGCAGGTCGAACCGGCCGGCTTGGGCATGATGTGTACGGGGTGCATGAGACGGAGAAGTGACGTTGGGCTCGGAAAAGAGGGGAGAGACCGGGCAAAACGTAAAAGAAAACGTGCGTCGGTGTCGGTGTGCGAGACAACGACACGGACGCACGTGCTGAGAGGGGGAAGGTTCGGGAGTCAGATCAGAGATTGTCTTTCTCGATGTCCTTGAAATACTTGTAAGTGCCGACTTTGATTTCCTCACAAGCGGCTTCGTCGCAGACGATGATGCCGTGGGGGTGCTGCTGGAGGGCCGAAATCGTCCAGGCCTGGCACACGGGACCTTCGATGGCGGCCTGGAGTGCACGGGCTTTGTTGTGGCCGTTGCAGAGAATGAGCACTTCTTTGGCCGACATCACGGTGCCGACACCGACGGTGAGGGCGGTGGCAGGCACAGCCTCGGGATCGCCGCCGAAGAATCGGCTGTTGGCGATGCGCGTGTCGGTGGTGAGCGTCTTCTGACGCGTGCGGCTGGTGAGCGAAGAGAAGGGTTCGTTGAAGGCAATGTGGCCGTCGGGGCCGATACCACCGAGGAAGAGGTCGATACCGCCGAACTCGCGAATCATCTCTTCGTAGTGTGCGCATTCGGCTGCCAGATCTTTGGCGTTACCGTTGAGAATGTGGATGTTCTCCTTCGGGCAGTCGATGTGATTGAAGAGATTGGTGGCCATGAACGAGTGGTAGCTTTCGGGATGTTCCTCGGGCAGACCGACGTATTCGTCCATGTTGAAGGTCACCACGTGCTTGAAGCTCACGCGGCCGGCCTTGTGTGCCTGAACAATGGCGCGATACATGCCGATGGGGCTGGATCCGGTGGGGAGTCCGAGCACGAAAGGCTTTTCTGCCGTGGGGTGAGCGGCGTTGATCTTGTTGACAACGTAGTCGGCTGCCCATTGTGACAGCTTGTCGTAGTCCGGTTCGATGATAACTCTCATGGGGAGGAGATTATAATGTTAAGAAATATCGGGTTACTGGGCGCCACGCTGCAAAAGTGCGGACGTTTTGCCGGTTCGTGCTTACAAAGGTAGTACTTTTTTTCTGTTTTTGCAGTTCCGAAGGGGCTTTGTTTGGTTTTGGAGCGAGTTCTGGGGATTTTCCCCACCGTTTTCCCACGCTTTTCCCGTCGAAATGCCACTTTCACAGGGGCATAGGGACGTTCACTCGGGCGAGTTGGGCGGTTATTTCAGCATTTTCCCTGCGTAGAAGTCCATCACGTCTTGCCGGTAGCGCGCTTCGTAGTAGGCCGTGATGCGATCTACGGCGGCATTGGTCTGTTTGTTGCGCGCCTCATCGTAGTCTACGTAGGTGCCTTTGCCGGCTTCGTACTTCTTCTGTGCGAGTTGTGCGGCGGTCACGGCGGCGGAGTCGGCCACTTGCGCAGCTTCCCATTTGTGGCGCGAGGTCACGGCGGCGTAGTAGGCACTTTGAATCTCCTTGTAGAGCGATTTGCGGGCTTCCTCTTCGTCCAAACGGGCGTTGGTCGCCGCCAATTGGGCTTGTGCCACGCTGTTGCGGGTGGCGCGTCGGTCGTAGAGCGGCACAGACAGCGAGAGTCCGATGTTTTGCGAGAAGTTGTCGCGCAGTTGTCGGCCGATTGCGGCGTTGTCGATGCCCGAAGTGTGGTAGTAGCTGGTGCCGAGACCTGCATTCAGGCTCAGGGTGGGGCGCATGCCCGCCCGTGCCAGCTCAATTTGCTCGTCGGCGGCTCGCGAACGCAGCTGTGCGGCTTGCAAGGCCGGGCGCTCGGTGAGACTCAATGCGTAGATCTCTTCCGGATTGCCCGGCACGGCAGGTAAAGTGTGGGTGGCGGGCGGCGCCACCGCGAGACTGTCGGGCGAAGGATACTCGAGCAGTTGCGAAAGTTCGAGCAGGGCTATCATTTTGTCGTTTTCTGCCTGCACCAAGGCCAGGCGATCTTGTGCCGTGCGCGCCCGGGCTTGAGCCAAATCGACCTCCGGCAAGCGGCCGGCGCGGATCTGTGCTGCCATTCGCTCCTCTTGGGCCAGCGTATTGCGCAGGTTGGTCTGTGCTTGCGCGATGAGGTCCATGCGAAAGAGCACTTGATAATAGGCTTGCGCCACCTGTAATTGGAGCTCCTCGGCGACGCGTTGCGCATCGGCCCCAGCGGCTTGCAGTTGGAGGGCGGCCTGTTTGCGGCGGTGGGCGATGCGTCCGCCGGTATACAGGGGCATGGAACCCGAAACGGAGAATGACGTTGAGTTGGTGTTGCGGGTTTCGTAGGTATTGTTGGCGGTGAGTCCGCGGCCGAAGGAGAGATTCTCGCCGGCGGACCCGCCGACTTCGGGCAACATGGCTTTGCGCGCATCGTCCAACTGGATTTCCTGTTGCCGGCGCGCAAGATCGGCTTGCTGCACCTTGATGTTGCGCTGCTGTGCCCGCTCGATGCAGTCGCGAAGGGTCATGGTTTTCTGGGCCGAGAGGGAGGCCACCGCGCAGAATGCGAAGAGAGAAAGCAGAAGTTTCATGAGGAGGGGACGATTATTGCTGTTGATTGATTTCGTTGCCGCGCACGCGCTCACCTACCCGGAGGCCGGATCGAATTTCGATGTTCACGCCGTCGGAAAGGCCGGTTTGCACGACGCGTCGCTCAAAGGTTTGCGAGTCTTTGCCACCGGTTTGCACGTAGACCACCGACTTGCCGTCTTCGATCTTCACGGCCGATTCGGGAAGCGCGATGACTTGCGAGCGAGAGTCGAGAATGATTTCGGCATTGGCGCTGTAGCCCGCGCGAAGTGTGGTGCCTTTGGTTTGCAACAAGGCCCCTTTGATTTCAAACTGGTTGCCTGTTGTGCCGGAACTTACCTTCGGTGCGATAAATTCGAGGCGGGCGGCGAGTCGCACATCGGGGGTAGCGCCGACGGTGATGGACAAATCCATGCCTTTGCGGAGCTTGGCCACTTCGGTTTCGTCGATATTGCCTTTGAAGAGGAGGTCGTTCATGTTCGCCACGGTGGCAATGGTCGTTCCGTCGTTGAAAGTGTTGCTCATCGTGACGGAATTGCCGACTTTCACGGGGATGTTGAGAATGGTTCCGTCGATTGTCGAGCGTACCATGGTGGTGGAGTAGCCCGCCATGGAGGCACTTACGCCTTCCTTCACGATTTTGAGCGCATCGTTGGCGTTGGCCAGCTCTTCTCGCTGTTGGCGAAGTGCAAGTTGGGCTTTTTCGAGTTCTTCTGTCGAGACGAGTTGCTGATCATGGAGAGTTTTCGTGCGTTGGTAGTCGCGTAGAGCTTGCGCCGCGGCGAGTTGGGCGAGTTTCACGCGGTTGCCGGCGCTATTGAGCTGAGACATGTCGGGAACCACCTTGATTCGCGCAATGAGTTCCCCTTTTTGCACGGGTTGCCCCGCTTCTTTGTAGATTTCGGCCACGATACCGGAGATTTGCGGCTTGACGTCTACTTCAACTCGCGGTTCGATGGTGCCGGTGACGATGGTTGAACGATGAATGTCGGCGCGCGTCACTTCAATGACGTCAAAACGTTGTTCTTCCGGGCGCGATTTCTGATAGAGGAAGACAAATGTGCCGACAAAGACGGCAACCAGGAGCACGATGCCGAGATTTTGAAGATCTTTTTCATTGTGATTGGGGTTTTCATTCGCGAAGGCGAGCGTTGGATGGGAGATTGCTTTTGAAAAGTCGCGCATTCTGTCGGAGGAGGGGCGACAAATTAAAATGAGATAAGGTGTGAGGGGGAGCACAGTGCGCGCGTGCCGGGTGAAACGGTGGGAGCGCGGCGCCCGATGCGGAAGTTTTATTCGTCGCGCATGGCATCTACCGGTTTTATCGCCAGAGCGCGCAGCGCCGGCGCGACACCTGCCACGGTTCCCAGCGCAGAAAGTGCCAGTGCTGAGCCGATGGCCATGGAGAAAGAAATGAGGAAACTGCCGGGAGCCAGCGAGGGAAAATTCGATCCGATGCCGGAATCGGCTGCCGCAAGGATCAAAACGGCGAAAACAATGCCGGTGAGGCCTGCCAGGAGGGTGAGCACAGCGCTTTCGGTGAGGATCTGAACGAGAATGTGCTTCGGATGCGCGCCGAGTGCCCGGCGGACGCCGATTTCCGTGGTGCGTTCCTTGACCACCACCATCATAATGTTCGAAACGCCGATGCTGCCCGAAAGCAACGTGCCGATACCGATCATCCACACGAGGATATTGATGCCGTCGAACAGAGATTGTATCATTTGGAACATCGATTCCACGTTGATACTCGTGAGGGCTGGCTGATCGTTGGGATCAATGCGATGCAGCTTCTTGATTTCCAACTCAATCTTCCGCTGTATCGAGGATACGGTGTGCCCGGGACGTGTGGTGAGCGCCAACATGTCGAAGTGGTCTCCGCGTCCCAGCAGACGTTGTAGGGTGGTGTAGGGCATATAGACCGTCCTGGAGGCCGGTCCTCCCACGCCGACGTTGGAAGTGAGGGAGGAAATGCCGACCACTTGGAGATAAATGCCTTGCATCTCGATGTATTTCCCCACCGGATTGAGGTCGTTCGGGAAAAGTTGGGAGGCTATTTTTTCTCCCAGCACACACACTTTTCGGCAGTCCCGGAGATCGGCCTGTTGAATGTAGCGTCCGTGAGAAAGTTTGGGGTTTTCGACGGCCACATAGTCGGGGCTCACTCCTTTGACGGTGCCTTGTGTTTTGCTGTCGCGGTGTTTGAAGTCAGTCCAGTTGAAAATCACCGGCGTCACCACGGCAGCTTCCGGAATGTGGCGGCGCAAGACGTCAAGGTCGCCCGTTTCGAACGACCACATGCGGTCTGACGAAAGCCCGTCGTAGGGTTTGGTAGTTTTCTCGGGGGCCGCGCAATAGGCATTCTGGGCAAAACCTTCGAAGTTGCTTTGCATCATGGCTTTCATCCCCTTTGCGCCCCCCATCAGGAGAACTAACATGAACACGCCCCAGAAGATACCGAAAGCCGTTAGGAGAGATCGTGATTTATTGCGCATCAGCGTTTGGAAGATCTCCCTCCATTTGTCAATATCGAACATGATCTTGAGTTATTTAGCGTTGAGAGCCACGATAGGTTTGATGAGAACGGCCTTTCTTGCGGGGAAGAAGCCGGCTACTAGTCCCGCGATGAGCAGCACAGTCAGGGCGCCGACAGCGATACCTAGGTCGATTGTGGGATTAAGGAAGAAGTAAAACTTCGAATCCATCACCTCCAAAGTGCGTTTTCCGCTCACATAATTCATCCATTCCGTGGCGGCGATGCCGGCAACAAGCCCGACATAACCTGAAAGGAGGGTGATCACCACACTTTCGGCCAACACGCTGCGCAAAATGCCCCAAGGGCGCGCGCCGAGTGCCTTGCGGATGCCAAATTCGTGGGTGCGTTCTTTCACGGTGATGAGCATAATGTTCGAAATACTCACGACACCGCTCAACAAAGTGAGGAGTCCGACCACCCACAAGCCGGTTCGCAAGATGCGGGTCGCGGTGTTTTGCTCTTTCGCGCCTTCTGCCTTGTTGTCGATCCAGAGCGTCGTCTGGTCCTCGGGATTAAAACCGTGGCGGTGCCCGATGGTTTGGCGAATGTTGTGCTCGAGTTGCTGCATCGTCTCCTCTTTTTTGCCGGCATCGGTGCGCAATTCGATGGAACCCACCGCCACGCCTTTGTTGAAGGCCGTGCGCAGGGTGGAAAACGGCACTTGTGCCTTATTGGGCTCCATGTCGTTGGCCTTAGCGCGCACGCCGATGATGCGAAAAGCCATCGAATCGACATTCACCACCTGCCCGACGGCCGCCGTCGCCGACCCAAAGAAATCTTCGGCCATGCGCGTCGAGACAACCATCACCTTTCGGCGCTCGCGCAAGTCGTTTTCGTCGATAAAGCGCCCCGCGTTCAGGACAATGCGCTCCATCTCGGCGGCAACGGGCAACACGCCGTCGAAACTTCCCTCGAGGCGATGTTTGCCCGAGACCATGACGAGTCCGGATAGGTAGATTGTCGGCGCAGCTTCGCTGATTTGCGTTTGTGTCGCCGAACGCGTGTTTTCAAAGTCCCGGTCGTCGATCTTCACATCCCGTCCTTTGCTGTATCCCTCGAAGGCTTCCGAAGCATAGCCCGGCACAATCGAGACCACATCGTCGGCAAAGTGCGACGAATTGTACTCAAAAGCATGGATGAGTCCGTTGCCCGCACCGAGTAAGAAGACGAGAAGAAAAATGCCCGTCGAGACACTCAGTCCCGTAAGCCCCGTGCGGAGTTTGTTTTGCGCCAGATGCGCGAAAATCTCTTGCCACATCGTCTTGTTTATTTCATGAGTTCGCCGAAAGGTTTCGTCTGTTTCGGATCGTTTTCCTCGATGCTTCCGATGACACCGTCCTGAATGTGCACAATTTTCTTCGTGCGATAGGCCACACCGCTCTCGTGGGTGACGACAACCACAGTGCGTCCTTCGGCATTCAGATCGGTGAGCAGTTGCATCACCTCGCCCGATGTCTTCGAATCCAGGGCTCCCGTCGGTTCGTCGGCCAGGAGCACTTGCGGATTCGTGATGATGCTGCGCGCAATGGCCACACGTTGTTTTTGTCCGCCCGAAAGTTCGTTGGGATAGTGGTCAGCCCATTTATCCAAACCGAGGCGTTCGAGATGTTCCATGGCGCGGCGATTGCGTTCCTTGCGCGACACGCCTTGATAATAGAGAGGCAAGGCCACATTCTCGAGTGCCGTTTTGTAACCGATGAGATTAAACGACTGAAAGATGAAGCCAATCAGTCGATTTCGGTAGTCGGCCGCCTTCGTTTCGCTGAGGTTTTTCACCGTCACGCCGTTGAGCGTGTAGAGTCCCTCGTCATAGTTGTCGAGAATGCCCAAGATGTTGAGCAAAGTCGACTTCCCCGATCCGGAGGCCCCCATGATGCTCACAAATTCTCCGCGTTCGATGTCGAGATTGATGCCTTTGAGCACGTGCAACGGCTGTGCGCCCCCATAGGTTTTGTGGATGTTTTCGAGGTGTATCATAAGATAATGAGTGAAAGATGGCTCCTCCTCTCGTGCCGCCGCAGGCCGTGCATCAGCGCTGCGGGGCACGAGCGGAAGAGAGGGCTTATTGGCGAGCCACGTTGCGCACGGTTCCGTTGGTGGTGTCGTCGTCGACCGCGAGCGTGGCTGCGTTGCACACCACTTCTCCGCCCGATGAGGCTTCGGCTTCCGCGTGTTGCGCCGAGAGTCGCTCAGCTTTCACCGTGGCACCACTGCTGGCTTCGAATTTCGCCCGTTGTGTGCGTCCGCTCAGCGTGATGCTTGCGCCCGACGAAGCGTCTGCCTCCATGAGATCCGTCAGTACATTGTACAGTTTCACCTCGCCGCCCGACGAAGCCTCCACTTCGATTTTCGGGGCTTGGGCCTGGGCCACCTGAATGTCGGTGCCCGATGAGGCCTCGAAGCGGAGTTTGCGATTCACCTTGAGGGGAGCGCCCACGCGGATGGAGGCTCCGGAGCTTGCCTCGTAGCCGTAGAGCGTATAGCCCGTCACGGTGACCTCAACATGCGGCGTGCGCATGAGTTCGTGATGCGTCATGGTCACTATCAGTTCCCCATCTTCCACATAGACTCGGACGAGGTGATCGTCTTTGCGGTCCATGCTCACCGTCACCGTGGGGTTGCCCGTCGGAATGTGGCGGAGGATGATGCCGCTGCTCACGTCCACCGATTCGAAGTGCGGCAGATTGTTCACCGTGTAGGCGTAGGTGCCGTTGGCATTGGCGGAGTCGAGTGAGAGATTGGTGCGATTTTCGCGAGACGATTCGTTGTCGATGTAGCTCACGTTGGGCATTTGGCGAACGCGCAAGCAAGAAGTATTGAGCATGAATGCTGCCGCAAGGAGTGCGGAGGAAAGCAATACCATTTTCATAGGGATAAATGGGAGGATAAGGGTGAAACTTCAGGAGAAAGAGGAAGTGAATCAACCGACAGTTGGGGTCGCCATCTCTTCGTTGATGAGTTGTTGCAAGCGATCGGTGACCTTTTCCATCGGAATGCCGAGCAGATACATCTGTTTCGCCAGCTCTTGGAGCATTCCGTTGAGCACATCGTCCGAACGTAAGCGGCGAATGATCTTGACCGCATCAGATCG
>ERZ772978.782-NODE-782-length-11539-cov-258.426_pt1 | contig 11539 bp, 12 predicted proteins | sample MGYA00511675_ERZ772978 | MGnify/ENA primary metagenome ERZ772978 (study PRJEB29015, sample SAMEA2738092) | human oral metagenome | biome: human oral; feature: human-associated habitat; material: saliva | place: China | collected 2156 ... | reverse complement strand
TCATGGTGTCTAGTGTTCCAGGCCCCGCCCACATCTGCGAGCGCCGGGCCGATACAGGTCGGCTTACGCTGTGGGCGCTACTGCCCGTTAAGTTCACCGAAGGGAATGTGGACGCTCGGCGTCGAGGAGGAGGCGCCGTCCACGTGTCGGCGCTGATCGTCGAAGAAGATGTGCGGCTGCAACACTTCCAGCATGGGGCTTTTCGGGAGGCCGCCCAGGAAGAAGGCGTCGTTGACGCGCAGGCCCCACCCTCGGATCGAGTTGATCGCCCGCTCATGAGCGGGGGCGCTCCGGGCGGTCACGACGGCGACATGCACCCGACGCCGATACCCCTGCGGATCACCTGCACTGTTCGACTCCTCGATCCGCTGAATCCGATTGATCTTCTCCAGGAAATCGGCCATCGGACCACGGGAGAGAGGGACCTCGGCCAGGGCGCTCTCGCTTTCCTGATACCCGTCCAGCCCCTCGCTCTGGTACACGCGTTCGGCCGAATCGTCGGCCAGGACGCCGTCGAAGTCGAAGGCGATGCGCAGGTCGGCGTCCCCGTCGTCCGGCACGGCGCGCCCCACGACGTGGCCCGCGGCGAACCCCAGGCTGATCGCCTCACGCACGTCGGCCTCGTTCGCGGAGAGGAACAGGGACATGCGCAGCGGCTCCATGAAGCGATACGGAGCGCGGCCCTGCATGAAGATCGCGCGCGTGATGTCCAGGCCGTGACGCGCGACAGAACGCATGACGCGCATCCCCGTCTCAGGGTCGTTGCGCGAGAGGATGACGACCTCCACCAGGCGCTCCCGATCCGACAGGTCGTTTAGGGCCAGGAGGCGCCGGATGAAGGGGAAGGCGACGCCCGGTTCGAGCACGTCGTCGAGGTGCTCGCGCTGATACTCCCGGTACCGCTCTTCCCCCTGCTCGCGAAACACCGCGTCCGACTCCGCCAGGTCGAACAGGGCGCTGGACGCGACCCCGATAATGAGGGCTCGCTCCAGGTCAAGCGTGTCACCCATCTGCCACTCCTTCCGCTCATGCCGGACCCCTCGCCCGACACCGTCAGGCTACGCGGGGGCATGCACATCTGCGTCCCCTCCCCCGCACGAGGATCGACGAGGCCGTGGCCGCGTCTCGCGCACCGGCAGCACCCGCGAGAAACTCAGGAAAAAACACCATGTCATAACGCCGCACTCACCCTTGTAAGGGGCACCTTATTTTGTGTAGTATTCCCCTCATAATCCACAACACACGAGAGGACGCGATGAAGACCCGTCTCGCCACACTGACCGCCATCCTGGCCACCGCCACCCTGGCCCTCACCGCCTGCGCGGGCGGCTCCGGCTCCACCACCGCCCAGTCGGAGCAAACCACCCAGGAGGCCACGGCCTCGTCCACGCGCACGATCACCGACCACGCGGGCAACGAGGTCGTCCTGCCCGAAAAGATCACCCGCGTCGCCATCGACCAGATCCCGATCGAATCCACCTACCTGGCCTACTTCGACGGCAAGGCCCCCTACCTGGTGGGCATGAGCGCCGCCCGCGTCAAGGCCATGAGCCAGACGATCGCCGCCGAGATGGCACCCGAAATGATGCAGGTGGACACCAGCTACTACGACAAGGGCGAACTCAACGCCGAGGCCCTCCTGAACCTGAACGTCGACGTCGTCTTCTACAACGCCTTCAACAAGGAACACGGCGAAATGTTCCGCAAGGCCGGCATCCCGGCCGTCGGCTTCACGACGCTGGGCAACCCCTCGGAGACCTACGCGGAGTGGATGGAGCTCCTCGAGGACGTCTTCAACGAGGACGGCCACATGGCCGACAAGATCGCGCTCGGCAAGGACCTGGTCGCCGACGCCCGCGCGCGCACCGCGAAGGTCCCCGAGGACCAGAAGGTCTCGACGATGGTGCTCATGGGCGCGGCCGACGGTCAGCTCGCGGTCGCGGGCGGCAAGGACGGCTGGTTCACCAACGAATGGGCCGACTCGCTGAACTACACGAACGTCTCGCGCGACACGGACACCTCGCACACGCCCGTCACCTTCGAGCAGGTTCTCACGTGGGATCCCCAGGTCCTCCTCGTCACCGGCAAGGGCATGTCGAACATGACGGCGAACTCCGTCCTGACGAACTCGGTGCAGGGGGTGGACTTCTCGACCCTCAGCGCCGTGAAGTCCGGACGCGTCTACTCCACCGGCCTGGGCATGTGGAACTGGTTCACCCCCAACCCGGATGCTCCCATCGTCACCAACTGGCTCGGCGCGTCCCTGTACCCGGAGCAGTTCTCCGACGTTGACCTCGTAGCCATGACGAAGGACTACTACCAGAAGATGTACAACTTCACGCTCACGGACGAGCAGGCCCGCCGAATCGTCAACCCGGACGCCGCGTCCTGATACCTGTCCCCGGCCTCGTCTCCCTATCGACGAGGCCGGGGCACCTTGTGCGTGAGACGCCCGGTAAGCGTCGGGGAGAGGACATCATGACGTCTGTGTTGACCAGGAATGGGCGGCTGCGCGTGTGGGTGGTTCCCACGCTGGTCGTCCTCATTGTTGTGTGCGCGGCGGCGGCCATGCTGATCGGCCGTTTTTCCGTGTCCCTGGAGGACGTGGTCGCGGCGCTGCACGCGCGGTTCTGGGGAGGCCCGGCGGTGCCCCCACGCGTCAACTCGGTCGTGTTTGACCTGCGAGCGCCGCGCATCATCGTGGCGATCCTGATCGGCGGGGGCCTGTCGGTTGCCGGCGCCTCGTTCCAGTCGCTCTTCTCCAACCCCCTGGCCACGCCGGACACCCTGGGCGTCGCGGCGGGCACGTGCGTGGGCGCGGTCATCGCCCTGCTGGCGGACTGGAATCTGATCGGCGTGCAGGCCGCGGCCCTCGCGGCGGGCCTGGCGACGATGGCTTTCACGACGGCGATTTCACGCACGCGCACGGGGGCTTTCAACGTCATCACGCTCGTGCTCGGCGGGGTCATCGTCTCGGCTCTCGCGAACGCTGTCCTCTCGCTCCTGAAGCTGACGGCCGACCCCACAAGCCAGCTTCCCGAGATCACCTACTGGCTGATGGGCTCGCTCGCCGCGGTCACCTACCACCAGATCGCGCTGGGCGCGCCCTTCATCATCGCGGGCGTCGTCGTCATCGTGGCGCTGCGCTGGCAGCTCAACATCCTCTCCCTCTCAGAGGACGAGGCCCGCTCAGCCGGCGTCAATGTCTCCCTCATGCGAGCCGTCCTCATCGTCGCCTCGACGGTCATCACGGCCTCGGTCATTTCGATGTGCGGCCAGGTTGGCTGGGTCGGCCTGCTCGTGCCGCACTGCGCGCGCATGCTGTGCGGGCAGAACAACCGCGCGGTCATCCCCGTGTCGCTGCTGCTCGGGTCGGCGCTCATGATCGTCATTGATACGCTCGCGCGTTCCCTGTCGGCCTCGGAGATCCCCATTTCGATCCTGACGGCCATCATCGGCGCGCCCTTCTTTATCGTGCTGCTGCGTCGGACGGGGGGAGCGCGATGATCAGCGTCGAAAACGCGACCTTCACCTATCCGGGCGCCCCCTCCCCGATCCTGACGAACGTGTCCTTCGAGGTGCCCGAGCGCTCGCTCCTGGCGATCCTGGGTCCCAACGGCGCGGGAAAGACGACGCTGCTACGCACCATGATTGGCCTGCAGAAGTGGGATAGCGGCCGCACGCTCATCGACGGCACCCCCATTTCGTCGATGTCGACCCAGGCGCTGGGCCGCGTCCTGTCCTACGTTCCGCAGGCACGCAACGCCTCCAACGTGGCACTCACCGGCCTCGAGATGGTGATGGTCGGGCGCGCCCCGCACATGCGCACCCTCGCCCAGCCCGGAGCGCGCGAGGAGCGCATGGCCCGCGACGTCCTCGACGAGGTGGGTGCCGCCCACCTGGCCGAGATGCCCTGCGCGACCATGTCTGGCGGCCAGTTCCAGATGATCCTCATCGCCCGGGCACTGGTTGCCGACCCGCGTGTCCTCGTGCTCGACGAGCCGGAGACCGGCCTCGACTTCCGCAACCAACTCATCGTCCTGGGACTCCTCGAGCGCCTCGTAAGGGACCGGGGCCTCGCCGTCATCATGAACACGCACTACCCGGCGCATGCCCTGCGCGTCGCGGATCAGGTCGCGCTTTTCTCCTCCACGCACGAGGCCGTGGTCGGTCCCGCCTCCTCCGTCATGAACGCGGACACCCTCGCTCGCGTCTTCGGGGTGGACGTGGCGATCGGGAGCGTGGCCTTCGAGGGCGAGGACGTGCGGGCGATCGTCCCGGTTCGCCTGAGCGCAGACAAGTAGCGCCGCCACACCGACAACTACTTCATCACGTTTTCGCAGGTCAGGCACATTTTGTGAACAAGTGCGGTACCGTAAGAGTGTGATTCCACACGCTGCGCGCGGGTGCGTGAGAGACGCCGGGCGCGCGGGCGGGATCGCGTCGGTCTCCGCAGGCGGGACCGACCGGTGCCCCAGCGTTGGGGCGAACACGAAGGAGGGCCCATGGCTACCGGGACCATCAAGTGGTTCAACGACGCCAAAGGCTTCGGATTCATCACTCCTGATGACGAGTCCGGCGACGTCTTCGTGCACTATTCAAACATCATCGGCCAATCTGGGCGCCGCACTCTTCTAGAGGGCGAGAAGGTCGAATATGAGGCAATTGAAGGACCAAAGGGCCTCCAAGCCATGAATGTGGCACGAGCCGAGTGACACTGTGTGCCCGGGTGGATGATCCACTCGGGCACACTTGTATGAAGTGACACGTTAGCCACTCGTCTCGCACATCATTTTCTCCTTGAGAAAACAGCCTTTTAACAGGTTTTTACGATGCCTGTGCAGTCGCTTACAAGGGCTTGCGCGGTATAGACCGCGCGGTTACTTCACCGTAGAATTGGTGGTGCACCAACGGGGGCGACCACAAGTCGGCCCCGTTTTTTGATGCGGTCGCCCACCCGGGCGACGCGGGCCACTGGCCCACACAACACGCTGGCGTGCGGGGCGCGCTTCGCGCATCCGTGCGAAGACACTCATAAGGAGAACCCCATGAACAACATCGTCAAGGCCGAAATCGCCCCCACCATGTCCCAGGCCACCACCTCGGCTTCCGTCCTGATCGCCCTCATCGTCGTTCTCGCAGGCCTCGGCATGGTCGCCGCCCTCCAGGTTGGCTCCGTCGCTTCGGTGGTTCTCGCCGTCGTCGTCGCCCTGACCGCCCTGATCGTCTCCCCCGCGATCCTCTCGATCGCTCGCACCCGCGCCTGAGCCTATGCGGGGCGCGTGAACGACACGCGCCCCACCCCCGCCAGCGTGACACCGCAGAGGTGTCGCGCTTTTTCGTTGCTTTCTTGCCCCCTCTGACACTCGTAGCACCTCCTCCCTTCCCCCGGTCTGAGCACCTTCGCCCGGGCACCGTCGCCCGCACAGCCCCACGAGGAGATTTGCATATTGTGTCCTCCCCCACTAAAGTCCGTGTGTTAAGCACGACATCGAGGAGGATGTGATGAGTGGCTTCACAATGAACACGGAGAAGCTGGAGCAGGCGTCGAGCAACATGAGGGAGCTGGCCGAGGGAATGTCGCAGTTGGGACTCACCAAGTGCGAGGACTCCTTCGACTGTGGCGATCACGCCGTGGAGGAGGCGCTGTCATACTTCGCCACCATGTACGACAAGCGCGGTCAGGCCACACGGGAGTGGCTTAACAGCAGTGCCAACGGTCTGCATATCACCGCGCACGCGACGCAGGACACCGACGACGAGGCAGCGACGGTCTTCGAGGCGCTTCGCGCCAAGCTGTAGAAACGAGGGAATTATGGTGGCAGGGTTTTCGCAGCGCTTTCCGGCTGTGACGGCAGACCTGGGATCGATCTGGTCGTGCCAGAACGAGATGAGGAATCGCTCGCGCCAGATCGGGGAGCTGTACACGGACGTCAACACCGTCATCGGCAAGTGCGACGAGTGGACGGGGCTGGCCAGGGACGCCTTCGTTACCAGCGCGGACGCCGAGAAACACGAGATCGGCATCTGGGAGGACGGGACCCTTCAGGCGGCGAATGCGCTGAAGAGCTACTACTTCACGCTGGAGTGGGCCATCAGATCAGTCAACAACATCCGCGCCCAAGCAGACGAATTGTGGGCACTGTACCAGGCGGTGCCCCCCGCCGACTGGGCAACGCATGAGGCTGCCATCGAGAAAGAACTGTCCTACCTGCAGGAACGCTACGAGTACGCAAAGAACACTTTGTCGGAGGAGGCGCTCAACACCGGGGCCTCACTCAGGGAGGCCCTGTACTTCACGCCCGAGGACCTCCATAAGGAAAATGGCACAGCCACGTACGTCGACTACGGGGATACGCGTTCCCTGACTCAGAAGGAGCTCGCAGACATGCTCGCGCGACTAGGCGACCCATCGTCCTCTCTCTTCAATATCGATCAGGGGCGCATCGGCGACTGCCACCTACTGGCCTCCCTCAACGCCTACAACCAGACCGAGGCGGGACGCAGGTATCTGGCGAGCCTCATCACCCCGCACTACGGTGCCGACGGAAAGGTGGACGGGTTCTACGTGGACTTCCCCGGATTCGACAGGGACCGCAAGCGCGTTTTCGTCCAGGACGTACTGGAGTATGGCGATACCGCCGGGGGGAGCCACAACGCTGACCTCGGTTCTATCTTCGAAAAGGCCTTCGTCCAGTCGCACATGGGAGGAACGCGCGGGAAGATCCCCACCTGGGGGGCCTCCGGGAGCCTATCGGCCTTAACCATGGAGGACATCTCCGGCAAGGCGACACATCCGACCGTCAATCTTGGTATCAACCGAGAAAGTCTCAAGAACGCAGCCATTGACGCGGTCACGACAGGCAATCCCGTAGTAGCCGAGTCCAGCCCGTTTGCCGGACAGGCAAACGTCACCATCGACGGGAACGATCAGACGATCACAGTCTCCTCCCAACACGTCTACACCGTCGTCGGAGCAGATGAGAACGGAGTGACACTCACAAACCCGTGGGGCTATAACCAAACTACTACCAAAGGCAAAAAAGCTGGAGCAACCTTCACGATGAGCTGGGCAGACTTCTACGCCAACTTCGGCGACGTCACCGTGGGGCAGATCCCATGAGCGTCAAGCCTCCGCGCAAGCGCACCATCGCCACCATCCTCATCCTAGCGTTCGTTATCCCCTGGACGTACGCACATATCGCCTACGCCTGGCCCTGGAAACGGTTCCAAACAGGCACCCGCATCACCTGCCAGGACCAATACCTGGTAGGCGCAGGACCTAGCCAGAACGCGACGCGCCTAGGGACACTGACCAACGACACATCGGTCAGGCTTGACGCCTGGGGAGAAATCAGTATGGGTACTGAGACTGCAGGCATCAGCCTCTTCACAGTTGAAGGCAACCACGTGAACGACATCGCCTACGTGCCAGAACTGCAGCTCGGGGAATCCACCACCGTCGAGGGCGTGGGTACCTTCACCCTCAAGGAAGCCCACTCCGGCACCGTGTGGTTCACCCCCAACCCCGGAGGCGCAGCATTCTGCTTCGACCCAGACCCCACCTTCACCGTCTACGACTACGCACAACAAGTCCACTAACACCGACCATCACCACCAGGGAGCACGACCCATGAGCATCAGACCCGCACGCATCCGCGCTATCATCGCGACCCTCGGAGTCCTGGCGTTCGTCATCCCCTGGACCTACGCCCACATCGCCTACGCCTGGCGATGGAAGGAACCCTCCGACATCGACACGTGCACCGGACAGTACTACCTGACCCAATACGACAAGCAACGATCCATGAATTTGGGAATGCTCTCCGATGGCCGCCTCGTTTTCATTGGAATAACGGGAAAAGTCTTCATGGGACGCCAGCTCGGTTCCTTCGGCCTGTCTGCACTCGCCGGTGATAACCATTACGACGTGCTCGGAAGCGCAATAGATCTCCACCGCGGCGACAGCACCACCATTGAGGGGGTCGGCACCTTCACCCTCAAGGAAGCACACTCCGACATCGTCTGGTTCACCCCCAACCCAGGAAAAGCAACATTCTGCTTCGATCCAGACCCCACCTTCACCGTCTACGACTACGCACAACAAGTCCACTAACACCGACCATCACCACAGAAGCACCCGTCATTCGTACACCGAGGAAAGAGATAAGGGTTATAGGACAAATCGTGTTGCTGGAAGGGCGACTTTTCGGCTTTGTCGCGCGGGAAAGTCACTTTCTTAGTTGGTTGTGTTTGCCTTGTTCCTGTGAATATTGCATTGCGGGCCTGTGTGTGGTTGCCCCGTGATCGGTCACGGTAGGACTTCATCTGGTCGTCAGTGCTGGCGGTGTTAACCCTGGACAATCACGATGCTGAACGAATTAGACTCCACGGCGAAGCATCGTGATGAGTTCTTGGCCTGGCTGCTCAGTGGGCGCCGTCAGGTGGATTTGCCTGGTGGGGGCCGCTCGTTTCGTAGGCGTTGTGAGCCGTTGTGGCAGTGATGGCCTTTCAGCCCGATCATCGATGAGGTTCATGACGTCATCGTCGTCGATGGTATCCACCTGAGCCGTTGCGCTGTGGTTCTCATCGCTCACGCTCCCGATCGTGTGCTGGGGTGGTACGCGGTGAGGAGTGAGAATTCTCGGGCCTGGGGTGCGCTCATGAGTCGGATCGCGCCCCGGCCCAACGCGACCGCGCATCGGCCCGCCCATACGCACGCGGGCCCTTTCACTCGCACGTTGGCCCGATGACCTGCACATGGGCCTTTCAACCCGCACGTGAACCCGATGAGATGTGCGTGGGCAGCCCCGCCCAGGTGCATGTTGAGGGGCCCACGTGCGCATCAAGGGGTTAACGCGCATGTTCAGGGGTTCGCGTGCGAGCAGCACGCCACGACAGAGCCCGTTGGCGCCCACAACGTAGACCACCTCGCCCACAACAGCCCGTTGTCACCGGTTTTTGCCGAGGTGGTCTGCACTGTGGGCACCACACCACCTCACGTCGGGTCCTCGCCGCCGCCAGTCGGGGGGAATTGCACCATTAGAAGGACGACACGCCGGCGACACGCGGACAGCCAGCGTCTAATGCTGCAAAACCCCCACCGCCACCGGTATGGAGGGCGCCGGAGGGACCGCGGCCTGGCCGCGGCGCCGGAAAGATCGGCGGGGCTGCGGGGCACGCGGGCCGCGGTGCCCGTGGGCGGCGAGGCCTGGCCGGACAACGAACCGACGCGCCGATCGAAGCTCGCGGCGCGGACGGCTCACGGCCGGGCCCGGCGCCCGGAAAACCCGCGGGTCCACAAGCAACAACCAGCGCCACACAGCAACACGTAGTGTCCCATAACCCACCATTCACGGCACAGACACCGCAACGCGGTCGATTATTCGGACTGAGCCGCAGCGGCGGCCTGCGCGGCAGCCGGAGCGGCGGCGGCGATAGCTTCCAGCTCCGCCTCACCGTGAGCGCCGGACACGAACCACACCTCGTACACCGAGGGCGGCAGGGCCACACCCGAGGACAGGAACGAATGGAAGAAGGGGGCGTAGCGCCACGCCTCCTGGGCGCGCGCCTGGTCGTAGTTGTACACGCCCGAGGAGGCCGCGGCCTCGCCGAACATGACGGAGAACAGCGACCCCGTGCGCTGGACGCGGTGCGCGACGCCGGCAGCGCTGAGCGCGTCCGACACGATCGTGCTGATCTCCTGCGCCGAGGCGTTGACGCGGTCGTACACGCTCTGATCAGCCAGTTCGAGGGTACGCAGGCCGGCCACCGTGGCCAGGGGGTTGCCCGACAGGGTACCCGCCTGGTAGACGGGGCCGAGGGGGGCCAGCAGGTCCATGACGTCCGCGCGCCCGGCGACAGCCGCCAGGGGCATGCCGCCGCCCACGACCTTGCCGAAGGTCACCAGGTCGGGCACCCAGTCGGCGCCCTCCACGCAGGACGCATCAACGAAGCCGGCGCCGTAGCGGCCCGCGGGCGCGCCGTCCACCCATCCTGCCACGGCCTCGAGGCCCCACCAGCCGGCGGGATCAACACGGAAGCCGGTGAGGACCTCGTCGAGGATCATGAGCGCGCCGTGCGCGGTGCACAGGCGGCGGATCTCGCGGTTCCACCCGGGGTGGGGCGGGACCGTGCCCATGTTGGCGGGGACACCCTCGAAGATGACGGCGGCGATACTGTCACCCACCTGCTCGAAGCACGCGCGCAGCGCATCGACGTCGTTGTAGGGCAGGACGATCGTCTGGGCGGTGATGGCCTCGGGGACGCCGGCCGATCCGGGCAGGCCACCGGTGGCGACGCCCGATCCGGCGGCGGCGAGCAGGCCGTCGGAATGACCGTGATAATTGCCGGCGAATTTCACGATGAGGTCGCGCCCGGTGGCGCCGCGCGCCAGGCGGATCGCCGTCATCGTCGCCTCGGTGCCCGTCGACACGAAGCGGACGCGCTGCGCGAAGGGCACGCGCTCGCGCACGGCGCTGGCCAGCAGCGTCTCAGTTTCGGTGGGGGCGCCGAAGGACAGGCCGCGCGAGGCGGCCTCCTGGACGGCAGCGACCACCTCGGGGTGCGCATGGCCGAGCAGCGCCGGACCCCACGACCCGACCAGGTCCACGTAGGAGCGCCCCTCGACGTCGGTGACGCGCGCACCGCTCGCGCTCGCGATGAAGCGCGGGGTGCCGCCGACGCCGCCGAAGGCGCGCACGGGCGAGTCGACGCCGCCGGGGATCACGGATTTGGCTTGGGAGAATGCGATTTCGTTAGTGGTCATAGCTACCTTCATCAGGGTAAGAGGGATAGCGGCACGCAGATGCGCGCTCAGCGGGCCCGGCAGGCGACCTCGAGCGCCCAGTAGGTGAGGACGGAGTCGGCGCCCGCCCGGAAGATGCCGGTGAGGGACTCGTCGATGACGCGCGTGCGGTCGATCCACCCGTTGGCGGCGGCGGCCTCGACCATCGCGTACTCTCCGGACACCTGGTAGGCAGCGACGGGAATATCGGACGCTGCGGCCACGTCCGCCAGCACGTCCAGGTAGGGTCCAGCGGGCTTGACCATGAGCATGTCGGCACCCTCGGCCGCGTCGAGCAGCGCCTCGAAGAGGCCCTCGCGTCGGTTCGCAGGGTCCTGCTGGTAGGTGCGGCGGTCGCCCTTGAGCGTGGATCCGACGGCCTCGCGGAAGGGCCCGAAGTAGGCGGACGCGTACTTCGCGGAGTAGGCGAGGATGGCGACGTCCGCGTATCCCGCCTGGTCGAGGGCGGCGCGGATCGCGGCGACCTGGCCGTCCATCATGCCCGAGGGCGAGACCATGTGCGCACCCGCGCGCGCCTGGGAAATCGCCATCGCCTGGTAGAGCGGCAGCGTCGCGTCGTTGTCGACGCCGCCCTCGGAGTCGAGGAGGCCGCAGTGCCCGTGGTCGGTGAACTCGTCCAGGCAGGTGTCCGCGCACACGACGAGGGCGTCACCGACCTCGGCGCGCACGGCGGCGAGGCCACGGTTGAGGATCCCGTCCTCCGCCCACGCCTGGGAGCCGATCGCGTCGCGG
>ERZ772978.781-NODE-781-length-11541-cov-5.43827_pt1 | contig 11541 bp, 9 predicted proteins | sample MGYA00511675_ERZ772978 | MGnify/ENA primary metagenome ERZ772978 (study PRJEB29015, sample SAMEA2738092) | human oral metagenome | biome: human oral; feature: human-associated habitat; material: saliva | place: China | collected 2156 ... | reverse complement strand
CTTCGCCATCCTATATAGGTCGCCATCGCGACCTATATAGCTTCGTCGTCGGACCAGTATAGGTCAGCCCGCCGACCAATATAGGTCGGAGCAGTGACTAATATAGGTTACTTTGCCCCTCCCCTTGAAAAGCCGCATCTATATTGCAATGTCTATAAGGTTAGCTATATTTGTGGGGTGTGGATGTGGCTATCTCGCAAAGAGGTGATCATATGTTCGATAACTAAAAAAACGTAATACTTATGGCTAACAAATCCATGATGTTTGGACGCTCAACGGAGCATCTTGTTATTTCGAAGTTTCTTGGAGAGGGGCGCGAAGTTTATGTGCCTTTAGTGGATGATCATGGGGTTGATTTGATCGTCGTTCCTAAAGATTCGTGTACGAACCTTGGGCAATTGGCTGCTTACCAAGAGATTCAGGTGAAGTCCAAAGCAGAAGATGGCCTGTTTGCTGCGATCCCCTGCCCCAATCCTCGAGCACACTACTGGTTTATTTTCTATATAAGGGATTTAGACACCTTTTGGCTTATCAACTCAGAACATTTTGTTCGCCGTGCTTCCAAGAATTTGAAGGGGAAGCATGTTGGTAAATATTCACTTCAGCTTGCCTCAAAAACGAAGACTGGGCTAAAGATCCAATCTAAATATAAAGAGTACATCGTGACCGATTTCTCTAAAGTACCATAGGTGATACATCCCCATTAAAGAGGGCTGTTGTCGCCCATCTGTCTGTGTGATGCGAGGGGGCTCTCTTAGAGACCTCCTCGCATTTCGCTATCTTTGCATCTTATAATAAGGTATATAATCAATACGCATAATGGCCCTACAATGTGGTATCGTAGGCTTGCCCAACGTCGGTAAGTCCACCCTCTTCAACTGCCTCTCCAACGCGAAGGCGCAGTCCGCTAACTTCCCCTTCTGCACCATCGAGCCCAACGTCGGGGTCATCACCGTCCCCGATGAGCGCCTGACGAAGCTGGCCGAGATCGTCCAGCCCCAGCGCATCGTCCCCACGACCGTCGAGATCGTCGACATCGCTGGTCTGGTGAAGGGCGCGAGCAAGGGCGAAGGGCTGGGGAATAAGTTCCTGGCCAACATCCGTGAGACGGATGCTATCCTGCACGTGCTGCGCTGCTTCGATGACGACAACATCACGCACGTCGACGGCAGTGTCGACCCCCTGCGCGACAAGTCCATCATCGACACCGAGCTGCAGCTCAAGGACCTCGAGACGGTCGAAGCCCGCCTGCAGAAGGTCTACAAGCAGGCACAGACGGGCGGTGACAAGCAGGCTAAGCTCGCCTGCGACGTCCTGATGCGCTACAAGGAAGCTCTGGAGCAGGGTCTCAACGCCCGCACCGTCACCTTCGAGACGAAGGATGAGCAGAAGGTCGCTCGTGAGCTCTACCTGCTGACCAGCAAGCCCGTACTCTACGTCTGCAATGTCGATGAGGCCTCCGCTGTCTCGGGCAACGAGTATGTAGAGCGTGTCCGCGAAGCTGTCGCCAGCGAAGGGGCCGAACTCCTGGTCGTCGCTGCGAAGATCGAGAGTGAGATCGCCGAGCTGGAGACCTACGAGGAGCGTCAGATGTTCCTCGCTGAGATCGGTCTCGAGGAGTCGGGCGTGGCTCGTCTGATCAAGGCCGCTTACAAGCTCCTTGATCTGGAGACTTACTTCACCGCTGGGGTGCAGGAGGTACGTGCCTGGACCTACACCAAGGGCAGCAAGGCGCCTCGTGCCGCTGCTGCTATCCACACCGACTTCGAGAAGGGCTTCATCCGTGCCGAGGTCATCAAGTACGAGGACTTCCTCCACTACGGCAGCGAGGCGGCTGTCAAGGAGGCCGGTAAGATGGCTGTCGAAGGCAAGGACTACGTCGTGCAGGATGGGGACATCATGCACTTCCGCTTCAACGTCTGATGCCCCACTACGACATCATCGTCATCGGGGCTGGCCACGCCGGCTGTGAGGCTGCCGCTGCTGCGGCACGCCTCGGCTCTCATACGCTCCTCATCACGCCCGACATGAATAAGATCGGGCAGATGAGCTGCAACCCCGCTGTGGGCGGTATCGCCAAGGGACAGATCGTCCGCGAGATCGATGCCCTCGGGGGGCGCATGGGGATTATCACCGACCGCACCTCCATTCAGTTCCGCATGCTCAATCGTAGCAAGGGCCCCGCTATGTGGAGCCCTCGCGCGCAGAGTGACCGTATGCGCTTCATGGAGGCTTGGCGTGAGGAGCTGGATAGTGAGCCGCTACTCGATCTGTGGCAGGACACCGTAACGCACCTCACCCTCGAGGAGGGGCGTGTGCGAGGCGTAGAGACCCAGCTGGGTGTGCACTTCTCCGCCGAAGCGGTCATCCTGACGGCAGGGACATTCCTCTCGGGACTGATGCACTTCGGTGAGCTGCAGATCACGGGTGGCCGTATCTCCGAGCCAGCTACCTACGGCATCTCCGAGCAGCTGCAGGAGGCGGGTATCCGCACCGACCGTATGAAGACGGGTACGCCCCCACGTATCGATGCCCGTAGCCTGCACCTCGATGAGATGGGCGTGCAGGAGGGCGAGGATGATCATCATAAGTTCTCCTACCTCGATACGCCTACCCGCTCGACGCTGCGTCAGCTCCCCTGCTATACGCTCTATACCAATGAGGCCTGCCACGCCGTCCTGCGCGAGGCCCTCGATCGCTCACCGCTGTACAATGGCCAGATCCAGAGTATCGGCCCCCGCTACTGCCCGAGCATCGAGACGAAGATCGTCACCTTCGCCGACAAGGACCGTCATCAGCTCTTCCTCGAGCCCGAGGGCGAGCGCACGAATGAGTACTACCTCAATGGCTTCTCCTCCTCGCTGCCCTTAGAGGTGCAGCTTGAGGCCCTGCGACAGATCCCTGCGCTGCGTGATGTGCGCCTCTATCGCCCAGGCTACGCCATCGAGTACGACTTCTTCGACCCCACACAGCTGCACCATACGCTCGAGAGCAAGGTCATCGCAGGCCTCTTCCTCGCTGGTCAGGTCAACGGGACCACCGGCTACGAAGAAGCAGCAGGCCAAGGGCTCATCGCGGGTATCAATGCTCACCAGCAGGTGCACGACCTCCCTCCCTTCACGCTCAGCCGCTCCGAGGCGTATATCGGGGTGCTCATCGATGACCTCGTCACGAAGGGCGTGGACGAGCCCTACCGTATGTTCACCTCGCGCGCCGAGTACCGCATCCTCCTACGACAGGATGATGCAGACGTGCGTCTCACGCCCCGTGCTGCCGAGATCGGCTTAGCTACGGAGGAGCGTGTGCGCCTTCTCGAGGAGAAGATCCGCCTGCGCGACGAACTCATCGCCTTCATCTCGGGCTACTCCATCCGCCCCGACAAGATCAATCCTCAGCTCGAGGCGCGTGGGCTCGCTCCGCTCCGTCAGGGCTGTAAGCTCATTGACCTCGTCCTGCGCCCCCAGCTGACGCTCTCCGACCTCAGCGAGATGGTGCCTGCCCTCCGTCGTGCCCTCGAGGCTATTCCTTCGCGCCGTGAGGAGATCGCCGAGTGTGCCGAGATCCTCATCAAGTACAGCGGCTATATCCAGCGTGAGCGTGAGCAGGCCGAGAAGCTCGAGCGTCTGGAGTATGTCTTCATCCCCGAGGGACTCGACTATGCCGAGATACAAGCGCTGAGCACGGAGGCACGGCAGAAGCTCGACCGCATCCGCCCGCGCACCATCGGTCAGGCCTCGCGTATCCCAGGTATCTCGCCCCACGATGTGAGCGTCCTGCTCGTCCTATCGGGCCGCTAAATGCGCCCGCTTTGCGGCTGCGACTTGTATAGAGGTCCACGAGATTTATACTAAATCAGCAGACAAATCGTAGTAAGATATAAGGGTAGAGACTGCGGCGACGCTGCTTTGAGTCCCCTCATCGCTACCCCCAATCCCTTCACTTTCTAATCACTATCCGTCAGATGTTCATTTCTGTCTCATCTAACTACTCTCCTATTAAGGTCTTCGAGGTCAACCTCAAGTCTCCCCTCTCTGGTGAGGTAGAGACCCTCGAGCTCGTCCTGTACTCTCTTACCGTCGAGACGTGGCTCTCTCGCAATGTGCGCAAAAAGCCCACGGCTGCCTACCGCGTCAAGGCCACGGGCGAGGATATCGCTGCAGCTCACTGGACCGATGAGATGGAGGCTTTCTATAAGGAATGTGCCGCCACTTGTACCCCCGTACCTGGAGCAGGCACTCACTTTTCCGTGTTGGGTAAGACCGTCATGGCGCTGGGGCTCTTTGTGATCCTCTTTGCCGTCTTCTCCATCGTCAAGGAGCTTACCTATAATCGCTGGCAGAAGGCCAACGCCACCGAGGAGGTGACGAAGGCTCCCGTCACGGGCGATGAATATCATATCGGCCTGCCCATCGTGACCTACGGACCTGATGGTACGCCCACTTCGCGTGGGGTCAACATCCTCTGGTGCCGCGTCGTCGGTACGGAGCCTGATGGCTCGCTTCGCCTGAAGATGACCGAGCCCCTCGGTGCGAATGAGCAGCTTGACGGCCCCTTCGCAAAGGAAGTTGGTGCTGATGGCACGTTCACAGCGGTCTTCCGTATGGAGCCCACCAAGTACGAGGCTGGCTACCCCACCATCTACTTCCAGTCTACTGGCTCGGGTGAGCGTCTCTCCGTCTTCTTCTTCGGTGATGTAGATAACACCAAGCGCCCAGCCAAGTAATCCCCACGCCATTCAATTCATAAATCCCTATAAGCAATGAGCAACGACAACGACAACAAGTTCATCTCCCGTAATATGTACACGGGTTCTGGTAGCCGTAAGCCTATTACCGGTGCTATCCTCTCCGCCGTCTGCGGTCTTATCGTTATCGCTTTCGGCGTCTTCCGCTTCGTCACTATGACCTCTACCTATGAAGCAGGGGGTACGGTCTCCGTCAACCGCTACGAGCACCTCGTCTATAAGATCGGTGGCTTCCCTGGTATCCTCATCGCCTACATCCTCATCGGTATCGCTGTCATCTACTACGCTTACAGCGACTACAAGAAGAAGACTGAGGCCAATCCTAAGGACGGCCAGCAGTAGTCCTCTCGTAGCATGACGTGCTACGCTAAGACATCGCCCCGCCTCATCGCCCGCGCTTGCGGTCGGTGGGGCGGGGCGCTTATGTGCGGGCGTGCTGTAGCCTTAGCGCACGGCGTGGTGGTGTGCTTCGGGTCGTGGGCGCGGAGAGAGAAACCCCTCCCCTCGGCATTTTCTCCTAACTTTGTAGGAGAGCATATTATAGGCTGGCAGTAGCTCCCCTTCGAGCTTCGCCAGCGAGACTTCAATAGATAGCATGAGACGAGTAGACTCTTCGGCTGCGCTCTTCGAGCGGGCCTCGCAGTATATCCCCGGCGGGGTCAATAGCCCCGTACGTGCCTTCCGCTCGGTAGGCCTCACCCCCCTCTATATTGATCACGGCAAGGGCGCCCACGTCTTTGACGTCGATGGCAACGAATACATCGACTACATCAGCTCTTGGGGGCCCCTGCTCCTCGGGCACGCTTATCCTCCCATCCAGGAGGCTATCCGCCGTGAGCTGGAGAAGGGTACGAGCTACGGGGCTTGTAATGCCCGTGAGGTCGAGATGGCAGAGCTTATTTGTACGAAGTTCTTCCCCTCGGTAGAGCGTGTGCGTATGGTGAACTCGGGGACGGAGGCGACGATGAGTGCCGTCCGTTTGGCACGTGGCTTCACGGGTCGCGACAAGATCATCAAGTTCGAGGGCTGCTACCACGGCCATGCCGATACCTTCCTCATCTCCGCAGGCTCGGGGCTGGCTACCTTTGGTCAGACATCGAGTGCTGGTGTGACGAAGCACATCATCGAGGACACGCTGGTCGCTACCTACAATGATATCGAGAGCGTGCGCCGCACCCTCGAGGCGCATCGTGGTGAGGTCGCTGCTATCATCCTCGAGCCGATCATGGGCAACATGGGGCTCATCCCTCCTGCACCAGGCTTCCTCGAGGAGCTGCGTCGTGTGACGGAGGAAGAGGGCGTACTGCTTATCTTCGACGAAGTCATCAGCGGCTTCCGTGCAGCCCGTGGTGGTGCGCAGGAGCTCTATGGTATTCGTCCTGACCTCACCTGCCTCGGCAAGATCATCGGTGGTGGGCTCCCCGTCGGGGCCTTCGGTGGTCGTGCCGACATCATGGACCGCTTGGCTCCGCTCGGCGCCGTCTATCAGGCAGGGACGCTCTCGGGCAATCCGCTCGCTCTGGCAGCAGGTATCACGATGCTCCAGACGCTCGCCGAGCCTGATTTCTACGCCCGTCTTGAGGAGAAGGGACAGGCCTTCGAAGCAACGATCCGTCCTATCCTCGACCGCTACACCGACCGCCTCTCGTACAACCGTGTGGGCTCACTCTCGACGATCTTCTTCACACCCGGTGGCGTGCACTCGAATGCCGATGCTAAGCGCTCCGACACGGAGGCTTATGCCCGCTACTTCCGTGGTATGATTGAGCGTGGGATCTACCTGCCTCCCTCACAGTTTGAGTGTATCTTCCTCTCGATGGCCCACAGCCGTGAGGACTTCGACCGCACCGCTACCGCTATGGATGAGGTGCTCCGTGAGGTCTTAGGCTAACGGCTCTCCCGCCTATTCATCCCTATCTATCCCTATGCAATACCTACAGCTGACTATCAGCTACCACTACGATAGTGCCGCCACGTCTCTCCGTGATGAGGATCTTAGCGACTGGCTCATCGCCGAGCTGGGGCCTTTGGGCTTCGATAGCTTCGAGCAAGATGCCTACGAGCTGAAGGCCTTCATCCCTACGGAGCAGTACGACGCCGCAGCGACTCGCGAGCTCCTCGATGGCTTCCCCGTCGCAGGCTTCTCCTATACGCTCACAGCGGAGGAGCTGCCCGACATCAACTGGAATGAGGAGTGGGAGAAGAATTACTTCCAGCCCATCCTCCTCGGCGATGGCGCGTGCCTAATCCGTGCACCCTTCCATGACCCACGTCCCGAGGTGCCTCTGGAGATCATCATCAACCCCAAGATGGCCTTCGGTACAGGCAATCACGAGACGACCTCCCTCGTCGGGGAATGGATCCTCTCGCGCGACGTCTCGGGACAGCGTGTCCTCGATATGGGCTGCGGTACGGGTATCCTCGGCCTCATCGCTCTCAAGCGTGGCGCGCGTCACCTCACGGCTATCGATATCGACCCTTGGGCTTATGCTAATGTGCAGGAGAATGCCGCACTCTCAGGCGTCACCATCGACGAGATGCTCTGCGGAGATGCAGCCCTCCTCGAGGGGCGCGAAGGCTACGACCTCATCTTGGCGAACATCACGCGCAATATCCTGCTCGAGGATATGCCCCGCTACCGCGAGGTGATGCTCCCTGGCGCACGTCTCATCCTCAGCGGCTTCTACGAGGAAGATATACCGCTCCTGCGTGCCCGAGGCGAAGAGCTTGGTCTCACCTTCGTCAGCAGCGAAGTGCGTCAGCGCTGGAGCCGTGTCGAGCTACTCCTCCCCGCTTAGCCCACGAAAGACGAACATTCACACCCTACATTATGATACATAAGAACCTCTTTGGCGCCCTCGCCTTGACTGCGCTCACGCTCACTGCGCCCGTGGCAGCGAAGGCCGCTCCGCAGCACAACCGCCCCCGCATCGTCGTCACGATGATGGTCGACCAGATGACGTGGGACTACCTCTACCGCTATCAGGCTCGCTTCGTCGAGGGGGGCTTCAAGCGCCTCCTCACGCAGGGCTTCAACTGCGAGAATACCCGCATCAACTACATCCCCGCCTATACCGCTATCGGCCACAGCTCCGTCCACACGGGTAGTGTCCCCTCGATCCACGGTATCGCAGGGAATGACTTCTTCAAGGATGGCAACCCCATCTACTGCACGCAGGATACGACGGTAAGCTCGGTAGGTGTACCCAACGGCGTCAGCGGGCAGATGTCTCCCCGCAACCTCCTCACGACGACCATCTCCGATGAGCTGCGTATCGCTACGAACTTCCGCTCGAAGACCATCGGTGTCGCTATCAAGGACCGCGCCTCCATCCTCCCCGCAGGCCACACGGCTAACGGTGCTTACTGGCTGGACGACAAGACGGGCAACTTCATCACCAGCACCTACTATATGCAGGACCTACCCGAGTGGGTGAAGACGTTCAACGCTCGTGGTCGTGTTGCTGAGCTCCTCAAGGACGGCTGGAATCCGCTCTATCCTATCAATACCTATCGTGAGAGCACGGCCGACGCTGTGCCTTACGAGCAGCCCTGGGATAAGGATGGCAAGTTCCCCGATACGCTCCCTCTCAACACCGCTGAGCTGGCGAAGATCAAGGGGCCTGGCGTCATCCGCACCACGCCTATGGGTAATACGCTGACCTTCGAGATGGCTAAGGCCGCTATCGAAGGGGAAAGCCTCGGCTCGCATGCTGACGAGACGGACTTCCTCGCTATGAGCCATTCGGCTACCGACTATGTGGGTCACCGCTACGGTACCTTCGCTGTCGAGACTGAGGATACCTACCTCCGTCTGGACAAGGATCTCGCCGACTTCTTCCGCTACCTCGATGGGCGCTTCGGTCGTGACGGCTACCTCTTCGTCCTCACTGCCGACCACGCTGCTGCGCACAACCTCACCTTCGACCGCGACCACAAGATCCCCGGGCAGGCCTTCCGCAGTGATCTGGCTCGCCGTATCGCCGACTCCGCAGCCTGTGCTTACATCGGCCGTGATGCACAGGTCATCCGCGGGTATATGAACTATCAGGTCTTCTTCCGTCAGGACCTTATCGACTCGCTCGGCGTCAATCGCCACGGCCTCTATCAGGCGATCTGCAAGGCGCTCAAGGATAAGCTCCCTGGTGTAGCCTATGCTGTGCCTGCCGAAGAAGTGGCTATGGCTACGATCCCCGATGCGATCAAGACGCGTATCATCAACGGCTACCGCAAGGGTCGTAGTGGTGATGTCTTCATCGTACCCGATCCAGGGTGGTACTCGAAGTCAGGTACTTCGCTGCCGCAGGGTACGACGCACGGCGTATGGTCTCCCTACGATACGCACATCCCCCTCATCTTCATGGGGCATGGCGTCCGTGCAGGCCATCTCTATCGTGAGACGTATATCACGGATATCGCTGCTACGCTGGCAGCTCTGCTGAAGACGCAGTACCCCTCGGGCTGCATCGGGCAGCCTATTACCGAAGCCTTCGCGCCCGCCGCGACTTCGGCTGCCCCCGCTACCACCACGACGCGCCGCAGATAGTATCTGTCTGCCAGAATAACCGCCTTACATCCGCGCCCGATACCCACCGAGGTATCGGGCGCGGATGCTTTGTATAGGGGGGCTGATAGACTTTCTCTATGGGGGAGGAAAGTCCGTGGAGCTATATTAAGCTATCTTTGCACTCCATATCTCTATTTATCACAAATGAACAGGAAGGATTACGAAATCATGGCCCCCGTGGGCTCCTATGAGTCGCTCATGGCGGCTATCAACGCGGGTGCTGACTCCATATACTTCGGTATCGAAGGCCTCAACATGCGCTCGAAGAGTGCGAATAACTTCACCACCGAAGACCTCCATAAGATCGCGGCGATCTGCCGTGAGCACGACGTCAAGAGCTATCTCACCGTCAATACGATCATCTACGACGAAGACCTTGCGCTCATGCGTGAGATCATCGACTCGGCGAAGGCTGCCGACGTGTCGGCTATCATCGCTGCCGACGTCGCCCCTATGCTCTACGCGCGTAGTATCGGTGTCGAAGTCCACCTCTCCACCCAGCTCAATATCACCAACGTCGAGGCGCTGCGCTTCTATGCACAGTTTGCCGACGTCGTGGTCTTGGCACGTGAGCTGAATATGGATCAGGTCGCTGCCATCCATAAGGCGATCATCGAAGAGCCCATCGTCGGCCCTGCTGGTGAGCCCATCCGTATCGAGATGTTCGCCCATGGCGCCCTCTGTATGGCCGTCTCGGGTAAGTGCTATCTCAGCCTGCACGAGCAGGGTAAGAGCGCTAACCGTGGATCTTGCTCGCAGATCTGCCGCCGCTCCTACGAGGTCAAGGACAAGGAAACGGGCATCGAGCTGGAGATCGACAACCAGTACATCATGTCGCCCAAGGATCTGAAGACGATCCACTTCCTCAATAAGATGCTCGATGCTGGTGTGCGCGTCCTCAAGATCGAGGGCCGTGCGCGTGGTCCCGAGTACGTCGATACCGTCGTGCGTGCTTACCGCGAGGCCGTCGATACCTATTGCGCGGGGAACTTCACCACGGACAATGTCGAGAAGTGGGACAACCACCTCGGGCAGGTCTTCAACCGCGGCTTCTGGGACGGCTATTATCTCGGCCAGCGCCTCGGCGAATGGACGTCGAGCTACGGTTCTTCGGCTACGAAGCAGAAGGTCTACGTCGCTAAGACGACGAAGTACTTCGGTAAGGTCGGTGTCGGGGAGTTCGCCATCGAGAGTGGCGAGCTGAAGGTCGGTGATGAGATCATCATCACGGGCCCGACGACGGGGCTTGTACGCTTTGTCGTCGAGGAGATCCGCGTGGACATGGAGCCTGTAGAGAAGGCTGTCAAGGGTCAGCTCTGCTCGATCGCTGTACCTGAGAAGGTGCGCCCAGGTGACCGCCTCTATCTCTTCACCGACCGCAAGGTGATGCAGTAGCCTCACCTCTTTCCCCCTTACAGCCTGCTTGATCCAGCGGGCTAATGATACATCCCCTACGGAGAAGCTCCGTGGGGGATGTGCCGTATGTGGGGTGGGGGAGTGGGGCGGAGGGATATTGCTCTCTGGGGGGAGTGATGTGAACCTATATTGGTCGCTGGGCCGACCTATATAGGTCACGACGGCGACCTATATAGCTTCGTGTGACGACCAATATAGGTCAGCTCAGCGACCAATATAGGTCGGAGCAATGACCAATAGTCATTCGGCTTCAGAGCAGTGTTCATCCGTATGCGAACGAGTGGTTGTTTGCGCCTTGACTTACCGAGCTTCATCTGCGAAGCCCATAAAATAATGGAGTCGTATAGTGCAGGGGGGAGGGGAGTGGCACGGCTATCTGACGGGCTTTCCCGATAGGGGGAAAGTAACCAGTACTGGTCGCGCGACGAACCAGTACTGGTCACCATAGTCAAGCAGTACTGGTCACTCGCTCGACCAGTACTGCTCGCTTCGCTGACCAGTACTGGTTGCTTTTTGCCCCTTCAAAGGCGCTTATATCTCAGTGCCTTGCAAGGGGGCGATTTTTCTCCCCTGCTTCGGGAGCTTCGCTCGTCCACTATGCCTTACGATCCGATCTCTACTAATTATCCTCCGTATTACTGTAATGCCGTGAACTGCGCGCTACACCGCTTGGAGAGCGTAGTCAAGTAGCCTATATGTATATAGGTAAGGGTGACAAATTTGCCCGGGGTGTTTGGTGGATAAATAATTTGTTATACCTTTGCACTCGCAACTGAATGCTGCTTATGTGGTAGGCAGTTGACATTGGGAGGCC
>ERZ772978.780-NODE-780-length-11548-cov-12.043_pt1 | contig 11548 bp, 12 predicted proteins | sample MGYA00511675_ERZ772978 | MGnify/ENA primary metagenome ERZ772978 (study PRJEB29015, sample SAMEA2738092) | human oral metagenome | biome: human oral; feature: human-associated habitat; material: saliva | place: China | collected 2156 ... | reverse complement strand
GACCGGTCAAGGAAATGATGAGCAAGGTCGATAGCGTCAGTCGGGAATTGGGCATCCACCAACTGCTTGAAAAATACCCTTACGAAATCTCTGGTGGGCAAAAACAACGGGTAGCCGTAGCACGGGCTATCATCACCTCGCCAGAAATCCTCCTGGCAGATGAGCCAACAGGGGCGCTGGATTCCAAGTCTTCAGCTGCTTTGCTAGATGTCTTTGAAGATATCAATACCATGGGGCAAACCATTCTCATGGTGACCCACTCAACCGCAGCAGCAGCTCGGGCCAAGCGCGTGCTCTTTATCAAGGATGGGATCCTTTACAACCAGATCTTCCGCGGGGAAAAAACAGAGCGTCAGATGTTCCAAGAAATCTCAGATACTCTGACGGTCATGGCAAGTGAGGTGGAGTAGATGTTTCGATTAACCACTAAATTAGCTTGCTCCAATCTGATCAAGAACCGCAAGCTCTATTATCCCTTTGCGATTGCGGTCATTCTCGCAGTGACCATCGCTTACCTCTTTGACTCCCTGACCTTTAATCCTCACATTCATGAGCTTCGAGGGGGAGATCCCATGATATTTACCCTGGTCTTGGGACTGTTCGTGGTCAATGCCGCGGGAGCTATCATCGTGCTCTATGCCAATAGCTTCGTCATGAAAAACCGCTCCAAGGAGCTGGGGATCTACAGCATGCTAGGCCTTGAAAAACGCCATCTCATCAGCATGATCTTCAAGGAACTCTTGCTTTTTGGCTTTCTAACCATCTCAGTCGGTGTCTTGATTGGAGCCCTTTTTGACAAGCTGATCTTTGCCTTTCTCTTGAAACTCATGAAGATGAAGGTCCAGCTAGTGTCCACCTTCCAACCTGGGATTGTGGTCTTAGTTTTTGTCACCTTTGGTCTCATCTTTGCCCTTTTGGTTCTTCTCAACGCTTGGCGGATTCTTCGTTTGAATGCTCTGCAACTGACACGTGAGAAAGCGAGTGGTGAAAAGAAAGCTCGCTTCTTGTGGCCCCAAACCATCCTGGGCTTAGCCTCTCTCGGTTTTGGCTACTACCTGGCTTTGTCTGTCAAAGACCCCATGTCTGCGATTTTGATCTTCTTTCTAGCCGTTATCTTGGTCATGATCGGGACCTACCTGCTCTTTAATGCTGGGATCACCGTCTTCTTGCACCTGCTTAAGAAAAAGAAGGGGTATTATTACCAACCTAACAACATGATCTCGGTCTCTAACCTCATCTATCGTATGAAGAAAAATGCAGTGGGGCTTGCGACTATTGCCATCCTCTCGACCATGGTGCTGGTGACCATCTCCGCCGCAACTAACATCTATGTCGATAGCGAAATGGTCAAGAAAATCATGGCGCCTCATGATTTCTCTGTCCAAGGAAAAGGGGTCGATCTGGAGCAGATCAATCAGAAATTTGATGAATTTGCCTCTGAGCACCATCTCAAGATCAAGAATCGTGACCTGATGACCTATGCCAACTTTGGGGTTAAATCACAAAAGGGCACAGATTTCACCGTCTATCCAGCTGATGAACGCAGCGTCACTCCCAAAACCGTCTTTATGGTCTTTGATGTAGCTAGTTATGAACACATGACAGGCGAACAAGTCGATCTGACAGGCAACCAAGTCATCCTCTTTGCCCATAACAAGGCTCTTAAAGGGCAAAAGCAGTTTACTATCAACGGGCATGACTTCCAAGTCAAGGAAGAAGTGAGCAAGGATTTTATCACCGATCATGTTCCAAATCAGTTTAATATGCTGACAGAGGATTTCAATTACCTGATCGTACCTGACCTCTCAGCCTTTGTTGACCAGTTTCCGAACCTGGCCATCAATACCAATATCTACGGTGGCTTCAATGTCAATGTCGATGAAGACCAGCAACTCAAGCTAGCAACTAGCTATGACAAGATGATCGATGAATTGAGCAGCCAACAGGGTCAAGGAATATTTATCTATGGAGGTAACCGAGCCAATGATGTGGCAGAGATGAATAGTCTCTTTGGTGGCATCTTCTTTATCGGGATTTTCTTGTCACTGATCTTCATGGTCGGAACGGTCATCGTCATCTACTACAAGCAAATTTCTGAAGGCTATGAAGACCGTGACCGCTTCGTCATTCTCCAACAGGTAGGGCTCGATGAACACGAGGTCAAACGGACCATCAACCGTCAAGTGCGGACTGTCTTTTTCCTCCCTCTCATCTTTGCCTTTATCCATCTGGCCTTTGCCTACCATATGATCCGCCTCATTCTCAAAGTCCTCGGTGTCATCAATAGTGGCCAAGTCCTCGTCGTGACCATCAGCGTCTGCGCTGTCTTTCTCATCACCTACCTGATCGTCTTTTGGATCACCTCTCGGAGCTACCGTAAGATTGTGCAGATATAAGAAAAAGAAGCTCGAATCAAATTAGAAACTTTCCTTAGGTGAGTACGGACGTCATGGAACTTCTATGAAGTTCCATGACTAATTATTGAGCCTAAGGTCTCAATAATTCCGAGTGCCTGAAACATGATTATTTCAGGCACTTTTCTCACAGCAGAAAGTTTCAATATACTCTAAATAATAATTAGAAATCATTTGGATATTTTTGCACAATAGTCCAGATTAGGTTATTCAAAGTAAAAATTGTCAACTTTTTAAGCTCGCTCATGGCGGGCTTTTGTGCGAAAATCGACAGCGATTGTTTTTGCTTTTCAAAGGGATATAAAAAAGACTGAACCAGTCGAGTTCAGTCTTTGTTCGCTTTCTATTAAAGTGATGTTAGGAAAGTCAATCCTCCTAGGATGACACCTGCTGAATTCGGAATAATCAAAATCCAGTCTTTTTTAGGTTCCTTTGTCCAACCATAAATGACCCAGATCAAGCAAGAAATAGCAGCTGACAAGGGTTGGAAAGGTTGGGCCTTATTTCCCTGTAAATTAGCAATAATTTGTGGGATGTAGGCAATGAAAACGATAATCCCAATAAAGGCACCGATCGAGCCAACGATTTGGTTGATTTTTTGTTTATTCATAAAATTTTACCTCTGTATATCAAAATAGCATAAGTAGGAAGAAAATGCAATTAATTTGCATGCTATGCAAGATGAAAATGATTACATTCGCACAAAATTAGACAATGTGTCAAAAAAATGGCAACTAGAGAGAAGACTCTCTCGAAAAGAAATCCATCTTCCTGCAAAATCACAAGATTGTGACACTTTACAGTTCGGTAACATTTGAAAAAAAGACTTGAATTTGTAAAGGACAAAAGGTAGAATAGTGCATACTTAAAAAAAGAAAAGGAAATGGTAGTTTCAAAATGAATGAAAAACAAATGAAAATTCTTGGTTGGGTTGCGACCTTTATGTCTGTTATGATGTATGTGTCTTACTTCCCACAAATCATGGATAACCTCGCTGGTCACAAAGGGAACTTTATTCAACCCCTTGTTGCAGCCATCAACTGTAGCCTTTGGGTTTACTACGGACTCTTCAAAAAAGAACGCGATATTCCACTTGCTGCAGCCAATGCACCAGGGATCATCTTTGGTTTGATCACAGCCATCACAGCCTTGTAATCAATGAAAGAGAGAGTGGGACAGAAATTGGTAATTCGTTAGAATTCGATTTCGTCGTCCCACCTCCGCACAGTTGAGTAGGGCTGTAAAAGCTGATGAAATCAGCGTAGTAGAGCCCACTAAACCACTGCGTCTTGCTCGACAATCTAAAGACAATTGAGAGGCCAGGACTTTTGTCCCAGCCTCTTTTTTATGACTTCACTCATTTCCATGGTATAATGGGAGGACTATTCATAGAGAAGATCAAAAGGAGACACGAGTGGATCAAAAACGTCACTGCCAAGTCCTATGGGCGAAAAATAAATACCTGGTGCTGAGTCATTCCAGCAACATTTACAAGGAGATCCGGGAATACCTCAAGCAAGACCAGGTGGAGGTCAGTCATGTCGAGGACCTGATCCAGCAAGCGCTGGCCTTGCCAGAAAATCGTGGCCAGGTCTCCAATGCCTTCCAGCATATCTGGGGCTATTTCAAAAAGCAGGCGACTCCTGAGGAAAAGGCGGACTTTATGTTGCTACTTGAGAAATACCAGCATGGGCAAGCTAGCCAAGAGGATCTCATCAAGGGGATCCAAACCCTCCTTGAGCGCTATCCCAATCGCTACTTGCAAGACTCGACACTACTAGGAGGTCAATAAATGAGACTGTGGCACCAAGACTTGATTCGCAAACTCCCTAGACCCCAACTCCTGGGCCAACACCGGGAATGCTGCGCCCTTCGAGGCAATGGCTGGGGCAAGAAGCACTCGACGGTCAACTATGTATTTGCCTACTCGCCCTATCGTCTCTATGCCTATCACCGCCTGATCATGGAGGAGATGACCGCTCGTGGCTACAAGGTCAGCCTAGATTGGTGGGAGCCGACCTACCGAGGCAAGACCTGCCCATCCTACCCAGAGCTGGAAGAAGAAGCCTTGAGCACCCCTATCTATCCCGAGCATCAGGACACTTACCTCCAAGAATGCTTGGATAACCTATCAGAAAAAGGGATTCAACTAGACTAAGAAAAAACGGACCAGACCAGGTTCGTTTTTTTGCGCCAATTCCAAACAAAATGCTTTGAAAGCGTTAATTTCTTTCCCAAACATGCTATAATAATAGGAGATTATGTACAGGAAAAGGATAGACGGATGAAAGAATTAATCGACTTAATTAATCAATTTAGAGATGAACGTGACTGGAGAAAGTTTCATAATGAAAAAGATTTGGCCATTTCGATTTCACTAGAAGCGAGCGAATTGTTGGAACTATTTCAGTGGAAACAATCAGAGGAAGTAGTTGAAAAGTCATTAAAAGAAATCAAAGAAGAACTTGCGGATGTTTTTATGTATTCTTTCATGTTAGCAGATAATTTGAATCTGGATGTAGAAGAAATTATAAAAGAGAAAATTGGTATAAATGCAAAAAAATATCCTGTAGAATTAAGCAAGGGAAATAATAAAAAATATACGGACTTGGAGAAAAAATGAGCAATATTCAATCACCCGTAGTTATAGAAATCGATTATTCAAATCGAACATTTGACCAATTAAAAGAAACGATTGCTCCGAAACATTCTAAGCTTATCTTTGATTATCCAACTGTATACATCGTAAACGATGAGAATAAAAACAAGTATAGTGTTTATGTCGGAGAAACAACAGATATCATTCGTAGAACAAATCAGCATTTGTCAGATGATATAAAGAAGGATAGAGAAGACTGGCGACAATTTGAACAATCTAAAACCTCTAAAATGTTTGTTATTGGGCATAACCATTTCAATAAATCTTTGACCTTGGATATTGAGAATAGGTTAATGCTCTACCTATCAAGTGTTGACCAAGTTGAAAGGGTTCAGAATAGGAGAGGAAATCCTCAAAACCAATATTACACTTCTGAGGAGTTAGACGAGATTTTCTCAAAGATATGGAGAACCCTAAATCGGAAAAATCATTATTTATTCCCAGCAGAAAGTTTTATTCGAAATTCAGCGATATTTAAATCTTCTCCATTTCACAAGTTAACAGATGAACAAGTGAAGGCCAAAAATGAAATATTGCTCAAAATTACATCTGTCATTAGTAAAAATGAAACAGGAGTTCTAATTTTAGTAAAGGGTGATGCTGGTGCAGGGAAAACGGTTTTGATGAGTTCCCTCATTGATGATTTGTTGAATTCGGAAGATACTCAAATGATTCGTGAGAACAATGATATCAATTTGGTTGTGAATCATGATGATCAACTCAGTGTTTACCAAGAAATTGAGAAAAAATTGGAATGGAAGAGTGGATCAAATATTAATGTTGTGATGAAACCAACTCAATTTTTAAATGCTCTGAAAAAAGAAAAAACTGATGCTGGAATTGTAGTGGTTGATGAAGGTCACTTGTTATTGACTGCAAAAAATCAAGCCTATTTAGGCGGGAATCATTTAAATGATTTACTCGCTAAATCTAAAGTGGTCGTGTTAGTTTATGATGAAAATCAGATCATGAATAAATCCCAAATATGGACAGATGATGCTTTCTTGAAATTGGAACATGAAGCCAATTTAAAAGGAAATCTCATTATGCTACATAACCAAATGCGTATCCATGCAACTAAAGAAACAGTTGAGTGGATAAGAAACCTGATTGATGCTGGAGTTGTAAATGAGGTTCCAATTGATAATGATTATGATATTAGAGTTTTTGATTCTCCTGAGGAACTTCAAAGTGCAATCATGGAAAAAAATGATAATCAGAGTTTAGGGATTTCACGCTTAACAGCAACCTATGATTGGGAATATAGTAGTCAATCAAAACCGAAGGATTCTGACTATTGGTGTGTCCGTATCGGAGACTGGTCTTGTCCGTGGAACAGACAACTTGCAAAAGAAAAAGAATCTAAACATTTATCCTGGATAGAGCAGTCTCAAACGATTCATGAAATTGGCTCAACGTTTACCGTTCAGGGATTTGATCTAAATTATGTGGGAGTTATCATTGGCCCATCTGTCAAATATAGAGACGGGAAAATTATTTTTGATATAAGTGAAAGCAAAAATAAAAGTGCTGTACAGAACAGAAAACTTGAATCAGGTGAAATGATTAATTACGGAGAAACATTATTGCGAAATGAGTTAAATGTTTTGTTAACCCGTGGAGTTAACGGGCTATACGTCTATGCGGTTGATGAAGAACTTCAACAAGCTTTAAAAAATGCGACAAAATAAGATGCTTCTTATTTCCCAAATTTTTTTCGAATAATAGAAGTAGAGGGATCTTCCCTCTATTTTTTATCGAAAAGGAGCAGGGATGCAAAAGAGACACTCGCATGTATCGCCGACCTTGGATATCATGGCCAAGAAAATTTTTAGTTTGCCGGAGGTGACGGCAGCATTTATTCGAGATATTTTGGAGCTGGATGTAGCGGACGCTCAGATTGTGGAAGGAAGCCAGCCCCACAGCATGGCCTATGAGGAGGATGACTTGTTCTCCACTGCGGTGGATGTGAGAGCCAAGCTCCATGACGGAACCGAGGTGATCATCGAGATCCAGATTCGCAAGCAGCAGTATTTCTTGAATCGGTTCCATTACTATTTGGCCAATCAGCTGGTGGAGAATGTGCAAAAACTGCGCCAGCAAGGTCAGACACATAAGATGTATGAGCAGATGGAGCCAGTCTATGGGATTGCGATTTTGGAGAAGTCGCTCTTACTTGACGAAGAGGCCGCCATCAACAAATACTGGCTGACCAATAGCCGGTCCGGCAAGCAACTTAAGGCCTATTATAAAAATGGCAAACACCAAAATCTTCTGCAGGTTGCCTTTTTAGAGCTAGACAAGTATAATAAAGATGAGAACCTGACAGATGCAGGCAGACAATGGCTGGAGTTTTTTGGGAATCTTCCCTTCACAAAAGCTCCCAGTCAAGCCGTTGCCCACGCAGATTCATTATTAGATTCATCTAGCTGGACCAAGGAGGAGAAGACCATGATAGACGAGCGAATTCGTATTCAAGAAAATTATGATATGACACTGGAGACGGCTATAGACGAAGCGCGTAAAGAAGGTCTGGAACAAGGTCGTAAACAGTTGGTATGCGAGATGATCTCACGAGGAATGACACCTGATCTTATCTCAGAGATGACAGGTTTGTCGCTTGAAGAGATTGAGACTCTTCTTTCTTGAGTCGTTAAAAGAGGCGGTGCCTCTTTTCTTTTTGAAAAAAACTTGAAAATTTTCCCATTTTTTCAATCCGCCTTTCTAGAATTGTGGTAGAATAGAGTCAACAAAGAGCTATCCTCACCAACAGTGTGATCGATACTAGAAAAGAGGATTCTGATGACAAGAAAAATTGGTATTATTGGTTTGGGGCATGTGGGTGCCACCTTGGCCCACAGCATGATTTTGAAACACACCTGTGATCACTTGGTCTTGATTGATACCAATGAGAAAAAGGTCAAGGCAGATGCCTTGGATTTCTGTGATACGGTTGCCAATACGGGGTATCCGGTGCATATCACGGTTAATGACTATGCTGCTCTAAAAGACGCGGATGTCGTGGTGTCGACTCTTGGAAATATCGAGTTGCAGGCTAATAACACAGATGACCGTTTTGCGGAGCTTCCCTTTTCCAGCAAGCAAGTGGTGCAAGTAGCGCGTGATCTGAAGGCTTCTGGCTTTAGCGGGGTCTTATTGGTAGTGACCAATCCGGTCGATGCCGTCACTCAACTCTATCAACAATATACCGGTCTTCCAAAAGAGCAGGTGATTGGGACAGGGACGTTGCTGGATACAGCTCGGATGAAGCGTGCAGTCGCTGATCGTTTGCAGGTTTCACCTGCCAGTGTATCAGGCTACAATCTTGGTGAGCATGGAAATTCTCAATTTGTCGCTTGGAGTCAGGTCCGTGTCAAAGGACATGCTATTACCGATCTCTTCTCTCAAGAAGAGCTTGACGCCATCAACTACGAGTCCTTACGCGGTGGTCACACAGTCTTCTTTGGCAAATTCTATACCAATTTTGGGATTGCAGCAGCAGCCCAACGCTTGGCAGAAGCTGTGATCAATGATAGCCACGAGGAAATGCCAGTGTCTAACTATCGTCCAGAATATGGAACTTATCTTGGCTACCCAGCGATCGTGGGTCGAAAAGGAATTCTTGAACGATTGGATTTGCATTTGACAGAAGAAGAAAAAGAAAAATTGCTCCATTCAGCCGAAACTATCAAAGAAAATACGCGAAAAGGATTGGAGCATGCATAAAAGTAAAAGCCAAGAGAAATCTTGGCTTATTTTCTGCAATTTTTTCGAATGGTATAAGTGAGGGGATTCCCTATACGAAATCATCGGAGGTTGCTATGAAGAAACGACACGAGTATGTATCGCCCACCTTGGATTTAATGGCGAAAAAGATTTTTAGTCTACCGGATGTGACAGCGAAATTCATCCGCGAAGTATTGGATCTGCCAGTAGAGTCCGTTGAGATTTTAGAAGGAGACCAGATCCATGAGCAGGGGTTTTTAGGAGATCTTCCTTTTGAAACATCTGTTGATGTGAGAGCAAGACTAGATAGTGGGCTCGAAGTGATCATTGAGATTCAAGTTTTGAAGCAAGAGTATTTCTTGAATCGTTTCAACTATTATTTAGCAAATCAACTGGTAGAAAATGTCCAACGCAAGCGAAAGAAAGGGGCAACCCATTCTATGTACCAGGAGCTGGAGCCGGTCTATGGGATCGCTATCCTGGAGCGAAGTATTTTTCCTCATTTAGATTCACCAGTCAATGTCTATGAAATGCGCCATACAGTAGATGGGACACCCATTTATAGCTCTCGAAAGGATGGAGTAGCGCACAATATGTTAAAGGTTGCCTTTTTAGAGTTGGATAAGTATAATGAAAGTAGAGATACGGAGTTGAATGCTCACTGGAGACAATGGCTTGAATTTTTTGGCAATCGCCCATTCAGTCATCAACCAGATCAAGTGATCGAGCAGGCAGAATCACTCCTGATCCCATCAAATTGGACAAGGGAGGAAAAAGAAATGATTGATGAACGGATTCGTATCAGAGAAAATTGGGAAATGAGCATGGATACCTTTCGGAAAGAACAACTGGAAGCCGGTTTTCAGAAAGGGTTGAAAAAAGGTCTTGAACAGGGACTCGAACAAGGTCTCGAACAGGGTCTTGAACAAGGTTTAGAACAAGGTCTCGAGCGTGGTCTTGAACAGGGATTGGAACAAGGCAGACAAGAAGGCATGGAGTTGGGAGTTCAAGCTGGTCAGCAGTCTCTGATTCAGAAACTGGCTTTGAAGGGGATGAGTATCGAGATGATTGCTGAAATGACGGATTTATCCAGCGAATCCATCAAAAAAATGTTGGCTACGGATTCGTCTGACGAGGAGTAGTAGCGTGAACAGAATTTTGGGAACAATGAAACTTCGAGAATTACCTTGCTGAGAAAAAAGTAGTTCTAAAATGGATTGTAAAGATCGTCAGGAGTTCGTTATTTTTGGATCTTGATCCTCTACAGATTTATACGGTTATGATTTATTGAAGGTTGGAAACTTTTATCCAACCTTTTTTTCTCACTCCTCTTGCTCCTCACCTAGTGAACTGGAATAGAAGTTTAAAAATACGAGTTGTAATCCTTGACATTACATTGTGATCTTGTATAATAGCTATTGTAATAAATAATCTTACAACAGAAAGAGGAAGCAACTATGAAAAACATTTTATTTATTGTCGGATCCCTTCGTCAAGGATCTTTTAACCACCAAATGGCTAAGAAAGCAGAAAGCCTTCTTGAAGGAAAAGCAACAGTGACTTACTTGGACTACAAAGACATCCCAATGATGAACCAAGATTTGGAAACGCCAACCTTACCAGCAGTGCAAGCAGCGCGTGATGCAGTCCTTGCTGCGGATGCCATCTGGATCTTCTCGCCAGTCTATAACTTTGCTATTCCAGGTGTAGTGAAAAACCTGATCGACTGGCTTAGCCGTGCCCTTGACCTGTCAGAAACTCGTGGTCCATCTGCCCTTCAAGACAAGATCGTAACGGTTTCTTCAGTTGCCAATGCTGGACACGAACCAATGTTTGCGGCATACCAAGCGCTTTTGCCATTCGTTCGAACTCAAGTAGTTGGAGAGTTCACTGGAACAACCGTAAACCCAGAAGCCTGGGGAACAGGTGAATTAATCTTGACGGACGAAGCAGTGGAAGGACTGAAAAAACAAGCACAAGATCTATTAGAAGCATAAGAAAAAGCTGAGACAGAAGTCTCAGCTTTTTAGATACTAAAGAGTTGCCCGAAGAAGTAGGTCACACCCATGGTGAGAAGTCCAATGATGAGGTTGCGAAGCATGGCTTGCTTGGTTGGTGCTTTTCCCAGTTTCGCACTGGTATAGCCAGTGAAGATTAAGGATAGTCCAACAACGAAGACCGTCACCGGAATGCGATAGGCAGTTGGAAAGAGAATGATCGAGAGCATTGGAGGAAGGGAACCAACAGAAAAAGCAAGGAAGCTAGATGCAGCAGCATGCCAAGGATTGGTAAACTCCTCGTATTCGATACCATATTTCTCTTCGACCAGGGCTTTGAGGGGATATTTCAGAAAGGCCCGTTCTGTCAAAATCTTTGCGGAAGTTTCGCATTCTCCATTTTGAAGATAAGCATTGTAGAGAGAGTCTCTTGCTAACTTTGGATCGCGATCCAACAAGGCTTGTTCGCGGTTCACAGCGGCTTCTTCCGTGTCTTTTCGTGTGGAAACAGAGACATACTCACCGCCTGCCATCGAAAAGGCACCTGCCAGAATCGCCGATAAGCCAGATAGGAAAATGATCCAGATGTTTGGTGTGGCACTGGCCACCCCGATCACCACCCCAGCAATAGAAATGATTCCATCATTGGCCCCGAGAACAGCAGCTCTCAAGATATTCAATCGGTCGTTAAATGATTCATCTACTCCATGTTTTATTTCAGTCATACAATATCTCCTTTGTCTTATTTAGAA
>ERZ772978.778-NODE-778-length-11559-cov-7.25296_pt1 | contig 11559 bp, 10 predicted proteins | sample MGYA00511675_ERZ772978 | MGnify/ENA primary metagenome ERZ772978 (study PRJEB29015, sample SAMEA2738092) | human oral metagenome | biome: human oral; feature: human-associated habitat; material: saliva | place: China | collected 2156 ... | reverse complement strand
TTGTGAGAGGTAAATAAAGAACATCATGATAGCTGGAATCAGGAAAGAAGATACTATAAAAAGGGATGTTTTTAGCTTTGTTTTATTCATATATTTCTACTGAAAGAGCCTGAAATAATGATTTCAGGGCTCTTTATTTTTATGATTGACTCCAAAGTTCTTTCACTTTTGCTTGAACTTCTTCATTTTCAAGAAACTCATCATAGGTTTCATCAATACGATCGATTACGCCGTTTTTTGAAAGAACGATAATATGGTTGGCGAGTGTTTGAATGAATTCGTGGTCATGGCTAGCAAAGATAATCGATTCTTTAAAATTCTTCAATCCATCATTCAAACTTGAGATAGACTCCAAATCCAAGTGATTGGTTGGATCATCAAGTACAAGAACATTTGACTTGAGGAGCATCAATTTAGACAACATGACACGAACTTTTTCTCCCCCTGACAAGACGTTGACAGACTTGTTAACTTCGTCACCCGAAAAGAGCATACGTCCTAAGAAACCACGAAGGAAAGTATTGTCATCTTCTTCTTTACTTGCAAATTGACGAAGCCAATCAAGAATACTTTCACCACCTGCAAAATCACGACTGTTGTCTTTTGGTAGATATGATCGACTAGTTGTAACTCCCCACTTGACAGTTCCTTCATATTCAATATCATCCATCAATGCACGGATCAAAGCGGTTGTTTGAATATCGTTCTGTCCGATAAGGGCTGTTTTGTCACCAGGACGTAAGATAAAGCTGATATCGTCAAGGATAGTTTCACCATCAATCTTGACAGAAAGATTTTCAACTGTCAAGAGATCGTTACCAATTTCTCGTTCTGCCTTAAAGTTGATAAATGGGTACTTCCGACTAGATGGAACAATTTCTTCAAGTTCAATCTTGTCAAGCATTTTTTTACGCGAAGTTGCTTGTTTTGATTTTGAAGCGTTGGCTGAGAAACGTGCGACAAACTCTTGTAATTGTTTAATTTTTTCTTCAGCTTTTGCATTTCTATCTGCTTGTAATTTTGCTGCAAGTTCAGAAGATTCTTTCCAGAAATCATAGTTTCCGACGTAAAGTTTAATTTTTCCAAAGTCGAGATCCGCCATATGGGTGCAGACTTTGTTCAAAAAGTGGCGGTCGTGGGATACAACGATAACCGTATTTTCAAAATCAATCAGAAAATCTTCTAACCAGGTAATGGATTGAATATCCAATCCATTGGTCGGCTCGTCCAAAAGAAGGACATCTGGTTTACCAAAAAGGGCTTTAGCTAAGAGAACTTTCACTTTATCCCCATTGGCTAACTCGCTCATAGTTTGATAATGAAGGTCTTCTGAAATATTTAGATTTTGAAGCAATTGAGATGCTTCACTTTCTGCTTCCCATCCACCGAGTTCGGCAAATTCACCTTCAAGTTCAGCTGCACGGACACCATCTTCATCAGAGAAATCTTCTTTCATGTAGATAGCATCTTTTTCTTTCATAATGTTGTAGAGCTTTTCATTTCCCATAATGACAACATCGATGACCCGATCGTCTTCGTAGTCAAAGTGATTTTGACGCAAAACAGACAAACGTTCATCAGGGCCAAGAGAAATATGACCAGTTGTTGGTTCAATATCTCCAGCTAAAATTTTTAAAAAGGTTGACTTTCCAGCACCGTTGGCACCGATGAGACCGTATGTATTTCCTTCTGTAAAGTTGATATTGACATCGTCAAACAATTTTCGATCACTAAAACGTAGTGAGACGTCTGATACTGTAAGCAATGATTTTCTCCTCTTTCTATAATGTCTTCATTTTACTAGAAAATAGGGGAAAATTCAACTTTTTTACTGTCAATTTGTTTTTACAACTATGTAAACTAAATTGACAGTTTAGTAAAGTGTTAATTCCTTACAAACATAGAGGATAGACTAACATTTTCAACTAGAAAGTGCTATAATGATAGGGATAACGATTAAGGAGAAGAGTATGACAAAACCCATCATTCTAACAGGAGATAGACCGACAGGAAAACTCCATATTGGCCACTATGTAGGTTCTTTAAAAAATCGCGTCTTGTTGCAAAATAAAGACGAGTATAATATGTTTGTTTTCCTAGCAGACCAGCAAGCTTTGACAGACCATGCAAAAGATCCAAAAACGATTGTAGAATCTATTGGTAATGTTGCTTTGGATTATCTGGCAGCTGGAATAGATCCTGAAAAAGTTACGATTTTCATTCAAAGTCAGATTCCTGAATTAGCGGAATTGACCATGTATTACATGAATCTAGTATCTTTGGCGCGACTTGAAAGAAACCCAACTGTAAAAACCGAGATTTCTCAAAAAGGTTTTGGTGAGAGTATTCCAACAGGATTTTTGGTATACCCTATTTCACAAGCAGCCGATATCACAGCTTTTAAAGCAAATTTTGTTCCAGTAGGAAATGATCAAAAGCCAATGATTGAGCAAACTCGTGAGATTGTTCGTTCCTTTAATCATGCTTACAACACAGATACTTTGGTGGAACCGGAAGGGATTTATCCTGAAAACGAAGCAGCAGGGCGCTTACCTGGTTTAGACGGAAATGCTAAAATGTCTAAATCGTTGAATAATGGCATTTACCTAGCTGATGATGCAGATACTTTAAAGAAAAAAGTGATGAGTATGTATACTGATCCTGATCATATTAAAGTAGAGGATCCAGGAAAAATCGAAGGCAATATGGTATTTCATTACCTGGATGTATTTGGCCGTCCAGAAGATGCAGCTGAAATTGCAGAAATGAAAGAACATTATCAACGTGGTGGACTTGGTGATGTAAAGACCAAACGATATCTTTTAGAAATTTTAGATCGTGAATTAAGACCGATTCGTGAAAGACGCCTTGAGTTTGCAAAGGATATGGGTGAGGTCTACTCTATTCTTGAAAAAGGAAGTGAGCGCGCTCGAAATGTAGCAGCTCAAACACTAGATGAAGTAAAATCTGCGATGGGAATTACCTATTTTAAAAAATAAAACGACTTCATTAATAGCGAACATTTCTTACTGTTCATTGATAATTTACCAATAAATGATTGACAAATTGCGATAGAATGGTATGATATTAACAATAAAAATTCGAGCCTTGCTCAAATAAAAAGAAAAGAGGATCCAGCTAATGTCTAATTGGGACACAAAGTTTTTAAAAAAAGGGTTTACATTCGATGACGTGCTTTTGATTCCAGCGGAAAGTCACGTATTGCCTAATGATGCAGATTTAAGTACACAATTAGCAAGTAGTTTACGCTTGAATATCCCAATCATTACTGCTGCTATGGATACAGTGACTGAAAGTCAAATGGCAATTGCTATGGCACGTGCTGGTGGACTTGGTGTGATCCATAAAAACATGTCAATTGAGCAACAGGCAGATGAAGTACGCAAAGTAAAACGTTCTGAAAATGGGGTTATTATTGATCCGTTCTATTTGACTCCGTCTCATACAATTGCAGAAGCAGATGAGTTGATGGGACGATACCGAATCAGTGGTGTCCCTGTTGTTGAAACACTTGAAAATCGTAAATTAGTTGGTATCCTTACAAACCGGGATTTGCGTTTTATTTCTGATTACAATCAACCCATTTCAAATCATATGACAAGTGAAAATTTGGTGACTGCACCGGTTGGAACTGATTTGGAAACAGCTGAACGCATTCTACAAGAGCATCGTATTGAAAAATTACCATTGGTAGATGAAAATGGTCGTCTTTCTGGCTTGATTACAATCAAAGATATTGAAAAAGTTATTGAGTTCCCAAATGCGGCTAAGGATGAATTTGGTCGTTTGCTTGTGGCTGGTGCCGTAGGGGTTACTTCAGATACTTTTGAACGTGCAGAAGCTCTTTTTGAAGCTGGTGCAGACGCAATTGTCATTGATACTGCTCATGGACATTCTGCGGGTGTTCTTCGTAAGATTGCAGAAATTCGTGCTCACTTCCCAGATCGTACCTTGATTGCAGGAAATATTGCAACTGCTGAAGGTGCTCGTGCATTATTTGATGCAGGGGTAGACGTAGTTAAGGTCGGAATTGGTCCAGGATCAATCTGTACAACTCGTGTTGTTGCAGGGGTTGGTGTTCCTCAAGTGACTGCTATTTATGACGCAGCCGCTGTAGCTCGTGAATATGGAAAAACGATCATTGCTGATGGTGGTATCAAGTATTCAGGAGATATTGTCAAAGCACTCGCAGCTGGTGGAAATGCAGTTATGCTTGGCTCAATGCTTGCAGGTACAGATGAAGCACCAGGTGAAACAGAAATCTTCCAAGGTCGTAAATTTAAAACATACCGTGGTATGGGATCTATTGCAGCAATGAAGAAAGGTTCTAGCGACCGTTACTTCCAAGGATCTGTTAATGAAGCCAATAAATTGGTCCCTGAAGGAATTGAAGGACGCGTTGCTTATAAAGGTTCTGTAGCAGATATGGTCTTCCAAATGATCGGTGGTATTCGTTCAGGTATGGGTTATGTTGGTGCAGCAACCATTCAAGATTTACATGATCATGCACAATTTGTTGAAATGAGTGGTGCCGGATTGAAAGAAAGCCATCCTCATGATGTGCAAATCACAAACGAGGCTCCTAACTACTCAGCACAATAAATTTACACATTTGTAAATAAAAATAACAGCATCTTGACAGTATTGTCAAGATGCTGTTTTGATATGACCGGCTTGAACAGTGAAAATTTTCAACTCTTCAGGCAGGTCTTTTAAATGATCGAGAGTGGTCGTTGTAATAAATGTTTGAATATTATTAGAGATAGTTTCAAGTAGTTGAAGTTGACGATAATTGTCAAGTTCGCTCATGACATCGTCAAGTAATAAAATAGGCTTTTCTCTTGTGATTTCTTCCATCAATTCGATTTCTGCTAATTTTAGAGAGAGAACAACACTTCGATGCTGGCCTTGACTACCAAAGGTAGCATTCATATTATTGATAAAAAATGCCAAATCATCCCTGTGAGGCCCAATACTTGTTGTTTTCCTAAAAATATCCTTCTGACGGTTTTTTTCCAACATAGAGAGAAACTGCTCTTCTATATCATTTCCTTCTTCAGAAAAAACAGTTGACTGATATTGAATCGATAGGTCTTCTTTGTTGTCAGAAAGTCGAGTGTGTTTTTCTTTTGCTTTAGCTTCTAATTTCTTAATAAACTCAAGCCGATGATGGATGACGCGACTTCCAAAACTAGCTAGTTGTGAATCTAAGACCTCCAAAAATGTAGCATCAATTTTTTCCGAATTTTTTAGATAACTATTTCTTTGTTTCAGTACATGGTTGTATTGAGATAAGTCAGATAAGTAGAGAGGTTTCATCTGACCTAATTCGATGTCAATAAACTTTCGACGCCCTGCAGGTGATCCTTTGATCAGTTGCAAATCTTCGGGTGCGAAAAGGACAACATTCATATGGCCAATATAGTTTGATAATTTGGCTTGTTTCAAATGATTTACCTTAGTTATCCGACCTTTTGGTGTCAATGAAATTTCTAATGGAAGGGGACCAGTTTCTCTTTGCAATTGACCAGAAACTTTAAAATCGGTGGATTCAAAATAGATGAGATCTCTATCATTTCGTGTTCGATGACTTCTGGTTAAAGCTAGAAAATAAATTGATTCGAGAATATTGGTCTTTCCTTGAGCATTTTGACCTAGGAAAATATTTAATCCAGGATGAAACTCGACTTCTAGTTCTTGATAATTACGAAAATGTTGAATGGATAACTGTTTTAACCACATTACGAGATACCAGGAAAGCGAATTGCTTTTTCTTTTTTGTTAGTCTTTGTCGGTTGTTTCTTTTGTTGTTGATTGAGTTGCTTGACAAGTTTAGCAACACGTTCCTTTTCTTCCTTCTCTTTAAGATGTTCTTCTATTTCTTCTTGAGAAGGTTCAAGAATGGTGATAGTCATGCTCAGTTCAGGAATGTCAATTTGATCATTGACACGAAGTTTACGGCCTCTCCGTTGTTCTAATTCACCATTCACAAAGACTTCTTTTTCTTGAAGAAAGGCTTTGATTGCACCACCACTCTGTATAATACCGAGTTCTTTTAAGATTGCTTGTAATGTAATAAAGTCATCAAATAATTTGTAATTCATAGTTCACCTCTTTGCGTGTTATTATACCATATTTTTAGTTTTTCTAGGGTAGAGAATGTTGAGTGATTTGAGGAGCTTTTTCACAGTTTGAATTAGGATTTTAGTGTGATTTCGTGTTATAATGAAAGTTACTATTGAGTAGAACGAGGATGAAAATGGAATTAGTAAAGGGCGTGAATCTTCACTTTCTTCAATCAAAAAAATTTAAAACCAATAAAATTAAGGTCCGTTTTTCATCGCCATTAGATGAAAATACCGTGGCTGCGCGTGTTTTAGTAGCCTGTATGATGGAAACTGCAAATCAAAAATATCCAACTTCACAATTATTCCGTGAAAAATTAGCGAGTCTCTACGGGGTAGAATTGTCAACCTCAGTCTCTAAGAGGGGACGTGTTCATTATGTTGATTTGAATATTTCCTTTGTGCGCGATGACTTTTTGAGCAAGAAAAATGTTCTTACTGATGAAGTTTTGGACATTATAGAAACTATCTTCTTTTCACCTTTGGTAGTAGAAGATCACTTTGACAGTGATACATTTGACGTTGAAAAGAAAAATACAATTTCCGATTTGGAGTCAGAAATTGAAGAGCCTTATTATTATGCACATGGGCAATTGAATCAACTATTTTTTGAAGACGAAACAATCGGGATGTCAAGATTGGGGAAAGTTGATTTAGTGAGACAAGAGACAGCTCAAAGTTCTCTTTCACAGTTTCACCAGATGCTCCAATTAGATAATATTGACTTCTTTTTCATAGGCGATTTTAATGAGGTCGCTATTGTGGATCGAGTGAACCAGTTTGAATTCAAGCCACGTGATAACAATTTGTCTGTCACCTATCAACAACCTTTTACAAATGTTGTTAGAGAAAAGTTAGAGCAAAAACAAAACCAACAATCTATTCTAGAATTAGGTTACCATTTTTCTACCCAGTATGGAGAATCTCTCCATATCCCACTAGTTGTATTAAATGGGATGCTGGGAGCTTTCTCGCATTCGAGACTTTTTCAAATAATTCGTGAGAAAGAAGGACTTGCTTATACAATCTCTAGCCATTTTGATATTTTTACAGGCTTTATGAGAGTTTTTGCAGGCATTGATAAGGAATCTCGTACGAAAGTAATGACCTTGATTATGAGACAGTTGAATGATTTAAAACGAGGCAAGTTTACAGAGTCAGAGCTTCAATTGACAAAAGAAATGTTGGTGAATACGACCTTATTAGCACAGGATCGGCAAAATACCTTGATTGAAAGGGAATATTTGAAAACGATCCTAGGAACGAAAGTTCTTTCTCTAGAAGAGTGGTTAGAATCTATCGATAAGGTTAGTAGAGAAGAAATTATTGAAGTAGCAAAAACAATTAATTTACAGTCTGTTTATTTTATGGAAGGAAAGTAGTGTAAAGATTGAAAATTAAAGAAAAATATTATGAATCAGTTGGTGAGCAAGTTTACTTTACACGCTTGTCAAATGGGTTGACTATTCATTTAATTCCCAAAGAAGATTATTATGAAACCTATGGAATAATCACAACTAAGTTTGGCTCAGTGGATACACGAATTCTAGTGAATGGTGATGAAAGGCAATATCCTGCAGGAATTGCTCATTTCCTAGAACACAAAGTATTTGAAGATGAAAATGGTCAAGATTATTTAAAAAAATTCGTTCATTTAGGATCGGAAAGTAATGCCTTTACAAGCTTTACAAAGACAAGTTATCTTTTCTCAACAACTTCAAAAGTCCCTGAAAATATTCAATTGTTATTGGAGATGGTTTCAAAGGTTTCCTTTACAGAAAAATCTGTATCTAAGGAAAGAGAAATCATTCAACAAGAAATTGGAATGTACCAAGATAGTCCAGACTATCGATTATTTTTTGGTGCTTTAGAAAATTTATATCCTGGAACACCGTTAGCAGATGATATTGCTGGAACTAGGAAGTCTATTTCTGACATTACAATAGATAATCTCCGTGAAAACTTTGATCTATTCTATCATCCCTCTCAAATGCATTTATTAGTGATCGGAAACTTTGATGTTGATGAAGTATTTCAAGTAGTAAAGGAATATGATCTAGTTCCTCCTCATCCATCTGTGGAGTTAGAACGTTTTCCTGTAGAAAAAAATGAAGTAAGATTGAATCAATCTTGTAGAATGGAAGTTGCTACTCCTAAGTTGGCAATTGGAATTCGAGGAAATGATATCATTAAGGAAGAGGAAAAATTTCGTTATAAATTGATGTTGAAATTACTGTTTTCGATGATGTTTGGTTGGACTTCGCAACGGTTTCAAAGTTTATATGAAGCTGGGAAGATTGACAACTCATTGACACTTGAAGTCGAGGTTGAGGAATTATTTCATTTCGTTATTTTGACAATGGATACTCAAGAACCGGTGTCCTTATCTCATCAATTTAGATCAGCGATCAAACAATTTGAGAAGGATCCAGATGTGAATCAAGAACATTTGGATACGATTAAAAGCGAAATGTTTGGTGATTTCTTACAAGGTTTAAATTCGCTTGAGTATAGTGCCACTCAGTTTGAATATTTTTCAGACGGTAGCACTTCTTATGATCTTCCAAAGATTTTACAAGGTATTAGTTTACAAGATATCATCAAATTAGGGCGTCAGTTCATCGACCAGGCTGAGATGGTTGACTATATGATTTTTCAAAAGTAGTAAACAATGTATCAAGAAGGGAAAATATGAAGAAGAGAACGATTGGTCAAGTGTTAAGACTGTCAAGAGTAAATTTACACTTAAGTTTACAGGATGTGTCAAATAAGACAGCCATTGAAATTCCTTATATAGAAGCGTTGGAAAACGATGAGTTTGATCTATTACCGAGTCCCTTTTACGCTCAGATCTATCTTAAAAAGTTAGCATGGGCTTTGGGATTAGATGAGTCCATCCTATTGACAGCTTTTCGTGAAGGAAAAGAATTGTTATTTGATGAAGAAATACTTATAGATGACGAAGAGCTTCATTCAAGAAAATTAAGACAGAAAGCGAGCTGGTTACCAATCCTGTATTATCTACTAGTTAGTTTTGTCATCCTTGGCTTTGTGATTTATATCGTATATTTTTATGAGTTTACAGCATCTGTAAAATAGATGTAAAGATAGTTTATTTTTTGGAGGAAGTATGAAAAAAGAAAATATTCCTAATGCATTGACATTAATTCGGGTTGTGATGATTCCTATTTTTATTGCCATTTTAAGTTTAAGTCACTCTTACTTAGGACATATTGTAGCGGCAGTTATTTTTGCAATTGCTAGTATTACAGATTATTTAGATGGCTTTCTTGCACGAAAATGGAATGTAGTTAGTAATTTTGGTAAATTTGCCGATCCAATGGCAGATAAATTATTGGTCATGTCAGCCTTTATCATGATGATTGAATTAAAAATGGTTCCTGCTTGGATTGCAGCCGTTATCATTTGTCGTGAGTTAGCTGTTACTGGTTTGCGTCTTCTACTTGTTGAGACAGGTGGTACAGTTCTTGCTGCAGCCATGCCAGGAAAAATTAAAACCTTTAGCCAAATGTTTGCCATTATCTTTTTGCTTTGCCATTGGACACTTCCAGGGCAAGTGTTGCTTTATATTGCATTGATTTTCACAATTTATTCTGGTTACGACTACTTTAAGGGAAGTAGCTATCTCTTTAAAGACACATTTAAATAAATGAAACAGATGATTGAGCTAAAAAATGTATCCTTTCGATACGATAAAACAGTAGAAGAGTATCAAATTGACACGGTTTCGTTTCACGTGAAACAAGGAGAGTGGCTTTCGATTGTTGGACACAATGGTAGTGGGAAATCTACAGTTGTACGCCTGATTGATGGTCTTTTGGAAGCTGAGTCTGGTGAGATTTACATTGATGGAAAACAACTGACTCGTGAAACTATATGGGAAATCCGTAGTAAAATTGGGATTGTATTTCAGAACCCTGACAACCAATTTGTTGGTGCGACAGTAGAAGATGATGTTGCCTTTGGTTTAGAAAATCAAGGAATTCCACGGGAAGAAATGCTTCAACGTGTGGAGAAGGCTATTGAGCAAGTCGGTATGCTGGAATTTAAAGATCGCGAACCATCTCGTTTGTCAGGTGGTCAAAAGCAACGGGTGGCCATAGCAGGTATTATCGCCTTGAGACCAACTATTATTATCCTTGATGAAGCAACTAGTATGTTAGATCCAGAAGGCAGAGAGGATCTAATGGCGGTAATGAGAGAACTTCAGAAAAAATTTCAATTAACAATTATCTCCATTACCCATGATTTATCCGAAATTGCCTTAAGTGATCGAACACTCGTCTTTCAAAAAGGAAAACTAGAGTCTTCTATGACGCCGCGGGAATTGTTTTCAAGAAATGACCTTAATGAGATTGGACTAGATAAGCCTTTTAGTAAGCAGGTCCAAGAATCTCTCAGCTCGCATTTTCCGCTAAAACAGGATTATCTAACAGAAAGTGAGTTATTAGACCAACTATGGGAATTTCTTTAAAGAATGTCTATTATACTTATCAAGAGGGAAGTCCTTTTGAAGGGCAGGCGCTTTCTGATATTAGTTTGGAAATAAAAGATGGATCTTATACAGCCATCATCGGGCATACTGGTAGTGGCAAGTCTACTTTGTTGCAATTACTAAATGGTTTACTGCGTCCGACTAAAGGAACGATTCAATTTGAAGATTTTGTTTTAGATAATCATTCTGAGCCAAAAGAAATGAAGTACCTGAGAAAAAAAGTCGGTTTGGTTTTTCAATTTCCAGAAAGTCAGCTGTTTGCAGAAACCGTTCTAGCTGATGTAGCCTTTGGACCACAAAATTTTGGAGTACCTAAGGATAAAGCGGAGGAAATAGCCAAAGAAAAATTAGCGATCGTTGGTTTAGAAGAGTCTATCTATGATAAAAGTCCATTTGAACTATCTGGTGGACAGATGAGACGGGTTGCGATCGCGGGTATTTTAGCTATCGAACCAGAGATTTTAGTATTGGACGAGCCAACAGCAGGGCTAGATCCTGCTGGAAGAAAGGAATTGATGGCGCTGTTTGAGACATTACATAAAAATGGGATGACCCTAGTTCTGGTAACTCATACGATGGATGATGTAGCAAATTTTGCTGATACCGTATTTGCTTTAGAAGCGGGAAAACTTGTCCTAAACGGATCCCCAAGGGAAGTGTTTCAACAGGTTGAGTATTTACAAAAACTTCAATTAGGAGTCCCACAAATTACGAATTTTGCTCTTCAATTGAAACGAAGAGGACTTCCTCTAGACAGACTACCAATCAAAATTGAGGAACTAAAGGAGCTGTTACTTCATGAATAATATGATTTTAGGAAGGTATATTCCTGGAAACTCCATTATCCACCAACTAGATCCTCGTGGGAAGTTGCTCTCAATGTTTCTATTCATTTTT